>Ga0208851_1000339_pt1 | contig 21258 bp, 24 predicted proteins | sample NGESurshal092012_FD_184481 | JGI IMG/M metagenome (GOLD analysis project Ga0208851, IMG submission 184481) | Arctic peat soil microbial communities from Barrow, Alaska - NGEE Surface sample 415-2 shallow-092012 (SPAdes) | ecosystem: Environmental > Terrestrial > Soil > Wetlands > Peat ... | reverse complement strand
TGGGACGGCATGCCCGTCGGTGCAGCGATCGTGCAGGCCGACCACGACGAGTACCGCCGTCTCGGTCCTCCCGACCTGCCGGGAGCACGGGCGGTTCTCGACGGGAGGGGCGTGCTGGACATCTCCGCCTTCAGGCGTGCGGGCGTCCCGGTGCTGCGGATTGGCCGTCCCCCCGTGCGGTCGCCCGCCGGGCCCCCGCGCGACTGACCGGCCGCGTCCGAGACTCGTGTCAGCCGGCCAGCGTGCCGATCGCCGCGACGACACGGGCGCCCGCGTGCCCGTCGCCGTAGAGCTCGGGGCGCGCCGCCGGCAGCACGGCGCCGAGTGCCGCGACCGCCGCGCCGGCGTCGAGGTCGACGAGCGTGTTCCAGCCGGACTCGACGGTCTCGACCCACTCGGTCGTGTCGCGCAGCGTCACGCAGCGCACGCCTGCCAGGTAGGCCTCCTTCTGGACGCCGCCGGAGTCCGTGAGGACGGCGCGGGCGCGCAGCAGCAGCGCCGTGAAGGCGACGTAGCCCAGCGGCGGCAGGACGCGCAAGTCGCCGGCCTCGAGCTCCGCGAGCCAGCCGGCCGTCGTGAGGCGCTCGCGTGTGCGCGGATGCAACGGCAGCACCACGGGCCCGGGCAGCGCGAGCAGGAGGTCCACCAGGCGCCGCAGGCGCACCGGGTCGTCGACGTTGCCCGCGCGGTGCGCGGTCGCGAGCAGATAGGCGCCGGGCTCCACGCCGGCGGCCGCCAGGGGGGTCGCGTCGTCCGCGGCGCGCGGGCGCACGAGGCGGGCGACGTCGACCATCACGTCGCCGACGACCTCGACGCGGCCGGCCACGCCCTCGCGGGCGAGGTTCGCCGCCGCGACGGGCGAGGGGCACAGCAGCAGGTCGGAGAGGTGGTCGGTGAGGACCCGGTTGAGCTCCTCGGGCATCGCGCGGTCGAACGAGCGCATGCCGGCCTCGACGTGCGCGACGGGGATCCGCGCCTGTGCGGCCGCCAGGCCGCCGGCCAGCGTCGAGTTCGTGTCGCCGTAGACGAGCACCACGTCGGGCTGCTCGCGCCCGAGCAGCGGGCCGAGCACCCTCAGCATCCGCCCGGTCTGCTCGGTGTTCGTGCCGCCGCCGATCCCCAGCTCGTGCGCCGGGCGCGGAATGCCGAGCTCCTCGAAGAAGATCGCGCTGAGGTCGTCGTCGTGATGCTGGCCGGTGTGGACGAGCACCTCCTCGTGGCGCTCGCGCAGCAGGCTCGAGACCGCGGCCGCCTTGACGAACTGCGGCCGGTTCCCGATGACGGTGACGACCCTCATCCGGGGATCGCGTACCCGACCGCGGCCCCGACGAGCTCGCGCAGCACGGCTGCGGCGCGCCGTGTGAGCGGGCCCGGCGCGGCCGGCAGCGCAACCCCGTCGATCGCGTGGACGGGATGCGCCTCCTGCGTCGTGGATGCGAGAAACGCCTCGTGCGCGAACGACAGCTCGTCGGCGCTGATCGACCGCTCGGTCACGAGGCCGGACTCGAGCAGGCGCCGGCGGGTGATCGAGTCGAGGATGTGGTCTGCCAGTGGCGGCGTCACGAGGGTCTCGCCGTCGAGCGAGACGACGAACGACTGCCGCGGCCCCTCGAGGACACGTCCGTGCGGCGTGACGAGCAGCGCCTCGTCCGCACCCTGCTCCCTGGCCAGCCGCGTGACGAGCATGTTCGCGGCATACGAGAGCGACTTGATCTGGTCGAGCACCCGCGTCGGCGCATACTGCATCGTCGCCAGCGCGATCGTCGCGGGCACGTTGCGGATCGGCTCGAGGATCAGGATCCGCCGCCCCCCGCGCGTCACGACCATCCGCAGGTAGCCCTCGGCGTCGCCGGTCTGCGACAGCAGCAGCTCCGCATCCGCCGCCAGCGCCGCCCCGTCGAAGGGCAGCCGCAGCAGATCCGCAGAGCGCGCCATGCGCGCGATGTGCTCGTCGAGCGCATAGACGCCACCACCGGGATACACCCGAGCCACCTCGAAGACCCCATCCCCCCGCAGCAGCCCCTCATCCGTCACAGGAACGAGAGCCGCCTCCGCCGGAGTCACCACACCATCAAGACACGCAAGCATCAGCGGAGTCTTCCAGAAGCGTGGGCCTCGAATCTCGGTGACGATCGGGACGGACCGAGCACAGCGCTCTCTTGAGGGTGCAGTGTGCCCGGTCCCTGACGCCTGTCGAGGCGGCGACGCCAGTTGTGCCGCGTACCGCCCACTCACAGCGTCAGAGCATCGTCCCAGCACCACGCCCCTCGAGCGAGAGATCGTGGATGCAGGCCGCCATACGGCGAGGGGGTGCTGTGGCAGAGCCACAGCCCCGCGAAGCCGGATGGCGGGATGCGCCACGAGCTCCGCGAACCACAATGCCCCCGCTTGGAATCGAACCAAGAACCTTCGGATTAAGAGTCCGCTGCTCTGCCAATTGAGCTACAGGGGCGACGAGCGGCTGTGAATGGTAGCCGCTGGGATCTGCGACGGGTCAGCCGCCGAGCGGCGACGTCCCGGTGCTGGTTGCCTGATTGGCCGCACCGTTGACGCGCGCCTGGTCGATCTGCTTGCGCTGGATGTCGAGCTGTGCCTTGGCCTGCACGCGCTTCGCCGGATCGGTCAGCTCGACCGCGCGTTTGCCGGCGATCAGGCTGCCGCGGGTGTCCCCGGCGATGTAGCGGGCGATCGCCAGCTGCGTGTAGAGCGCGGCGCTGGGGCCGCGGCCGGCGATCACCGCCGCGAGCGCGTTCGCCGCGTCGGTCGGCTGGTTGAGCCCGCTCGTCCCGTAGGCGGCGACCATCAGCGAGGCGACCGTGTCGTCGGGCTTGTTGGGGTTCAGCGCGAGGTAGCGCTTCCAGGCCGCCGAGGCGTTCTCGAGGCCCGCGAGGCCCTTGGGCGTGTACTGGCCGGTCGCCTGGCTGTAGCCGGTGATGGAGGCCTGCTGGACGCGGGCCTTCGCGAGTGACGCCCAGGCCTGCGCGTCCTTCGGGTTCGCCGTGACCTGCTGCGTGTACGTCGTGACGCGCTTGTCGTAGAGCGAGGTGCCGGCGCTGCTGCTGCCGTTGCCCGTCACGGCGTTCAGCAGGCCGCCGTTGGTGGCGCCGCCGATTCCGAAGAACACGAGGCCTCCGGCCATGATCACGGCCAGCCCCAGGTAGATGACCTGGACGGAACGACGCCGTCCACGGCCACGCAGGTCGAACAACATGGCGCTCAGGATACGGGTGCGCGGTCCTCGGTGGCGCCAGCCGCCGCGCCGTCGACGTCGGGAGGCGGCTCGTCGTCCTCGTGCTCGCGCTCGTCCCACCATTCAGCCCAGCGCCCGGTGATCGTGCCGCTCTTGGGCTGGAAGATGTATGCGAGCCCGATGCTCAGCTCGAACAGGATGATCAGCGGGAGCATCGTGACGATCATGGTGATCGGATCCGGCGTCGGCGTGGCGACCGCGGCGACGATCGAGATGCCGAGGATCACGTACCCCTGGCGCTGCCAGAGGATGCGCGCGTTGACGATGCCCGCCCGCGTCAGCGCCAGCACCGCGACGGGGATCTGGAAGATCAGGCCCATCAGCGCCAGGAAGAGGACGACGAACTTGTAGTAGACCTGCGCCTGGATGAGGATGTCGAACTTGTCGCTGTTGAAGTTCTGCAGGAACCCCACGGCTCGCGGCAGCGCGACGAGGTAGCCGAAGAGCACGCCCGCGATGAACAGCACGGGCACGAGCAGCATCAGCGGCAGCGCGACCTTGCGCTCACTCGGGCTGAACGCCGGCAGCAGGAACGCGTACAGCTGGTAGAGGATGAACGGCAGCGAGAGGAGCAGCGCGGCGTAGCCGGCGACGGTGAACGTCGCGACGAACGGCTCGGCGACCCCGAGGGTCACGGGCTTGCGCCCGTTGTTCCTGGGCGTCGCGGCGTGGGCGAGTCCGAAAGCCTTCGACGCGCGCGCGAGCTCGGCGACCGACGCGGCCGCCTGCGCGCGCTGCGCGGCGCTCACGCCCGGTTGGGAGGCGAGGTTGCCGACGGTGCGCTGCAGCGAGGAGAGCGTGACCGAGAGCTGCCCGGAGGCGGCGCCGAGCGCCTTCTCGAAGCGCGCGGTCTCCTGCTGGGAGGACTTGTTCTTCGTCGAGTTCTGCGCCTCGGTGAACGGCTTGTTGACGATCCGCAGGATCGCCCCGTTCTCCGCGTAGCAGAAGGCGAACGCGACGACGAAGACGATGATGCAGAGGATCAGGCGCGAGCGGAGCTCGTCGAGGTGGTCGACGATGCTCAGCCGATCCTCGTGGCCGATCGGCTTGACGGCCGGCATCGCTCCGCTCTACGCGTCGGCGCGCGGCTCGTCGGCGCGCGGCTCCGCGGCGGCGGGCTGGACGGCGGGCGCCGGCGTGACCTCGGGCGCCGGCTCGGCGGGCGCGGCCTCGAGCTTGGGCTTCGTCACCGCCGCCTCGTCGTCCTTGTCCTTGCCGGTGATCGAGTCCTTGAACTCGCGCATTCCCGTTCCGAGCTGCTTGCCCAGACCGGGCAGGCGCTTGGGACCGAGGACCAGGAGCGCGATCACCAGGACGATGACGAGTTCGAGCGGGCCGATGTCGGGCATCGCCGCGAAGCGTAGCGCCGCCGGCCGTCGCGGACGCCTGGACGCTCGTTCGAGCGCGCCTGGACGGTGTGCCGATGCGTCACGCTCGCGCGAATTCCCCGTCGTAGAGCGGTGACACCGACCATCTGGGTGCCACCGCATCGTTTTCCGTCCAGGCGTGTTCAAGCCCCCAGACCGCGGCGCCGATGCGATCCGCGTTCGACCCCCCAGACCATGCGCCACGAACCCGACAGCACCACGCAGATCCGCCAGGTGGTCCTCCCCTCCGGCAGGACGATCGAGATCGTCTACCTCGACGAGCCCGTGATCGCCCCCGCCCCTGCGGTGAGTTCCCCGGACGAGGATCGCCAGGTCGCGCTCGCCGAGGCGGCGGCCGACCTCACCGTCTGCGGGCTGTGCGGCTGTGCGTTCGTCCAGCCCATCGACTGGGACGAGGCCGGCATGCGCCACTGGCGCGTGACACTGCGCTGCCCCAACTGCGAGGCGCACGGCACCGTCGTCGTCGAGGACGAGGTCGTCGACCACTACGACCTGGCGCTCGAGCGCGGCTCGGCCGCTCTGGCGCTCTCGCTGCACGGACTGGTGGAGGAGAACATCGACGCCGAGGTCGCGCGCTTCGCGGCCGCTCTGAGCGACGATCACATCCTTCCGGAGGACTTCTAGGGACTACGCGTAGCGGGCGACGACGCCGCCCGCTACGAGTTCGAGCGCCTCGCGCCGTCGCGCGTCCAGGCTCGAGGGCAGCTCCGCGCGCGCCTCGTCAACGAGCGTCAGCGCCGTCGCGCGCGCCTCGTCGAGCGCGCCCGTCGCGGCGATCCGCTCACAGACCTCCTCGGCCGCCTGCGGCGTGGTGATCGAGCGCGGGTCGAGCGCGGCGAGCCATGGGTCGCGGTCTCGCGCGATGATGAACGGCAGCGTGACGGTGCCGTCGAGCAGGTCGGTGCCGCGGTGCTTGCCCGTGCGCGACGCGGGCCCCGAGACGTCGAGGACGTCGTCGAGCAGCTGGAACGCCAGGCCGATGCGCCGCCCGAAGCGGTCGAGCCGCAGGCCGGGCTGGTCCGCCGCGTGCGCGCCCAGCCCGCAGGCCGCCTCGAACAGCCGGGCGGTCTTGAGCTCGCAGCGCAGCAGGTAGCGCTCGAGCGTGATCCCGGCGTCCCAGGCGTCCGCGCGCTGGAGCAGCTCGCCGCGCGCGAGCGCCGAGCACGCGTCGCTCAGAATCCGCACGGCTTCGGCGCGGTCGCCCGCGGGCGCCTCGGTCAGCTCGGTGAACGCGCGCGCGAACAGCAGATCCCCGGCGGCCGTGGCCATCCCGCGCCCACCGCGCGCGACGACCGTGGGCCGCCCGCGGCGTAGGCTCGCGGCGTCGAGCACGTCGTCGTGCACGAGCGTGGCGCTGTGGATGAGCTCGACGGCCGCCGCGGAGCGCACGACCGTCTCGGCGGCGTCCTCGTCGGGGAGCTCGCCGGCGGCGAGCAGGACGAGCAGCGGGCGCAGGCGCTTGCCGCCCGCGGCGATCGTCTCCCCCGCGTGCTCGGCGAGGACGGGGCCGTGCCCGGCGGCGCCCTCGCGCAACCGCTCCTCGACGCGCGCCATCAGCGCTGCGACGTGCGGGCCTCCCGCGCGGACGAGCTCGACGGTCTCCGGAGCGCCGCTCACGCCGTCGGCTTGCGCCCGGCGTGGATGGCGATGATCCCGCCCGCCGTCAGCAGGTAACGGACCTCGACGAGCCCCGCGGCGTCGAGGCGCTGCGCCAGCTCGTGCGCGCCGGGGAAGCGCTTGACGGAGTTCGGGAGGTACTCGTAGGCGTCGGGATCGCCCGCCACGCGGCCGAGCAGCGGGACGACGCGATCGAACCACGCGCGGAAGAACGTCGAGAGCGGCGGCCGCGTGGGCGTCGTGATCTCCAGGACGACGACGTGCCCGCCGGGGCGGGTGACGCGCGCCATCTCGCGCAGGCCCCGGTCCAGGTCGGAGAAGTTGCGCGCACCGAAGCCCACCGTCACGGCGTCGAAGCGATCGCTCGCATACGGCAGGTCGAGCGCGTTGCCCCACTCCCAGACGAGCGCCGGGTCCTTCGTGCGCGCCCGCGCCAGCATCTCCTCCGAGAAGTCCGAGCCGATCACGTTCCCCGACGCTCCGACGCGCCGCGCCAGCTCGATCGCCAGATCGCCGGTGCCGCTGGCGACGTCGAGCACGCTGTCGCCCGGGCCGACCTGCGCGAGATCGGCGGCGCGGCGGCGCCACTGATGGTGCAGGCCGGCCGTCATGACCGAGTTCATGGCGTCGTAGCCCCCGGCGATGCGATCGAACATCGCGCGGACCTGCGGCTCCTGCAGCGTGCCGCTCGCCGGCCCTGCGGACGGGGCTCCGGAGGCCATGACGGCTAGCGGAGCGACGACAGGAACATCACCATGTCGTTGAACTGCTGCGGTGACGTCTGCTGCAGCCCGGCGAACGACGGCATCGGCGCGGTCGGGTTCAGGAGCGTGCGCTGGATCGCCGCGGACGGGAGCCGCGCGCCGATCTTCGTCAGCTCGGGCCCGGGGCCGGCGTTGCCGGCCTCACCGAACCTGTGGCACGCGCCGCAGCCGGATTGGCTGACCACCTGCTGGCCGGCCTTGTAGGTCGCGACGGCCTGCGCGCCCTGCGCGGTGACGTTCTTGGGGACCGGCACGTCGATGCTCGTCGGCGGCGCGGCGGACGCGCCGAGGTAGGTCAGGTAGCCCATCGCGGCGATCGTGAAGATGCCCGCCGTGGTGGCGATCGGCCGGCGCTCGGGCCGGCGCTCGGGGCCGCGGTCGTAGAACGGCAGCAGGAACAGCAGGATCATGCAGATCGTCGGGATGCCGATCGTGGCCAGCGGGACCAGCGCCGGCGGCTTGATGATCCGCAGCAGCTCGAAGAGGAAGAAGAAGTACCACTCGGGCCGCGGCGTGTAGGTCGTCGTCGTCGGGTCGGCCTTCGGGCCGAGCTCCGCACCGAGGAAGTAGGACATCAGGATGATGACCAGCATCACGATGCAGGCCATCGCGCTGTCCTTGGCGATCGCGTAGGGGAAGAACGGCTTCCCCTGCGATTTCATGACCCCGTAGTCGCGGAGGTACTGCTCCTTCTGCTGCTTGTTCATGCCGAGACCTTCTCCTCACGGAGCGCCTCGGCCGTCTTCGGCTTGAGCCACGGCGGGGCGGTGGTGCCGAGCCGGGCGACGAGGTACAGGTGGAAGCCCATCAGCGCGGCGATCGCGCCGGGGACGAGCAGCATGTGGATCGAGTAGAAGCGCGACAGGGTGGTGGCCCCGAAGTACGGGCCGGCGCGCAGGAAGTCGTTCAGGTACGGACCGACGAGCGGGCCCGTGCCGTTGATGTTGACGCCGACGATCGAGGCCCAGTACGAGCGCTGGTCGAACGGGAGCAGGTAGCCCGTGAACGACATCGTCATCGTGAGGATCAGCAGGACGACACCGATGACCCAGTTCAGCTCGCGCGGGTACTTGTACGCCCCGAAGAAGAACGTGCGGCCCATGTGCAGGAAGATCAGCACGACCATCACGGACGAGCCCCACTTGTGCATGCCGTGCACGAACTCGCCGAGGAAGACGTCGTTGTTGATGTGGCGGATCGACTCGTAGGCCTGTGTCGGCGATGGGGTGTAGTACATCGCCAGGAAGACGCCCGTCACGGCCTGCGAGAGGAACGCGAACATCGTCGCGGACCCCAGCGTGTAGAACCAGTTGGTCCCCTTCGGGATCTTGCGGAACATCAGCCAGCGGGCACCGCCGGAGAGCGAGGTGCGCTCGTCGATCCAGCCGACCGCGGAGGTGCCGGCCTCGGCGCCGTGCTCGACCGGCGTCTGCGGGCCGTACGTCTTGCCGGGCCGCTTGGGCTTCGGCTTGAGCTGATCGGGGACGGGCGGGGCGGGGACCTTGATCTTCGGCATCTCTCAGAGCCCTCAGGTGTTCGGGATCTTGCGCAGGTCGGGGGTCGACGGGTAGAGGTACTGGCCGATGCCGTCCAGCGGCTGGCCCGGGTCGCGCGGCGAGAAGCGCTGCAGCTCGCTGTTGACCGAGAAGCGCGGGCCGATCAGGACCTTGCCCTTGGCCACGCGGGTGTAGAAGCGGTCCAGCGGGCGCACCGGCGGGCCGCCCTGGACCTTGCCGACGAAGTCGTACACGCCACCGTGGCACGGGCAGATGAAGCGCTGCGCGGCGTTGACGTAGTGCACCGGGCAGCCGAGGTGCATGCACGACGTCGAGATCGCGATGTAGTTGTTGTACTGGTCCTGCTTCTCCATCACCTGGTCGACGCGCGGGTTGAACTTCCGCACGTAGACCGTGGACTTGCCCGAGTCGCCGATGCCCTCGACCAGGTTGATCGTGCGCGGGACGTAGGTGTCGGGCCCGAAGTCCTCCGTGTTCCCGACGACCTGCCAGGGCTGGTGGTACTCCTCGAACACCGGGCCGAAGGCGAAGCCGAGCGCCGGCAGCAGGAAGGCGGCGGCCGCGACGCCACCGGCGACCTGGCCGGTCGTGGTCATGAACCTGCGGCGGGTCACCGTCTCGCCCTCGAAGGCGCCGGGGATCTGCCGATCGGCGGTGTACGTGCTCTTGATCTCTTTGCGGTCTGCCACGGAGGCTCCAACGTCGTGCGGCGGGTCCGCTCGCCGCTTGGCGGCGCGAACCTTAGCTGCCGGGAAGTCTACGGGGGGGCGTGCCCGAACGCCTCGCCGCTCAGCGCGCAGGCGCCACGTCGCCGCTGAGCTGGCGCGCTGCGGCTCTCAGGGCCTCCGCCGCGCCCGGTTCACCGCGCCGGGCGGCGACCTTTGCGGCCTCCAGCGCGGGGCCGGACCCCCAGCCGATCGCGGCCGCCCCGGCCTCCCAGGCCGCGTCGGCCAGCTCGGGCGCGTCCTGCGCGCGCGCCAGCGCGCACAGCGCGATCACGTCGGCGAGCTCGCGCACGGCGTCGACGTCGCCGATCCCGGCGAGCCCGGCGAGCCCGAGCGCGTAGAGGCGATCGCCGGCGAGCAGCGCCAGGTCGAGGTCCTCGGTGCTCAGGATCCGTGAGCGCCCCAGGTGCAGCAGATGTCCCTCGTAGGCCGCCTCGACGACGGTGGCGATCTCGAGCTCGCTCCCCGCCGCCCGCGGGCCGGAAGCGCTGCGCGCGCCGAGCTGCGGGTCGTCGGCCGCCAGCTGCGGGCCGTCCGCGAGCAGCGCCTGGGACAGCAGACCGCCGTCGCCGTCGAGCGCCTGCGCGACGCGCTCCAGCCCTCCGGGCATCTCAGGCGACCTCGGCGAAGGCCGCGTGGGCGGCCTCGATCGTGCGCTCGACGTGCTCGGCGGTGTGCGCGAGCGACGGGAACCAGGCCTCGAACTGCGAGGGCGGCGGGTAGACGCCGCGCGCGAGCAGCTGGCGGCACCACGCCGCGTACCGCTCGAGGTCGCAGGCGCGGGCCCCGGCGTAGTCGAGCACGGGCTCCTGACTGAAGAAGACCGTCAGCAGCCCGGTCGCCGTCGAGACCTGGACGGGGACCGAACCGGCGGCCTCGCGCAGGCCCTCGGCGAGCGCGATCGTCGTCGCGTGCAGGCGCAGGTAGGCCTGCTCGTCGAGCTGGGCGAGCGTCGCCATGCCCGCCGCGACCGCCACGGGGTTCCCGCTGAGCGTGCCGCCGTGGTAGACGTCGCCCGCCGGCGCGATGCGCTCCATCAGCCCGCGCGATCCGCCGAACGCCGCGGCGGGCAGCCCGCCGCCGATGACCTTGCCGAGGACGGTGAGGTCCGGCGTCACGCCGGTGAGCTCCTGCACGCCGCCGGGCGCGACGCGGAACCCGCTGATCACCTCGTCGAAGACGAGCAGCGCGCCGTTGGCGCTCGCGCGCTCGCGCAGCAGCTCGAGGAAGCCCTCGACCGGGCGCACGAGGCCCATGTTCGCCGGAAACGGCTCGGCGAGCAGCGCGGCGAACTCGTGCTCCTCGGTTGCGCGCACGAGCGCGCCCGGATCGTTCCACGGGACGATCACGGTGCTCGCCGTCGCGGCCACGGGGACGCCCGGGCTCGACGGGATCGCCTGCGTGGCCAGACCGCTCCCGGCCTCGGCGAGCAGTCCGTCGACGTGGCCGTGGTATGCGCCGGCGAACTTCAGGAGCTTGTCGCGGCCCGTCGCGGCGCGCGCAAGCCGGATCGCGCTCATGGCGGACTCGGTGCCCGAGCTCGTCATGCGCAGCATCTCGATCCCGGGGAAGCGGCGCGAGACCTCCTCGGCCAGATCGACCTCGCCGGCCGTCGGCGCGCCGAACGTCGTCCCCGCGCGTGCCGCCGTCTCGACGGCGTCCAGGACGGCCGGGTTGGCGTGGCCCAGCATCAGCGGGCCCCACGAGCAGACGTAGTCCACGTACGTGTTGCCGTCGACGTCGGTGAGCTCTGCGCCCTCGCCGCGTTCGATGAACAGCGGGTCGCGCCCGATCGCGCGCATCGCGCGCACGGGCGAGTTGACACCGCCGGGCAGGTACTGCAGCGCCCGGGCGTAGAGCTCCTGGGAGCGGGTGTCGCGCAGGGAGATCGTCACGGCGTCCGCTGCAGCCAGCGGGCCGCGTCCTTCGCGTGGTAGGTGATGACGATGTCCGCGCCGGCGCGCCGGATCGACGTGAGCGCCTCGAGCACGGCGGCCCGCTCGTCGAGCCAGCCGGCGGCCGCGGCCGCCTTCAGCATCGAGTACTCGCCGCTGACGTTGTACGCGGCGACCGGCAGGTCGGTGGCGTCGGCGACGCGGCGGATCACGTCGAGGTAGGGCAGCGCCGGCTTGACCATGATCATGTCCGCGCCCTCCTGCACGTCCGACAGTGCCTCGCGCACGGCCTCGCGCCCGTTGCCGGGATCCATCTGGTAGCTGCGCCGGTCGCCGAACGCCGGGGTGGAGCCCGCGGCCTCGCGGAACGGGCCGTAGAAGGCCGAGGCGAACTTCGCGCTGTAGGCGAGGATCGGCACGTCGGTGAAGCCGTCGGCGTCGAGCGCCGCGCGGATGACGCCCACCCGCCCGTCCATCATGTCGCTGGGGGCGATGATGTCGGCCCCGGCGCGCGCCTGGCTGACAGCGGTGCGGGCGAGCAGCTCGAGCGTCGCGTCGTTGTCGACGGTGTCCCCGTGCAGCACGCCGCAGTGGCCATGGCTCGTGTACTCGCAGAGGCACAGGTCGGCGATCACGAGCAGGCCGGGGTGGGCGGTGCGGATCGCGCGGATCGCCTGCTGGACGATGCCGTCGTCGTCCCAGGCGCCCGAGCCCTCCTCGTCCTTGTCCGCCGGGATGCCGAACAGCAGCACGGCCGGAATGCCGAGCGCGGCGACCTCGCCGGCCTCGGCGACCGCCGCGTCGACCGGCAGCCGCGCGACGCCGGGCATCGCCTCGATCGGCGTGGGCGCGGCGGTGCCCTCCTCGACGAACATCGGCATCACGAGGTCCCCCGCAGCCAGGCGGGTCTCGCGCACGAGGTCGCGCAGAACCGGTGTGCGCCGCAGGCGCCGCAGGCGGGTCGCGGGGAAGGCCATCGCAGGGCATGGTAGGCCAGGGCGTCCGGCACGCGCGCGCGGCGATCCGCGAGACTGGGCGGGTGAGCGACCCCGTGAGCATCCTCTTCGTCGGCGACCTCGTCGGCGGCCTCGGCCGTCGCACCCTGCTCGGGCTGCTCCCCGGGCTGCGCGAGCGCCTGGCGCCGACGTTCGTCGTCGTCAACGGCGAGAACGTCGCCGGCGGCCTGGGGATCACCCCGAAGCTCGCCGACGACCTCTTCGCGGCCGGCGTCGACGTGATCACGCTCGGCAACCACACCTATCACCGCCGCGAGATCTGCTCCTACCTCGATCAGCACGAGCGCATCCTGCGGCCCGCGAACTACCTGCGCTCGCAGCCCGGGCACGGGACCTGTGTCGTCGAGCGCGACGGCGTGAAGCTCGGGGTGGTGAACCTCTCGGGCAACGTCTTCCTGCGCGCCGGACACCCGGCGTTCCCGGAGGCCGACGCCGCCGTGGCCGCGCTCACGAAGGCCGGCTGCGACCACATCCTCGTCGACATGCATGCAGAGGTGACGAGCGAGAAGGTCGCGCTCGGCTGGCACCTGGACGGACGCGTGACCGCCGTGGTCGGCACGCACACGCACGTCCCGACCGCCGACGCGCGCGTCCTGCCGGGCGGGACGGCCTACATCACCGACGTGGGCATGACGGGCCCCCGCGGCGGCGTGATCGGCGTCAAGAAGGAACAGGCGATCGAGTCGCTCGTGACGATGATGCACGTGCGCTTCGACACCGCCGTGGACGACCCGTGGCTCAACGGGGTGCTGATCAGCTGCTCGGCACCAATGCGGGCGCAGGCGATCGAGCAGCTGCTGCTGCCGTGGACGCCTCCGCCTGCGTGACCGGCGCCGGAACGACGAGGCGGCCGATCAGCGCGATCAGCGCGACCGGCACCACCCACACGAGGTAGAGGTAGAACCAGTACGTGGTCGAGAGCTGGACGGCGAGCAGGATCGCGCCGCTCAGCGCGGCCAGCCCGACGACGTCGTCGCGACGCGGGACGAACGCGATCCCCGCCGCCAGCACGATCGCCCCGAGCTGGACCGCGTGCTGGGCGACCCTCCAGCCGCCGCCGTAGAAGCCCCAGACCGAGAACGGGGCGCCGCGGGAGGCCTGATAGCCGATCGTGTGGTCCCAGACCGTGCGCGGGTCGGTCTTCGTGAAGACGAGCAGCGCGCACGCGCCCAGCACGATCGCCGCCCCCGCGCAGAAGGCGCCCAGGCGGGTGAGCCGCGAGCGCCCCGCGCCCGTGCCGAGCGCGTGGGCGGCGAACAGCGGCAGCAGCGCCAGCTGGGCGAACTTCGTCATGCCGGCGGCCGCCGTCAGCAGGCCGCGCGGGAACGGCCGCTGGTGGACGTAGATCGCGCCGAGCAGGAGCGCCGCCGGCAGCGCATCGTTCGTCCCCGAATTCGTCGCGAAGATGGTGAACGGAAACGCGACCCAGGCGTAGGCGAGGACGACGCCGAGCGCGGTGTCGCGCATGCGCCGCCCGATCAGGAACAGCAGCCCGACGCAGGCGATGTCGAACGCGCCGGCCGCGGCATGGGCGGCCGGCAGGTCGTCCCAGGCACCGTGCCAGGGCCAGATCAGCTCGAACGGCACGTAGGCGAGGTAGAGCAGCGGCCCGTAGGTGTCGCCGTGGTCGTTGTCGTGCGGGAACGCGCCGTAGAGCGCGTGCCCGTGCATGAGCTTGTCGGCGCCGATCACGCCCGCGTAGCCGACATCGATCACGTTGCCGTCGACGATGTTCAGGCCGATGCGAAAGCCGATCAGGAACAGCGTCGCGACGCCGAGCCACTGCCACGGCACGAGCAGCCGGAAGGGCTGTGCAGGCGCCCTCCCCCGGCGCCGCAGCCCGACCCAGAGCAGCCGGCAGAAGAGATAGGCGAGCAGCGGGTAGGCGAGCGGGACGGACATGCCGAGGTTCGCGTGGTTGAAGAACGCGAGTGAGACGCTGAAGCCGACCATGGCCAGCAGGTCGAGGTGCAGCATCCGCAGTGGGCGGCGCGGGTCGATGAACGGCAGCACGAACAGCACGCACAGCGTCACCCAGATCCAGGTGGTGTTGATCGACTTGCCGAACGCGCCGCTGTACCCGCGCGCCATCGTCCAGGCGACCTGGAACCCCGTCCAGGCCTCGAGCACCTGACCGCCGTTGATCGCGATCTCCGTCTGCCCGATCTGCTGCTGGGGATGCCCGCGCGTCGCGCGGGTCCAGAGGTTGACCTCCCAGCGTGTGGCGTCCTTCTTCACCGCGTCGTACGTCGACCCCGGGTGGCTGCGATGGGCCTCGGCGAGCTTCGGGACGCGGGCGGCGATCGCCTTGGCGCGCTCGGCGCCGATCGGCCCGACGCTCGCGACGACGCCGGGCGCCGGCGGCGTGAGCACCGTGCTCGGCAGGGTCGGCGCCGTCGTCGCGGACCGGGCGCTGGTGGTTGCAGCGAGCGCGCCCGGAGCGGCGACCAGCAGGGCGAGGGCGGCGGCGAAGGTCGCCGCGCCCTTCACCGCCCGAAGCTCCAGAGCTTGTTGGCCAGGAAGCTCAGCGGCGTGACGGCGACGATCGCGATCGCCTGAGCGGGAAGCTCGGGCATCCCGGCACCCTCGACGAGCGCCGCGAGCAGGCCGAGGCCGGCGAGGAACGCGACGACACTGACCGTCAGGAAGCGCGCCGCCTGATGGTGCACCGGCCGGTGGTGGTCGTCGAGCTTGAACGTCCAGCGGCGGTTCCAGAGGAAGTTGTTCGAGACGGCCACGAGGAACGCCACGGTGGCGGCGAGCAGGTAGGGCATGCCCGCCGCGTTGAGCGCGAGCGCGAACACCGCGAGGTTCACGACGTAGCCGCTGGCGCCGACGATCGCGAAGCGCAGCAGCTGCAGCCAGGCGTCGGGGCGTCGCACCGCGGAGCGCACGCGCTCGCGCAGCGGAAGCGGCGCGGGGCGCGCCGGGGCGGCGATCCGGACGGCTGCGGCCTCTTCGGTCATCGACGTTCAGGCTAGCGAGCGGGGTCCGCGATCAGCGCAGGCTGCGCAGTCCCTCGTACTTCGCGGCGCGCCGGCGCCGGCCGCCGATCAGCAGCCAGACGAAGAACGCGAGCGCCACGAGCGACACCGGCGGGGCGATGATCGAGAGGGCCGCGAGCAGGATGGCGACGCCCTCCCCGTAGACCGGCAGGTGCGAGCGCGCCTCGTCGTCGAGCCGCACGGCGGCCCGGCCGAACACGTCGCGCACGGCCGTGCCCGAGACCCAGGCCGCCGCGAGGCCCGCGGGGATGCCGGGCCACCAGGTGTAGCCGTCGTCGGCGAGCGCCCCGCAGAAGAGCAGCGCCCCCATCCCCATCCCGATCCCCTGGACCGAGGCGACGAGCTGCGGGCGCTGCGCGATCTCGTTGCGCAGGATCAGGCCGACCAGCCCGAGCGCCGCCATCGCGACGAGCCACCAGGAGGACTCCAGGAACGCGAAGTGCGTGCCGCCGAAATCGACCAGCACGTTGGCGCGCGCCGCCGCGCCGGCGACGAGCGCGGGCAGGAACGGGCGGATGCCGGTGGCCTCGGCCAGCCCGAGGCCCAGGAGGATGTCGAGGGTCAGCTTCACGATCGTCCGCTACGGTGCGGCGGCCATGATGTCAGAGGACAGGTGCGGCGCCTCACGCGGCGAACCCCGGCGTATGGATGCACCCCGCGTGGGGTCGGCTGCCCGCGACCTCGAACGCTACGCCGGGCTGTTCGCGTCGCGCACCCGCGTGATGACGTCCTCGGCGATGCGCGACCTGATGGCGATCACCGAGCGCCCCGAGGTCATCTCGCTCGCCGGCGGCCTGCCCGACACCTCGACCTTCCCCGCGGAGACGCTGGCCGCCGTGATGGCGCGCGTCGCGGCCGACTCCTCCGCTCGCGCGCTGCAGTACGGCCCGACCGAGGGCATGCGCGCCACGCGCGAGACGATCGCGCGCGTCATGGCCGCCGAGGGCGCTCGCGTCGACCCCGACGAGGTGATCGTCACCACCGGCGGCCAGCAGGTCATCGACCTCGTCTGCAAGACGCTGATCGACCCGGGCGACGTGATCGTCGCCGAGGGCCCGACCTACCCGGGCGCCGTCCCGACCTTCTCCTCCTACCAGGCGGACGTGGTGCAGATCCCGATGGACGCGGACGGCATGCGCGTCGACGAGCTCGAGGAGACGCTCGCGCGCCTGGATCGCGAGGGACGCCGGCCGAAGTTCGTCTACACCGTGCCGACCTTCCAGAACCCGGCCGGCGTGACGATGTCGCTCCCGCGCCGGCGGCGCCTGGTGGAGATCGCGCGCGAGCGCGAGCTGATCGTGCTCGAGGACAACCCGTACGGGATGCTGCGCTTCGAGGGCGCGCCGCTGCCGACGCTGCTCGAGCTCGACGGCGGGCACTTCGTGGTCTACGCCGGCACCTTCTCGAAGATCCTCTCTCCGGGGCTGCGCCTGGGCTGGGCGGTCGCTCCGCGGCCCGTGCTCGCGAAGCTCAACCTCGCGGCGCAGGCGGCGACGCTCTGCCCCTCGTCGTTCACCCAGCACTTCGTCAACGCGTACTTCCGGACGGGCCACTGGGAGCGCTACGTGGAGGAGCTGCGCGGCCTCTACCGCGCGCGGCGCGACGTCATGCTCGCGGCGCTGGAGACGCACCTGCCGCCGGAGGCCACGTGGACGCGCCCGCAGGGCGGGCTGTTCGTCTGGGCCACCCTGCCGGACTATCTCGACACGACCGACCTGCTGGCGCTCGCGCTCTCGCACAACGTGGCGTTCGTCCCGGGCCGCGCCGCGTTCCTCGACGGCCGCGGCGGCTCGTCGCTGCGCCTGAACTTCTCCGGCTCCGACGACGCGGCGATCGAGGAGGGCATCCGGCGGATCGGCGACCTCGTGCGCGAGCAGGTCGGCCTCTTCGCCACGCTGACCGGGCGGCCGGCCTCCCGGCCGGGCGGCCATGGTGCGCAGGCCCCGCAGCCGCGCACCGACCTCGCCGACGTGCTCGCGATGCCGCGGCGCCCGCGCGACGAGCGCCGCTCCGACGCGCGATGAGCGACGCGCGTCGCGTCGCGGTGCTCAAGGGCGGGCGCTCGCTCGAGCGCCAGGTGTCGCTGGCCTCGGGCACACGCGTCGAGCACGCGCTCGAGCGCCTGGGGCACACGGCGATCGGCATCGACGTCGGGCCGGATCTCGTCCGGGCGCTGAACGAGGCGCGGCCCGGCGCCGTCTTCATCGCCCTCCACGGCCGCGACGGCGAGGACGGCACGGTGCAGGAGCTGCTCGAGGCGCTCGGCCTGCCCTACACGGGTCCGCGGCCGGCCGGCTGCGCGTTCGCGCGCGACAAGGTGCTCGCCAAGCACCTCATGCTGGCGGCGGGCATCCCGACGCCCGCGTTCCTCGTCTTCAGCGACACGACGCTGAAGGAGATGGGCGCCGCCGACGCGCTGCCGGGGATCGGCGCGCGCCTGGACTTCCCGGTCGTCGTCAAGCCGGCCTGCGGCGGCAGTGCGCTCGGGGTGCGCTTCGCCGCGTCGCCCGAGGAGGTCCCGGGCGCGCTGCTGGCGGCGCTCTCCTATGACGACAAGGTCCTCGTCGAGCGCTACGTGCACGGGCGTGAGCTCGCGGTGTCCGTGCTCGGCGGCATGGCGCTGCCGATCGTCGAGGCCGTCCCCCACGACGAGGACTTCTACGACTTCGAGGCGCGCTACACGATCGGCCGAACGACCTTCCACTGCCCGGCGGAGCTCGCGGACGAGCAGACCGCCCGGGCGCTCGCCCTCGCGGCGCAGGTGGCCGAGCTGCTGGGGCTGACGGCCGGCTGCGCGCGCGTCGACCTGCTGCTCGAGGAGGGCACGGGCGCGCTGCAGGTGCTCGAGGCCAACGCGATCCCGGGAATGACCGAGACGAGCCTCACCCCGCAGGCGGCCGAGGCGGCGGGCATCGGCTTCGACGCGCTCGTGGCGCGTGTGCTCGAGCTTGCGCGCTGAGCGCCGGCCCGCGACCTACCCGTCGGAGGCGAAGTCCTCCGGCGAGACCTGGTCGAGGAACTCCTTGAAGCGGTCGACGACCTCCTCGGTGTCCTCGACCTCGTGCTCGAACTCGATCGCCGACTCGGCGATGACGTCCTCGGCGGCGAAGATCGGCGCGCCGGCGCGCACCGCGAGCGCGAGCGCGTCGCTGGGGCGCGAGTCGATCTCGATCTCGCGCTCGCCGACGACGAGCGTCACGGTCGCGAAGAAGGTGTTGTCGCGCAGCTCGGTGACCGCCACCTGCGTGCACTTCGCCTCGAGCTCGCCGAGCACGTCGAGCATCAGATCGTGGGTCATCGGCCGCGGCGTCGAGGCGCCCTGGAGCTTCATGAGGATCGCCGCAGCCTCAGGGTGCCCGATCCAGATCGGCAGGAACTTGTTGCTGTCGACCGTCTTCAGCAGCACGATCGGCTGCTTGCCGACCATGTCGAAGCTCACGCCGTAGATGACCATCTCCTGCACGAACCATCTCCCGGAGCTCGGGTGGGCGGTACACGCCGGAGCATAGCCCCCGCCCCGGGTCGCACCGGCGGATCGGACCGCGCACCGGTCGTCGTCGCGCGGCTCGGGACACCTGGTTGGAGCGCTCGCCGGTGAGGAATCGCGTCGGAGGTCGTGTCGGGCGATGAGCCGGGTGGTGGGCGCCGACGTGACCGACGACGTCGAAGTGCGACCGATGACTGCCGCCGACGCGCCGGGGTCTGGGAGTTGATCGTGCGCTGCTACAGCGACCCGCACCCCAAGCACCTGGCGACCCCTTCCCGTGCCGAGCTGTCGCCCGCACTGTTCTCCCCGGAGGCCAAGGCTCTCATGGGCGTGATCCGAGCGGAGACCCTCGGCCCCGCGTGAGTGGCGACCCTGCGACGCCACGACCAGCCGACTCCGGCGGCCAAGAGCCATCGACCGGTGGTCGGCGTGACGGTAGGGTCCACACTCCAGCGCGTCCGAGGCACCCCGCATCGGTGCCAAACCCATTCGTCCTGAAGGAGAACGAGCATGCCGAGCGATCAGCCGAACATCCTGGTGATCTGGGGCGATGACATCGGGATCACGAACCTGAGCTGCTACAGCGACGGGCTGATGGGCTACAGGACGCCGAACATCGACCGGATCGCGGCTGAGGGCATCCGTTTCACGGACTCGTATGGCGAGCAGAGCTGCACGGCCGGTCGGGCGGCGTTCATCTGCGGCCAGAACCCGATCCGGACGGGTCTCACGAAGGTCGGGATGCCGGGCGCGACGGTCGGCCTGCAGGCGGAGGACCCGACGATCGCGACGGCGCTGAAGGCTCAGGGGTACGCGACCGGCCAGTTCGGCAAGAACCACCTCGGCGACCGCGACGAGTTCCTGCCGACGGCGCACGGCTTCGACGAGTTCTTCGGCAACCTCTACCACCTCAACGCCGAAGAGGAGCCCGAACTCGACGACTACCCGACGCCCGAGGACTTCCCGAACTTCCGGGAGCGCTTCGGCCCGCGCGGCGTCATCCGTTCGTGGGCCGACGCGGACGGGACCCAGCGCATCGAGGACACCGGCCCGCTCACGAGGAAGCGCATGGAGACGGTCGACGAGGAGTTCCGCGACGCGGCCTTCGACTTCATGCAGCGACAGACCGAGGCCGAGACGCCGTTCTTCCTGTGGTTCAACTCGACCCACATGCACTTCCGCACGCATGTCAAGCCGGAGAGCAAGGGCCGGGCGGGCCGCTGGCAGTCGGAGTACCACGACACGATGCTCGATCACGACGACCTGGTCGGTGAGCTCCTGGATCGCCTGGACGAGCTCGGCATCGCCGAGAACACGATCGTCGTCTACTCCACCGACAACGGGCCGCACATGAACTCGTGGCCCGACGGCGCGATGACGCCCTTCCGGGGCGAGAAGAACACCAACTGGGAGGGCGCCTACCGCGTCCCCGAGGTGGTGCGGTGGCCCGCGAGGATCGCACCGGGCCAGGTCCTGAACGGCATCATCACGCACAACGATTGGTTCCCCACGCTGCTCGCGGCGGCAGGCGTGCCGGACATCGCCGACCAGCTCAAGGCGGGCATGGATCTGAACGGCACGATGTACAAGGTCCACCTCGACGGCCACAATCAGCTGCCGTACCTGACCGGTGAGGTCGCGGACAGCCCGCGGAACTTCTTCTTCTACGTCTCGGACGACGGCGACCTGACGGCAGTGCGCTTCGACAACTGGAAGCTCGTGTTCCTCGAGCAGCGAGCCACGGGGACCCTGCGCGTCTGGGCCGAGCCGTTCGTCCCGTTGCGCGTCCCGAAGATCTTCAACCTGCGCACCGACCCGTTTGAGCGCGCCGACATCACGTCGAACACCTACTACGACTGGATCCTCGACCACGCGTGGGTCTGCGTGCCGATGCAGGCGTTCGTCTTCCAGATGATGCAGAGCCTGGCCGAGTTCCCGCCGCGCCAGAAGCCGGCGAGTTTCAGTCTCGACCAGGTCCTGGAGAAGCTCCAGTCGGGCATCCCCAGCGTGTGACAGAACGGGTGTGGATCGCGGGCGGCGAGTTCGTCATGGGCTCCGATCGGCACTACCCGGAGGAGGGCCCGGCCCGAAGGGTCGCGGTCGACGGTTTCTGGATCGACCGCTTCCAGGTCACCAACACGCAGTACGCCGCGTTCACGGAGGCGACGGGCTACGTCACGATCGCTGAGCAACCGCTGGATCCAGCGGACTTCCCCGCGGCGCCGGCGGCGAACCTCGTCCCCGGCTCGATGGTCTTCACCCCGACGGCGGGGCCGGTGGACCTGCACCACCTCAGCCAGTGGTGGACCTGGACGCCGGGAGCGTCGTGGCGGCACCCCGAGGGTCCGCGCAGTGACCTCGCGGGCCGCGAGCGGCACCCGGTGGTGCACGTGGCGTGCGAGGACGCCGAGGCATACGCGAGCTGGGCCGGGATGGCCCTGCCGACCGAGGCCGAGTGGGAGTTCGCGGCCCGGGGCGGCGTCGACGGCGCGACCTACACGTGGGGGGATGAGCCGGAGGCGCCGGGGCGGCGGTGACCGTCACCGCGGCCGGCGGCGGGGCCGTGGCCGTCACCCGATCGGCGGTCGCTACCC
>Ga0208851_1000338_pt1 | contig 21339 bp, 21 predicted proteins | sample NGESurshal092012_FD_184481 | JGI IMG/M metagenome (GOLD analysis project Ga0208851, IMG submission 184481) | Arctic peat soil microbial communities from Barrow, Alaska - NGEE Surface sample 415-2 shallow-092012 (SPAdes) | ecosystem: Environmental > Terrestrial > Soil > Wetlands > Peat ... | reverse complement strand
AAGCGTTCCATCAGCCGGTGGCTGACCGCGAGGTCCACCACCGCGTCACCGAGGAACTCCAGCCGCTCGTTGTCGGCGCCGCCCTCCTTGTGCTCGTTGACGAAGCTCTTGTGCGTCAGGGCCGCCAGCCCGTGCACGGGGTCCAGCACCTCGAGCCCGAGCTTCCGGCCCAGGCCTTCGAGGAGCACGGCGTCGGGTGGGCGGCTGGGGGCGGGCATGGCGTCAGGTGCTGAGCTGTCTGGCCAGGGTCTCGGCCAGGGCGTACGGGTCCGCCTCGCGCCGGCTGATGGAGAGCGCCACCTCGTCGAGCCGGCCCGCCTCGGCCTCGAGGCGGTCCAGCGCCTTCTGGAGGAGCCGGGTCCGGAGGATTGCGAGGAACTGCATCCGGGCCCGCGCCCGCTCGCGCTCGGCGCGTTGCCCGGTCCGCTCGAGGAACTCGCGGTGCCTGGCAATGGCGGCCATCAGCGGAGCGAGCCCCTCATCCCGCGAGGCGATGGCCTTGAGGATGGGCGGCTCCCACTCGTTGCTCGGGGGCGGCGGCTCGGCAGGCTTGCCCGCTGCGCGTGCCTGGAGGCGGTGACGCCGGTCATGGTCGGTGGCCGGCGACCGGAGCGCGTGCCTCAGCTCGAGCATCTGCCGGAGCTCGCGCACCGTCCGGTCCGCGCCGTCCAGGTCGGCCTTGTTGACCACGAAGACGTCGGCCACCTCGAGGATGCCGGCCTTGATTGCCTGGATGTCGTCCCCCATCCCCGGCACGGTGACCAGCACCGTCGTGTGGGCCATCTGGGCGATGTCGATCTCGTCCTGACCGACGCCCACCGTCTCCACCACCACCACGTCCTTGCCCATGGCGTCCATCACCCGGATGCAGTCGCCCGTGGCCCGGGAGAGTCCCCCGAGCGAGCCGCGGGTGGCCAGCGACCGAATGAAGACGTCCGGGTCGGACGCGTGCGCCTGCATCCGGATGCGGTCGCCGAGGATGGCGCCGCCGCTGAACGGGCTGGTGGGGTCCACCGCGAGAACGCCCACCGTGCGCCCCTCGGCCCGGAGGCGTGCCACGACGCGGTCGGTCAGAGTGGACTTCCCCGCCCCCGGGGAGCCGGTGATGCCGATCACGTACGCGCGCCCGGTCCTGGGAAAGAGGGCCTGGAGGTCGGCGGTGGCCGCGGGATCGTCGTCATCGATCCGGCGCATCAGCCGGCTGGCGGCGCGCACGTCTCCTGCGAGGACGCCGCTGGCCAGCGAGGCGCTCACCCCGGGTCGCCCTCGAGCCAGGAGATCTCCCCCGGGGCGATGCCGAGCGCGCGTGAGGCGACGTCCGCCACCCCCATGAAGTCCTCCAGCAGGAAGTGCTCCGCCCACTTCTTGCCGTCCGGCCCGGCGATTAGTCCCCGGAAGGTGCGGCCCCGGACGCGGGCCGCGACGAAGCGGTAGCGCTCGCCACGGGCGGTGAAGTCGGCCACCAGCTCCAGGGCGCTCGTCTGCGGGACGCGCGCCGCTGGTCCGAACCTCTCGGCCAGTTCCCCGTAGCCGACGTCGCCGCGGGGGGCGGGGTCGCCGAGGAGCGCGGAGAGCTGGGCGTGGAGCGCGGCGGCGTCCCCGCCTTCTGGGAGGGCGAACGGGGGTCCCACCTCGGTCCGGAGGAGCGCCCCGGCCCTGTGGACCGCGAGGATCCGGAGCTTTCCCTGCTTGTCGCCCGCGAGCGTGAGGCGGAGGCCGCCGACCCCGGCCTCGGCGCGGACCTCGAGCGTCCCCGGGTCCACGCACGGGGTGAGCCCCAGCGCAGCCAGCGCCCCCGCCATCTCCTGGAGCCGTGAGACGTGCGCCTCGAAGCCGGCAACCAGCTGCGCCTCGAGCGCGGACAGGTCGGAGCCCTCGTCGAGGAAGAGCGGCGGCAAGCCCACGAGCTCGGGGGGATCCACCGGGATGAGGAGCTCCTCGGCGACGGCGAGCGTGACGGCGGAGACGGGGCGCCGGGTCAGGGGGTTCACGACCGAGCGCTCGAGCGGGAGCACCACCTCGGGACCCGCCGTCCCTTCCTGCACCCTGAGTCCGAGCTGGGCCAGCCGATCCGGTTCCATCGAGGAGCCGTCAGGCCTTGAGCAGCTCGCGGGCGATGACCGTGCGCTGAACCTCGCTCGTGCCTTCGCCGATCTCGCAGAGCTTGGCGTCGCGGAGGTAGCGCTCCACCTGGAACTCCCGGGTGTAGCCATAGCCGCCATGAATCTGCACGGCGCGGTGGCAGGCCCGGGTGGCAACCTCGCTGGCGAAGAGCTTGGCCATGCTCGCCTCGCGGCCGTAGGGTCGTCCCTGGTCGGCGAGAACGGCGGCCCGGTACACGAGGAGCCTTGCCGCCTGGAACTCGGTCTGCATGTCGGCGAGCATCCAGCGGATCGCGTCGAACTCGCCGATGGACCTGCCGAAGGCCCGGCGCTCGCGTGCGTAGCGCGTGGATTCCTCCAGCGCGCCCCGGGCGAGGCCCACCGCGAGCGCACCGATGGTGATGCGGCCCTTGTCGAGGATCTGGAGTGTGTTGACGAACCCCATGCCTGGATCCCCGAGGCGCTGGGTGTCAGGCACCTCGATGTTCTCCATGATCAGCTCGGCGGTGTCCGAGCTGCGCATCCCGAGCTTCCCGTGGATCGCGCGCTGGCTGAACCCGGGCATGCCGCGCTCGAGGATGAAGGCGGTGATTCCTTTCTGGCGCTTCTCCGGGTCAGTCAGGGCGAGGACGACGAAGACATGGCCGACCGTGCCCTGGGTGATGAACATCTTGGTGCCGTTGAGCACCCAGTGGTCGCCCTTGCGGACGGCGGTGGTCTTCATCCCCGCCGCATCGGACCCGCTGCCGGGCTCGGTGAGCCCCCAGGCGCCGAGCCATTCGCCGGTGGCGAGCTTCGGCAGGTACCGCCGCTGCTGGGCCTCGCTGCCGAACACGCGGACATGGCTCGTGCCGAGCCCGTTGTGGCTGGCCACCGTGAGCGCGAGCGACCCGTCGTACCGGGCGATCTCCTCGACGGCGACCGCGACGGCGAGGCTGTCCATCGCCGCGCCGCCATGCGCCTCACTGACGAGCATGCCGAGCACGCCGAGCTCGCCCAGGGCCTTGACGACCTCGGAAGGAAAGCGCTCCTCGTGGTCCCACTGGCTGGCGTGGGGCTTGACGCGCTCCTCGCAGAACTCGCGGAGGGAGGCCTGCAGCGCGCGGTGGCTCTCGGGGAGGGTCAGGTCCATCGGTGGGAACTCCCTGATACTCCCGGGCCCCTCACACCGGCAACACGCCGTGCTTCTTGACTGAACGGGGCTGGAAGCGGCGCGCATAGGCCTCGAGCCGGCGCTCCAGCTGGTCCCGGAGCTCGTCGCCCGGGACGACCTCGTCGACGATCAGCTCGGAGGCGAGCTTCATGAGGTCCACGTCCGCCCGGTACTCGTCGCGGAGGGCCTGGACGTAGCCGGCGCGCTCGGCCTCGGGCTTCTCCTGGATCTTGTTGAAGAAGACGGCGTTCACCGCCGCCTCGGGGCCCATGACGGCGATCATCGCCTGGGGCAGGGCCAGCGTCACGTCGGGCCCGAAGCCAGGTCCTGACATGGCGTACAGCCCTGCCCCGTAGGCCTTCCGGACGACGACGGAGATGCGGGGGACGGTCGCCTCCGACACCGCGGAGACCATCTTTGCTCCTGCCCGGATGATGCCGGCGCGCTCGACCTTGGTGCCGATCATGAAGCCGGGCACGTCGGCCAGGTAGAGCAGCGGGATGTTGAAGGCATCGCAGAGCCAGATGAAGCGGGCCGCCTTGTCCGCCGAGTCCACGAAGAGGACGCCGCCCTTGTACTTGGGCTGGTTGGCGACGATGCCCACCGGCCGACCGGCGATGCGGCACAGCCCGGTGATCAGCTCCTGGGCGAAGAGCTTCTTCACCTCGAAGAACGAGCCTGCGTCCACCAGCTCGTGGATGAGGGCGAACATGTCGAACGGCTTGTTCTGGTCGGCGGGGATGATCTCGTCGATGCGCTTCCCCGAGCGGGCCGGCGCCTCGGCCTCGGCGAGCGGCGGCGGCTCGGTGAAGCTCTGGGGAAAGTACGAGAGGTAGGCCTTGGCGGCAGCGATGGCCTCGTCCTCGGTCTTCACCAGCACGTCGCCGCAGCCCGAGACCGAGCAGTGCATCCGTGCGCCCCCCATCTCCTCGAGGGTGACCTTCTCGCCGATGACCATCTCGGCCATCCGGGGCGAGCCGAGGTACATCGAGGCGTTGCCCTCGACCATGATGACCAGGTCGCAGAACGCCGGGATGTAGGCGCCCCCCGCGGCGGACGGTCCGAAGAGGAGGCAAATCTGTGGCACCTCTCCGGAGAGCGCCACCTCGTTGAAGAAGATGCGCCCCGCCCCGCGCCGCCCGGGGAACATGTCCACCTGGTCGGTGATGCGCGCCCCGGCGGAATCGACGAGGTAGAGCAGCGGGACCCGCAGCGCTCGGGCCGTCTCCTGGACTCGGAGGATCTTCTCCACGGTCCGTGCGCCCCAGCTTCCGGCCTTCACGGTGGAGTCGTTCGCCATCAGGGCCACCGCGCGCCCGGCCATCTTCCCGAGGCCAGTCACCACCCCGTCGGCGGGCAGCTCGTCGTCTGCGGAGTTGGCGAAGGTTCCGTCCTCGACGAAGGAGCCCGGATCCAGAAGCCGGCGAATGCGTTCTCTGACGAACAGCTTTCCCGTCTCGGCGTTCTTGGCATGGTACTTGGGCGCACCGCCTTCCCGGATGCGGGAGCGGCGTGCGCGCAGGGTGTCGTCGGCTGGCATGCGGCGTGGGGCCTTACCACGGGGGGTGCCGCCTCTGTCAGGCGTTCCTACCGTTGTGCTTCAGGCAACCACTCTCCCAAAGGAGGAGCGCACCCATGGCGTTCTCGGACATCGTCGGCGGATTCACCAAGAGCTACCTGTACACGAACCTTGCCAAGGACGCGGTGAAGCTGTGGAACCGCGTGGGCGACAGCGACTTGCTCGACTTCGACAAGGAGGCCCTGCTGCGGAAGGTGGGCGTGGTGCCCTACACCCCGGCGCGGCGGACCGCTGGTGACATCACCTTCTTCCTCCTGGGCGGCATCGTGGGTGCGCTGGTCGGTCTGGCCCTGGCACCGAAGCCGGGTGCCGAGCTGCGCGCCGACGTGCGCGAGCGGGCGATGAACCTGTTCGACCAGGCGAAGGACAAGGCGCAGGACGCGGAGCGGGTGACCGCTTAGGTCAGGGCGCCCGCAGTCTCACCTTCCCTTGAAGGCGGGCCTTCGCTTCTCGGCGAAGGCCCTGAGTCCCTCGAGGCGGTCTTCCGAGCGGAGGACCGTCTCGTACTGTTCCAGCTCCAGCGCGAGCGCGGCCTCGAGGCCGAGGTCGAGTCCCCGGTCCACCGCGTGCTTGGCGGCGGCGACGGCGAGCGGAGCGTTCTCGGCGATCTGCTCGGCGACCGCCAGCGCGACCTCGAGGAGTCGGCCCTCCGGCGCGAGGCGCTGCACGAGGCCGATGGCGAACGCCTCGGCTGCGTTGATCCGCCGGCCGGTGAGGATGAGGTCCTTGGCGCGTCCCGGGCCGATGAGCCGCGGTAGCCGCTGGGTGCCGCCGCCTCCGGGGATGATGCCCAGCCGGACCTCGGTGAGTCCGAACTCGGCAGCGGGCGCCGCGATGCGCAGGTCGCACGCCAGAGCGAGCTCGGTGCCTCCGCCGAGCGCCGACCCGTTGAGCGCGGCGATGAAGATGGTGTTGCTCTCCTCGAGGGCGCGGAGCGTGCGGCGGAGCCCGCCGAGGAAGGTGCGGACCTCGGGCTCGGACATGCTGGCGCGCTCCTTCAGGTCGGCGCCGGCGCAGAAGGCCTTGTCGCCCGCCCCGGTGAGCACGACGGCGCGGACGCCACCGCCCGCCGAGACGCGCGCCACTCGCGTCTCGAACTCGGCCAGCACTGCGCGGCTGATGGCATTACGCGTGTCTTCGGCGTCGAGCGTCCAGACCTCGACCGGTCCACGGCGCTCCTCACGGAACGTTCCCATGTGTGCCTTCTCCCTGGCTTCTCGCCCCGGACGCACCTAGGTCGAGCGGACCCCGGATGGCAAGGCGGCAGGCCTCGCCGTTACACTTGGCGTCTGCCGGCGCCCGGCAACCGATGAACCGACGCGCGAGCCTGTTCGTCCTGTTCTTCCTGCTTGCCACGCCCGGCCTGGCACGGGTGGGTGGCGGGCAGCACTACAGCGGCTCGCATCCGTCAAGCTCGCATTCCTCCAGCTCCCACGCCTCTGGAGGCTCACATTCGTCGGGCTCGTGGTCCGGGGGTGGAGGCGTCTCATCGTCGGGCGGTGACCTCGGCTTCCTCCTGTTCTTCCTGAGCCACCCGCTGTTCACGCTGGCGTTGATTGGGGTGGCGTTCGTGGTCTGGCGGGCCTACGCGCGCGGTTTCGGGGCGACCGCGAGCACCCAGCGGGCGTTCGAGGAGGCAGACACGCGCGGCCTGGCACAGCCCTCGGCGCGCGAGGTCACCGTCTGGGTGGACGCGCTGCATGCCTCCGACCCTGGGTTCGACCTGGTGGCATTCCTCGATCAGGTGAAGGCGCTCTTCCTCCGGGTGCAGGGGGCGTGGGCGTCGGGCGACCTCGCGCCGGTGCGACCGGAGCTGTCCGACGCGACGTTCCAGCGCTTCCGGGTGCAGCTGGCGCTGCTCCGGTCGCAGGGGGTCCGGAACGTCACCGAGCAGATGACGGTGCTGGACCTCCAGCCGGTGGGTCTGGAGCGGACGGCGGCGTTCGACACGCTGCACGTGCGCATCCAGGCCCAGGCGCGCGACCTCGACGTCGCTGTCGGGCTTTCCGTGGAGGAGGCCCGGTCGCGCGCACGGCGTGCGCCGATGGCGTCCTTCACGGAGGTCTGGTCCCTCGTCCGGCGGCCCGGGACTCGTTCCCGGACGGATGGGGCGCCGCAGCCGGGCAAGTGCCCGAACTGCGGGGCGCCGTTCGACGGTGGGGCGGCCGGCAACTGCACGTACTGCGGTGCGATCGTCAACAGCGGGGCCTACGACTGGGTGCTGGCGGAGATCACGCAGGGGATCGAGGCCGGAGCGGAGCCGGCAGAGGTGCCCGGGCTCGCGTCGCTGCGGGCCGAGGATGCGGCGCTCTCGGTGGAGGTGCTCGAGGACCGCGCCTCGCTGCTCTTCTGGGGGTGGGTCGATGCCCAGTCTCGGGGGGAGCCTGCGCGGATGGCGAAGCTGGCGACGGGCGAGTTCCTCTCGGAGATGTCGGCGGACATGGGCGCGTTGCGAGGTCGCGATCGTGCGCGGGTGTTCCTGCAGGCTGCGGTGGGGAGCGTGATGGTGCAGGCCATCGAGCCAGGTCCGGCGGGGACGCTCGCCCACGTCGAGATCCGCTGGAGCGCTCAGATGGGCGTAGTACCGACCGGGACCTCGCCCGGGGCGCTGCCGACCCTTCCCCAGCGCTGGGTCTTCACCCTCGCCCGGAAGGCGGGCGTGAAGACGGACGGCGCGCGCGGCATGGCGACGGCGCGGTGTGGGAACTGCGGTGCTCCGCTGGGCGACTCGGTGCAGCCCACGTGCGACCACTGCGGCGAAGCCTTGAACGACGGCGCCCACGACTGGGTGCTGGCCGAAGCCGAGCCGTTCGAGGTGTGGGCTGCGCGCGGCCGAGCCCAGCCCACCGCGCGGGTCCAGCCCACGAGCCCGGCCGGCCGTGACATGGTGCTGGATCCGGCAGAGCGACAGCGTCTGCTCTACACGATGGCAGCGATGGCTGCGGCGGACGGCGTGGTGGACGAGCGCGAGCGCCGGATGCTGAAGCTGTGCGCCGAGCGATGGGGTGTGCCGTTCGAGAACGTGGAGCTGGCGCTGAAGGCGGATCCCGCCCTCTTCGAGCGGCTGGTCCCGCAGCCGGGGCCCGGGAGCGAGAACTTCCTGAGGACGCTCGTTCAGATCGCGCTGGTGGACGGGAAGGTGGACCGCCAGGAGCGGCGGATGCTCGAGTCGGCGGCCGCCCGCCTGGGTCTCGCCGAACGGCTGCCAGAGCTGCTGGCACGATTCGGGCTCGGGTAGGCAGCGAGGCACTCGGCACAAGTTCACCGGGGGACGGTGCATGCAGGACCTCCGCGCGAAAATGATCCCCAAACACGCCGTGCGAATCCATTTGGAACGCATTGTCGCCCTCGGGCGCCGCGTCCTCGCCGGGTGACCGTCCGAAACGGTTCCTCCAACGCGGTTCGGGAAACCGCTCGCGCACCCCCGGAGCGCTGGAGGTCGCGCAGGGCCCGCCGGACTCTTTCCGGCGTTTGCTGCAGTTCCATCCGGCGACCTCCCGAGGCAGCCGGAGTCCGGGCTCCGCCGACCTGCGTCAGTGCGACCCCGGGCGGCTCAGCCTTTGAGGAGCTCGCGCGCGATGACCATCCGCTGGATCTCGCTCGTCCCCTCGTAGATGGTCTGCACCCGCGCATCGCGCAGGTACCGCTCCACCGGGAACTCGTCGATGTAGCCGTACCCGCCGTGCAGCTGGACCGCCTTGTCTGCCGCGCGGTTCGCCAGCTCCGAGGCGAAGACCTTCGCCATCGAGGCCTCCCGGGTGAACGGCCGCCCGGTTTCCTTCAGGTTCGCGGCCCGGAAGGTGAGGAGCTCTGCCGCGGCGAGCTCGGTCTGGATGGTGGCCAGCATGAAGCGCACGGCCTGGAAGTCGGAGACGGTCTTTCCGAACGCCTTCCGATCCTTGGTGTAGCGCACGGCAGCCGAGAGCGCGGCCCGGGTGACGCCGCACGCCTGCGAGGCGATGCCGATGCGTCCGCCGTCCAGGGCGGTCATCGCCAGCCTGAAGCCTTCCCCCTGCTCGCCGAGCAGCGCATCCGCCGGAAGCCGGCAGTCCTCGAACAGGAGCGGCACCGTGGAGGAGGCCCGGAGCCCCATCTTGTCCTCGTGCTTCCCGACCAGCAGACCGGGCGTCCCGCCCTCGACGATGAACGCCGAGAGGCCGGCCGCACCCGTGCCCCCGGTCCTGCACCAGACGACCATCACCCCTGCCCTGTCGCCGGAGGTGATCCACTGCTTGGCGCCGTTCAGCACCCACCCGCCCTCGGTCCGCATGGCGCGGGTGTCGAGCGCCGAGGCGTCGCTGCCGGCCTGCGGCTCCGAGAGGGCGAAGGCTCCGGCCACCGCCTCTCCCGAGGTCAGACGCGTCACGTACCGCTGCTTCTGCGCCTCGGTGCCGAACTTGCTGATCAGCTCGGCGCACATGTTGGTGACCGCCATGGCGACCGCCGTGGAGGCGCACGCCTCGGCGATCTCCATCATCGCCAGCGCGTAAGCGGTGGCCCCGGCCTCCGCTCCGCCGTACGCCGCCGGGACGGCGACGCCGAGCAGCCCGAGCTCGGCCATCTCCTGGAGCAGCTCCGCCGGAAACGTCCCGGTGCGGTCGCGCTCGCGGGCGCCGGGCGCGACGCGCTCGCGGGCGAAGGTCCGGGCCGTGTTCCGTACCAGGGTCTGCGCCTCGGTGAGCGCCAGGTCCATCAGCGCACGGCCTTGAGGTTGAACGGATATTCGATGGGATGGTCCTTCCCGTCAGGTGGCACGGGGAAGATCATGGTGGAGAGCACCGTCTCCACGCACCGGTGGAGCGAGGGGTCCTTCAGCGTGGTGCCCTTCTTGAGCACCTTCGGCTGCCGCACGCTTCCCGAGGGGGTGATGATGAACTGGGTCTGCAGCTTCCCGTCCACCGGCTTGTCCTGGGTGGCCAGGGTCTGCTCCCAGCAGCGCTCGATCTGCGGCTGCTTGGCGCGGACGACCTCGCGGATCGTGTCCGGGGTGAAGGGCAGCTTCTCCGGCCCCGAGCCCCGGGCCGGCGTGCCGGCCGTGGTGTCAGGGTTCCCGGCATCGGGAGCGGCGGGAGCGGCGGCCGAGACGAGCAGCAGCAGGACGAGCACGTTCACTCCTTCAGCAAGGCGCTGCTGATGACGATGCGCTGGATCTCGCTCGTCCCCTCGTAGATCTCGGTGATGCGTGCGTCGCGGACGTGGCGCTCGGCATCGAACTCCTTGCTGTAGCCCTGTCCCCCGTGGATCTGCAGCCCCTTGTTGGCGACGCGGCTGGCCATCTCGCTCGCATAGAGCTTGGCCATGGCGGACTCGGCGCTGTGCCGCACGCCCGCATCCTTCATCGCCGCTGCCTTGAGGGTGAGCAGGCGCGCGGCGTCGATTTCGGTGGCCATGTCGGCCAGCATGAACTGGATGGCCTGGTGGTTGGCGATGGGCTGTCCGAAGGTCTTCCGGTCCTGTGCGTACCGGAGCGCCTCCTCGAACGCGGCCCGGGCGATGCCGATGGCCTGTGCGGCGATGCCGATGCGTCCGCCGTCCAGCGTGGACATCGCGACCTTGAACCCGTCACCCTCCTTGCCCAGTCGGTTCTTCGCCGGCACGACCATGTCCTCGAAGAAAATGGAGCAAGACAGGGCGGCCGAGATGCCCATCTTCCGGTCGGGCTGGGCCCGGTTGAACCCGGGCGTGCTGGTGGGGACGATGAACGCGGTGATGCCCCGGTGGCCCGCCGCCCGGTCGGTCATGGTGAAGAGGACGATGGCGTCGGCGACCGGGCCGTTGGTGATCCAGTTCTTGCTGCCGTTGATGACGTAGCCGTCGCCCTTGCGGACGGCGGTGGTCTTCTGGGCGGCGGCGTCGGAGCCGGCCTCGGGCTCGGTTAGCCCGAAGCACCCCAGCTTCTCCCCCCGGGCGAATGGAACCAGCCACTCGCGTTTCTGGGCGTCGTCGCCGAATTTCAGGATGGGGTCGCAGTACAGCGAGTTGTTGACCGACGCGATGACGCCTACCGACGCATCGCCGCGGCTGAGCTCTTCGATGGCGAGTGCGTAGCAGACGTTGTCCAGCCCCGCCCCACCCCACTCCTCCGGGACGGCGACGCCGAGCAGCGACAGCTCGGCCATGGTCTTCACCGCCTCTGCGGGGAAGCGGTGCTCCTCGTCGCGCTTCCGGGCGGCGGGGATCAGCTCGCGGGCCGCGAACTCGGCGGTGAGTCGCTGGGTCTCGCGCTGCAGGTCGGTCAGTTCGAAGTCCATGCGGGGTTCGTCGGTTCCTAGCGGCCGGTGAAGGTGGGCGGGCGCTTCTCGAGAAAGGCCTTCATGCCCTCGCGGCGATCGGCCGAGTCGAAGAGGTCGGCGAAGACTTCTCGCTCGATGTGAAGCCCATCGGCGAGCTCGAGGTCCGCGCCGCGGTCGATGGCCTCCTTGGCGCGGCGGACGGCGAGCGGCCCCTTCTTCGCCGCCCGCTCCAGCGTCGCCCGGGCGTGGGCGAGCAGCTTCGCGAGCGGCACGACGTCGAGCACCAGACCGATCTCCTTCGCCCGGGCGGCGTCGATCATGTCGCCAGTGAAGATCAGCTCCTTGGCGCGGGCGCGACCGACCAGGCGGGTCAGCCGCTGTGTCCCGCCGAACCCCGGGAGGATGCCGAGGCTGACCTCGGGGAGGCCGAACCGCGCGTTCTCCGACGCGTAGATGAAGTCGCACGCCAGGGCCAGCTCGCACCCGCCGCCGAGCGCAAACCCGTTCACCGCGGCCACCACCGGAACGGGGAGCGCGGCGATGACGTCCATCACCCGCTGTCCGAGCGCGCCGAAGTGCCTGGCGCGGGTGTCGTCCATGGCGTTCATCTCGGCGATGTCCGCCCCGGCGACGAAGGCCTTTCCCCCGGCGCCGGTCACGGTGACCCCACGCAGCTCGGCGCGAGCGGCGAGGTGGGCACAGGCCTTCTCCAGCTCCTCCAGCGTGCGGGTGTCGAGCGCGTTCAGGGACTTCGGTCGATCGACGATGAGCGTCGCAAACGGACCCTCGAGCTCCACCCGCACGTTGACGTCGGCCATGATCTCTCCTCAGCGCTGGTACACGTGGAACCCGCGCCCGGTCTTCTTCCCCAGCCAGCCGGCGTCCACGTACTGCCGCAGGAGCGGACAGGGCCGGTACTTGGGATCCCCCATTCCGCGGTGCATCACCTCGGCGATGAAGAGCACCGTGTCCAGGCCGATGAAGTCCGCGAGCTGCAGCGGCCCCATGGGCTGGTTGGTGCCGAGCTTCATCGCGGTGTCGATGTCCTCTGCCGTCCCGAGCCCCTCCATCAGGGCGTAGGCCGCCTCGTTGAGCATCGGAATGAGGATGCGGTTGACGATGAACCCCGGGTAGTCGCGCGAGGTGACCACGGTCTTTCCCATCGTCTGGGCCAGGAGGCGGGTGAACTCGAAGGTCGCGTCCGAGGTGGCCGCGCCGCGGATGAGCTCGACCAGCTGCATCACCGGCACTGGATTCATGAAGTGCATCCCGATGACCGCCTCGGGACGCCTGGTGGCCGCGGCGATGCGGGTGATGGGGATGGAGGAGGTGTTGGTGGCCAGGACGCCACCCGGGCGGACCACCGCGTCCAGGTCCTGGAAGATGCGCCGCTTCAGCTCCTCGTTCTCGGTGGCTGCCTCGATGGCCACGTCCGGGTCGCGGACCTCGCGCACGGCGGTGGCGAGGTGCAGCCGCTCCAGGGCGGCCTTCTCGGCGTGCGCGTCGAGCTTGCCCTTCTCGCGCAGCTTGCCGAGCCCGCCGCGGATCCGTCCGGCGCCCTTCTCCACCGCGTCCTTCGCCACGTCGACCAGGGTGACGCGGAGCCCGGCAGTCAGCGCGACCTGCGCGATGCCCGCTCCCATCTGCCCTGCGCCGACCACCAGCACGTGCTCGTTGGCCATCGTTCGCCTCGGCCCGGCTCTCTACTGTCGGCTCGGCGGGCGGGTCAACGCCCGCCAGGAAGCAGTGGCGCGTGCACCACCTCGGCACCGCCGAGCAGGATCTCCTGCACGCCGCGCCGTTCGGTCCCGTCGCGGAGCCTGACGAAGCTGAGGACGTGGAGCGTTCCCGCGCGGACCGTCAGCTGCTGGGTGAGCGCTCCCTGCGACGCATCCGGCCATTCCGCCCGGGCAAGCAAGGTCTCCCCGCGCCACAGCTGCACCTCCGCGGAGGCCAGGGCCGGACCGACCGGTCGGTCCCAGATGAGGGTGTGCGGCTGTGGCAGAAGCGGGCTCCGCCAGACCACGAGCCCTGCCCCGATGAGCGCCAGCGGCACGACGCGGCGCCACAGCGGGCCGCGGCCGGGGACGCCAGCCGCCGCGGCCGGACCGCTCGCGGACATCAGTCTGGCTTCTTCCGCGGGCCCCGGGTGCGCACGTTGGTCACCTCGACGCGGGGCTTCGTGGCCGGCTCCCCCGGTTTCCGGTCCGGGTCGGGCACGAGCCGGACGCTGGCGGTGACCTCCATCCGCATCCCGGAGAGGAGCTGCAGCATGTCGTCGCGGAGCTTGTCCGAGCGGAGGAACCGGCGGAGCTCCTCGGAGAGCGCCCGCCCGACCTCGTCCTTGGTCCGCTCCGCCTGGGAGAGGACGAAACCGAGCGCCTCCTTGGGGAGCTTGAGCTGACCGGCGAGGCCACGGATGCCCTCCTCGGTCATGAAGAGCGCGCCGAGCCCCGCGAAGGCGACCTTTCGCATCGCCTCGACGATGGGCCCGCGCACGGCCTCGCCGTGCTCCTCCGGATCGGGCGCATCGCTGTCGAGCGGGTCTTGGTTGCCGGGGGAGGGCGCCATCTCGCGGGGAACCTAGCTCGCTGCGGTCACGGCTGCTGCCGGCGCGCGCGCGCCATTGGCCACGGACACCCGGCCGGCCACCGCCCGGGCCACCGAGAGGAAGGCCTGGGCCTCCGCCGAGTCCGGAGCCGACGCCACGATGGGGCGTCCCTCGTCACCGCCGACCCGGACGGCCAGCTGGAGCGGGATCTCTCCGAGGAACGGGACGCCGAAGAGCTCGGCGGCACGACGTCCGCCGCCGTGGTTGAAGATGGGTGTCGACTTCCCGCAGTGCGGACAGACGAACTGGCTCATGTTCTCCACGATGCCGAGCACGGGAATCTGCACCTTGTCGAACATGTGCTTGGCCCGCACCACGTCGGCGAGAGCGACGTCCTGGGGCGTGGTCACCAGCACCGCGCCCGCGGCCCGGATGCTCTGCGAGACGGTGAGCGCCACATCCCCGGTGCCGGGGGGGAGGTCCATCACCAGGTAATCGAGCGCTCCCCAGTTCACGTCACGCATGAGCTGCTGGAGCGCACCATGCAGCATGGGACCCCGCCAGATGAGTGCCTGGTCCGGCTCCACCAGGAAGCCGAGCGACATGACCTTGATGCCCAGCGCCTCGAGCGGCTCGAGTCGCTTGCCGTCCGGGCTCACCGGACGCTGATCCGACAATCCGGTCATCATCGGGATGGAGGGGCCGTAGAAGTCGGCGTCGAGCAGGCCCACGGTGGCGCCGTGCTTGGCCAGGGCGACGGCGAGGTTCACCGCCACGGTGCTCTTCCCCACCCCGCCCTTCCCCGCGCCGACCAGGATGATGTTCTTCACGCCCGGCAGCATCCCCGCCGCTTGCGCCTGGCCGCGCACCTGGGAGGTCCAGGACAGCTCGAGCCCGCTCACCCCCGGGAGTGACTTCAGCGCAGCCTCGGCGTCGGCCTGGATCTTCCCCTTCAGCGGACAGGCGGGCGTGGTGAGCTCGATGGTGGCGAAGATCCGTCCCGCGTCGACGCGGATCCCCTTCACCATCCCGGCCTGCACCAGGCTCACGTTCAGCTCCGGGTCCATCACCGTGCTCAGCGCAGCGAGGACCTCCTTCTCGGTCGGCATCGTCACTCCCATGTGCGGAGGCACCCTATCAACTCACTCCAGCGCCAGCACCCGGGGGCTTCCGTCCTCGATGACCACCCGCACCGCGCCTCCGCCGGGTAACGGCCAGCGCGTCTCGTTGCCCGCCGTCTCACCCGCGCGCTCCACCGCGGTGAGGGCGACGGACAGTCGCTGGTCGGCGCCGGGAGCGCTCTGGAAGTCCCGTGCGAGGCGCTCGGGCGTGTAGCGGGCGCGCTCGGGCCCGGCGAGCCAGCCGAGCGCGGCAGCGAAGTCGCCCGCCCTCGCTGCGCGCACCAGGGCCCGAACTGCATCCGCCGGCTGCGCGGACACCGGCACGACCTCCAGGAGCTCCGGGGCCGCATCCAGGAGCGCGGCGCGCATCCGGGCAACGTGGGCCGCCCGGGCCGCCGGGTCCGACATGCGGGCGACGTAGGCGGCGCGGTCGGTCTGCGTCCGGTAGCGCGCGGAGGTGAGCGACCAGGCGGTGTCCAGGTCGTCGCGCTCGAGCGCACCCAGGTACGCCTCCGCGGGCGACGTGCGGGGCGCGGTGCTGCAGGCGGCAACGAGGAGCAGGAGGGCGGTGAGGAGGCGCACGGGAGCTGCCGCCCCGGAGCCTATCCCCCGTCCGCGCCGAAGTCCTCGCTGCCTCCGAGCCCCGGTCCGCTCCAGGCGGGCCACCAGAGCGCGTACACCGCCGGGGCGAGCGCCCCGCGCAGGAGCGACAGCAGCGGGAGCCGCCGCCGCGGCAGCCCGAACGGGCGGAGCTCGAAACGCTCCGGCGTTCGCCCGGCCAGCGCGAACGCCCGCGCGCAGGCGGCCTCGAACCCGCCGAGCGTGTCCACCAAACCCGCCGCCTGGGCGCGGGCGGCGGTGTAGACCCGGCCCTCGCCGCGGGCGCGGACGGCGTCGGGGGTGAGCTTCCGGTGCTCGGAGACGAGCTCCACGAAGCGCGTGTAGATCTCCTCCACCTCGACCTCGAGCGCCTCCCGCTCCGCGACCGAGAGGGGGCGGGCCGAGGTCAGGAGCCCGGCGTGCTCACCGCGCGTGAGCACCTCGCGGTGCACGCCGGCGCGTGCGAGCAGCGGCGAGACGTCGAACTTGCCGGCGAAGACGCCGATGCTGCCGAGGATGCTCCCGGGGCCGGCCCAGATCTCCCGTGCACCGAGCGCGACCATGTAGCCCCCGGAGGCCGCCACCCGGTCCACGTAGGCCACGACCGGCTTTCGCGCGGCCAGGCGCCGCACCTCGGCGAGCACCAGCTCCGAGGCGAGCGCGCTGCCGCCCGGGCTGTTGATGTAGAGCACCGCCGCCGGGCTCCTCCGGTCGAGCGCAGCGGCGCGGAGCCCGGCGACCAGCGTCTCGGATCCGGCGACCGTCGGGCCGACGGGGGGCGCACCGGAGGGCGCCTGGGCAATCATCCCCGACACCGAGACCACGGCGAGCCGGGTAGGCCGCCTCCACGACATCCAGCGGATGCGGGGCAGCCGGCGAGACCGCTCCCAGGCCTGGAACGTGCCGATTCCGGCGGCGCCGGTCAGGGCGCGGTCCTCTTCAGCGTCGAGGCCGAGTGCCGCGGGGAGCTCGAGGTCATCCGCGATGAGGTCGATGAGCCCGGCGGCCCGCGCCCGGGCGGCACTGTACGGCCCTCTGTCCACCAGGGCCCGTGCCGCGTCGGGCGTGAGCCGCCGCCCACGGGCCACGACATCGATCAGCTCCGCGTGGCGCTCGTCGAGGAACTGCTCGAGCGCAGCGCGCTGGTTGGGCGAGACCTCGGCGCGGATGAAGAGCTCCGGAGCCGTCTTGTGCTCCCCCCGGCGGACGAACTCCGGCCGGATGCCGAGCTGCTCGAAGGCCCTCCCCGCGGCGGTGGCCTCCACCAGGAACCCCGCGAGCTCGAGCCGGCCGGCGCGCGGCAACGCGATGCGATCGGCCGCGCAGAGGAGCCCGTACTCGGCGTTCCCCGCGCTCACGGCGGTGCCCACCACCTCCTTGCCTCGCGCGCGGAAGGCGGCGAGACGCTCCGCCAGCCAGGCCCGCTTCGCCGCCGGCATCGCGAGCGACTGCACCTCGAAGACGATCCCCTTCACCGAAGGATCCGCCGCCAGCGTGTTGAGCGCCTGGTCGAGGAGGTGGATGGACGTGACCTGGCCCGGCGCGGTCCGCCCTCTCCGCCATGGCCAGCGGCGCTGCAGCGGCTGCCGGTAGGGCGGATCCCCCTTCAGCACGAAGTGGACGTAGAGGGGTGCACGGCGCCGGCCGAGCAGGCGGACTGGGGCGCGCACCACCGCCGCAAGCAGCAGGACGAAGTTGACGAACGCGGCGACGGGAATCCGGAGCACGGAGAGGGCGACTCTCTAGCGCCCTGCATGGGCGCAGCGCACGCCTCTCACGCCGGGGGGCGCGGGAGCACCGTCACCTCGCCCTCCTCCTTGACCTCCACTTGCACGGGAAGGAACTCCTGCAGGAGGGCGGCGGTGACTCGGAGGTGCGGCGTGATGCGAGCGGCCGTGAAGCGCGTGGTCGCCGGTGAGGAGGGGCCGAGCCGTCCCGCGGCGAGCAGCCCGGCCGGGAGAAGAATCTGGTCGGCCAGGTGCTCGTCGAGCGCGCCGGGCGACTGCATGAAGTCCGCGAGCGCCCTCGCCGCACGGGCGCCGATGTCCTCGGGGGCCGCGCTCCGGTCGCCCACTGCAGCGAACGCGGCGAAGGTGTTCTCGAACTGCGCACGGATGAAGACCAGCGTCCCCGGCGTCTTCCCCACCGGCAGCGGGAGATTCTCCGCGTGGGAATAGATGCCCTGCTCGCGGAGCGCGGACTCGGCGGCCCTGGCCTGGCGCGCGGCGACCTCGAACGGCACGCCCCCCACGAGACTCCGCACCTCCACGTCCTGCAGCGTGCCGCGCGCCGGGACCTCCACGCGCAGCGGGGGCTCTCCCGGGGCCTGCACCTGTCCGCGGAACTCGCCCACGCCCTCGGGCCAGAACCCGGCGCGCTGGAGCGAGAGCGTGGCCCGGAGCCCGTACGCCTCGAGCAGCGGCAGCCACACCCAGGCGAGGTGGTGGTAGGTCGGTCCCTTCGGGGCGTGGGTGAGGCCGAGCAGCCGGAGCTCTCCGCCCCCCGCCAGCGCCAGTGGGTACAGGAGGCACTGGAAGACGAGGCAGGCCGGGGTCGACGCGCCGAGCTCCAGCACTCGGCTCCCCGCCGTCACCGGACCGGGCTGAAACGAGAACTTCAGCGCATCTGCCAGTCCACCTTCGACGCGTCCACCGAGCGCCTCGGCTGCGCGCAGCAGCCCCAGATGCCGAGGCCGCAGGCCCGGCGCCACGCGGGCGGCGCAGAACTCCTCGACGCGGAAGGGCCGCTGGGTGATGAGCGAGAGGGTCAGGGCGGTCCGGAGTGACTGGCCTCCGGCCGACCCGTCGACCGTGATGGGGGCGGATGCGGGCACGCGGGGCGGGCGAGCCTACTTCTTCTTGGGATCCACCGGGACCTCCGTCGGCGCCGTCGCATCCGGGGGTGGCGCAGACGGGCGCGGAAGCTTCTTCTTCGACCCGCTGTCGATCGGGACCTCGGTCGGCGCCGTCGCGTCGGGCGGCGGGGCCGCCTTCGACTTGTCGATCTCCTTCTCCACCGGCGTTCGCGGGTCCGAGGGCGTCTGGAGCTCTTGAGTCCCGGGCGGCGTGGGCGGGCCGCCGGCGCGGTTGGTCGGGCTCAGCTGCCGGGCGAGCTTGACCGACACCGCGTCGAGGACCGCAACCATCTGGTCCTTGAAGGGCCGGGGGTTCGCGGAGAGCGTGGAGGGGTCGAGCTGAGGCAGCCCGGCCTCGGTCGAGGTGCCGGAGAAGGCGCTTCGCCAGAGCTCTCCGCCGTCCGAGAGCCGGAACATCCTGCCGCTCCCGCTGACCCACGTCTGCGGCACGCCCTTCTCGGCGCGGATCCCGTACTCCTCGATGACGAACTCGACCACCGCGTCGGCCCCGAGCGGCTTCAGCCGTGCGTAGTCCGGCGGGGTCCCCGGAACGTCCTGCACCAGGAACGTCTCGAGCACCCCGGCCACCTGAGAGGGCGGGACCGCCTGGGACCAGGGCTTCTCGGTGTCGATGGCCGCGTAGACGTGCGAGCGGATCCGCTCGGCGGCCTCGAACGACGAGAGCGCCGGCTTGAGGCTCGCCTCCAGGCGGTGGTCGGCGTCGGCCGGGGTTGTGCCGGACAGCTTCGAGGCCAGCGCGGCGTCGGAGCGGTAGACGGACACCCGGGGGCCTGCCTCGTCCGCCATGCGCGAGACGAAGGCCGGGCGCTTCACCTGGTCGAGGTCGCTGCCCTGCAGCGAGCTGTGCGCGCAGCCTGCGAATCCGAGGATCAGGAGAGAAGCGGCGAGGCGGAGGGTCACGGGCGTGTTGTCTCCAGAGGGCTAGACCACGAAGAGCGGCTCGTCATCCGGCGTCAGCGGCAGCCGGGCGTTGATCTCCGCCCGGGCGTCGCGGAGCGCCTCGAGGTGGGCGCGCACCGCGGGGTAGCGTGCGAGCACTGCCGTCAGCTCGGACGCGGGGAGCCGGAGCAAGGAGGTGCGGCGCACGGTTCGGACCGTGGCGGTGGCCGGAACGGCGTCGAGCAGCGACATCTCGCCGAACACGTCCCCCGCCCCGAGCGTGCTCGCCACCACCCCGTCGCGGACGACCTCCAGCTCTCCGGCGAGGACGACGAAGAGCCCCTCGCCATGGCTCCCCTGCGCGAGGACCACCTCACCGGCGAGCGCATCGCGCGCGCGGAACCTCGCGGCCAGCTCGCGCCGCTCGGTCCGGTCGAGCGGCCGGAACAGCGCGGAGGTCGCCAGGAGGTTCATCAGGAGCCGCTGGCGGCAGAAGGTCTTCAGTGCCGCGGCAACACCTGGGTGGCGGCGGGCCAGCGCCAGGAGCAGCTCGCCCTGGACCTCGAGGACCTGCGTGTCGTCGGTCAATGCGTCCACCGACGCGGTGCGCGGCCCCCCGGCCAGGAGCGCGACCTCGCCGAAGAACTCTCCCGCCTCGAGGGCGGCGATCGGGTGCGCGAGCCCGTCCTCTTCCCGGAGCACGGAGACTCGCCCCTCGCAGACGACGTAGAAGCTGTCGCCGGGCTCGCCTTGCTGGAGGATGCGGTCGCCGGCCTCGAAGTGGCGAAGCGGGCAGCGCTCCACCAGCTCGATGAACGCCTCGTGCGAGAGGTCGGAGAAGAGTGGCGCCCTGGGCACGTTCCGCGCCGCGGGAGCCACGAACGGGTTCCGGGTCAGAGCTGGCTCGAGTGGGGCAAGCTCGGCCGCCTGCTCGACTGCGTGGATGAGCGGTCCCGGATCGAGCGCCAGCGGGGGCGGTGGAGGAGGATCCTCCCCCAGCTCCAGATCGATGTACCCGGCGCCGGCGCCGGGCTGTCCGGCCTCGACCGGAGCCTCCACCCGCGGGAGCTCGATGCCGTCCAGCCCCCCGGCATCCTCGAGGCTCAGCTCGACGAAGCGCGGGACGGGGGCCGGCGCCATTCCGGCCAGATCCGCGGGGACCGCGCGCTCGGCTGCCGCGTGCGGGAGGACAGGCTGCGCGAGCGGGACCGGCGTCCGGTCCTCCCGGCGGTCTGCCTCGGTCCTGAGGACGTCCTCCAGGGTCTGCTCACCGGGATCCGGCTCGAGGACGTACTCGGTGACCAGCAGCTCCATCACCTCGGTGGGCTTGGCGGTGGCAGGCGCCGGGGCAGGTCGAGGCGTGTTCGGCTCGATGACGGCCGGGGCCTCGGCGCCGATGGGTGCGAAGGGACGGACCGCGACTGGCTCGAGCAAGCCGCGGAGCGCCTGACCACCGGCAGCTCGCTTCGCGTACAGGTCCGCGAGGATGCGCTGCATCTGGGTGTGGTTCCGGTCCAGCTCCATGACCCGCTTGCTGGCCGCGATGGCGCGGGCAAGGAACCCGTCCTCGGCGAAGCCCTGCGCGGCAGCCAGGTAGGCGTCGATGGCCCGTGCGTCGTCGCCGGCGCGGGCCCAGGCATCACCTAGCCGGAGGTGCGACTGGCGATCGCGGGGAGTGCTGGCGCAGTACGCCGCGTACAGCGAGGCAGCGCGCGAGAACTCTCCTGCGGCCAGGGCCGCTCCGGCGTCGGCTTTGAGCCGGGCAGGATCCATCGATGGGACGGGGTTTTACCTCACCTCGGGGGCTTGCCGCCCCTCCCACCTCCACCTCCACCCCGCGACCCTCCGGGCCCGGGGCGACGCCCGAAACGCCCCTTTCCACCCGGTGCACGGCCTCGACCCGGACCTCCGCCGGGACCATCGAAGCTGCGCCCGCGGGGGCCAGCGCCCTGAGGCCGCCCGGGGCCGCCCGTGCCCCAGGGTCGACCGCCTCCTCCGGACGCGCCGGGACGTGGGGCGCCGCGACCGAGTGAACCGTCTCGACCTGTCGCACTGCCCCGAGGGCCGGCTCCTCCGCCAGGCCCGAACCGCCGCGGGCCTCCGCGCTCGAAGCCACCGTCCGGTGCGCCGCGACGCTCTGGGCGCCCGTGCCCGGACCGGCCCGGGCGCTCGCCCGCGCGAGTGCGCGGCCCTCGTGCCTCACCACGGGGTGCGCCGCTGAAGCCGTCGCGCGCCGGCGGGGGCCC
>Ga0208851_1000337_pt1 | contig 21341 bp, 19 predicted proteins | sample NGESurshal092012_FD_184481 | JGI IMG/M metagenome (GOLD analysis project Ga0208851, IMG submission 184481) | Arctic peat soil microbial communities from Barrow, Alaska - NGEE Surface sample 415-2 shallow-092012 (SPAdes) | ecosystem: Environmental > Terrestrial > Soil > Wetlands > Peat ... | reverse complement strand
CGCGCCTCGGGCGACAACGCCTACGGTCTCTTCGGCGCCGAGAAGGGCGTGCACCGCCTGGTGCGCCTGTCGCCGTTCGACTCCGCCAACCGGCGCCAGACGTCGTTCGCCGGCGTTGAGGTCGCGCCGGTCGTCGACGACGTCGGCGACATCGTGATCGACGACGACGACCTGCAGATCGACACCTACCGTGCGTCGGGCGCCGGGGGCCAGCACGTCAACAAGACCGACTCGGCGGTGCGGATCACCCACCGCCCGAGCGGGATCGTCGTGCAGTGTCAGAACGAGCGCTCGCAGTCGGCGAACAAGGACACCGCGATGAAGATGCTGCGCGCCAAGCTGCTCGAGGCCGAGGAGCGACGCCGGCGCGAGGAGATCGCCAAGGAGCGCGGGGAGGCCCAGGACGTGAACTTCGGCTCGCAGATCCGCTCGTACGTGCTGCACCCGTACACGATGGTCAAGGACCACCGCACGAACTTCGAGATGGGCGACGCCCAGCGCGTGCTGGACGGCGACCTCGACGGCTTCGTCCGCGCCGAGCTGCTGCGCGCCGCGGGGACCGCGGCATGAGCGCCGACGAGGAGCAGCTCGACACCGAGCAGCCGACCGCGCCCTACCTGGACGCGATCGTCGGCTTCGGCTTCCGCGGGCCCGGGCGCTTCAACGTCCCCGGCCACAAGGGCGGCCAGGGCGCCGACCCCGGACTGCGCCAGGCGATCGGCGACGACGCGCTGATGCTCGACGTCCCCGCCGACATCCACGGCGTCGACATCGGCGTGTACCCCTCGCCCTACCAGCGCGCCGAGCGGCTCGCCGCCGAGGCCTACGGCGCGAAGCGCTCGTGGTTCCTGACGAACGGCGCGACGCAGGGCAACCACGCGCTCTGCCTCGCGCTCGCGCCGCTCGGGACGCGGGTCGTCGCCCAGCGCAACTCGCATGCCTCGGTCGTCGACGGGCTCGTGCTCAGCGGCGGCATCCCGTCGTTCGTGCACCCCGAGTACGACGCCGAGCGCGGGACGGCGCACGGCGTCACGCCGGAGGCGCTCGCCGCTGTCCTCGCCGCCACCCCGGACGCGCGCGCGGCGTTCATCGTCTCGCCGACGTACTACGGGATGGCCGCCGACGTCGAGGCCTGCGCGCGCGTCGCGCATGACGCAGGCGTCGCGCTGATCGTCGACCAGAGCTGGGGCGCGCACTTCGGCTTCCACCCCGACCTGCCGCCGAGCGCGCTGCACTGCGGGGCGGACGCGGTGCTGACGAGCACGCACAAGCTCGCCGGGTCGCTCACGCAGAGCGCGATCCTGCACCTGGGCGACAGTGACCGCGTCGACGAGGCGCGCCTGGCGCGCGCGATGCGCATCACGCGCTCGACGAGCCCGAACTCGCTGCTGCTCGCATCGCTGGACGCCGCGCGCCGCCAGCTCGCCGTCCACGGTGAGCAGCTGCTCCACGAGACGCTCCAGGCGCTGCCCGTCGCGCGCGACAAGCTGCGCTCGATCGAGGGCGTCGGGCTGCTCGACGACGCGCTCGTCGGCCAGCCGGGGATCGCCGCCTACGACCCGCTGCGCGTCGTCCTGGACGTGCGCGGCACGGGCCGCACGGGCCTGGAGCTGCGCGACCGCCTGCGCCAGAGCTACGACGACCACATCGAGCTCGCGACCCAGTCGACGATGGTCTTCATCATCGGGATGGGGGAGACCGAGGCGACGCTGCTGCGCATGGCCGGCGACGTCGAGGAGGTCGTCGCGCGCATGCGCCGCCCGGGTGTGCAGACGCAGCCGATCCTCGCGCCCGTTGAGCCGCCCGTGATGGCCGTGCCGCCGCGCGAGGCCTTCCTCGGCGTCGCCGAGCTGGTCGCCGTCGAGGACGCCGTCGGGCGGATCTCGTGCGAGTCGATCGCCGGCTACCCGCCGGGGATCCCGGCGATCCTGCCGGGCGAGCGGATGACCGCCGAGATCTCACGCTACCTGCGCGAGACGCTCGACTCCGGCGGGCGCCTGCACGGGTCCAGCGACCCGGACTTCCGCTCGATCCACGTGCTGCGCGAGAGCTAGAAGACCGGCGCTCCGCGCCGCCGCTCAGGGACGCCCGGGCGGGGGTGGGAGCAGCCCCGCCTGCATCGCCATTCCCAGGTCGTCGCGCACGGCCCAGTGCTCCAGCGCCCGCCCGTCGTCGGCGAAGCGCACGAGGTGCATGTGCTTCACGGCGAACGGCTTGTGGGTCGCCGGCATGCCGGGCGGGAGCCCGCCCTCGTGGGTCCCGCGCATGGTGACGTACGCGACCGCGAAGTCGCCGTCGACCAGGATGCGGTGCACCTCGTAGGACATGTCCTCGCCGAAGCAGGAGCGCAGCCACTGGCTGGTCGCCAGCGCACCTTCGGGGCCGCGGCTGCGTTCTGGACTCGCTTCGTGGTTGAAGAAGTCCGGATGAACGAGCTGCTCGGCCAGGTCGCCCTCGCCACCGGCCATCAGCCGCACCAGTGTGTCCTGGACGTTCTGCCGGAGCGTGGCCGCGTCAGCCATGGGCCGACTCTACACCGCAGGAATCAGTCCTCGCGAACGCGGATCACGGGCTTGCCGAAGACGCGGCGCTCGGCGAAGTCCTGCAGCGCGCGGGCGCCCTCCTCGAGCGAATAGATCGCGCCGACGACGGGATCGAGCGCGCCCCGGCGCCACCAGCGGATGAGGTCGTCGTGGGCGGCGGCCGGGAACTCCTGGTCGAACGGCAGCGAGCCGCCGTAGTTCACGCCGACGACGTCGATGCTGCGCAGCAGCAGCCGGTTGACCGAGAGCTTGGGGATCGTGCCGCCGGCGAAGCCGACCACCAGGAGCCGCCCGCCGGGGGCCATGCACTTGAGGCTCAGGTCGAAGCGCTCGCCGCCGACCGGGTCGACGACGAGGTCCACGCCGACGCCGCCCGTCGCCTCGCGCACGCGCGCCACCCAGTCCTCGCCCGGGTCGACGACGAGGTCGGCGCCCGCGTCGAGCGCGACGCGCTGCTTGTGCTCGCCGCCCGCGACCGCGATCACCGTTCCCGCGCCGGCGGCCTTGGCGACCTGGATCGACGCCGTCCCGACGCCGCCGGCCGCGCCGTGGACGAGCACGGACTCGCCGGGCGCCAGCCGCCCGCGCCGCACGAGGCCCAGGTGCGCCGTCTGGTGGTTGACGACGAAGCCGGCGGCGACGTCGTAGGTCATCTCGTCGGGGATGCGGAAGGTCAGGAACGCGGGCGCTGCGGCGACCTCCGCGAACGCCCCGAACGGCAGCGTGGCGGCGACGCGGTCGCCCGGCTTGACGCCCGCCTCCGGCGGCGCGCTGCGCACCACCCCCGCCGCCTCGATGCCGGGGACGAACGGCAGCTGCGGGCGGATCTGGTAGTCGCCCCTGGTCACGAGCATGTCGACGAACCCGACGCCGGCGGCGTGGACGTCGAAGACGACGAGCCCCTCGCCGCCCTCGGGCTCCGGGACGTCCTCGACCTTCAGGGCGGCGGGGCCGGTCAGCTCACGGAGCAGCAGGGCGCGCATGGGGCGTCAAGCTATCTCAGCGCCGCGAGCACCGCGTCCGCGTCCGCCTCGCGGTTGTAGAGGTGGAACGCGAAGCGTGCGCGGCCGTCGCGGATCGCGAAGCGCACGCCGGCGGCGCGCAGGCGCGCCACCTGCGCGTCGCTCACCGCGACCGACACGACCGCGGATGCGCTCGGGGACAGGCCGAGCACCTCGCGCACCGCGTCGGCCAGGCCGACGTCGTGGGCGTTGATCGCCGCGACGCCGATGTCGCTGACGAGCTCGAGCGCCGGCACCGTCCCGACCCAGGCCAGCCACGCGGGGGAGAGGTTGAAGCGCCGCGCGTCGCCGGCCAGCCGCAGCGGGCCGCCGTAGATCCCCTCGTACGGCGAGGGCGTGCCGTACCAGTTGGCGTGCACCGGGCGCAGCGTCTCCCAGTGCTCGGGCCGCACGCTGAGGAAGGCCGTGCCGCGCGGCGCCAGCAGCCACTTGTAGGCGCCGCAGACGAGGTAGTCGATCGCGCGGGCGTCGACCGGCAGCCAGCCGACGGCCTGTGTGGCGTCGACGAGCAGCCGCGCGCCACGCGCCCGTGCGGCGTCCGTCAGCGCGCCGAGGTCCGCGAGTGTGCCGTCGGAGGACTGCACGGCGCTGACGGCGACGAGGTCCGTGCCGTCGCCGACGGCGTCCACCAGCTCGTGGGGCGCCACCAGCCGCACCCGCACCTCGCTCCGCGACAGGAACGGGAACAGCACCGACGTGAACTCGCCCTCCACGCCGAGCACCTGGGCGCCGGCCGGGAGCGACGCCGCGACGAGGCCCACGAACGAGGCGACCTGGCCGCCGGTCGCGACCCATGCGGCCGGCACGCCGACGAGGCCGGCGAACAGCTCGCGCGAGCGCTCCACCGCGGCGTCGTAGCCCGGCGCGGTCGCCCGTCCGGCCTGCCAGAGGTCGATCGCGGCGCGCAGGGCGTCCACCGCTCGTGCCGGCGGCAGGCCGAGCGTGCTCGTGTCCAGGTAGCCCGCGGCGCAGGGGAACTGGCCGGCGCTGAGGTCGATGCTCACGCCGACAACCGTATTCTCCGCCGGGATGGACGACCGCACCCGCCGCGAGCTCGAGGACGTCGTCGCCCGCGCGATCGCCGAGGATGTCGGCACGGGTGACCTGACCTCGCAGGCCACCGTTGCGCCGGAGCTGCGCACGCGCGCGACGATGCTCCAGAAGCAGGCCGGCGTGCTCTACGGGCTCGATGCGGCGCAGCTCGTCTTCACGACACTCGACCCGTCCGCCGCGATCGAGCGCCTCGCGCCCGAGGGCCGCTGGAGCGAGGGCGGCCCGGTGCTCGTCGTCGAGGGCTTCGCGCAGGCCGTCCTGGCCGCCGAGCGCACCGCGCTGAACCTCGTCCAGCAGCTGAGCGGCGTCGCCACCCAGACGGCCCGCTACGTGCGCGAGATCGAGGGCACCGGTGCGCGCGTGCTCGACACGCGCAAGACGACGCCGGGGCTGCGGATGCTCGAGAAGGCCGCGGTCGTCGCCGGCGGCGGGGTCAACCACCGCATCGGCCTGTGGGACCAGATGCTGATCAAGAACAACCACATCGCGATGGCCGGCGGCGTGGCGCAGGCGACGCGGCGCGCCCGCGAGGCCCACCCGCAGGTGCCGCTCGAGGTCGAGTGCCGCACCGTCGAGGAGATCGACGCTGCGCTCGGCGCCGGCGCCGTGCGCCTGCTGCTGGACAACATGACCCCCGACGAGCTGCGCGGCGCCGTCGCGCACGTCGCGGGGCGCGCGACGCTCGAGGCGAGCGGCGGCATCACGCTGCAGACGATCCGGGCCGCCGCGAGCACCGGCGTAGACTGGGTGTCCGTGGGTGCGCTGACGCACTCGGCGCCCGCGCTGGACCTGTCGCTGAAGCTGGAGCCGCTGCCATGAAGCCGTTGTCCCTCCCGATGGCCGGGGTCGAGCATCCCGAGCCCATCGACATCGCCGCCCTGCACGAGGAGGTCCGCACGCTCGCGCGCGAGCGCGACGCCGTCATCCTGGCCCACAACTACCAGGTGCCCGAGATCCAGGACGTCGCCGACTACGTGGGCGACTCGCTCGGCCTCTCCCAGCAGGCCGCGAGGGTCGACAACCCCGTGATCGCCTTCTGCGGCGTGCACTTCATGGCCGAGACGGCGTCGATCCTGTGCCCGGACAAGAGCGTGCTGCTCCCGGACCTCGACGCGGGCTGCTCGCTGGCCGACTCGATCACGCCGGAGGAGCTCGCCACGTGGCAGGCCGGGCACCCTGGCGCGCAGACCGTCATGTACGTCAACACGACGGCCGAGATCAAGGCGCTGACCGACTACTGCTGCACCTCGTCGAACGCCGTCAAGGTCGTCGAGCACATCCTGCGCGAGCACGGCCCCGACACCGAGATCCTCTTCGGGCCCGACATGTTCCTCGGCGCCTACGTCGAGAAGACGACCGGGCACCGCAACATGCACGTCTGGAGCGGCGAGTGCCACGTGCATGCCGGCATCCGGCCGGCCGACATCACGCGCGTGCGCGACGAGCATCCGGGCTCGGACTTCCTGATCCACCCGGAGTGCGGGTGCGTCACCTCGGTGATGGAGTACGTCGCCGCCGGCGACGTCGACGCCGCGGGCGTGCACATGCTCTCGACCGGCGGCATGCTCACCTACGCCGAGCACGCCGAGCGCGAGCACCGCGGCGAGACCGTGATCGTGGCGACCGAGACGGGGATGCTCTACCCGATGCGCCAGGCGGCCCCGGACGTCACCTTCGTCGCGGCCAACGAGGCGGCCACCTGCCGCTACATGAAGATGATCACGCTGCCGAAGCTGCGCGACACGCTGCGCGACATGGTCAACGAGGTCAAGGTCCCTGAGGACATCGCCGCCCGCGCGCGCATCCCGATCGAACGCATGGTCTCGATCAACGCCTGATCGGACGCGGCGGACGCCCCGCCCGGTGGGGGCGGCAGTCCATGCCGCCCCCACCGGCCCGGGCGCCTCTTTGGGGGGATGAGTTCTCGGTTCTCCGTCCAACCGGGGAGACTCGCCGGGTGGCCCTGAGCTGAGAAATGGCGCCCGTAGGGGTCGGGGTTCAGACAACCCCGACCGCAGAACGTCACGGCGTGATGTCGGTGGCGGCCGGGTTGGGGCTCGGGCCGGCGCTCGGGGCGGCGCTCGGGGCGGCGCTCGCGTCAGCCGAGGTGTCGGCCGGATCGTCCGGGCCGTTCGCGATCGCCGCGTCGGCCTGCTCCTCCGGCGTGTCCGGCGGGATGTACTGGTCGGGCACGCCGTCGGGGCCGATCGCCTGCTCACCGGCCGCGAGATCCGGGGGGTCCTCCTGGACGGCGATGTAGTCGTCGTCCACGACCGGAGGGGCCGCCTTCGCCGGCGCGGGCGCCGAGGCCGGGGCGAGGAACGTCGTCGGCGTCGCCGTGTGGGCGGTGGCACCTGCGTCGGGCGCACTCGCGGGCGTCGCGGGCTGCGCCGGAGCGCCCGCGGGGGCCGGGCTGGGCGCCGGGCGGGCGTCGGCGACGAGCGTGCGCCGCTGCGGCACGGCCGGGGTCGCGCGCTGCACCGCCAGGCGCAGGACCGGGGGCGCGAGCGGCGCCGCGCTGCGGGGCGCCGCCACGCCGCTGCGGCGGGTCGTCGCCGGGGCGCTGAGCACGAGCGCCGTGGCGGCGTGGCGCGCATGGTGCGAGGACCGGTGCTGGACGGCTTCGACCGCCGAGGGTCCGGCGGTGGCCGCGACGCCCGCGGCGGCGATCAGCGCGGCCGCCTTGAAGGTGCCGCCGGCGATCAGCCCCGCGCCCGCGCCGGCCCCGCCCAGCTCGGCGGCGCGGCCACCGCCGGCGAGCCAGTGCGCGAGCGGCCAGGGGATCAGCGCGGTCGCCGCGGTGCGCACGGTGGAGCGCGCGCGGTGGATCAGCATCCGCACCGCGCCCTCGCTGACGCCGAGCTCGCGGCTGATGTCGCGATGGCGGCGGCCCTGCACGCAGACGGCCAGGAGCGCCGTGCGCTGCTGGGCCGGGAGCGCGGCGATCTCGTCGAGCGCGGCGCGCACGGTCTCGCGGTGCTCGACCTGGTCCTGCAGGTCGAGGTCGCGGGCGGGCGCCCCGTCGAACAGCGGCAGGTCCGAGGCGCTCGAGCGCTTCAGCGCGTTGATGGCGCCGTTGTGCACGACGCGGTACAGCCAGGCGCGCGGGTCGCGGATCTCGGCGCCCTCCTGCAGCTGCTTCCAGGCGCCCATCAGCGCCGCCTGCACGACGTCCTCGGCGCGCGAGTCGCCGACCATCCGGCGGGCGTAGCCCATCAGCGGGCGCCGGTAGCGCTCGACGATCGCCTCGAAAGCGCGCTCGCTGCCGGCAGCGGCGAGGCGTGCGAGACGCTCGTCGCTCTGGGCGCGAAGCATGACTGTGGGCATCTGCGGGCTCAAGGCGGGTTCCCGGGTGGGACAACCGTAGACCGAAAACGTCACGCGTGCATCATGAATCCAGTGGACCGGAAAGACGACCGAGGCGCCCCGGAGGGCGCCTCGGCGTTGCGATGACACGGCGGCACGTGGTCGCCGGCGCGACATCCCGTCGCGCCGACCACCACGTCGGGTGGATCAGTGAGCCGTCACGGCGGTGGTGGGGAGCGCCGGCGTCGTCGGCGGGTTCACCACGATCTTGACCTCGCCCCACACGTTGCCGGTCGAGGTGAGCTTCAGCGCGGCCTCGTGGACCACGGCGCCGGGGACGAGCACGGTGGCGGGGTCGCAGGCGGCCTGCCCGTGGTTCCCGTCGCCCTCGTTGTCGTCGCCGCCACCGTGGTGGTCGCCCGTGCCCTGCGCGGGCGGGGTCGTCGGCGTCGCGCCCGGGTTCATGAGCGTGGGCGGGTTCGACGTGCTGTCGTCACCGGACTCGCTCTCGCCGGAGCCGCCGTGGCTCGCCGTCACCGCGAGGTGCGGCGGGTTGGCCGCGGCGTCGTCGTCCTCGGTCTCCGTCTGGGCCGTGTTGCCGCAGCGCAGCTCGGTCGTCGCGTCGACGGTGCCGCTGACGTTCGTGCCGCCGAAGCCCGCGATCGTCAGCACGCCGTTCGTGAACGACACGACGGTGCCGGCGTTCTGCTGGCCGTCCGGGATGCCGTCGCCGTTGCTGTCGGCCTTCTTGGGGTCGGTCGCCGCGACGAACTCGGCCGCGTTGCTGAGGCCGTCGTGGTCGGGGTCGCGGTTGGCCTGGTTGACGTTGAGGCTCAGGTGGTTGGCCTTCTCCCACGCGTCGGGGAGCCCGTCGTGGTTGCGATCGGCGATGCGCGCGTGGTGCCGCGCCTTGGCGTGACGCTGATGCTTCGCCAGCGCGGTGCCCGGCAGAGCGAAGAGGAGGATCGCCACGAGGGCGAAGAAGGTGATGCGGATCGTGCTGCGGGACATGCGATGAACGCTCCTTGTCCTTGGGGGGTCACGTCGTGTGACAGCGACGTCGGGGAGATGTGACGGTCGGATCGGACAGACGTCCAGATCGGGCGTCAGTGGTCGGTGCCCGGGGGCGCGGGATCTGGAGTGCCGGAGCCTCCGTGCGAGCCGCCGGAGTCGGGGCTGCCCGGCGTGCCGTCGCCCGACCCGCTCGGCGTCGTGGCCGACCCGCCGGGGGCATCGCCGGTGTCGCCGGGGGTCGTCGCGGAGCCGGAGGTGCCGCCGTGCTGGGTGGTGGAGTCGCCGGAGCCCGACCGGTGCGAGTCGCCGCTTCCGTCGCCGCCGGCGACGGTGGTCGTGTTCTCGCCGGAGCCGTTCCCGGACGTCGACGGCGCGCCGTGGTCGCCGCCGGCGCCGTCGTGCCGGCCCGAGCCGGAGGTCGTCGACGAGCGGTGCTCGCCGCCGCCCGAGGCGTTCGAGTCCGAGCCGTGGCGCGAGCCCGGCGAGGGCGCGGTCGGCGTCACGACGGCCGGCGTCGAGCCCGAGCTCGAGTCGCCCGCCCCGGTGGTGAAGCTCAGCGCGGTCCGGTGACCGCCGCGGTGGCGGCCGCCGCCGGCGCCGCTCGTACGCAGCGCCGCGGGGGAGGCGGCGCCCGGGGCCGTGCCGACGGGGGCGCTGCCCGTGCCGGCGGCTGCGGCGCGCGCGCCGTGCACGATCCCGCCGCCGGTCGCCGCTGCCTGCGAAGCCCGGTGACGGTGGCTGTGGCGGTGGACGGCGTGCTCGACCTGCGGGGCGCCCGCGGCGATCACGCCGACCGTCGCGACGACCGCGCCGGTCTTGATCACGGCGCCGCCGGCGATGCCCGCCGTCCCGGCGGTTCCGGCGACGGCCTCGGCGATCCGCGAGGTCATCGAGTCCTGGTGGTGTGAGCCGGCGTGCGCCAGCCATGCGGCGGCGGGCCACGGGGTCACGGCCGTCGCGGCGGCGCGCAGCGAGACGCGCGCGCGGCGCACGAGCTGGCGCACGGCCGTGTCGGTCAGCCCGAGCTCCGCGGCGACGTCGGCGTGGGCGCGGCCGTCGACGGCGACGGCGACGAGCGCGGCGCGCTGGCGGTCGGGCAGCTGGGCGATGCCGTCGAGGGTGCGGCGCATGTCGTCGCGCGCCTCGACCTCGGCCTCCGGGCCGGGTCCGGCAGCGGACATGTCGATCAGCGGGGCGTCGTCGCCCCCGGGACGCTTCATGGCGTTCAGGGCTCCGTTGTGGACGATCCGGTAGAGCCATGGCCGCAGATCGCGGACCTCGACGCCCTCGCCCAGCGCGCTCCACGCGCTGACGAACGCGGCCTGCACGACGTCCTCCGCCCGGCCCTCGGACAGGAACCGGCGCGCGTACCGCATCAGCGGGCGCCGGTAGCGGTCGACGATCGCCTCGAAGGCACGGTCGTGCCCGGCGGTCGTCAACTTGACGAGCCGGTCGTCCGACTGCGTTCGCAGGAGGGTGATCGAGACGTGAGGAGTCACAGGTGCTCCAGCCCTATCGACAACGGTAGGGCCCGAACGTGACGGTCCGGCGAAAACTCGACGGATCGGGTCCGCGCCCTGCCGTCCGGCGCGCTCCTGACGCCGTTCGGCGCAGGCGACCGGCGTCAGGCGACGCGCAGGCCGCGCTCGGCCGCCCAGCGCACGACCGCCAGCGACGCGCGCCTGCGGTCGAACTCGAGCTGCGTGTAGCAGTGGACCTCGGCCGGGGCGCCCATCTCAAGGGCGTCCCAGAGCCTCCCGGCCTGGTGGACGCGCTCGAGCCACGGGACGCCGTCGAAGCCCTCGGAGACGAGGACCACGACGAACTCCGGCCCGCGCTCGCGCTGGGGCATGACGCCGCGCGCGTCGTCCACGCGCGCGCCGCCGACGATCAGCTCCTCCAGCGGCCAGCGATCCGCGACCCGCTGCGCGTAGCGCTGCAGCTCACGCTCGTTCAGGCCGTCGGCGACCAGCACACGGCCATCGTACGCCGGGGTCCGGCGCCGTGCCAGCGGGGAGAACTACTGGAACTCGCCGGCGCTGTGCGGGCCGACGACGGCGACCGCGAGCCGCTCGGGGTCGACCCGGCGCGCGGCCTGCACGACGGCGTCGAAGGTCACCGCGTCGAGCTCGCCGATCGCGGCATCGGGGTCGATCCCCTCGTGATGGACGATCGCGCGCCGTGCCGCGTGGCCGGCGACCGCGTTGGTGTTCTCGAACGCCAGCACCCGGCGCCCCGCCGCGTAGGCGCGGGCCCGCTCGACCTCGTCCTCGGTCGGGCCGTCGGCGGCGAGCTCGGCGACGATCTCGCGCATCCGCGTGAACGCCTCGACGGCCTTGCCCGACTCCAGCCCGGCGCCCATCAGCAGTGCGCCGTGGTCGGCGGCGAAGTGGTCCGTCGCGAAGACCGAGTAGGCCAGCCCGCGCTGCTCGCGGATCTCGTCGAACAGGCGCGAGCCCATCGAGCCGCCGAGCAGGACGGAGTAGATCGAGAACGCCGCGCGCTCGGCGGCGTCGCCGGCGTCGACCTGCGGGCGGTAGAGCATCCGCAGGTGCGACTGGTTGGAGTCGCGCTCCTCGACCAGGACCTCGTCCCGCGGGTCGGAGGCGCGCTCGGCGCCCGCGGGCTCGGCCAGGTCCGGGAAGCGGCCGAAGAGCTCGTCGGCCGCGCCGTCGGCCGGCACGTGGTCGAGGTTCCCGACGATGAACGCCCCGCCGGCCCGGCCGGACCAGCGGCGGTCGCGGAAGGCCATGATCGCCTCGCGGGAGAACGTCCGCAGGTGCTCCTCGGGGCCCAGGACGGTGCGCCCGAGCGGGTGCTCGCCGTAGCCGGCGCGCTCGATCAGCTCGCCGGCGACGGCGGCCGGCTGGTCCTTGTAGCGCTGGATCTCCTGGATCACGACGCCGCGCTCCTTGTCGAGCTCCGCGCGGTCGACGCGCGGGCGCCCGACGAAGTCCGTCAGCAGCTCCATCGCCGGCATCGCCGACTCGGCGCGGACGGTGATGTGGAAGGCGACGAGGTCGTGGCTCGTGTACGCGTTCAGCGAGCCGCCCATGCGCTCGGCCGTCTCGTTGACCTTGCGGTAGTCGTCGTAGATCTCGCCGCCCTTGAACACGAGATGCTCGAGGAAGTGGGCCATCCCGTTCTCCTCGGCGCGCTCGGTGCGCGCGCCGGCGTCGAACGCGACGAGGATCGTCGTCGCCCGCGTCCCGGGGATCGCGATCCGGTGGATGGGGAGCCCGTTGGCGGCGGTGCTGGTGGTGATCTCGGCCATGTCGCTCTCGACGATACCGGTCGGGTTCGGCGGGCCCGGCGGGGCGCTGCGGCGGGGCGGGCGCGGCCGCAATCCGCCGTGCAACCGGCAGGGATTCGGCCCCTCCATGGCTAACCTCGGACAGAGCATGGCTGCCACTGAGAGAGAACTGCGCGTTCGCGACACCGAGGCCGCGCAGCGCGCGGCGGACCCGCGCGCCCCGATCGCCCGTCCCGGCGATCCGGCCAACGCGATCGAGTTCCGCGCCGTCAACAAGGCCTACGACGTCAGCAAGGCGGGCCTGCACGACGCGACCTTCGCGGTGCGCCGCGGCGAGTTCCTGTTCCTCGTCGGTCAGACCGGCTCGGGCAAGTCCACGCTGATGAAGCTGCTGATCAAGGAGCTCGAGCCGGACTCGGGGCGGATCCTCGTCGCCGGACGCGACCTCAGCGAGCTGACGCACAAGCAGCTGCCGTTCTACCGCCGCAACCTCGGCGTCGTCTTCCAGGACTTCAAGCTGCTGCCCAACCGCACGGTGCACGACAACGTCGCCTACGCACTGCAGGTCACCGGCAGCAAGCGCAAGGAGATCCGCGCCAAGGTGCCGGACATCCTGCGCCTCACCGGCCTCTCGACGAAGCTCCACCACTACCCCGACCAGCTCTCCGGCGGCGAGCAGCAGCGCGTGAGCATCGCGCGCGCGTTCGTCAACCACCCGCCGCTGCTGCTGGCCGACGAGCCCACCGGCAACCTCGACCCCGAGACCTCGGTGGGCATCATGCAGCTGCTCTACCGGATCAACCGCACGGGGACGACGGTCGTCGTCGCGACGCACGACAACACGATGGTCGACCGCATGCGCCGCCGCGTGATCGAGCTCGACGCCGGGCGGATCGTGCGCGACGAGCTCGGCGGGCGCTACGCCCAGGCCGACATGAGCACCGCCGAGTTCGGTGCGCTGCTCAGCGAGCCCGCGCCGGAGCCCCACCGCGGCGAGCCGGCGCCGCTCGACGACTTCGACGACGCCTTCCGCGACTGATGAAGCTCGGGTTCTTCCTCCGCGAGGCGATGCAGAGCATCCGCCGCAACGCCGTGCCGAGCTTCGCCGCCCTGGCCTCGGTGCTCGTGACGCTGCTCGTGCTCGGCGTCTTCATCCCGATCGTCCAGGCGACGACCGGCGCCGCCAACGACGTGCGCGGCCGCGTCCTCGTCAACGTCTATCTCAAGACGGACGCCGGCCCGGCGGATGTGGGGCGCGTGCAGGCCGTCCTGGCCAAGACGCCGCACGTCAAGAAGGCCGTCTTCGTCAGCAAGGCGCAGGCCTACGCCCAGGAGAAGGCCAAGAACCCCGAGGCCTACCAGCTGCTCGGCTCCAACCCGCTGCCCGACACGTTCCGCGTGACGCCCGACAGCCCGGACAACGCCCTGCAGCTCGTCTCCGCGCTCCAGCCGCAGACGCCCGGCGGCGGCACGACGGTCGCCGACCCCGCGATCGACAGCGTCAAGTCCTCCAAGGACGACACGCAGAAGATCCTCACGGCGACGAAGGTCGTGAAGCTCACGACCGGGCTGCTCGCGGTGCTGCTGATCGTCGCGTCGATCCTGCTGATCTCGAACACGATCCGCCTGTCGGTGTTCTCGCGCCGGCGCGAGATCCAGGTGATGAAGCTCGTCGGGGCGACCGACGGGTTCATCCGCTGGCCGTTCGTGCTCGAGGCGATCATCCTCGGTGCCATGGGCGGCGTGCTCGCGATCCTGCTGCTCGGCGTGATGAAGATCGCGCTCGTCGACCCGCTCGTCAGCGACTTCGCGCTGCTCTCCTCGCCCAGCACGATCGGCTTCGGGGCGCTGATCGCCGTGCTCCTGGGCACCGGGATCGCGGTCAGCGCGCTCGGCTCGACGATCTCGCTGCGCCGCTTCCTGCAGGTCTAGGCGCACGAGCGGGGTCTCCGCGGCCGCCGGAGGCCTACCCTTGACGGGCGGCCTCGGCCGCTCCCCCAACGATGCCCGCCCGCCGCACCCGCCCTCTCGTCCTCGTGATCCTCGCCGCCCTGGTGGGCGGCCTGGCGCTGATCGCGCTCGGCGTGTGGCTCGGCGCGCGGCACCCGAGCGCCCTGCCCGGCCCGGTCGAGCGCGCGCTCGTGGGCCCGCGGTCGGACCGCGTCGTCGAGGAGGCGCTCGATCAGGTCGGGAGCACCTACTACCGCAAGATCCCGCGCAGCCAGCTGCGCGACGACGCCATCGCGGGGATCGTGGCCAAGCTGCAGGACCGCTTCTCGAACTACTTCACGCCCGCCGAGTACAAGCACTTCAAGGACCAGCAGGACAGCAGCTTCACGGGCGTCGGCATCACCGTGTCCCCGGACCCGCGCGGGCTGCGCGTGCAGAAGGTCTTCGACGGCTCGCCCGCCAAGCGCGCCGGAATCGTCGCCGGCGACGTCATCACCGCCTCCAACGGGCACTCGCTCAAGGGCCTGAACACCGACAGGGCGTCGACGCTCATCAAGGGCCCCGCCGGGTCGGACGTCCAGCTGACCTTCGACCACGCCGGCAAGTCGCGCACCGAGACGCTGACCCGCAGCGCGATCTCGGTGCCCGTCGTCGCCTCGACACTGCGCGAGGTCTGCGGCAAGAAGGTCGGCGTCGTGGCGCTGTCGCAGTTCAGCTCCGGCGCGCACGCGGAGGTCTACGCGGCGCTGCAGCGCCTCAAGGCCCGTGGGGCGCAGGCATTCGTCTTCGACCTGCGTGAGAACGGCGGCGGCCTCGTCGACGAGGCGCAGCTGATCGCCAGCGCGTTCCTGCCGGACGGCAAGATCGTGACGACGCGCGGGCGCAACGTCCCGTCGCGGACGCTGAATGCGACCGGCCAGCCGATCGTGCCCAAGGCGCCGCTCGTGGTCCTGGTCGACCGCGGGACGGCGTCGGCCTCGGAGATCGTCGCCGGCGCGCTGCAGGATCGCGGCCGGGCGAAGCTCGTCGGTACCCGGACGTTCGGCAAGGGCGTCTTCCAGGAGGTGATCGAGCTCTCCAACGGCGGCGCGCTCGACATCACCGCCGGCCAGTACTTCACCCCGAACGGCCGCAACCTCGGCGGCCGTGGGGTCGTCCAGGGCAGGGACGTCAGCCGCGGCGTCGGCCTCAGGCCCGACATCGCCGTGGCGACGAACTTCCGCTCGAAGACCGACGAGCAGCTGCGCACCGGCCTGGATGCCGTCGCCGGCTGCGCACGCGCCGCGCGGAGCGCCGCCGGGTGAGCCCGCGCCGCTCCGGCGGCGGCCGCCGCGGGCAGGGGCGCGGTACGCGCCCGGCCGAGCGCGAGCGCGCGCAGCCCGGCCCGTCCTCCCGCAACGAGCGCCCGGAGGGCATGCCGACGGTCGTGCTCCTGAGCGGCCGCGGGAAGTACCTGACGGGCGAGCGGTTCTTCGAGCGCGGCGGCGGCCGCGTCACGATCGGCCAGGCCCCGCGCGAGGCGCAGGCGGGGCGGCTCGCGCTCGTCGCGCCGGCCCTGCGCGGCGGCCGCGCGAAGGTGCTGCGCGTCCTCGGGCGCCCCGACGTCGCCCGCGACGTGCTCGAGGCGCTGATGCTCGACCGCGGGCTGCGCCGCCGGTTCCCGGCCGGGGTCAGCTCCGCCGCCTCCGAGGCGCGTGAGCACCCGGCCGCCGCCCGGGGCCGCCGCGACCTGCGCGAGCTGCCGACCTTCACGATCGACCCGGCGACCGCCCGCGACTTCGACGACGCGATCTCGGCCGAGGATCTCGGCGGTGGCCGGATCCGCGCCTGGGTCCACATCGCCGACGTCAGCGCGTACGTGCGCCCCGGCGAGGCGATCGACCGCGAGGCCTACCGCCGCGGGACCAGCGTCTACCTCCCCGGCCTCGTCGAGCCGATGCTGCCCGAGGCGCTCTCCAACGACGTCTGTTCGCTCGTGCCGGGCGCCGACCGCCTCGCCGTGACCGCGGAGCTGGAGTTCGACGGCGCGCGGACCGTGAAGGCGAGCTTCCACCGCTCGGTGATCCGCTCGGACGCGCGCCTGGACTACGACCAGGTCGACCGCATCTTCGACGGGGCCGAGCAGGCGGGCGCGTCGTGGGCCGCCTCGCTGACCGCCGCGCGCCGCGTGGCGGCCGTGCTCGACGCGGAGCGCCGGCGCGGCGGGCAGGCGCTCTCGATCGAATCGGTCGAGCCGGAGTTCGCCTTCGACAACTCCGGGCATGTGACGAGCGCGGCGGGGAGCGTCCAGACCGAGTCCCACCGCGTGATCGAGCACCTCATGATCGCCGCCAACGAGGCGGTCGCGACACTGCTCGACGAGCGCGGCGTCCCGACGCTCTTCCGCGTCCACGAGCGGCCCGACCCCGTCGCCGTCGATCGCCTCCTGGCCCAGCTCGCCTCGCTCGACGTCCCGACGCCCCCGGCACCGGAGCGCATGTCCGGCACGCAGGCGGCGGAGATCGTCGCGGAGGCCTCCGTCCTGGTCGACGAGCACGTCCAGCGCACCGGCCGCGGGCGCACGGCGCTCACCTACCTCGTGCTGCGCTCGCTCAAGCAGGCGCGCTATGCGCCGCAGAACCTCGGCCATGCCGGCCTGGGCCTGACGCACTACTGCCACTTCACCTCGCCGATCCGCCGCTATCCGGACCTCATCTGCCACCGCGCGATCCTGTCGGCCGTCGGTGGCGGCGAGGACGCGCCGCAGGCGGGCGCGCTGGAGGAGGGCGGCGTCTGGTGCAGCGCACGCGAGCGCGAGGCGATGGCGATCGAGCGCGCGGCGGACAACGTGGCACGCTGCTTCCTGCTCGAGCGGCGCCTGTTCGAGGAGGGCTGGGACGCCGCCGAGTTCGAGGGCGAGATCACCGGCATGGTCGGCGGCGGTGCGTTCGTCGCCTTCGGCGAGCAGGAGGACGGCACGGGCGCCTTCGAGGGGTTCCTCCCGGTACGCCGGCTGTCCGGCGAGTGGTGGGAGCTCAACGAGGAGGGCACGATCCTCGTCGGCACGCGCCACGGCGGCGCGCTGCGCATGGGCGACCCCGTGCGCGTGCGCGTCGAGCGCGTCGACACGGCACGCGGCCGTGTCGACCTCGCGCCGGCCGAGCGCCCGGACGCCGACCGCTAGTGGACCCATCCGCAAGTCCGGCGGGTTCCCGGCGGCACTTCCGGACAGATCCACTAGCGGAACGCCGCGGCGCCCGCGCGCAGCTTCGCCGTCAGCTGCGGCCCGGCCTTCTCGGTCGAGCCGCAGTCGTACGGCGGCTGGGGGTCGTACTCGATCATCAGCTGGACCGCCCGGGCGAACTCGTCGCCGGCGATCCGCCCGGCCAGCCAGAGGCCCATGTCGATCCCGGACGAGACCCCGGCGGACGTGACGACCTTCCCCGCCGGGACGACGCGCTCCCCGGTCGGCGCCGCGCCGAACCGCTCGAGCGTCTCGAGCTCGAGCCAGTGCGAGGTCGCCCGCAGGCCCTGCAGGATCCCGGCGGCGCCGAGCAGCAGCGAGCCGGTGCACACCGACGTCGTCCACGTCGAGGTCGCGTGCGCGCCGCGCAGCCAGTCGAGGATGCGCTCGTCCTCGAGGAGGTCGCGCGTCCCGATGCCGCCGGGAACCACGATGACGTCGGGTTCGGGCAGGTCCTCGAAGGCCGCCGTCGCCTCGAGCGCGAGCATGTGGTTGTCGGTGCGCACGAGGCCGGGCTCGTGCGCCAGCCACGTGACATGCGCGCCGGGCAGGCGCGAGAGCACCTCGTAGGGGCCGATCGCGTCGAGGGCGGTGAAGCGGTCGTAGATGGGGATGGCGATGTCCATGGCAGTCCGTTCTTTGTCGTCGCTCACGCGGCGAATCGGTCGCGGTAGGCACTGGGGCTGACGCCGGTGCGGCGGGCGAAGGCGCGGCGCAGCGTCTCGACGGTCCCGAAGCCGCAGGCGGCGGCGACGGCGTCGACCTGCGCGGGCGTCGTCTCGAGCAGCAGTCGCGCGCGCTCGACGCGCAGCGCCTCGACGTAGTCGCCCGGAGTGCTGCCCGTCTCGCGGCGGAACGCGCGGGCGAAGGTGCGCTCGCTCATCTGCGCGCGCCCGGCCAGTGCGGGGACGCTGAGGTTGTCGGTCAGGTGGTCGGCGATCCACGCCTGGAGCTCGCGCAGCGGCGCGCGGACGGCGGCCTGCGCGGCGAGTCCTGCGCTGAACTGGGCCTGCCCGCCCGGGCGCCGGACGAACAGGACGAGCCGGCGGGCGACCGCGAGCGCGGCGCGCGGGCCGAGGTCCTCCTCGACGAGCGCCAGGGCGAGGTCCATGCCGGCCGTGACGCCCGCGGACGTGCGCACGTTGCCGTCGGCGACGAAGATCGGGTCCGGGTCGACCTCGACCTGGGGGAAGCGCCGCGCGAGCTCGTCGCACCACGCCCAGTGTGTCGTCGCGCGGCGGCCGTCGAGCAGACCTGCGCGGGCGAGCAGGAAGGCGCCGGTGCAGACGGAGGCGACCCGGCGGGCACGCGGCGCGGTCGCGGCGATCCAGCCGACGAGCTCGTCGTCGGCGACGGCGGCGCGCGTGCCCTCGCCGCCCGCGACGAGCAGCGTGTCGAGCGGACCGGTGACCTCGGCGAGCGTCAGCTCCGGGACGATCGCATAGCCGCTGCCGGTGGGCAGCGGCTCGAGCGTGGGCGCCACGACGCGCACCTCATACCCGCCGGCCTGCGCGAAGACCTCGGCCGGTCCGGCGACGTCGAGCGCCTGCACTGCGGGGAAGGCGACGATGATGATCCGGCGCATGGGGGCATCGTGGCGGGTGCGGTGCGTGGCTGCAAGGACGTGTATCGGACGATTTCGGCCAGTGTGACGTCGACAACTCGATCCGCGCGGTGCGCGGTCGAGTTGTGCGAAACCCCTACATTCGGCGTGTGGCCAAGGCCAAGAAGAAAGTCGCCCCGGGCGACATCGCGACGAACCGGCAGGCCAGCCACCGGTTCGAGCTGCTCGACAGGCTCGAGTGCGGCCTCGTGCTCCAGGGCACCGAGGTCAAGGCGCTGCGCGACGGCTCGGCGCAGATCAAGGACGCCTACGCGCAGGTGCGCGACGGCGAGCTGTGGCTGCACAACGTGCACATCCCGCCCTACGGGCCGGCCGCACGCGAGAACCACGAGCCCGAGCGCCCGCGCAAGCTGCTCGCCCACCGGCGCGAGATCGAGCGCCTCGTCGACAAGCAGCACGAGCGCGGCCTGACGATCGTGCCGCTGCGCATCTACTTCAAGGGCCCGCACGCGAAGGTCGAGATCGCCCTGGCCAAGGGCAAGGACCGCTTCGACAAGCGCGAGGCGATCAAGGAGCGCGAGACGAAGCGGGACATGCAGCGGGCGCTGCGCGAGGCCAACCGGTGACGTCGCGCGCAGCCGGCGGCTAGCCGCCGGCGGAGCTGCGAAACACCTCGCCGGCCGCCCTCTGTCCCGCCCGCACCGCGCCGTCCATGTAGCCGATCCAATAGTCGGCGGTCTCCGTGCCGGCCCAGTGGATGCGCCCGGTCGCGCGGCGCAGCGCCGGGCCGTGCTTCGTCAGCGCGCCCGGTGCCGTGTGGCCCACGGGGCAGCCCTTCGTCCAGCGCTCCTTCGACCAGTCCTGCTCGAAGTAGTCGACCGGCGAGCGCGCCTGCTCGCCCACGAACGAGGCGAAGCTGTCGAGCACGCGCGCGCGGCGCTCGGCCGCGGGCAGGCCGGTCCACGCGGCGCGGTCGGCGCCCCCGGCGAAGCCGAACAGCACGCCGGGGCTCCCGTCGGGCGGGCTGTTGTCGAAGATCGTGTTCGTCGGGCCGGCGTCGCTGACGCCCTGCCCGCTCAGCCCGGCCTCGCGCCAGAACGGCGTGGGGTAGACGGCCTCGCACTTCGTCAGCGCGCCCGGCACGAACGCGCGCAGGATCGCGAGCTTGGCGGCGGGCAGCCGCGGCGCGAAGACGATGTCCTTCGCCAGGACGGGCGGCACGGCGACGATCGCCCGCCGCGCATCGACCGTGATGCCGTCGGCGACGACACGCACGCCGCTCGCGCTCTGAGCGATGCGGCGCACCGGCGCGCCCAGGACGACGCGCGAGCCGAGCGCCGCGGCGACCTGCTCGCTGACGGCCTGCGAGCCGCCGGCGAAGCGCCGTTCCTGGGCGCCGCCCTGGGTCGTGAGGAACTTCAGGAAGCTGCCGGCCGTCTTCTCGTTGCCGGCGCCCGCCGTGTACATGAGCACGTAGAGCAGCGACATCTCCCTGGGGTCGGCGCCCCAGATCGCCTCGCACGCGGCGTCGAAGATCCGCCGCCCCTTGTCGGTCCTCACCTCGCGGCGCTTCCAGGCCTCGAAGCTCTGGCCGTCCCACTCGCGGGCGCGCTTCGCCGTCCACGGCGCGGCGATCGGCAACGTCTTGGCCATCGCGTCGAGCTTCAGCGACGCCACGAGCGCCGCCGTGACGTCCGCGTCCCCCGGGATGCCCGGCACCGCGTCGTACAGCGAGCGCACGCCGTCGGCGATCAGGACGTTCGAGCCCGTGTTGTAGGTCGCGAAGGTCTGCACCCCGACCGCGCTCGCGAGCGCGAGGATGCGGTCCTGCGTGGGGCCGACGTACTCGCCGCCGATCTCCGTGATCTTCCCCGCGCCGATCGACGCGTTCCAGGTGCGCCCGCCCACGCGATCGCGGGCCTCCAGCACGACCACCGAGCGCCCGGCGCGGGAGACCGCGCGCGCCGCCGCGAGCCCGGAGAGCCCGGCGCCGACGACCACCACGTCGGCCCGCCGCGTGCGGCGCCGCGCCGCCGCGAAGGCGGGTACCGCGCCGACGCTCAGGGCCGCCGCGCCGGCGGCCGCCCCGCCGAGGACCTCACGCCGGGTCAGCCGCTGCGCGCTCATGCCGCGAGCCTACCCAGCGGCTGCGTTCCGCACCGCGCGTACCACGGCAGCTGATCGAGCGAGGCACGCGCGGTGATCGTGCGCCCGCCGCGCAGCGCCGGCCCGCTGCCCGCACGCCGCCAGCAGCCGGGCGGCAGCAGCACCGGCCTGGAGCGCGCGTGCTCGCGCAGCACCGGCGCGGCCAGCAGGTCTGCGCCGAGCAGCCACTCGTCGTTCGCTCGCGGGCTCGCCGCGGCGCCCGGCATGACGAGCCAGAGCGGCCGCGTGACCGGCATGCCCGTCGCCC
>Ga0208851_1000335_pt1 | contig 21555 bp, 13 predicted proteins | sample NGESurshal092012_FD_184481 | JGI IMG/M metagenome (GOLD analysis project Ga0208851, IMG submission 184481) | Arctic peat soil microbial communities from Barrow, Alaska - NGEE Surface sample 415-2 shallow-092012 (SPAdes) | ecosystem: Environmental > Terrestrial > Soil > Wetlands > Peat ... | reverse complement strand
CCCGCCACGACTTCCACGGCGACTGGAATTACAGCATCACGCCACCCGACACGCCCTAACAGTCACCCACATTATATATTCGCGGGCCCTTTCGACGCCGGGCTGGCGTCCCTGCGGTCCGAGCCGGCCGTGCGGGATGAACTACGTTCGGTGATTGATGTGACGCTCGACCAGGCCCGGCACGTCACGGTGGAGCCGCAGGATCGGCTGGCTGGGCTGAACCTGCGCATTCGCGCGCGGTACCAGCGAGAGGAAATCCTCGCCGCACTGGGGCACGCCTCCCTCACCAGGGTGCCGTCGGTCTTTCGTGAGGGTGTGCTGCGCGCGACGCAATGGAATGCCGACGCCTTCCTGATCACGCTGAAGAAGTCGGACACCGACTTCTCGCCGTCCACGATGTACCGCGACTACGCCATCAGTCCGGACCTGTTTCATTGGGAGTCGCAATCCACAACCTCGGTCGACTCACCCACGGGCCAGCGGTATCTCCACCACGGAGTCCTCGGATCATCGATACTGTTGTTCGTCCGTGATGGCAAGACGAACGAAATGGGCACCGAGCCGTACATGTTCCTCGGACCAGCCGCGTACGTCAGCCACACCGGCGACCGGCCGATCGCCATCACCTGGAGGCTCGATCACCCAATGCCGTTGGATGTTTTCACCGCGGCCCGGGTCGCGGCTGGGTAGGTAGAGGATGGCTCCGCGCACGAACTGGACCGTGACGAAAGTTCAGCCGGCGATCTCGATGGTGGCGCCGACTGCCGTGTACGTCGGAATGGCCCTGGTGTCACGGGTGATGAGGACAACGCCCGCGGCCTGAGCGGCCAGACCGACCAACGCGTCATACACCGCACCTCCGGCGATGCCGAGCGGCGCGAGGACGGCGGGAATTCCACCGGCGACCTCAGCGGTCGGTGCAATCGAGTCCACGAAGTTGGCGGCCAGGAGGGCCGCCGCATCAGTTGGCCTGACTCGCGCGTCTCCGGGCAGTCTGGTGAGGACCGAATACGTCTCGGCCAGTGACTGCGTCGTCAGCCGCGCTGTCCGTCCCGCAACCTGGCTGCGCGTCACCGAATGCGCAGGATGCGACGACATCACATATGGCACGGCCGCACTGGTGTCCAGCGCCACCGAGCCGGCGGCAGCGCTCACCGGCGCAGGGTGTCGATCAATCCGAAGACGACGTCATCAGTGACCGGCGTGTCCGATTCGGCGACCGTTTGTCCGTCGACCTGAACGATCCGCGCCGTCCGGCCCGCCGGAAGTACCTGCAAGCCGGCGCCGTAGGCGGTGACGTCAACTGTCGTGCCCGGCGTCATGCCGAGGCTGTCGCGCAGCTGCTTTGGCACCACGATGCGGCCCACAGCATCGATCGTTGTCTCCATTGGGAGGACAGTACCAGTCCATTCCCAACGTAGCCCCGTGAGCACCGATGACCGGTCACACCGTGATGACCTCGACAAGTGCGCCGAGAGCGGCTGCGAGTCGGCGGTCCCCGGTGAGCAGCGGCGCGCCGAGAACCTCGGCCAGTGAGACGTAGTGGGCGTCGTAGATCGTGACCTGCCCGCGCAGTGACCACACCCGAGGGGCCAGAGCATGTGTCGGATATCGGTGGACCGGGAAGGCCAGCAGATCACGCACAGCTTCGCCGGCCCGCGACTCGGTCAGCGCTGTCCGCCGTTCAAGGGCACGCAGCGCACTGAGAGATTCTGCCGTGATCAATTCAGGCGCATGAAGATCGGCGTCGTGTCGGCCCATAATGGCAGCCACCTTCATTCCCTTCGATGACCCGAGCAGGAACTCGACGATCGCCGAGGCATCCAGCACCAGCGTCATTCCGATCTGGCATTTCGTTCCGCGCGGATCAGCTCCCCAACTGCGATCTCCGGCTCTACGGGCGTTCGCCGGGATATCCGCTCGGCGATCTCTCGGAGGGTGGGAGTGGCCACATGCTGTTGCACTATCGCGAGGGTGTACTCCGATAGTGATTGGCCGGCCCGGGCGGCCCGGACCTTCAACTCGCGGTGGACGTCATCGGGTACGTCCCGTAACTGGAGAGCGGCCATGTGAATAGCATGCCATGCATGCAAGATGCATGGCAAGGAGCTGTTGCGAGTGCTTCAACGCCTCAGGATCGCGCTCGTCGCGGGTCAGCCCGTGCCCAGATCGCCCAGCAACACCGCCAACAACCGCTCCTCCATCACCGCCCGACCCCGCAGGGCCATCTCCGCCGCCAGCGGCGGATCCCACGGGGACAGCGCGGGCGGACCCTTCAGCGGCTCCGTCTCGATCCCGAGGTCGACGCGGCCGACCCCGCGCAGCGCCGCCAGGTAGTCGGCGAGCGACATCCGCCAGGGCACCGCTCCGTACCGAGAGATCGCCGCGGCCGTCGTCCGCAACCCGGTCCAGTCGAAATCCCCACGCCACCGGACCGTCCCTCCGGCCTGGGACAGCAGTCGCCCGCAGGCCGCGGATGGCTGACCCTCGCTGCAGACCAACGGCCGGCAGTCGGATCCCCAGCGGGCGACGGCGGCCCGCAGCACGGCCGGGTTCTCACACACGAAGATCTCCGAACCGGCCGCGCTGACCGGGTTCTCGGAAAGTTGCTGAAGGGTGACACGGAACGGCAACCCCGCGTCGGCCGCCTGCCGGAGCCACCCTGCGAGCAGGTTGCTCTCCGCAGGCCGGACGCCCAGCACCAGCACCTGACTCGCCAGGTCGTCCACGATCACCCCGGCCGACTCCCACTGCAACCGCCGGTCGGCGGACGTCACCGGCGGCGGCAGCCCGTCCCGGAGCGCCAACGCCCGGAGAACGAGCGTGGCCAGGGCGGTCTGGGACAGCGCCTTGGTGTTCCCGGTGGCCCGCTCGGCCAGCACCGGCAGCGACATGTCACGGGCGGGCAGCTGGGCCAGTACCGCACCCGCCTGGCCGAGCAGGTCGGCGTCGCCGCGGCGGACCAGTTTGGTCACCGTGCCGTCCGCGCTGAGCTGCTCCAGCCACTGCCCGAACCACGGCTCGGCGGAGTGCGCTCCGGATCGGAGCGTCGCCGCCGCCAGCGCGGATTCGCGGGCCGCCTGCTCGGCGACCTTCTCGGCCGGCCGATCCCGGACCGGGCCGTGCACCGCCTCGAGCGCCTCTGCGAGGGTGAGGTCGAACCGATCGATCATCGCCCGATTCAGCACCGCAAGGTGCACCGTCACCGCGGAAACCCCTGGCGAGCGGTGGGTTCCGGTCAGCCCGATCGCCAAGCGGCGCTCGTCGTCGGTGGGCGCTGTCAGCCGAACGGTGCCGTCGAGGGACCCACCCGAGCGTTCCATCCGCCGGCGGGACAGCGCGAGGAAGCGACTCCATGGCGGAGACCCGAGCACCGACACGTCGGCCTCCGAGATCACCGTCCGCGGCTCATTCATCGACCCCGAAATCCTCTGCGGCATCGAGCTTTTGGCTGACGATCCCGCCGTCCGGCCGGCGCCTGGTGCCAGGCGATCCCAGCGCCGCCGCGAGATCCCCTTCATGGTCGGTGATCTCGGTGTCGGTCAACAACTCCTTGCCGTCCCAGACCATCAGCAGCGAACTGACGGTGTGCTCGACGGCCGAATGCGCGAGGTCGTAGTGCGCGCACGCCGGGACGGTCGGATACGTGGCCCACAGGTCGTACCCGGTCATGAACAGGTCGAGATCGAACTGTGCGGTCAGGCCCAGCAGTTCGTTGCGGCCCGGGTCGTCGATCCCGGCGAAGGCTTCGTCGAGCGCGAGCAGTCGGGGGCAGGTGGGTGACGCGGAGGACAGCAGGACATGCGCGGCCGCGAACAGCGGCAGGTGCAGCGAGACCGACTGCTCACCGCCGGACAGGGTGCTGTGCCGGGCCTGGGTGAGCCGGTCTTCCCGGCCGTCCGGCCCGACCAGGGTGAGGACGAACGTCCGCCAGGACCGGTAGTCCAGCGCCTCCGCCAGCACCTCGACGTACGGCCGGTCCGGCCGCTGCGCCCGAAGATCCTTGATCTGGCCGGCGAAATGCGCCCGGAGCGTGGCCAGATCGTCCGGGGTGAGTAACGCGGCGTCCCGATCGAGTAGGCGACTCACGGTGCGCTGCGCCGCATCCAGGCTGTCCGCGAGCTCCCAGCCGATCCCGACGGTTGCGCCGGAGGACATCCGCCGACGGCGCATCTCCCGGTTCATCTCCGCGATGAGATCGCGGGCCTCGGTGGTGCGGTCGTGGATCTGCTGGGCCAGCCGGCCGAGCAGCGCGTCCTCGAAGACCCGACGCTCCGCCTCGGTGAGCAGCTGTTCCTGGTCGCGCCGGGCGGTTGCCATGTGCTGCGCGAAGTCGTGGATCGAGGAGAAGCCCTGCTCGTCGGCGACCCTGACCACGATGACGTCGTCATCGGTCTGGAATTCCGGCCGGTACTCGTGACCCGCAGCGGCCAGCTGATTCTGCAACTCGGCCATCGACGCCGACACCCGGGTGCGGCTGGACTTCAGCGAGTTCTCGCTCGGCCGCAGGTCGGCGGTGACGGCCACGATGCCCGCCAACAGCTCCTCCGCCTCATGCGGGAGCGGGTGCAAATCAGCATGGGGGTCGGTCGAGAGGTGCTCGCCCAGAGCAGTTGTCAGCTGTTCCGGGTCCCTCCACTGCTCGGCGCTGCCGGGCCAGCGCGGCGTTCCGGCCGGCAACCGCAGCGCGCCCCGGACATCGGAGCCGGCATACGGCGCGAGCCGCCGGGCGTCCCGCTGCGCCTCCTGGACGGCGCTGAGGACGGCGCGGTTCGCGCTCAGGATCCGCTCCTCGGCGCGACCGGCGGCCGTCGACGCCTCGATCTCGGCCCGCTGCGCGTGCCGCTCGTCGGTGTTCGCCCGGTCCAGCGCGTCGGCGGTCTGTCGGATGTCCCGATCAAGGTCGTCGACGGTGCTCCCCACGGCTTCCCGCAGCGTCCGCAACTCTTCCTCGCGGGTCCGGTGTTCGGCCTGCGACAACTCGGCCTGCTCGGCGGCGTCCTGCATCGCCTGCTCGGCCGTCTCGACCTCGTCGGCGGCGCTGGCTGCCTGTTCCACGCGCCCGGTTGCCGTCCGTCGGGCGGCGTCGAGTTGGCTGACGACGCGGTTGAACCGCACCACAGCGGCCGCCACCCGATCGATCCCGGCGGTGTCCGTCGGCATGTCACGCTGCGCCGCGGAACTGTGCAGCACGCGTTCCGCGCCGCCGGCCGCGGCGATCGCCTGGTCGACGGCGCTGCGGCGTTCGTCGAGCTCCGCATTCAGGGCCCGCAACGCACCGGCCGCCGCGTCCACCGCGCGGACCGCCTGACGGACCGGCGCCAGGGATGGCAAGTTCTGGCGGGCGACGCCGGCGGCGGCCAGCACCTGCTCGAGATCCGTTATTCGCGAACGGATGTGCGCGAGGGCCGATTCGCCGTTGACGAGTTGCTCGTCCAGCACCGCCAGCCGTGCCGCACGCCGTCGGGCCCTGGCGGTCGTCCCGATGTACTCCGCGTGCGGCTTGCGGTGCGCCCCGAGCTGGATGCCGGACCGGAACCGTCCCGAGGTCCACACCGTGGGCGACGGGCCCGGGGAACTGCCGCCAGGTGGCTCATCGGGGAGGCCGTCCAGCAGCGTCACCGAGGCCAGTATGGACCCGACCACGTCCACCCCGACAGGGCCGTCGGGCTCGGCCACCAGGACCTCGGCGAGGGTCCGGCCGGGTGGTCGTGCGTCGACCCGTAGTGCCCGGAGTTCGGTGTCAGAATCCGGCACATCCGTTGTCGCACCTGCACTGTCGCCCGGACCTGCGCCGTCCGCAGAGACCCAGGCGTCCAGCAGGTTCGCCGCGTGCAGGGCCGCCTCGACCGCAGCGGCGGTGGCGTCGTCGACGTCGGCCGCGAAGTCGACAGTCGCCCAGAACGGGGCTCCCACCCGCCCGTCCCTTGTCGCCGTGCGGGCCGCGAAGGGCGGGGGAGCCTGGTCGTGCTCGGCCGCGATGACCGCCCGCTCCGCCTGCCAACCCTCGATCTCCACGGACTGCCGCCGCGCTTCTTCCCGGGCGGTGGCCACCGCCTCCCGGCCCGTCTGCAGCGCCGGTCCGGTGGCGGAATCCACCAGCTCGGGCAGGTCGGCGGTGTCGAGCCGGTCGGCCTCGGTGATCGCCGCGGCCAGGTCGGTCACCAGCCGTTGGGCCAGCCGCACCACCGGCTCGGCAGGCTCCGGCAGCAGCCGTTCGAGCCGATCCAGCGTCGGCGCATGTCGATCGCCCCAGCCGGTGACAGCCGTGACCAACTCTGTTCTGGCGCCGGCAACCGCGGCCTCGGCGGCAACGACAGCTGCCTCGGCCGCGGCGTGCCGCTGGAGCACCCGTTCCAGGTCCCGTTCGGCACGGTCCCGCAGCCGGCGGGCCTCGACCAGCGCCAGCAGCGCGGCCCGGAGCACCGCAACGTCGTCCTCGCGGGCGGTCACCCGGGCAAGCGTGCGTTCGGCCAGCTGCCCGTCGTCGGCGCTGTCCGTCCCGCTCCAGCCGATCCCGGCGTCCGCGGCGGCCTCGAGCAGGTCGGCGGCCACCCGGGTGACCTCGGCTTGCGCGAGGATCACCGCCTCCTGACTACGGTCCAGGCGCTGACGCCGTCGGCCGACCTCGCCCAAGGTGCGGGCGGCGCGTTCCTGATCGCGTGCCGCCGCCTCCGCCAGCTGGCCGGTGACGTCGGCGAGGTGGCTGAGCTGCGCACGACTGCGGTAGGCCGGAGATTCCTTGAGGGAGTTGAGCTTTGCCGCGAACCGCTGCTGCTCCTGCTGGCAGTGCGTATGGTGCTCGCGAGCCTGGTCCCGCGCCCGGGCCGACCGTCGCTCCGCGGCGATCGCCTCGACCAGGCCGTCGCGGGTGCCGCGGACCACGGTGAGCCGTTCGGTCACGGTGTCGCAGGCGGCGCGGGCATGGGTGCGCACGTAGGTGGCGTATCCGGCGAGGAACGCGGCGGCGGCCTGATCGGCTTGGACGAGCCCGTCGAGCACCCGTTGCAGGTTCTCGATGTCGCTGAACGAGTGTGCGGCTTCCTCGATCAGCGCTCCGTCCAGCGGTCGAAGGCCGTCGGACAGCGTGCGGGACAGCCCTTTTGGATCCAGGTGCTTGGCCAGCTGCGGCCGCCGCAGCGTCAGGATGAGGGTGAGAAGTTGCTCGAAGCGCTCGATGCCGAGTCCGAAAAGACGCGCATCGACGGCGGTGCGATGCTCGTTCGGTTTGTCGGTGATGCGCTCGGCCCCGATCTGCGCCTTCAGCTGGTTGCGGGTCAGCGGCCGGTCGTCCGGACCCAGCAGGGAGAAATCCCGGCCGATCTGGCCGTCCACCACGAAATACCACCGGGTGACACGATCCGTCTGCCGCTGGGCGCGCAGGCCGACGCCAACCGTGACCACTTCCGGACCGGAATCAGCACCCGGATCGGAGCCGCCGCCCGGGTCCGGGTCGTGACGGAACTCCATCCACACGTAGGCGTAGGTCGACTCCTGCCCCCGGTAGAGCAGGTTCGACCGCATCGTCCGCTCCTCGCCCGCGAACGGGTTCAGCCGGCGCGGTTCGATGCGGCCGTCGAACAGAAAAGGGAACAACACCTCAAGTGCCTTGGTCTTGCCCGACCCGTTGGGCCCGCGTAACACCAAACGCCCGTCGGCGAAAACGAACTCGTCGTCCCGGTAGTCCCACAGGTTGACCACGCCGCACCGCGTCGGCCGGAACCGCGCAGGCCCGGACCCGGGGGCGGGGGCGCGCGGCGGGGTGGTCACCTGGCACACCGTAGTACGGGCGGCCGGCAGTCCCTGACGGCCCGCGACGCGGGGCGCCGTCGTCGGGCTGGTCGGGACTGCCGGCGCTCAGAGATCGAACAGCCCGCCCTCGGCGCTGCGTTTCCGGACGTCCACCACGGCATTGCGGTACCGGGCCAGCACCGGCAGGGCCAGCACCCCGCCGGGGACCCGGTCCACCATCTTCAGTTCGGTCAGGAACACGACGATCTGGTCCAGCAGGCGCGGTGGATCGGCGGCCAACGCCGCCCGGAACGTGGAGCCGTACTGCTCGATCAGCTCCGCCAGGGTCGCCGTCAACCAGCTGTTCTCCAGCATCGGGTAGGTCGGCGGGTCCAGCGCGGTCGTCTCCTCATCGTCCTGCGGGCCGTCGGCCGCATCGTCATCCGGCCGCGAGGTGTCCCGGTCGAGGCCGGGCTGATCGACGGGCTCAGGGCGGGGCAGCACCGAATCCAGCGACTCGACCAGCCGGTCGGTTGCCGGCGGCGGCGGGGGCAGCGAGATCAGCGCCGGCGGGTCGAGATCCTCCACCCGGTCGGCCATCCTGTTCAGCAGCAACAAAGCAGCCTGCGCGATGGTGCCCGACCCGGGAAAGCGGCGGTCGGAGAATCGACCGGAAACATCCAGCAGCGCAATCCCTTCGGCACGGCGCTCGACGACCATGCCGGTCAGCTCGGCCACGTCGGCGGCAACGGACGGGGTTCGCAGGCTGCCCCGGTCGGCCGGATCGAGGTCCGCGTCGTACACCACAGGTCGTTCGACGAGGGCGCGCCGGACCCGCTGGGCGGCGGCCAAGCGGCGGGTGTCCCGGCTCGCGGCGTCGGGCCGGTGCAGCAGTTCGGTGACGCTGCCCAGGTGCTGCAACACCCGGCTCGGCCGGTACACGGCGCGCAGCACGTCCCGATCGATGTCGTACAGCGCCTCCCCGGCCGTCGGGTCGTCCGCCCAGCGGCGCGCATTGCCGTCCGCCAGCCGGACGGCGCCCCTGGTCTGCAGCCAGCTGACAGCGTCGACGAAGGACGCCCGGTCCTGCGGCTGTTCGGCCGACAGCGCCAGACCGTCGATCCTGGCGGCCTCCGCGGTGACCCGCTCGGCCAGCTCCGACAACGCGATCTGCAGTCCGGAGCGGCCCAACACGGCAATGGCCAGGGCCAGGCAGGCGTACCGGCGGCGGTCGAACGGCCGGTCCTGGTTCGCGCCGGCCATCGCCGGCTGGCTCGCATCCAGCGCATCACGCACCCGGAACAGCCGGGCGGTCGTCGGCGTCAGCTCCAGCCGGTAGTCGAACAGGCGCGCCAGGTCAGTGCGCAGCGGAACGGCCCACCGGCGCACCAAGGACAGCGTCTGGGTGTCCGGGTAGGACTCGGTGATCAACGAATGGGTCAGCACCGCGCGGGCCGCCCGCTGGTACATCGCCCGGTCCAGCGCGGGGACCTGGTTGTCGCTCACCTGCCAGTCACCGCCCGGCCTTGGACGTGCCAGGCGCGGACAGGGCCAAACTCATCCGGTCCAGGTGCAGGGTGCCGCGGACGGTGGGCACGGACGTCGACGTGTCAGAGGGGATCAGGGTCAGTCGTACACCGTGGCTGGAACCCGTCGTCGGAGCCCGCCCGGAGACGGGAACCCTTGCCGAGAGGGCGATGTCGAGCAAAGTCAACAGCAGCGTGGTCTCCTCCTCGGTCAGCACGTGGCCGTCGGTCAGCCCCGATGCGGCGAGGCTGGCCGCCGCCGCGGTCCGCGCCTTCTGCGCGGCCGCCTGCTCGTCGTGCAGGCGACGCCGGCTCGCCTCGTTGCGCTCCAGTCTGCCCGGCGCGCCGGGGCTGGCGGTTCGCCCGGTCTCGACCAAAGTCCGGGATACCTCCACCGGCGGCGCCTCCCACCAGCCGCGGCGGGTCGGGATCAGCTCGGGATCGGGGTGCACGCCGCTGACGTGCCGAGGTTCGCTGACGTCGAAGACCACCCCGAACAGGGCGTGGGCGGCGTCGAGGTCCGGCGCTCGGCTGAACCACGACGCCAGGTGACGGAGCTGGCTCTCCCGGCTGACCCCGCCGCGGCGCGCTTCGGTGACCCGGCGGAGCAGCGCCAGGACCGCCGCCACCGCGCTGATGGTGCCGTCCTGCAGGCGATCTGCCTCGCTGCGGCGGGTGGTGGGCCGTCCGGTCGCGCTCGCCGACGGTCCGTCGGGCAATGGTCCGGTATCGACGGTGAACCAGTGCACCAGACCCGCCCACCGCTGACGCCAGTCCGCCAGCCGGTCGACCGGCGTCCGGAACAGCCGCTCGTCCTGCTCTGCCGCTCGGTCGAGCAGATCGGCGACCCCGGTCGCGGCCACGTCGGCGACCGCGGCGGCCAGCCTCGGCGTGTACCGCTCCAATTCGGAGGAGAACTCCCGCAGGTGGGCCAGCAACGCATCCTTGTGGGCCAGGAACACCTCGGCACTCGAGTCGTTCGAGTGGCTCAATTCCGACAACATCAGATAGAACCGGGCGGCCCGCTCCGCCATCTCGGCGAGCGCCGAATCCAATCGACTCAGTTTGCGGTACACCATCTGTGCGTCACCGGCCCGATTCGCCTTCGCCAGTTCCTGCAGGTCGGCGAGCAACTCCGGAAGGACCAGCCGGGACAGCGTGACGTCGTCCAACCGGGCACCCAGGACGTCCTCGACGGCCCGGTAGGCCCGGTAGCCGGGCTGACTGAACTGGTAGACGTAGTGCCGGTTGCGGTACTCGGCCAGGCTGGCCGCGCGCGCGCCGTCGTAGCTGCGCTCCAGCAGCCCCCAGAAGAACAGCTGGTCGAGCAGCGGCGACAGTTCTTCCATGGAGAGACTGGGCACGTCGACCTGGCCGCCGTACTCCGTCCGCAGTTCCCGCAGAGAATTCGCCACCTCGCCGGCATGCAGCAGAACAACATAGTTGGCGCGACTGTGCTCCATCGCCCGCAGGGTCCACAGGTACAAACGGCTCTTCTCCGCGTTGGCGAACGCGAAGAGGCGCAGCCGGTCGTCCTGCTCGAACGCCTCCATCCCGAACGGTCCGGGGGCGGGCTGCGAGGGTGTCGGGTCGCCCACGGGGTCCGGTGGACCCTCGTTCGCCGGCTCGCTGGTCACCCGGTCAGGGTAGAGGGCTGCCGTACGCCGCTCTGCGCGAGCGGGCTCTGCCCGGCGGCCGGCGGCCGGCGGGATTCGTGCTGCCTACGCGGCCGCAAGCAGCCGGCGGAGCCTCGCCTCGAGCGGACTCTGCTCCTCGGCCCACGGCTTGGAGCGTGGCGGCAACGGCGGGTCGCTGCGAATGGTGTGCCCGGTCGGCGTTGTGATCACAATTCCGATGCCGTCCGGATCGACTCTGCTGGACCAGCCGGGCGCCTCTTTGGTGTAGTTGCACCGCTCACATTGGCCTTGCCCGTTGCCGACCTGCGTCGCGCCGCCGTCGACATGTGATGTGACACGGTCCGCGTGCCTGATTGGTGCATCGCACCATGGTGTTCGGCAGATCTGGTCGCGGGCGATCAGGAATTGACGGGCAGAGTGGGAAAAGGTGCGGCGTTGTGAATCCGCGGTGATCAGATGACCGGACCTCGGACCGGTGAACAGGCGGCGGATCCACGCCTTGATCTCCGGGCCCGCGCTGCGGACGAGGTGACGGGCAAGCGCCGCCGGAATGGGGCCGTACCCGGTCAGGGTCGCCGGCTCGTCGTCGCCGTCGAACAGCGTGCGGTCGGTCATCACCAGTTGGATGTCCAGGCCAACGCCCGGCGGTACGCAACCAGGGCCAGGTGAATTCCCGCCGTTGACTTCCGTGCCGTTGACTTCCGTGCCGCTGACTTCCGCGCCGTTGCCCTCGGCTCCACTCCCACGAACGCCGCTGTTCAGTTGAACGCCGCTGTTTCCATGAACGCCGCTGTTTCCATGAACGCCGCTGTTCAGTTGAACGCCGCTGTTTCCATGAACGCCGTCGTTTCCATGAACGCCGTCGTTTCCATGAACAGGGTCTCCGTCGATTGAGGTTGCGGGGTTGGTTGGGGTTGCGGGATTCCCACCGCGTCCTGTGCCTTCCCCGGCGGGACTGCCGTCGCCGTCCGACGCGGCACCCCGACCGCAACCCGTGCCTTCCGCGGCGGGACTGTCGTCGCCGTCCGACTTGGTCGACGAAGCAGCACCGGCGTGGCCACCTGCGGGTGATCCCGCGGCGGGTGCGGTGACTCTGTGGACCATTTCGTCGGCCATCAGCTGCCCCCGCGACCGGGAGTCACCGGTTGCCTTGGCCGCGGTCGCATGACGTGTCAACGCGGCGTAGACCGCAACGGCCTGCGCGACCGGAAGTAGCGCACTGAGGTAGGCCATGGTGTCGGGGGCCGGCCTGATGCTGACCCGCCGCTCACCGATGGCCCTGCGGTTCCGTTCAACGCAGCTCTCCGGGTCGAGCCGTTGCGCGATCCTGGCTGCGGCCTGGGCGGTCTGCCGATCGCCCAGGCCGAAGAGCCGACCTGCCAGCTCTCGGTCGACCGCGCTCCGATCCGCTGCGGACAGGCATGCCGTCTCGCGGACCAGCAAAGTGGCCCGCCGTTCGCTGATCTCGCCGGCGCGGAGGGCGGCGAACGCGTGAGGCATTTCGCGAACCAGTGCCTTCGCCAGGCCGACGTGCCGGCCGCCGCGGAACGGAGAATCATGCCGGGCCATTGCCACCTGACTGGCAGTACTTCGATGCGCCCTCTCGTCCCGGGCCTGGACAGTGGAGAGGCCTGACGCCTGCGAGGCCACAAAGGCCAGCGTCAGCTCCGCCTGGGCCGCCGCGCAGGCGGATTTCATCCGCTCGAGCTGGGTGATCTGATCGATCAGTTCCCCGTCAGCGGCGGCGGTGTCCACGCTCGCCAGCCGATCGACCCAAGCCGCCAGGCTGGACGACGACAGCGGCCTGCCGTCGAGCTCAACCTGACTGTTGCGAGTAGACATGTGTTCGAGTATAGTCGCTGGACAGGGAGAAGGGAAGTATCGGTGAAGAGCGATTCGAGCGAAGTGCTGGTGGGTCCGGGTGTTGCCGGCGCGATGATCGGCGTGCCGGGGGATCCGTCCGGAGGAGCGATGGTGGCGTCAGGGAGGGCGGCGCACTTCCGCCTTGCTGGGCGCGGCGGCGCAGGCCGTGGACGACATCGACGGGAGAGTTCTTTGCGGCGAGCAACCACTGACCGATCGCCACCCGTCCGGCCCAGCTGGCGCTACGCTCGGCGATACTTCGACGAGGCCGTGTCGGTCGGATCGGCGCCAGCTTGCGCAGCCTGCAGTTGGTGCCGGCCGAGTAATAGTGCTCAGAGCAGAGGAGGTTTCGTCATCGACGTCCACGACCTGCGCGGGATCGCGCTGTTCGACGACCTGACGGACGACCAGCTGAAGGAACTGCTCGCTGACGGGGAGGAACGCCGTTTCGTCGCGGGTGAGGAGCTGTTCCATGAGGCACGCCCGGCCGATGCCTGGTGGGTGCTGGTCGATGGGACGGTCGACCTGATCAGGCATGTCGGCCATGAGGAGACTGTGCTCGCCGCAATGAGCACTCCCGGCCAGTGGGCGGGCGGCTTCCGGGCCTGGGATCCGCACGGGAAGTACCTGGCGACGGGTCGCGCGGTCACCGAGGGCCGGATGCTCATGCTGCCCGCCGAGCACTTGCGGGAGCTGGCGAAGGCCTGGTTCCCGTTCGGCATGCACTTCATCAGGGGCCTGATGAATACGGTGCGGAACATCGAATCGGTTGCGCGGCAACGTGAGTCCCTGGTCGCGCTGGGCACGTTGGCCGCCGGCCTGGCCCACGAGATCAATAACCCCGCGTCGGCGGCCGCACGCGCAGCCGACGCACTGGACGAGACCTGTCAGACCCTGCTGTCATCCCTCGGAAGGCTTGCCGACCAATCGATCTCGGCCGCGCAGTTCGCACAGTTGGACGCGTTGCGCCGGGAGATTCCGGCACCGGCGACCACGACCGTCAGGCCGCTGGACCTGGCCGATCGGGAGGACGCCCTGTCCGATTGGCTGGCCGACCACCACGTCGAGCGGGACTGGGTGATCGCCCCGCCGCTGGCCGCGGTCGGGCTCGACGTGGATTGGTGTGAGAAGGCATCGTCTGTGTTGGACGGACCCGCTCTCGGGCCCGGGCTGGAGTGGGTGGCCAGCTCGCTGTCCGCCGCGACTCTGCTGTCGGAGGTGAAGGAGTCGACCCGGCGGATCTCGGACCTGATTTCCGCGGTGAAATCCTACGCCCAGCTGGATCGCGCGTCGCTGCAGCGGATCGACGTCGCCGAAGGGCTGGACAGCACGCTGGTGATGCTCGCGCACAAACTCGAGGGCGTGACCATAATGCGCGACTACGGCGCCGGCGTGCCGCCGATCGACGCGATCGCCGGTGAGCTGAATCAGGTGTGGACCAACGTCATCGACAACGCGGTTGACGCGATGAAGGGTACGGGCACGCTGCGGGTCGCCACCCGAGCCGCCGGCAATGGCGTCATCGTGGAGATCGGTGACACCGGCCCCGGCATGCCCGAGGAGGTGCGTGCGCACGCGTTCGATCCCTTCTACACCACCAAGGGCGTCGGGATGGGAACCGGCCTGGGCCTGGACATCTCGCGGCGGATCATCGTGGAACGGCACGGCGGGGAGATCACCATCGAGCCCGCGTCGGGTGAGACCGTGCTCCGCGTGCGCCTCCCGCCGCGCCCGCCGGACAACCATTGAGCCCGCCGGCAAACCCACCGGCAACCTCACCGGACAGACAGAGAGGGGAACCTGCTGCCATGGCCTATGACCAGGAATTAGCGGACCGGGTTCGCGAAACCCTTGAGCACGAAAAGGGTGTGACCGAGAAGCCGATGTTCGGCGGCCTCGCCTTCCTGATCAACGGGCACATGGCAGTCAGCGCCGGCAGCAAGGGCGGTCTGTTGCTGCGGGTGGACCCGGCCGACACCGACATTCTCCTGCAACAGCCGCACGCGCGCCGCTTCGAGATGCGCGGCCGCGAGATGGACGGCTGGCTGCACATCGACGCGGACGCCCAAACGCCTGAGGACGAACTGACGCGGTGGATAGGCCGTGGCGTCAGGTACGTGAAGTCGCTGCCACCGAAATAGTCCCCTGAACAGGGAATTGGGAATAGCCGCGGCGTGACGCTGGTTGTGTGGCGGCAGCAGCATCCGCCCCGAAACGGGTCATGTGCCAGAACGGTCATGTTCCACCCAGCGTCAGGAAGGCAGTTGTCATGCGAGCTCTTCAGTTCAAGTCCTACGGCGGTCCCGAGGTCCTGGAGGTCGGCGAGGCCCCGGACGTCCACCCGGCAGCGGGACAGGTGCGGGTCCAGGTCCGCGCATCGAGCGTGAACCCGATCGACTGGAAGGTCCGCGCGGGCTTCATGGCCGGGGGCAAGCCGCTGGAGAAGCCCGCCTACCTCGGGTATGACGCGGCCGGCGTCGTCGACGAGGTCGGCGAGGGCGTCACGGATGTCGCGGTCGGCGACGATGTTTTCGGGCTGGGTTCCAACACCAACGCCGAGTTCGCCGTGCTGGAGTCGTACGCCAGGAAGCCCGCGTCGGTCGATTGGGCGGTCGCCGCGGCAGCCGGCGTGTCGGCCGAGACCGCCATCCGCGTCTTTGACCTGGTGGGCGTGACGAAGGGCAGCACCCTGCTGATCGACGGCGGCGCCGGCGGGGTCGGGGCCGTGGCTGTGCAGATCGCGATCGCCCGCGGGGCGATCGTGATCGCCTCTGCCGGTCAGAGCAACCAGGACTACCTCCGCGAGATCGGTGCCACCCCTGTGCTCTACGGCGACGGGCTGGTTGATCGGGTCCGGGCCATCGCTCCGAACGGCGTGGATGCCGTCTTCGACGTGGCCGGCAAGTCGCCGATCAGCGACCTGATCAGCCTGGTGCGCGAGCCATCCCAGGTGGTCAGCATCGCCAATTTCGCCGTGCGTGACGCCGGAATTCAACTCACGTCCGGCCGGTCCGAGCACGCCAGTGAATCGCTGGCCGAGACGGCACGTTTGCTCGAGCAGAACCAGCTGGTGATCAAGATCCAGACCTTCCCGCTCGACCGCGCCGCGGAGGCGCACGAGATCAGCCAGAACGGTCACATCCGCGGCAAGTTGGTGTTGGTGCCGTAGCGGGCCGCCGATCGCGGCCGGCAGGGGCCCGCGGGCGGCGTGGGCACTGTGCACACGTCGCCGCCGCCGCCGGCGGATTGCGGCATCATCCCTGGTGTACGCATCAGGGATGGGGGACCGTGGTCAGCATGGCAACGCCGGTCGACACGAGGCGATGGCCCGCTCACATCAGCGGCGAATGGACCGTCGAGGCGCTGGAAACGCTGCCGGACAACGGCTTGCGGTACGAGATCCTCGACGGGACGCTGCTGGTCACACCGTCGCCGACACCACGTCATCAAGCCGCCATCCTCGAGCTCGCGGTGCTGTTGAGGGCCACCTGTCCGGCCGACCTGAAAGTCTTCGTCGCCCCGCTCGACTGGCAACCCGACGGTCGGACGTCGTTGGAGCCGGACCTGCTCGTCGTCCGGCGCGACCGGATCGGCGAGAAGAACATCACCCAGCCCCCGAGCGTGGTCATCGAGGTCCTCTTACCCGGAACCGGCCGCATCGACCGCATGATCAAGTTCTCCCGCTACGCGGAAGGCGGGATCGGTCAGTACTGGATCGTTGACCCGCGCGTCCCCTCGGTCCAGGTCTTCACCCTCGTTGACGGGGCGTACGTCCTGCTCGCCGAAGGCTCGGGTGACACGCCCGTCGAGGTGACCGGACCGATTCCGGTGACCGTCATCCCGGACGACATCGTCGACATCTGAGCTCGGTCGCCGACTTCAGCAGTGGGGTTCGACCGATTCGGGCGATGGCCGACCCGGGAGATGCCGCCGCCGTGCGACCGGGGCGGACCAGTACCCGCGCGACTCAGCGCCCGAGATCCCCGGGACTGTCCGACCCGCCCGGTACCGTCACACGGATACTGCCCACGAGGGGCGGGCACCCGACGGCCAGGGAGGGACCGAGCCACCGTGCACCTCAAGTCCCTCACCATGAAAGGTTTCAAGTCCTTCGCTTCGGCCACCACGTTGCGCTTCGAGCCGGGCATCACCGCCGTCGTCGGACCGAACGGCTCCGGCAAGTCCAACGTGGTGGACGCCATCGCCTGGGTACTCGGCGAGCAGGGCGCCAAGGCGCTGCGCGGCGGCAAGATGGAAGACGTCATCTTCGCCGGCACCGCCGACCGGCCCCCGCTGGGCCGTGCCGAGGTCACCCTCACGATCGACAATTCCGATGGCGCGCTGCCCATCGACTACGCCGAGGTGTCCATCACCCGTCGGATGTTCCGGGACGGCGTCGGCGAGTACGAGCTCAACGGTTCGTCCTGCCGGTTGCTCGACATCCAGGAACTGCTGTCCGACTCCGGCATCGGTCGGGAGATGCACGTCATCGTCGGGCAGGGGCAGCTCGACGCCGTGCTCTCCGCCCGCCCCGAGGACCGTCGGGCATTTGTCGAAGAAGCCGCCGGAGTGCTCAAGCACCGCAAGCGGCGGGAGAAGACGGTCCGCAAGCTCGACGGCATGCAGGCCAACCTCAACCGGCTGGCCGACCTGACCGGGGAGATCCGCCGCCAGCTCGGTCCGCTCGGCCGGCAGGCGGCCATCGCCCGCCGCGCCGCCGGCGTGCAGGCCGACCTGCGGGACGCCAAGATGCGCCTCTTGGCCGACGATCTCGCCGCGATCACCGCCACTATCGCGCTGGAAGCGGTGGACGAGCAGGCCGCCATCGACCACCGCACGTCGGTCCAGCAAGCACTCGCGGTGGCGGTCGCCGAGCAGGACCGCGCGGCGGCCACCCTGCAGTCTGCGACCCCGGCCCTGCAGCAAGCGCAGGACACCTGGTTCGCGCTGTCCGCGCTGGCCGAGCGAATGCGCGGCACCATCGCGCTCGCCGGGGAGCGGGCCCGCAACCTCGCCGCGCCCGCCAGGGATGTCAGCACCGGCCGGGACCCCGACGAGCTCGACGCCGCGGCGGTTCGCGCCGAACAGGAGCAGGCGGCCCTGCAGGAAACCGTCGAGGCCGCCGCCGACGAGTTGCTGGCGACCACCCAGGAACGGGTCGACTGCGAGCTGGCGTTACGCACCGCCGAGAGCGAGCTCGTCGCGGCCAACCGGCTGATCGCGGACCGCCGGGAAGGGCTGGCCAGGCTCGCCGGCCAGGTGAACGCCGCCCGGTCACGCCTTTCGGCCGGCGACGACGAGGTGACCCGACTCGCCGTTGCTGTGACCGAGGCCAGGGAACGAGCGGCAGCGGCTGGCGCAGCGTTCGCGACCGCGCAGGAATCGGTCGGCGACCTGGACTCCTCCGAGGTCGGGCTGGACGAGGCGCATGAGCGGGCCGCCGAGGCCGCCGCGGTCGCCCAGGCCCGCACCGCCGAGCTGATCGACGTGCTGCGCACCGCACAGTCGGAGGCCTCGACCCTTACCGCGCGGGTGGACGCCCTTTCGCTCGGCCTGGATCGGCGGGACGGCACTCAGGAACTGCTCGCCGCCGGCGCGGAGTTGCCCGGCCTGCATGGTGGGGTCGCCGATGCCCTGGTGATCACCCCCGGTAACGAGACGGCGATCGCGGCGGCGCTCGGGGCGATCGCCGAGGCCGTCGCGGTCGGCACCGTCCCGGACGCCGTGCGAGCACTGGAGTTTTTGCGCGCCAATGGAAGTGGCCGGGCCGGGGTGCTGGTCCAGGGCCCACGGCACCGGCCCGACCGGCGCGGCTGGCCCGAGCTCCCGGCGGGCGCGCACTGGGCGGTGGACCTGCTCACCGCTCCCGAGACCCTGCTGCCGGCACTCGCCAGGGCGTTGGACCGGGTGGCCGTCGTCACCGATATGCCCTCCGCGGTGGCGGTTGTCGAGGGAATTCCGGACGTCCGGGCGGTCACCGCCGACGGCGACCTGATCGGTCCGGACTGGGCGGTCGGCGGCAGCGCCGGCGGGCAGTCGGTGCTGGAGATCCAGGGGGCCAGGGACCGGGCCGCGCAGGAGTTGGCCGACACCACCCGGCGGATCGGCGACCTCGAGGCCGCACTCGCCGGCGCCGGCGCCGAGGCCGCCCGGCGACGGCTGGCCGAGGCAGAAACCCTTGCCGCGCTGCATCATTCCGACGCCCGGATGTCCGCTGTCGCGGAGGAACTGGCCCGCTACGGGTCGGCTGCCAGGGCCGCAGCCGCGGAGGCGGACCGGCTCGACCGGCAGCGGGCGGCCGCCGAGAGCGCCCGGGACCGGCACCGCGTCACCCTCGCAGACCTCGAGGACCGGCTGTACGCGGTCGAGGCCGAGGACGCGCCGGAGGAGGTCGACCCGGCCGTCCGGGACGCCCTGGCCGAGCGCACCTCGCTCGCCCGGCAGCGCGAGGTGGAGGCCCGGCTCGTGCAGCGCACCGCCGAGGAGCGGGCCAGGGCCACCTCCGGCAGCGCGGAATCGCTGCGCCGGGCGGCCCGGCAGGAACGCCAGCACCGGATCAGGATGGCTGCCGCGGAGGCCAGCCGAGCAGCGAGCTCGGCCGTCGCCAGCAGGGTCGTGGAGGTCGGCACGGTGGTCGCCGCGCGGCTGGACCGCTCGCTCGCCGATGCCGCGGCCGACCGGGACCGGGCGGCCGAGCGACGGGCCGGCGCCGATGCGGACCTGGCCGTCGCCAGGACGAGAGCGACTGAGCTGCAACTGCAATGGGACCGGCTGACCAGTGCTGTGCACTCGAACGAGGTGCTCCGCGCGCAGCAGACCCTGCAACTGCAACAGCTCGCGGAACGCTCCATCGAAGAATTCGCCGTGCCCGCCGACGAGCTGATCGCCGGCTACGGTCCCGCCGTGCCCGTGCCACCGACGCAAGAGGAGATGGCCGAGTACCACTCCGCCAAGGAGCGCGGGGACGACGTCACCGAGCCGCCGCCGATGCCCTACGATCGGCCGTCCCAGGATCGTCGCCGCAAGCGTGCCGAACGGGACCTGAACGCGTTGGGCAAGGTGAACCCGTTGGCGTTGGAGGAGTTTGCCGCGCTCGAAGAACGGCACAAATTCCTCGCCACCCAGCTCGAGGACCTCAAGGCCACCCGCAAGGATCTGCTGTCGGTGATCAAGGAGGTCGACGAGAAGATCCTGGAACTCTTCACGTCGGCGTACTTCGACGTGGCCCGGGAATTCACCGCCGTGTTCTCCACGTTGTTCCCCGGCGGCGAGGGCGAGCTGATCCTCGCCGACCCGTCCGACATGCTGGCCACCGGCATCGAGGTCAACGCCCGGCCGCCCGGCAAGAAGGTCAAGCGGCTCTCCCTGCTGTCCGGCGGGGAACGCTCGCTGACGGCAGTTGCCTTGCTGGTGGCCATCTTCCGCGCCCGGCCGAGCCCGTTCTACATCATGGACGAGGTCGAGGCCGCGCTCGACGAGGTCAACCTGGCGCGGCTGGTCGGCCTGATGACCGAACTGCGGGACTCCTCGCAGCTGATCGTCATCACCCACCAGAAGTTCACCATGGAGGCCGCCGACGCCCTGTACGGCGTCTCGATGCGTGGTGACGGCATCACCCAGGTGATCAGCCAGCGGATCCGGGAGAGGCCGGAATCGCTGACCGCCCGCCGGGAGGCGATCGCCGTCGCAACCTGACAGGGTCGGCCGCCGCCGGTACCGTCGGTCGGCGGTCGACGGCCGACCCGGGCGGCGCCGGTGATTGCCGCGCTGGGCGTCGTCGACGCATCGGGCCAATCGGCCGCCAGGCGGCGGGCCCGAGGCAGCTATTCGTTGCACCGCATCTTCGTCGCCGCGCAGATCTCGGGCCAGACCTGGTGAGCTCGCCAAAGCCTGTCCCGGTGTGTGGTGCCAGTCTTGCGTCATCGACGTGGCGTTGCCCTAGCGAGCCGTCCGGGGCGCCATCAACCATCTTTCGGCGGGGGGGCCAACTGTGCACCTTGTCCCGTCGACTAGTCAGGCTATTCTGCGGCACTTGACGACCCATCGTCCATGCAAGGTGGGTGTAGAGAACCATGCCAGCCCGGCATTAACCTGGCTAACCGGCTTGAATGAGTAGAGAAAGTCCTCACGCGGCCAAGCCCGGCTACGCTACAGCTGGGTTGCCATTGACTGTGGGTGCACAGGCCTTGGGTTGAATGGAGGAGGTTTGGTTGCCAGGCGCCACCCGGACGAGTAGCGGCATATAACCCTGTCTGTCTGCACCAACCAATTCGTCGGACCGGTGAACCCCTAATTGCAACAGGTCAGTCGATTAGAGCGAGGGTCCCGACTTCTATTGCCAAGTATTCGTGGGTAGAAACCTTCACCCGAGAAATCATCCCGTCGCCTTGATGCCGTGCGTCGTGGCCTACCGCGTATCCTGCACTGGCATCGCTGGGCCGAGATCATGAAGGTTGTAGACGCCGGGGTACAAAGTGCTGACGGATCGGCCAAGCACGAACCAAGGCGCGGAAGCGGGTTTCATCTGTCGTAGCACCAAATTGCGGACCTGGAATCCAAAGTCAATAAGCGTTGAAAGCCTGGCGTGTGCGGTAGGCAAGCCGAGTTGGCGAGTCTCGACTCACCGATAAGCGCGCTGGTGACTGGGGTACCAAGTCTTTTGAATGGCTTGGGAAGCTTTCGGACGACGATTTCCTGAGTAGCCCGCATCAGCGTACGACCGTCATTGCTCGGCGCCATGTGGCGGGGGCTTGGTCGCTGCCCTCGACGGTTCCCGCGACGAGCGCCAAGTCGTCGGC
>Ga0208851_1000333_pt1 | contig 21609 bp, 15 predicted proteins | sample NGESurshal092012_FD_184481 | JGI IMG/M metagenome (GOLD analysis project Ga0208851, IMG submission 184481) | Arctic peat soil microbial communities from Barrow, Alaska - NGEE Surface sample 415-2 shallow-092012 (SPAdes) | ecosystem: Environmental > Terrestrial > Soil > Wetlands > Peat ... | reverse complement strand
GTGCCAACGGCTCGGGAAGCCAGATAGCGTCGGCGGCCAATGGCGGCGACGGACGGCAAGCGACGGGTGCTCGGTCTGGGGGGACATCCGGGTGGCCTGTCGCCCGGGGTGAAGACGCTGATCCTCTTCGGCGTCCTGGGACTGCTGGGGGCGCTCTTCGCCCTGAGCAATCCCGAGGCCAGCCTCCGGCACCTCAAGGTGGGGTTCCTCTCGGGAAGCCCGAAGGGCAACTACCACGCCGTCGTGGAGCGGATTGCCAAGGGGGCCGCGAGCCGCAAGGGACGCGTCACCAACATCGCGACCGCCGGCGCGGTGGAGAACGTGCAACGGCTCATCGCCGCGCGGAAGGGCTGCGCCGCCCACTTCGCCCTGGTGCAGGAGGGCGTGGAGTTGCCGGACGGGCACGGGCTGGAGCTGATCGGCCGGCTCACCCGTCCCGAGTCGCTGGTGGTGCTGGGCCGGAACGCCGATCGCCTGACCACTCCCCAGGACCTCCGGGGTCTGCGGGTGGGCATCGGCCCGGTCGGGAGCGGCACCGAGTTCCTGGTCCGGCGGCTGCTCGCGCCGTTCGCGACGCTTCAGCTCCAGCTGTCGACGCAGCCCTTCGACGAGCAGCTCCAGAAGCTCGAGCGGGGAGAGCTCGACCTCGCCGCGATGGTCATGGACGAGGACGCGACCCTTCTCAGGGAGGCGCTGAGCGACCGGAAGCTGCAGATCCTCGGCATTCCCCGCGCCGAGGCGCTCGCCAGCGGGCTCCCCTTCCTGCGGGTGGGACGGATCGAGGCGGGGCACTTCGACCCGGTGGCGGGCCTGCCGCCCACCGACAAGACCACCCTCCAGGTGGACACGCTCATCCTCGGCAACGGGTGCGCCAGCCGGTCGGCGACGCAGGGGCTGATCACCGTCCTCAACGACCTCTACCCGCTCTTCCTGAAGCACAACCGGGAGACGCCGAACCTCAGCGGGCTCCCCTACGCCACGGTGGCCCGCAGCTATTACGACAGCAACGAGCCCGACCTGGTGGGGGTGTACGCCCCGTGGGTGGTGGACATCATGCCCACCGCGAGCTGGGTGCAGCTGGCGCTGGGCGTCTCGCTCCTCTTCAACGCGGTGGGCGCCTTCAACCGCTTTCGCCTGTGGAGGATCGACGCGATGCGGGTGGAGATCGAGCGGGACCTGCCCGCGCTGTTCGGGCATGGAATCGCCATGGGCGAGATTCCGCGGGCGAAGCCGGATCCCACGCTCGGTCGAGACGAGGTTCGAATCCGGGTGAACTCCATCACCGAGCGCCTCGAGGGGCTCTACGACCAGTGCCGGAGGCAGTCGCTCTCCATCGTGGTGCCGATGGGCGGTGAGATGGCCTACCGGTACCAGGAGGAGCTGATCATGGATCTCCTTCAAGTTCTCCGGGCGTTCAGCGAGGGGCAGGTGACGCGACCGGCCTGATCCTTCGGACAGGCTCGGCAGCGCCGACTCCCGTGCTCGGATCCCGCTCCCCCGGAAGCTCAGGAGCGACCGTGCCCCCACGACTCGCGTCGGTGACGACGATGTTGCTGGTCCTTGCCCTCGGCGCGCCGGCCCTCGCGCAGGACGCCCCACCGGCGCAGCCCGGGAAGCGGAAGTACTCGCCGTACCCGGCACAGACCTTCCCCAACCGCGTCCTCTTCGGCGACACCCACCTCCACACCTCGTACTCGACCGATGCGGGGATGATCGGCAACACCCTCGGACCCGAGCAGGCCTATCGCTTCGCCCGCGGCGAGACGGTGACCTCGAGCACCGGGCTCCAGGCCCGCCTCCCGCGGCCGCTCGACTTCCTGGTCATCTCGGACCACGCCGAGAACCTCGGCCTCGCCCCGGCGCTCGTCCAGGGCAACCCGGAGGTCCTCAAGAACCCCTGGGGGAAGATGCAGTACGAGCTGGTCAAGCAGGGCACGGTCCAGGCGGTCACCAAGGCGTTCGACAACTGGATCCAGAAGATGAACGCCCGCACCGATCCCCTGAAGGAACAGACGGGCCTGGCCAGGGAAATGTGGCAGAAGCTCACCGCCGCCGCCGACCAGTTCAACGAGCCGGGTCGGTTCACGACCTTCATCGGCTTCGAGTGGACCGGGGCCCCCGAGGGAAACAACCTCCACCGGAACGTGGTCTTCCGAGACGGCAAGGACCGGGCGGATCAGATCATCCCCTTCTCCCAGTACGACAGCGCCGATCCCGAGGATCTCTGGAGGTGGATGGCGGCGTACGAGAAGAAGACCGGCGGACGGGTGCTCGCCATCCCGCACAACGGAAACCTCTCCAACGGGCTGATGTTCGATGACGTGACGCTCGCCACCGGGAAGCCGCTCGACCGGGACTACGCCGAGCGACGGACGAAGTGGGAGCCGGTTTACGAGGTCACCCAGATGAAGGGCGACGGCGAGACCCACCCCAAGCTCTCGCCGAACGACGAGTTCGCCAGCTTCGAGCGCTGGGACCGTGGCAGCTTCGGGCCCCAGCCGAAGACCCAGGCGATGTTGCCCCGCGAGTACGCGCGCTCGGCCCTCGAGCGGGGCCTGGTCTACGAGGCCAAGCTCGGCGTCAATCCTTTCAAGTTCGGGCTCATCGGCTCCACCGACTCCCACACCTCGCTATCCACGACGCAGCCAGACTCCTTCTTCGGCAAGGTGGTCGCGTTCGAGCCGACGGCGGACCCCGTCCGCTTCGACGAGGTCATCATCGGCCGCGCCGCACCGCCGGGCAGCCAGATCTACGCCCGGGAGACGAGCGCCTCGGGGCTCGCCGCAGTCTGGTCGCGCGACAACACCCGGGAGGCGCTGTGGGACGCGCTGGCGCGCAAGGAGGTCTACGCGACCACGGGATCGCGCATCACGGTGCGCGTGTTCGGCGGGTTCGACTTCACCGCCGGGGACCTCAGCCGTTCGGACTTCGCCGCGCGGGGCTACGGGGCCGGCGTGCCGATGGGCGGTGACCTCCGCTCGGCTCCTGCTGCCAAGGCGCCCGGGTTCCTCGTCCGCGCCCTCCGCGACCCCGACGGGGCCAACCTCGATCGCGTCCAGGTGGTGAAGGGCTGGGTCGACGCCGCGGGGGCGACGCAGGAGAAGGTCTACGACGTCGCCTGGTCGGGCAACCGCAAGCCCGGGAAGAACGGCGAGGTTCCGCCGGCCGGAAACACGGTCCACGTTGCCGAGGCCACCTACGACAACTCCATCGGCGCGCCCGCCCTCCAGGCGTTCTGGAAGGACCCGAGGTTCGATCCGAAGCTGCGCGCCTTCTACTACGTGCGGGTCATCGAGATCCCCACGCCTCGCTGGACCACCCACGACGCGAAGATCTTCAAGGTGGCCCTCCCGAAGGACGTGCCGGCCGCCATCCAGAACCGGGCGTACACGTCGCCGATCTGGTACACGCCATAGAAAACGCCAACTCGAGGAAGGTGAGCCTTGCCTCCATCTCGTCCCGCGCTGCTGGCAGTCCTCTTGATCGCGATCGGCCCGGCGCTCGCCCAGGACATGGGCGAGGTGCCGACGACGGCGCCGAAGCTCCAGAAGATTCCTGGCTTCTCGCCCTTCTCCGGGCGGAACTACCCCACGCGCGTGTACTGGGGCGACGAGCACGTCCATAGCGGCTGGTCCGGGGACGCAGGCGCGTTCGGATGCACGCTCGGGCCGGATGAGGCGTTCCGCTTCGCCCGGGGCGAGGAGATCGTCTCCAGCACCGGCACACCGGCGCGCCTCTCCCGCCCGCTGGACTGGATCGCGCTTACCGATCACTCGGACGCGATGGGCATTATCTTCGAGATCCGCGGCGGGAACCCGGAGCTGATGAAGGACCCCACCATCCGGCGCTGGCACGATTTGATGGCCTCGGGACAGGGACCGCAAGCGGCCGCGGAGATGATCGCCGCCCAGTCCAACCAGAAGCTCCCCGCGGCCATCATGGACCCGAAGCTCGCGGCCTCCATCTGGGCCAAGACCACGGCCATCGTCGACAAGTACAACGACCCGGGTCGCTTCACGGCGCTCATCGGCTACGAGTGGACCCCCAACCCGGGCGGCGGCGACAACCTGCACCGCAACGTCCTCTACCGCGACGGCAAGGACAAGGCCGACCAGGTCATGCCCCTGACCACCTTCGACACCGAGAACCCGGAGGACCTCTGGGCGTGGATGGAGAGCTGGGAGAAGAAGACCGGCGGCAAGCTCCTCGCCATCCCCCACAACGGCAACCTCTCCAACGGGCGCATGTTCGCCCTGCAGACCTTCATGGGGAACCCGATCACCCGGGCCTATGCGGAGACCCGGTCGCGCTGGGAGCCGGTGTACGAGGTGACGCAGATCAAGGGGGACAGCGAGACCCACCCCACGCTCTCTCCCACCGACGAGTTCGCGGCCTTCGAGCGCTGGGACGTGGCCAACCTCGCCGGCGTCCCCAAGAAGCCCGAGCAGATCCAGTTCGAGTACGCCCGGCGTGCGCTGGAGAACGGGCTTCTCCTCGAGCAGAAGCTCGGGGTCAATCCCTTCAAGTACGGGCTCGTGGCCGGGACCGACACCCACACCGCGCTCGCCACCTCCGAGGAGAACAACTTCTTCGGAAAGCACACCGGCGTCGAGCCGGGACCGGAGCGGATGGCCCATGACGTCATCCACACCCCGGGGATCTCCATCAAGGGATGGCAGATGTCGGCCAGCGGGTGGACCGGCGTCTGGGCGACGGAGAACACCCGGGCCGGCATCTGGGACGCGCTCAAGCGCAAGGAGGTCTACGCCACCACCGGGCCGCGGATGACGGTCCGGTTCTTCGCCGGCTGGGACTTCACCGAGGCCGAGGGCAGGAACCGGAACCCGGCCGAGGTGGGCTACGAGCGCGGCGTGCCGATGGGCGCCGACCTCAAGCCCGGCCCAGCGGGCAAGGGCCCCACCTTCCTGGTCGCGGCCCTCAAGGACCCCCTGAGCGGCAACCTCGACCGGATCCAGATCATCAAGGGCTGGGTGGACACGAGCGGGAAGGTCCAGGAGAAGGTCTACGACGTGGCCTGGAGCGGAAATCGAAAGAAGGACGCGAAGGGAAAGCTGCCGCCGGTCGGCAACACGGTGAACGTGGCCGAGGCCAGCTGGAGCAACACCATCGGCGCCTCGGAGCTCGGCACGATGTGGAAGGACCCGAGCTTCGACCCGAAGATTCGCGCCTTCTATTACGTCCGGGTGCTCGAGATTCCGACGCCGCGCTGGACCGCCTATGACGGCAAGCGGTTCAACGTGAAGCCGCCGCCAGGGGCGGTGACGGTCCTCCAGGAACGGGCGTACACCTCGCCCATCTGGTACACGCCGCCGTCCTGACCTCGGAGCCTCAGCTCCAGAAGCGAGCCACCCGGTCGATGACCCAGGCCATCGCCACCGTGCCGATGGCGTAGGCGGGGACGGCGCGCGTCCACGCCGGCAACGCGGTCAACGGCCGGCGGACGAGCCGCCAGAGCCCGAGGACGGCGGCGATGAAGGCCAGCTGTCCGAGCTCGACCCCGACGTTGAAGAAGAGGAGCGCGAGCGGGATGGCCTCGTGCGGCAGCCCGGCCTCTCGCAGCGCACCGGCGAAGCCGAAGCCGTGCAGGAGCCCGAAGGCGAAGGCCACCAGCCAGGGGCTCCGCTGGGCGAGGTCCGTCCGTCCGGAACGGGCCCGGAGGATCTCGGTGGCGACGAAGACGATGCTCAGGGCGATGACCGCCTCGACCGGCGCCTGGGGTACGCGGACCAGGCCCAGGGTGGCGAGGACCAGGGTGATGCTGTGGGCCACGGTGAACGCGGTCACCGTCGCCACCACCTTGCGCGGCTCCCGGACCAGGATGAGCAGCGCGAGCACGAAGAGCAGGTGGTCGATGCCGCCGAGGATGTGCTCGACGCCGAGCCGGAGGTAGGTGCGGGCGACGTCGCCCGGCCGGGCGCGCTCGGCCACGGTGAACTCCGGCGCCTCCGGCAAGAGGCGCGCGGTCTGCGCCGTGCCGTCCGCCGCCACCACCCGGACCAGCACGTCGGTGAGGGTCTGCGGCAGCCCGTCGACCGTCACCGGCGTCCCGGCGAGGCCACCCGGGCAGTCCATCGTCCAGCGGTCCGCCCAGTGATCGCCCATGTGGACGGTCACCACCTCCCCACGCCGGGTGCAGCGCGGGTCGAAGCGCGGGGTGATGGAGAGCCGCAGCTCCTCCCGCGCGGGCACCTTCCACAGCACGCTCCAGGCGTCGCCGCCCGTGGCCCGGAGCTCGAGGTACGCGGGGCGCAGCTCGTGCGCGAACGCGGCCAGAGACCACAGCAGGACGGCGGCCGCGACGCCGAGCCGTCGGGGCCGGGTCATCGGGCCGCCCGGGGCTCGGTTCCGTCGATTGGCTCGACGACCACCCGGTACGCCGAGAGCAGCCGGGCGTAGTCCTGCTCCTTCGCGCGCCGGGTCGCCTCCCCCAGCCACGCGCGCTCGACCTCGCTCCGGGCCTCGGCCAGCGTCGCCGGCCGACTCGGGGTGTGCGCGTCCACCCGCACCAGATGGATGCCGTAGGTGGACTCGACCGGCCCTGACCAGGCGCCGGCCGGGAGCGCGCCGAGAGCGCGGGTGAACGCCTCGCCGAACGTGCGCGTGACCTCGCGCTCGGGCACGTGCTCGTACCGGGCGTCGAGCAGGAGCGAGTCACCGAGACGCTCTGGATAGCCCCTCCCCGGGGAGCGCCGGAGCGTGGCCAGGAGCCTCGTCGCGTCGGTGCGCACGCTCGCCCCCCGGCGCTCCGGGCTGAAGTACACATGGGTGAAGGTGATGAGTCCCTCCCGGCGGAAGGGCTCGGGATTCCGCGCGAGGTACTCCGCCAGCTGCGCGTCGGTGGGGGCCGGCACCTGGGTGACCTCGTCTCCCAGGATCTCCATCTTGGTCCGGAGCCGGCGGCGAACCACCGCGTCGTCCTGGTCGAGGCCGAGGCGCCGCGCCTCGCGCACCAGCACCTCCTCGCGGACCGCGTCGGTGACGAGGCCCTGCAGCTCCTCCTTCGTCGGGGGCCGCTGCCAGGTCAGCTCGAACGTCTCGGCGATGGCCCGGATCCGCCCCCGGGTGATGACGATGGAGCCGCCATCCGCGGCGCGCGACGAGAGCGCCGAGTGGAGGCCGAACACCGCCGCCCCGAGGACGAGGAAGTGGAGGAGCGGCTCACGGAGAATCCTGGACAGGCGCTCGCGGAACGTCATCGGATCTGCCTCGCTAGCACAGCTGTCCCCGCGCGACCGACAACCCGTTGGGAGGGGTCAACCGGCCGCGCGCGGGCCCGCGGCCTGGCCCCGGCCCATCCGGACGGCCCCGGCGAGCCCATCGAGGACGGCCTCGGTGTCGTCCCAGCCCAGGCAGGCGTCGGTGACGCTCTGGCCGAACCTCAGGGTCGCCCGCGGGCCAGGGGCCTGCCGCCCCTCCACCAGGTGGCTCTCCAGCATCACCCCGAACACCGCGGCGTCGCCGCCCGCACGACGGACTCCGAGCTCACGCGCGACGTCGATCTGCCGTCGGGGGTCCTTTCCGCTGTTCCCGTGCGAGCAGTCCACCATCAGGCGGGGACGCTGGCCGGCCTCCCGCAGCGCAGCGCATGCGGCGGCGACCGAGGCGCGGTCGTGGTTCGGGCCGCTGGTCGAGCCGCGCAGGATGAGGTGCGTGTCCGGGTTGCCCTTGGTCTCCACGATGGCAGCCAGTCCCTGCTTCGTGACCGAGAGGAAGCAGTGCGGGTGGCCGGAGGCGGTCACCGCGTCCACCGCGATCTTCACGTTCCCGTCCGTCCCGTTCTTGAAGCCCACCGGCATCGAGAGCCCGGAGGCGAGCTCCCGGTGCACCTGGCTCTCCGTGGTGCGCGCGCCGATCGCGCCCCAGGAGACCGTGTCGGCGAGGAACTGGGGAGTGATGGTGTCGAGGAACTCGCAGCCGGCCCGGATCCGCTGCTCGGCGAGCCCGACCAGCAGTCCCCGCGCGAGCGTGAGCCCGTCGTTGATCCGGAAGCTCCCGTCGAGGAGCGGGTCGTTGATCAGCCCCTTCCAGCCCACGCGCGTCCGGGGCTTCTCGAAGTAGACGCGCATGACGAGCAGCAGCGCGTCGGAGAGCCGGCCCTCCACCGCGGCGAGGCGCTCGGCGTATGCGCGCGCGGCCTCCACGTCGTGGATGGAGCACGGCCCCACCACCACCAGCAGCCGGTCGTCCAGGCCGTGCAGGATGGCGCTCACCTCGCGGCGGGCGGAGTAGACGAAGGCCTCCGCGTCCGGATCCAGCGGCAGCTGCTCGATCAAGATCGCGGGGGGGAGGACGGGACGAAGCCGCGCGATGCGGACGTCATCCGTTCGATGCTGGGCCTGGTCGGACATCGCGCTGGAGCTTACGGGATTTCCTGCTCAGCGCAGTGCCGGGGGGGCCGGGCTTCCGAGGTAGCGCTCGAACCAGCCCACCTCGCGCTGTGCCCGGTCGAGCAGGTGGGCGGGGTCACGGAACTTGTGTCCCTCGTCCGCGTAGACCACCAGCTCCGTGGGGACCTTCAGCGTCTTCAGCGCGTGCCAGAACTCGTAGCTCTGGGGCGCCGGGCACTCCGCGTCACGCTCGCCCACCAGCACCAGCGTCGGTGTCTTCACCTTGGTGATGAACTGCATCGGCGAGCTCCGGGCGTACACCGCGGGGTCCGCGTACACCGTGGCACCGAAGTACGGCAGCATCCACTGATCGATCTTGTTCTGGCCGTAGTAGCTCAGCCAGTTGGCGATTCCGGCGCTCGCCACCGAGGCCTTGAACCGCTGGGTCTGCGTGACCGCGAACATGGCCATGTAGCCGCCATAGCTGTGACCGCGGATGCCGGCGCGGTTCCCGTCGACCCGGCCGGTACGCACCGCCGCGTCCAGGCCAGCGACGATGTCCGCCAGATCTCCGTGGCCGAAGTCCTTGACGTTGGCGCGGGTGAACGCCGCGCCCTGGCCGAAGCTGCCGCGGGGATTGGGCGTGAGCACCGCGTATCCCTGGCTGACGAGGAGCAGGTTCTCGATCGAGAAGTGGTTCTTCGCCGCACTGGCGGGGCCACCATGAACGGTGACCACCACCGGCCGCTTTCCTGGCCAGACGTCCTCGGGGGGCAGGTACAGCCACCCCTGCACCTCCCAGCGATCGCTCTTCCAGGTGAGAGCCTCCACGCGCGCCGCGGGGCTCCTCAGTCCGGCGTTGACCTTCGTGAGCTGCGTCCACTTGCCGATCGGGCCCGCCCAGACCTCCGGCGGGTCGAGACCGGTCTCGCGGGCGAAGGCCACCGCCGCGCCGTCCGCGGAGAAGGCGGCGGAGGTGCCCCAGCGCGCCTGGACGTGCTCGGGCCCGCGCCAGAGGGTGGTGGGCGCGCTGGCCCGGTCCGGGTCCAGCCGCAGGAACGCCGAGTCACCGCCCATGACGGCGACGGCCAGCAGTCCCGCCTCGCCCGTCCAGTCGAGTTGCGCCGCCGAGGCCCGCATCCCCGGGGTCACGTTGCGCGCCGGTCCACCGCTCGCAGGCACGACCAGAACGTCGCCCCCGTTGGCGCCGGCGTCGCTCATCAGTCCCTCGATGAAGGCCACCCGGCGTCCGTCCGGGCTCCAGGTGGGCTCGCAGATCTGCAGCGCCGGATGATGAAGCACCCGGCCCGGGCCGCCGGCAGCTGGGATGACGAAGAGCTCGGCGCTCCACCAGTTGTCGTCCCCTGACCCGTGCGCGCCGGTGGCGGCGAAGGCGGTCCCGTCGGGGCTCCAGGCGTACTCGTAGACGAAGAGATCGTCGGGAGAGATCGGCAGCAGCTTGCCCCCGTCCGCGGGAACCAGCGCGATGCGCTGCTCGAGCACCAGCGAGCCGATGACGCCGGTCTCGCGCGGGCTCGGGCCCAGCGGACCCACCGCATCCGCCGCCCCCTCGAGGTAGAGCACCGCCAGCCGCTTGCCGTCCGGGGACCATCGTGGCTGCTCGAGGTGCCCGCTGGCCTGCGTCAGCTTCCGTACCCGGCCACTCCCGACCTCGGCGACATAGAGCTGGGGCTGACCCGGCTGCTCGGCGTCCGAGAGGAACGCCAGCTGGGTCCCGTCGGGCGAGAAGACCGGCGCGTCCTCCTCGTGGTCCCTTCCGTCCGTCGCGGCGGTGATGCGCAGGGGCGCTCCCCCTTGCCGTGCGGCGAGGCGGAGCCGCATCAGACTGCCCGAGGGTCCCGCGGGGGTGGGCGCCGCTTCGACCCACGCGACGTGCGAGGCGTCGGGCGAGAGCGCGACCTGCTTGATCTCGACCAGTCGGTTCAGGTCGGCCAGGGCAGACTCGACCCCGCGCGCGGGCGGCGCCGCGGCCAGGAGGGTGAGCGACACGAGGGCGAGCGACGTCAGGGGACTACCTCCGGAAAGGCGCGGGAGAGTAGCCGCTGCGGGCTGCGGTTGCCCTATGCTCCCGCGCCTTTCACCCTTCGACACCGAGGCAGACGTGCTGCGTTCTCTCCCCCAGGTCCTCCTCCCCGTCGCGCTGGCCGCCACCACCGCGCTCGCGCAGCAGCCATCGCAGGTCGACCTGCCCCGCCCGAGCCCGAGGGGGTCGGTCACGCAGACCGTGGGCCTCACCGACATCTCGGTCGTGTACTCGAGCCCTGGAGTGAGGGGACGGAAGATCTTCGGGGAGGTGGTGCCGTTCGATCAGCTCTGGCGCGCGGGGGCCAACGAGTGCACCAAGGTCACGTTCTCGACGGCAGTCTCGATCGAGGGGAAGCCCCTCCCCGCGGGCGCCTACTGCATCTTCCTGCTGCCGCAGAAGTCCGGATGGACCTTCGTCCTCAGCAAGAACACCGAGCAGGGCGGCACGGGGGACTACAAGCAGAGCGAGGACGCGCTCCGCGTCGCGGCGACCGCCACCACCATTCCGCACCGCGAGAGGTTGGCGTACGAGATCCTCGACTTCGACGACGAGAAGGGCACGCTGGCGATGGAGTGGGACACCCAGCGCGTCGGCGTGAAGTTCACCACCGGGACCCGGGAGCGCGTGCTCAGCCAGATCCGTTCGCTGAAGGGTGACGACTGGAGGCCGTACAACGCCTCCGCCCGCTATCTCCTCGGCGCCGGGCTCGAGCCCGCGCTGGCGATGCAGCTGGCCGACCGCTCCATCCAGCTGAAGGAGGAGTGGAACAACGTCTGGACCCGGGCCCAGCTCCTCCACGCCGCGGGGAAGAACCCGGAGGCCCTCGCCGCCGCGCAGCGCGCCCAGACGCTGGGCAAGGCCTCGAAGAACTTCTTCGAGGCCGACGACGTGGCCAAGGCCCTGGTCAGCTGGAAGAAGTAGTTCCGGGCGGCCAGGTCCAGCCGGCGTAGCGCTCGCGCAGCTCCGACTTGCGGAACTTGCCGGCGGAGGTGCGGGGGATGGTCTCGGCGAAGACGATCGCCTCGGGAATCCAGAACTTCGCGAACTTCGGACGGAGCCAGTCTTGAAGCTCCGCCGGGGTCACGGTCTTCCCCTGCTTGAGCACCACCGTCGCCAGCGGCCGCTCGCCCCAGCGCGGGTGAGCCACCGCGACCACCGCCGCCTCCTTCACCGCCGGGTGCCCCATCAGCGCATTCTCGAGGTCCACCGAGGAGATCCACTCCCCGCCCGACTTGACCAGGTCCTTGGTGCGGTCGGTCAGCTTGATGCTCCCGGTGGCATCGAGCGTCACCACGTCCCCGGTGCGAAACCAGCCGTCGGCCGTCCAGCGGTCCGTCGCCTCGGCGTTCTGGTGATAGCGGGCGGTCACCCACGGACCGCGCACTTGAAGCTCGCCCATGGTGTGGTCGTCCCAAGGGACCTCGCCCGAATCGTTCATCGCGCGGATCTCGACCAGCGGGGACGCCCGCCCCTGGCGCGCCCGCTGCGCATAGCGGGCGGCCTCGTCCATCGAGTCGGCGTCCGCATCGAGGTGAGAGACGGACCCGAGTGGTGACATCTCGGTCATTCCCCAGGCGTGGACCACGGTGATGCCGTGCCGGTCGAACCCGCGGAGCATCGACTCGGGAGCTGCGGACCCGCCGACGATCATCCGGAGCCCCGGTGCGAGCGACCAGCGCTTCGGTTCCCGGTCGAGGGCCTCGAGCACCGCGAGCCACACCGTCGGAACGCCCGCTGCCGCGGTCACCCGCTCGCGGCCCATGAGGTCCAGCACGCTGTCCGCGTCGAGCGCCGGCCCGGGGAACACCAGCTTCGCCCCGGTCATCACGGCCGCGTAGGGCAGGCCCCAGGCATTGGCGTGGAACATCGGGACGACCGGGAGGACGACGTCCGTGTGCCGCACCGCGAGCACGTCCGCGAGGGCCGCCCCGAGCGTGTGGAGCATCGTGCTTCGGTGCGTGTACACCACGCCCTTCGGCATCCCGGTGGTGCCGGACGTGTAGCACATGCCGCAAGCATCACCCTCGGACAGCCGCGGAGGGGTCCAGCGGCCGGCCGCGGTGGAGAGCAGCGCCTCGTACTCGCCGGCCTGAGACGACGAGACCACGACCACCTTCTCGATTCCCGCGCGAGGACGGACCTTTTCCCAGACCGGCAGCAGGACCTCATCCACGAGCAAGAAGCGGTCGTCGGCGTGCTGGACGATGAAGGCCAGTTCCTCGTGCGCAAGCCGGACGTTGAGGGTGTGGACCACGCCTCCGGCGAGCGGAACGCCAAGGTACGTCTCGAGATGGGCGGCGTGGTTCCACATCAGCGTGGCCACGCGATCACCCCTGTTCAGGCCGGCCCGGGTCAGCGCCTCGGCGAGTGCCCGCGCGCGCTCCGCGACCACGCCGTAGGTCGTCCGGTGCAGCGAGCGGTCGGGGAGCCGCGAGACCACCGGCACGGCCGGGAACATCCGCTCTGCCCGGACCAGAAGATGGTCGAGCGTGAGCGGGAACTCCATCATGGTTCCGAGCGAGGACATTTCTCGTGAAGCCTGCCTCTATCGGGGCCGGACGTCAGCTGGGTTCAGCGCTATCCTGCGAGCGACAGCACGTCAGCGCGTGCTCGGTCGTGCCAGCACCTCGCGGTAGATCTCCTCGACACGGGAGACGACCGGCCCCGGCTGGAATCGCGCGAGCGCCGAGGCCCGCGCCGCTCGTCCCATCGCCCCACGGCGCACCGGGTCCGCGAGCAGGGCAATCACCGCGGCTGCCATCGCCGCTGGGTCCCGCGGGGGCACGAGCCAGCCCGTCTCCCCATGGGTCACCACCTCAGGAACCCCGCCCACCTCGCTCGCCACCACCGGCACCCCCGAGGCGAGAGACTCCAGCGCCGCGAGACCGAAGCTCTCCTGCTCGCTCGGAAGCAGGAAGAGGTCCGCGTGCGCGAAGAGGTCCCCCAGCGAGCGCCGCTCACCCGCGAAGGCCACCGAGTCCCGCACCCCGAGCGAGCTCGCCAGGGCCTCCACCGACGCGCGCTCCGGGCCGTCACCCACCAGCACCAGGACCACGGGGCGCATGCGGCGCACCTGGGCCAGCGCGCGCACCGTGTCCCCCACCCGCTTCACCGGCCGGAAGTTGGAGGCGTGTAGCAAGACAGCCGGGCGCTTGCCGGGGCTCCAGTCGAGAGCCGGGAAGAGCGCCGGCACCTCGCCTGCGCCGTCGTCGAGCGGGTGGAAGGCCTCGGGGTCGACGAAGTTCGGGACCACCGAGACCGGGACATTCGGCGGAAGGCGCAGCGCCTCGATGGCGACGCGGCGCAACCAGGCGGACGGCGTGAGGACGGCGTCGCTCCCGAGCACGGCCTCGCGCACCTGCGCGCGCATCTCCGCGTCCTGCCCCAGCCCCGTGACATCCGTGCCGTGCAGCGTGGTCACCAGTCCGGGAGGACGTCGCCCCTGCTCGCGCACGAGCTCCCGCGCGAGCAGTGCGGCCGGCCCGTGCGGCAACGCGTAGTGCACGTGCAGGATGTCCAGCGGCGCGCGCATCGCCACCTGCGCCATCACGCGGGCGAGCGCCACCGGCTGGCCGACGGAGCCCGACGGCGGACGTGGCGACGTGTCTGCCTGATGCACCGTCCACGGACCTTCGCCCGCGAGCCGTACCGGCACGCCCGCGGAGAAGACGTGCACGCGGTGGCCGCGCGAGGCCAGCTGCATCGCGAGCTGCGAGGCCGCAACCCCGCTTCCACCCACGGTCGGAAAGCAGGCGATGCCCACCCCGAGACCGCTCACGTGCACACCGTCCGCACGCCCGGCGCCAGGGACGCCGCGGCGCTCACCAGGCTGGAGACAAGCGCTCGCGGCCCCACCTCCGCGGCGATGCCCCAGAAGCCGTGGACGCGTTCCTGTGGCCGACCTGCCGGACGGAGCGCCGTGGTCACCTGGTTCAGCGCATCGAGCGCGCCCGTTCCCACGCCGCTGGAGGCGAGGACGGCGCGCTGGAGCCGACCGATGAACCGGTCCACCCCGCGGGCGACGTGGACCTTGGTCTTCTGCACGTTGCGCGCGAGCCGCGGGTCGAGGGCAAGCGCCTCGGGGCCGAGCGCGTCCAGCCCATGCTCCAGCGGTCCGAGCAGCCGGTCCCGGAGCGCACCGTCCATCCACGCGGGCCAGGCGTGAAGCCGCGCGGCGAGGGCGTGCACCGGCTGGTCCGTGTCCTCGGGCGACAGGCGAAGAACCGCGAGCACCCCGGCCGTCCACGGGTCCACCACCCGGAAGCGCGCCCGCGGGGCGATCATCGGAAGCTCCACCCCCGCGAGCTTGTACAGAGGAGGGAGCTGGGCGAAGTACGCGCACTCGGCAGGGCCGCCGAGGTACGCCGCCGTGGGCAGCAGCGAGTCCTGCACCAGCGGCCGGAGGAGGGCCGAGGTGCTGAAGCTGAGCGGATCATCCGCCAGCCGCGTGCGCAGCTCGGCCAGGGACACGCGCCCGAGCGGCGTGCGGAATTCCCGGCCGTCACGGTCGGGCCGGAAGCGGGGTCCGCTGGCGCCTGCCGGGTGGAAGAACGCCAGCGAGGCGTCCCGGGTGTGCACCTGCGCGTGGAAGCCGCGGCTGGCGAGCTCCGCGCATCGTTCCGCGAGCAGCACGCCGACCGCCTCCTGCTCCTCGAGCGCGAAGCGGATGAGCGGGGCGGCCCGGGCCGCCATGGCCGGGGTCCTCGGGTCGAGCAGCACCAGCCCCTCGTCCGCGAACAGCTCGGCCACCACCCCGGCGAACGCCGCGCCCGGTGAGCGACCGCAGACGTAGTGCCGGCCGAGGAGCGCCGACACCTCGGCTCCATGCGGCAGCGGCGCGAGCGCGCGGGACACGGTGGCGAGGTGCACGTCGATCTCCGGCGGGAGCCGCCGGTGCGCGAGCGAGACCCGCGCCTCCCCGCTCGACTCGGCCGGGAGCCGACCGGAGATCCAGCTGCCCCGGACGCACCCGTCGAAGTGGGCGGTCTCTGCCCAGTCGTGGTCCTCGGTCTGAAGCCAGAAGATCGGAATGCACGGCCGCCCGGTGCGTTCGCCGAGCCAGCGGGCGCGGGCCACGGCGGACGCGGCCTTGTGCAACGTGTACAGCGGACCGAGGAAGATGCCGACCTGTTGCCCGGTGACGATGCAGGTCGTTCCGGGACGATCCAGCGCCGCGATGGCCGCGCTGCGCGACGGTGACCCGGGGAGCGCGGAGGCCTGTCGCTGCAGCTCCTCGACCACTCCCTGCATCGGCCGGCGGCGAGCGGCCCGAGCCGCCGCGGCATCCCATGCCTCCGGGTCGAGCGGTCGCGAGGGCAGGAGCGTGGCCGCCGCGGCTTCCCCGGCGATGAACTGCGCGAAGAAGTCCGAAGCCATGCCAGATTGCACCGTACCAGTGCCCATGCACCCATCCAAACGCGCCCGCCGCGTCGTGCTTGCCCCGATGGCCCTCTCGCTGCTGCTCTCCACCGCACACGCTGCACCCACGCTGCGCCCCTCTCAGCCCGATGGAGCGCGGCTGGAACGCTGGCTCGATCGCCTGCTGGTGGTGGGAGGCGTGCTCTACGTGGCCGCCCACCCGGACGACGAGAACACCCGGCTGCTGGCGTACCTTTCCAACCATTCGCTGCTTCGAACGGGCTACCTGTCGGTGACGCGCGGCGACGGAGGACAGAACCTCATCGGTCCGGAGCTCGGCCCGGGGCTCGGTCTCATCCGCACCCAGGAGCTCCTCGCCGCCCGGGCGACGGACGGCGCCGAGCAGCTGTTCACCCGGGCGCGCGACTTCGGATACTCGAAGAGCCCGGAGGAGGCGCTCTCCATCTGGGGACACGACGCGGTGCTCGCCGACGTGGTGCTGGCCATCCGGCGGCTCCGCCCCGACGTCATCGTCACCCGCTTCCCGCTCGAGGCCGGCGAGACGCACGGGCACCACACCGCCTCGGCGCGCCTGGCCGTCGAGGCGTTCACGCTCGCGGCGGATCCCTCGTACATGCCCGACGCCGAGCACCGCCGGCTGGGGCCGTGGAAGGCGCTCCGGGTGGTGTGGAACGAGAGCAACTTCTTCGGAAAATCGGACGCGGATCTGATGAAGGGTCCGCACCTGGATGTGGGCGGGTACGACCCCTGGCTCGGGCTCTCCTACCCGGAGCTCGCCGCCGACAGCCGGAGCAACCACCGGAGCCAGGGCTTCGGCGCAGCCCGGCGTCGCGGGCCGACGCCCGAGGGCTTTCATCTGCTGGCCGGCGAGCCGATGAAGGAGAGCCCCCTCGATGGCGTGACGATGGACTGGTCCCGGGTGCCCGGGACGGCTCGCCTCGTCTCCGAGCTGAAGCGAGCGCGCCAGGCGTTCCGGCCTGCCACGCCCGAGGCCGCGCTGCCTGGACTGCTCGCTGCGCGCGCCGAGCTGCGGAAGCTCCCGCCGGATCCCTGGAAGGACGCGAAGCTCGAGGAGCTCGATCGGGTGGTGCTCGCCTGTGCCGGACTCTTCGGGGACGTGACCGCGGACCGCACCACCACCTCGCCCGGGGGCAGCGTGGTCCTCACCACCACGGTGCTGCTCCGCCGTCCGGCGCAGGTGACGCTCACCTCCGCGCGACTCGGCACGCAGGCGCTGCTGCCGCCCTCACCCATGAAGCCGGGCGTCCCGCTCGAGGCGAAGACCACGGTGGAGGTCCCGGCGAGCACGCGGGCCTCGAACCCGGCCTGGCTGGATTCGCCCCAGGAAGGCCTCTACCCGGTGCGAGCTCCGGCGCTGGCCGGACTGCCCGAGGAGCCGGCGCCACTCGAGGCCGAGCTCGTCTTCGCCTTCGACAGCGAATCCATCCCCCTCCGCCGGCCGGTCGCGTACAGGTGGACCGATCCGGTCCTGGGTGAGCGTTACCGACGGCTCGAGGTCCTCCCGCTGGTGACTGTGGATGCGGCGAGCGGTCTCCTGCTCTTCCCCGATGCCACGGCCCGTCCGCTCGAGGTGACCGTGCGGAGCGTCCTCGGGGCGACCGGATCGCTCGCGCTCGAGCTGCCGCCGGGGTTCTCCGCCGAGCCCGCCAGCGCGCCGTTCACCGTCGCCGCCGGCGGCGAGTCGACCGTTCGCTTCCAGCTGACCCCTCCCCGGGGGGCTGCCCGCGGAACGCTCCGGGCAGTCGCCACGGTGAAGGACCAGCGGTACGACCGCGGGCTGCGCCGCATCGATTACCCGCACATTCCGGTCCAGACCTGGTTGCCCCCGGCAACCGTGCAGCTGACCCGGGCCGACGTGGCCCACGCCCGGCGGCGAATCGGCTACGTGCCTGGTCCCGGTGACGAGGTGCCCGGCGCGCTCCGCCAGGCTGGCTACGAGGTGACGCCGCTGTCACTGCCCGACCTGCGGGACGGGACGCTGACCCGCTTCGACGCAGTGGTGTTCGGCATCCGGGCGTTCAACGTCGAGCCCCAGCTCCAGGCGTTCCACGGCAAGCTGATGGACTACGTGGCCTCGGGCGGGATGGTGCTGGTCCAGTACGTGACCAGCAACTTCATCTCCCGCGCTCCACCCGAGCTGGGGCCCTTTCCCTTCAAGATCGGGCAAGGACGGGTGACCAACGAGGCCGCGGCGGTCGAGACCGTGGCCGACCCCGTGCTCGACGCCCCGAACAGGATCGGTCCGGACGACTGGGCGGGCTGGGTCCAGGAGCGCGGGCTCTACTTCGCCGAGACGTGGGACCCGCGCTACGCCACACCGCTGTCGATGCACGACGTCGGGGAGCCACCGCTGAAAGGCTCGGTCCTGGTGGCGCGGCCGGGCAAGGGCGCCTTCGTCTATACCGGGCTGTCGTTCTTCCGGCAGCTCCCGGCCGGCGTGCCCGGAGCGTTCCGGCTCTTTGCCAACCTGGTGGACGCGGGTGGCTGAGCCCCGCGGGGGCTGGGGCAGGCTCTACGCCCTGGTCCTCGGCGCCCTCACCGTGGAGATCGCCGCGCTCTGGCTGCTGGAGCGGGTCTACCGGTGAGCGCGCTGGACTGGGCGGTGCTCGTGCTCACCCTGGTGGGCATCGTCGCCTTCGGCAGCTGGCGCAGCCGCGGGGTCCACACCACCGAGTCCTACCTGCGGGCGGGGAAGGACATTCGCTGGTGGACCATCGGGCTGTCGGTCATCGCCACCCAGGCCAGCGCCATCACCTTCCTGTCGGTGCCGGGGCAGGCGTACCAGGACGGGCTGGGCTTCGTGCAGTTCTACTTCGGGCTGCCGATCGCCATGGTGCTGCTCTCGGCGCTCGTCTTGCCCGTCTACCATCGGCTGCGCGTCTACACCGCCTACGAGTACCTGGAGCAGCGGTTCGACCGGCGTACCCGCCAGTTCACCGCCCTGCTCTTCCTGGTGTCACGCGGGCTGGCCTCGGGCCTGGCGATCTATGCGCCGGCCCTGGTGCTCGCGGCGGTGCTGGGCTGGCCGATCCTCTGGACCACGCTCGGCCTCGGTGCCGTGACAATCGTGTACACAGTCGCCGGGGGCAGCCGGGCGGTGAGCCGGACCCAGACCGCGCAGATGGCGGTGATCCTCGTCGGTCTGCTGGTGGCCTTCGGCGTCGCGGTCTCGCTGCTGCCCCGTGGCTTCTCGTTCGGCCAGGGCGTGGCGCTCGCCGGGGCCCTGGGGAAGCTCCAGGGCGTGGACACGTCGCTGCGGCTCGATACCCGGTACACCCTCTGGTCTGGGCTCCTCGGCGGCCTCTTCGTGCAGCTGGCCTACTTCGGCACCGACCAGTCCCAGGTGCAACGCTACCTCGCCGGAGGACCTCTGGCCGAGAGCCGGCGCGGGCTGCTGATGAACGGCCTGCTGAAGGTGCCGATGCAGCTCTTCATCCTCTTCATCGGGGTGATGGTCTTCGTCGTCTACCAGCTCACCCCGCCGCCGATCTTCTTCAACCGGGCGGAGCTCGAGCGGGTCCGGGCGACGCACGCGGTCGAGGTGGGCCGGCTGGAGGAGACCCAGGCCCGGCTGTTCGCCGAGAAGCGCCGGGCCATCGAAGGCTGGCTCACCGACCCCGCCCGCGTGGACCCGCTGCGCGCAGCGGAGGGAAAGATGCAGGCCCTCCGCAAGGAGACCGGCGCGCTGGTGGCCCGGGCCCACCCGGGCGCGGACCCGAAGGACGCGGACTTCATCTTTCTCCGCTTCGTGCTGGACCACTTCCCGCGCGGGCTGATCGGGCTCCTGGTCGCGGTCATCCTCTCCGCCGCGATGTCGGCGAATTCGGCCGCGCTCTCGTCGCTCGGCGGCACGACGGTGGTGGACTTCTACAAGCCCCGTCACCCCGACGCGCCGGACGCTCGCACGCTGGCCGTTGCGCGCTGGTCCACCGCCGCGTGGGGTCTGGTGGCGGTTGGATTCGCCACCTTCGCCTCCCTCCTCGACAACCTGATCCAGGCGGTGAACGTCCTGGGCTCGCTGTTCTACGGACCCATGCTCGGCGTGTTCGTGGTGGGCTTCTTCATCGCGCGGGTCGGCGGACGCGCGGCGTTCTGGGCGACGGTCGCCGGCGAGATCGCGGTGCTCGCTGCAGCGGCCTTCGGATCGGTGGGCTTCCTCTGGTACAACGTGCTCGGATGCGCCGTGGTCGTCGGGCTCGCTCCGTTGCTGCAGCGCGTCTGGTCCCCTTCTTCCCCCGCTTGAACCGGAGAGTTCTCATGCCACTGACGCGCAAGTTGCCCCTGGTCGTCTGTCTTGCCCTGTCGCTCCCCGCCTTCGCGCAGGGCGCAGCTCCTGCTGCACAGGCCCCCGCTGCACAGGCTCCTGCCCCGGCGCCCGCCGCTGCAGCCTCCACCTTCCAGTCGGACGCGGTCGGCGTGCTCGGACACGTCCAGGAGGAGCTGGTCGGCCTCGAACAGGCCATGCCGCAGGCCAAGTTCACCTGGCGTCCCGCCAAGGGCGTTCGCTCGGTGGCCGAGGTGTACCTGCACGCCGCCGGCGCGAGCTACTTCTTCGGGAAGATGCTCGGGTTCGAGATCCCGGCGGACATCGCGGCGCAGATGAAGACGTTCGAGAAGAGCACCACCGACAAGGCCAAGATTCAGAAGGCGATGATCGACTCGTTCACCTGGTTCGCCAACGCGGTGAAGCAGATGCCCGACGCCGAGCTGTCGAAGACGGTGGACTTCTTCGGCCACACGATGAGCAAGCGCGCGCTGGTGATGATCGCGCTCGGCCACTTCCAGGAGCACCTGGGCCAGTCGATCGCCTACGCCCGGTCGAACGGCGTCGTGCCGCCCTGGAGCAAGAAGGGCGACGCGTGATGGCCGATTCACGATTTGCCTGAGCGCCCGCCGGCAGGCCTGCTCTCCGGCCTGACCGCCGACCCAAGGGGCGCGCGCGTCGATGCCTACACCGACGCACCACGTCATGGCGCGTATACGGCGCGCCACTGATGCAACGACACCTTCGCTCCTCGCTCGCCCTGACATCGCTCCTCGTCGTCGTCGCTGCCTGCGGGGCCGGCCCGGATCCCACCGACACGCGCAGCGTCCGGAACGAGCCCCTCGTTCCGACCGCGCCGGGGATACCGCCCGCCTCACCCGCACTGGACGGAGGAGCCGGGGGCTCCTCTGCGTCAGACGCCGGAACCACCGGAGGCCCCGGCGGCTCGCCGACGGGCACGCCCACCACGGCCCCTCCGTCCGGCATCTTCCCGCCCGACAGTCACTGGAACACCCGCATCGACGAGGCACCGGTGGACCCGCGCTCCGAGGCGTACATCGCCGCGATGGGCGCGGATGATCCGCTGGTCGCGAGCTGGGACGCCGAGGGCGACGGGCTGCGCTATGTCGAGGTCGGCAAGGACCAGCCCACCGTCCCGGTCCACTTCTGGGGCTTCCCCCGGGAGAGCGACCCCGGGCCATACCCGATCCCCTGGAGCGCACCCACGGACCTGAGCACGGATCACCACGTCATCGTGGTGGACCGCGGGAACGGATGGCTCTACGAGCTGTTCAACGCCGCCCGCAACTCCGACGGCTCCTGGTCGGCATCCAACGGCGCGAAGTGGAACCTCCGCACCAACGACCGGCGCCCCGACCGGTGGACCTCCGCCGATGCCGCGGGCATGCCGATCTTTCCCGGGATCGTCCGGCTCGACGAGGTGGAGGCGGGGTGGATCGGCCACGCGCTGCGCTTTGCCGTGAACCGAAGCCAGCGCGGATACGTCTGGCCCGCGAGCCACGCGGCCGGCCAGTGCGATCTCGGCTCGG
>Ga0208851_1000328_pt1 | contig 21654 bp, 20 predicted proteins | sample NGESurshal092012_FD_184481 | JGI IMG/M metagenome (GOLD analysis project Ga0208851, IMG submission 184481) | Arctic peat soil microbial communities from Barrow, Alaska - NGEE Surface sample 415-2 shallow-092012 (SPAdes) | ecosystem: Environmental > Terrestrial > Soil > Wetlands > Peat ... | reverse complement strand
CCCTGCGTCCTTGCCACGAACGACGATGCATCCGCCGGATACCCCACGGGACTTCCGGACAGATCCACTAGCCCGCCGACGGCAGCACCCAGCCCGCCATCGCGACGACGTGCGCGGTGGCGGCGAGGATCACGAAGACGTGGAAGACCTCGTGGTAGCCGAAGATCTTCGGCCACGGGTCGGGGCGCTGCGTCGCGTAGACGACGGCGCCGAGCGAGTAGAGCAGCCCGCCGGCGCCGAGCAGCAGCAGCGGCCACAGCGGCAGGCCCGCCACGAGCTGGGGCAGCGCCAGCAGCGCGACCCAGCCGAGCGCGAGGTAGGTCGCGGCGTTCAGCCAGCGGGGCGCGTCGATCCACAGGATCGAGAGCGCCACGCCGAGCAGCGCGCCGGCCCAGACGCCCGCGAGCGCGACGATCTGCGTCGCCCCGTGGAGCACGAGCAGCGCGACCGGGGTGTAGCTCGCCGCGATGAAGACGAAGATCGTGCTGTGGTCGATGCGGCGCAGCAGCGGGCGCCAGCGCGCGCTCCCGCGCCAGCGGTGGTAGAGGCCGCTGCAGGCGAACAGCGCGCACAGTCCGGCGCCGTAGATCAGCGCGGCCGCGCGCGCGAGCCCGTCGGGCGCGACGAGGACGAGCGCGATCGCGACCGCGAGCGCAGCCCAGACGGCGTAGGCATGCGTGACGCCGCGCAGTCGCGGCTGCTCGCGCAGGTGCTCGATGAGGTGGACCGGGCGCATCAGGCGGCGCGGTCCACGCCGGAGAGGAGCAGCTCGCGGAAGCCGGCCTCGTCGGGGTCGGAGGGCGTCGTCGTCGCGATGAAGTCGTTCAGCACCGCGACGAATCGCGCGGGCTCGTCGCGGAACGGGAAGTGGCCGGCGCCGGGGAAGATCTCCAGCCGGCTGTGCGGCATCAGCTCGTGCGCCGCGTGCGCGTGGGCGACGGGGATCATCGGGTCGCGCTGGCCCCAGACGATCAGCGTCGGCATCCCGGCCGCAAGGTAGAGCCGGTCGCTCGCGTCGACGCGCTGGCCACCGGGATCCATGATCGAGCGGGCGGTGTGCAGGAAGGCGCGGCGCGACTCCTCGTCGGCGAGCGTGGCGAAGCCGTCGGCGATCCCGCTGACGTCGGCGTTCGGGTGCAGCCCGACACGGCCGAGGGCGTGCGCGGCGGCGGCGCCCGCGCCGAGCAGGCCGGCGCGGCCGAGCAGCGGCAGCACCCAGTCCGCGCCCGGCAGGGTCGCCGCGCGGAGCATCGGGTGCACCTCGCGGCCCAGCCCGCCGCTGGAGACGAGCGCGAGGCGCTCGACGCGCTCGGGGAACTGGTAGGAGAGCTGCATCGCGACCCCGCCGCCGAGCGAGTGGCCGATGACGGTGGCGCGCTCGATCCCGAGCGCGACGAGCAGGTCGCGCACGCCGCTGGCGAACGCCCCGAGCGAGTAGTCGCCCTGCGGCTTGGCCGACATGCCGTGCCCGAGGAGGTCCGGGGCGATCACGGTGTGCCGCTCGGCCAGCCCCGGGAGCACCTCACGCCAGGTCTCCGAGTCCGACGTGATGCCGTGCAGCAGGACGAGCGCGGGGCCCTCCCCGAGGCTGCGGTAGTGGACCGTGTGCCCGTGGAGCCGGATCGTGCGCGGCTCCCCCAGCGGATCGCCGACGGGTGACGTCTTATTCGTCGTCATTGCGCGATGATACACCGATCGGCGTCACATGAAACAGCGTAGGATCCCCACGTGCCCGCAAACACCGCCACTTCGAGCAGCGACATGACGATCGACGAGCTCGCCCGCGAGACCGGGATGACGGTCCGCAACATCCGTGCCCACCAGTCGCGCGGCCTGCTGCCGCCCCCCGAGGTGCGCGCGCGCACGGGCTACTACGGGCCCGAGCACGTCGCCCGGCTGCGCCTCATCCAGGAGCTCCAGGGCAACGGCTACAACCTCGCCGCGATCAAGCACCTGCTCGCCCGCGGCGACGGGTCGACCGAGGCCGAGGACATCCTCGGGTTCGCCCGCACGCTGCTCGCCCCGTTCGAGACCGAGCCGCGCGAGATCGTCGACCTCGCCGAGCTCGCCGAGCGCTTTCCCGCCGACCGCGGGCGCAGGACGCTCGAGCGCGCCGAGCGCCTCGGGCTGGTCGTCCCGCTCGGCGAGGACCGCTACGAGGTGCCGAGCCCGACCGTGCTGCGCGCCGGCGAGGCCGTGCTCGCGCTCGGCGTGCCGATCGATCGCGCGCTGGACATCGTCGAGCGCGTGAGCAAGAACGCCGACAGCACGAGCCGGACGTTCGTGAAGCTCTTCGTCGAGCAGATCTGGAAGCCCTTCGACGACGCGGGCCGCCCCGAGGCCGATTGGCCCGAGGTGCAGGAGCGGCTCGAACAGCTGCGCCCGCTCGTCACCGAGACGTTCCTCGCCGTCTTCCAGCAGCGCATGACGCAGGCCATCGAGCACGCCTTCGGGCGGGAACTGGAGAAGCGGGCGAAGGGGTGAGGCCGGCTACGCCGTGACGAGATCGCGCCGGCGGAACACCTCGATGCCGGCGATCGCCGCGAGCACGCCGATCGCGAGCATGACCGCCGACGCGACGGGGTCGAACGCCGCGCTCGGCACGAGCGCAAGCCAGTGGAACGGAGAGATCGCGAGGACCCACGCGGGCGCCTTGACGATCGCGCCGGTCTGCTCCCAGAGGTAGGCGCCGCCGACGGCGCCGAAGGCGATCGCGCCGGTGTGGCGCGGAGCCAGTGCATACCCGAGGACCGCCACGCCGAGGAACAGCGCCACGACCGGGAGCGTGTTGGCCGAGGCCTCGAGCATGTCCCCCAGCGTGACGCTCGCACCCTTGACGGCCGCGCCGGCCCACGCCGCGAACGCGACCGCCAGCGCCACGAGGACGCTGCACAGCGCCGCGACGACGACGCGCCCGCCGAGCCACGAGCGCCGGCTGACGGGCGTGCCGAGCACCGTGTCGAGCCTGCCCGTCGCCTCCTCCTCACGCGCCGCGGTGGCATGCGTGACGGCGTAGATGCTGAGCGCCACCGCCAGGAACACGAACACCAGCGCGAGGTAGCCCGACGCGCTGGCGATGTCGATGTTCGAGCCGACGGTGCTCTTGACATGCGCCGCGACACCGGCCGAATGGCGCGCGACGTCGGCGACCGCCTTGGAGACGAACCCGAAGACGAACGCCGTCAGCGCCAGCGCGAACGCCCAGCCGGCCAGGCCACCGAGCGACTCGCGCAGCGACAGGCCGAGCGCCGACCCGAGCCCGAGGTCGCGCGGCGCGCGGTCGTCGCTGTGGGCCAGGATCGAGGCGCCCAGGTCGCGCCGCCCCGCGATCCGCACGCTGACGAGCGTCAGCAGGGCGATCCAGGCGAGCATCGGCAGCAGCGCGAGCGGGCGGGCGCCCGTCAGCGGCCGCATCTCCTCGATCCATCCGAGTGGCGTCAGCCAGCGCAGCCACGTGAGGCTCTGCGAGCCGTCGGCGGCGACGCGGACGAGGAACGCCGCGGCGAAGACCGCGCCGGCCAGCGCGGCGGCCTCGCGCCGGGTCGCCGCGACCTGCGAGGTCACCCCACCGACGACCGCGAACGCCGCGCCGGCGAGCGAGACGGCGAGCGCGAGCCACAGCGCCCCGGCGACCGTCGCGTCGCCGCTCAGCGTCGCGCACAGCAGGACCGCGGCAAAGCTGCAGCCGAAGATCACCCCGACGCCGGCGCCGACCGCGGCGAGCGTCGCCAGCGTCGCGCGCCCGCGGTCGATCGGCGCGAACAGCAGCGTCTCCCAGCGCCCGCGATCCTCCTCGCCGCGCAGCATGCGCGTGGCGACGAGCAGGCCCCAGATGCCCGCGATCAACGGCATGAACGCGAGTGTGCGCCAGGCGAGGAAGCCGCCGACGGTGTCGATCCGGCGCGTCGGCCCGAAGAGCGCCTGGATCCCGCCGTTCGTGGCCAGGCCCCGCAGCAGCTGTTCGCGCTCGGCCGGCGTGCCGTACGTCGAGCGGTAGGCGAACACCGACGAGGCGATCGTCAGGGCGAAGACCACGCCCCAGATGAGCGCACCGCGCGAGAGCCCGCGGAATGCGAGCCGCCCGACGAGCGCGGCGGTGCGCGGCGTCTCAGTCACCGTCGCCATAGCGGGCGAGGAAGAGGTCCTCGAGCGAGGGCTCATGGCTCGTCAGGTGGATCGGCCGCCCGGGCGCGATCGCGTCGAGCACCGGCGCGATCGGGCCGTGCACGTGGAAGCTCAGGTGACTGCCGTCGACGTGGACCCCCTCGACCCCCTCGACCCCCGCCAGATCCGGCGGGACGCCCGGAAACGTCGCCTCGATGCGCACCGCGCTCAGGTGGCGCAGCTCCTCGAACGTCCCGACCTCGACCAGGCGCCCGCGCCGCAGCAGGCCGACGCGATCGGCGCTGGCCTCGACCTCGATCAGCAGGTGCGAGGAGAGGAACACCGTCTGGCCGCGCTCCTTGGCCTCGGCGAGGCACCCGCGGAAGACGACCTTGCGCAGCGGATCCAGGCCGCTCGTCGGCTCGTCGAAGATCAGCACGTCGGCGCGCGTCATGAACGCGGCGATCAGCGCGACCTTCTGGCGGTTGCCGGTCGAGAAGGCGCGCATCTTCTTGTCGAGGTCGAGGTCGTAGCGCTCGACGAGCTCGTCGCGGTAGGTCGCGTCGAAGCCGCCGTGCAGGTTGCCCAGCAGGTCGAACGTCTCGCGCGCGGTGAGCTGGGGCCACAGCGCCGGGTCGGCGGTGACGACCGCGACGTTGCGATGCGTCTGCACCGGCGAGCTCCACGAGTCCTGCCCGTCGATCCGCGCGACGCCGCTGGTCGGGCGGATCAGGCCGAGCAGGAGACGGATCGTCGTCGTCTTCCCCGCGCCGTTCGGACCGAGGAAGCCGAAGACCTCGCCGCGCGGGATCTCCAGGTCGAGCGCATCGACGGCGATGGTCGCGCCGAAGTGCTTCGTCAGCGCGGCGGCCTCGATCACGGCGGGCATCACCGGCACGGTAGCTCGCGGCGGCGCGGAGAAGCTCGCGGGTTTCCCCGCATGCACCCGATGGCGCAGAAGGCGTAGGTTCCCACCGACACGAACCCAACCCTGGGAGGACGTTCAGATGCCACCTACCCCGAAGACCCCCGCACGGCGGCCGGCAGTGCCGAGCGGCGCCGACGTCACGAAGGCGCTCGACACGCTCAGCGACGCGATCTCACGCGCCCAGGCCGCGGCGAAGGCCGTCCGGGCGGATCTCGGCCGCTCGCAGCTGGGCGCCGACCTCGCGCGCGACGTGGAGCGCCTCGTGAGCACCCTGCGCCGCGACGTCGCCAAGCTCGACCGCGCGGTGCGTGCGGACATCCGCAAGGCCACCAAGGCGACGCCGGCCGCCCGCAAGCCCGCCGCCAGGAAGCCGGCGACCAAAAAGGCCGCCGCCGCCAAGCCGGCGGCGAAGAAGGCGCCCGCCGCCAAGAAGCCGGCGGCCCGCAAGCCGGCGGCGAAGAAGGCGTAGCCGCGCACCGGGTACACCGGCCGCACAGACGCGCGCCAGACGCATGGACGCAGGCGACCTCCCGATCCCGGGCTCCGTGCGGCGCGCGGTCGAAGGCGCGCGGGCGCTCGGCCCGCTCGCCTCTCCGGCGCAGGTGGCGCGCTCGCTCGGCCGGGTCGCCCAGGCGACGGCCGCCCCGCTGCTGCCGAGCCGCTCGCTCGAGTCGGCCGTCGGCGGGCGCGTCGTGCTGGTCACGGGCGCCTCGTACGGGATCGGCCGCGCTGCGGCGGCGCAGGTCGCCGCGGCCGGCGCGACGACGCTCGTGGTCGCGCGCGGCGCCGAGGACCTGGCGGCGCTCGTCGGCGAGATCGAGGCCGCCGGCGGCAGCGCGCGCGCCTACCCGACCGACCTCTCGGACATGGCGGCGATCGACGCCCTGATCGCCCGGCTCGCCGCCGACGGGCTCGAGGTCGACGTGCTCATCAACAACGCGGCGCGCTCGATCCGCCGGTCGATCGCCCAGAGCTACGAGCGCTTCCACGACTACGAGCGGACGATGCGCCTGAACTACTTCGCGCCCGTGCGGCTGACGCTCGCGGTGCTGCCCGGCATGCGCGCGCGGCGCCGCGGCCACGTCGTGAACGTCAGCACGCTCGGGGTGCAGACCAGCACGCCGCGCTTCTCGGCCTACCTCGCCTCGAAGGCGGCACTCGAGGCGTTCTCGCGCGTGGCCGCCGCGGAGTGCCTGGGCGACGACGTGCGCTTCAGCACGGTCCACATGCCCCTCGTCCGCACCGCGATGAGCGAGCCGACGAAGATCTACGAGGCGATGCCCGCGCTGACGCCGCAGGCCGCGGGCGAGATGATCTGCGGCGCCCTGCGCAGCCGCGCCGAGCTCGTCGGGCCGCGCATCGGCGCCTTCGCCGAGATCTCGCGCGCGATCTCCCCGGCGGCCGGCACCGAGGTCCTGTACGCGCTCTACCGGGCGGTCCCCGAACCCTGAGGCGGGAGGGACCGCCGCGAGCCCTACCCTGTGGGTATGGCCGATTCTCCCCCGAAGCGCCTGTCCCCGCAGGCGGCGCGCGCGCTCGAGAAGCGCGAGCTGCGTCTCGCGGCGATCGCCGAGCAGGTCAACGACGGGTCCCTCGTGGTCCGCAAGATGACCGCCGAGGAGCGCAAGCGCTCCGAGGAGCAGCGTGCGGCGCGCCCGCCCAAGCCGCCGCGCCGCCCGGCGCGCTGACCCGCGCCATCCGCAGTTCCCCCTGATGCCCGCCGGGCGCGGGCGCCGTAGCGTGCGCCTATGCCCGACCGCCTGAGCCCGCTCGACGTCACGTTCCTGCACGTGGAGGACGACGTCAGCCACATGCACATCGGGTCGATCGGCCTGTTCGAGGGTCCCGCCCCCGCCCAGGACGAGCTGCTGGCGGCGATCGAGCGCAAGCTCCACCTCGCGCCGCGCTACCGCCGCCGGATCCGCCGGGTGCCGCTCGAGACCGGCCGGCCCGTCTGGGTCGACGACCCGCACTTCCGCCTGGACTACCACGTGCGGCGCACCGCGCTGCCCGCGCCGGGCGGGGATGCGGAGCTGCGCCGGCTCGTCGGGCGCCTGATGTCCCACCAGCTCGACCGCTCGCGGCCGCTGTGGGAGGTCTGGATCGTCGAGGGCCTCTCGGGCGGGCGCTGGGCCGTCGTGTCCAAGCTGCACCACGCGATGGTCGACGGCGTCGCGGGGTCGAGCCTGATCACGAACCTCATGGACCGGGAGCGCCGCCCCGCGCCCGTCCCGCCCGAGCCGTGGTCGCCGGAGCCCGAGCCGAGTGACGCACGCCTCGTCCTCGACGCGCTCGCCGAGCGCATGCGCTTCCCGCTGCGCGAGCTCGACTCCGCCGCCCGGGCGCTGCGCGCCCCGCGCGAGCTGCTCACCCACGCCACGCAGACCGCGCAGGGCCTGGCGGCGTACGCCGGGCTCGTGCGCGCGCCCGCGCCGACGCTGCTCAACGGCCCGCTCGGCCCGCACCGGCGCTGGCACTGGGCGACCGCGCGCCTGGACGAGGTCCGCGAGATCCGCGCCGTGCTCGGCGGCACGGTCAACGACGTCGTGCTCGCCGCGATCGCGGGCGGGTTCCGCGAGCTGCTGCTCGACGCCGGCGAGCCGGTCGACCGGGTCGTGCGCACGCTCGTCCCGGTGTCGGTCCGCTCGCGCGAGGAGTCAGGCGTCTACGACAACCAGGTCTCGGCGATGTTCGCCGACCTGCCGGTGGGGCTCGCGGACGGGCCGGCGCGCCTCGCGTCGATCCACGCGCAGCTGCGCCACCTCAAGGACACCCATCAGGCCGTCGCCGGGCAGGCGCTGACCGGGCTCGGCGGGTTCGCGCCGGAGATGCTGCTCGCGCTCGGCGCGCGCATCGCCACGCGGACGCCGCAGCACACCGTCAACACGGTCACGACGAACGTCCCGGGCCCGCAGCACACGCTCTACCTCGCCGGGCGGCGCATGCTCGAGACCTTCCCCTACGTGCCGCTGGGCGGCCATGTGCGCGTCGGCGTCGCCATCTACTCCTACGACGGCTCGCTCGGCTTCGGCGTGACCGGCGACGGCGACGCCGCGCCGGACCTGGCACTGCTCTGCGCGGGGATCGAGCGCGGCATCGCCGAGCTGCTGACCGCCGCCCGCGGCGCGGCGCCCGCGGCGCGGCGGCCACCCAAGCGCCCGGCGCCGGCGCGCCAGCGCTCCTGACCATGGCCCGCGCCCGCGCCCGCGCCCGCGCCGCTGCGCCGCTGGACCAGGTCCTGGACCTCCTCGCCCCCGGCGGGCGGCCGGCGATGCCGGACATCGAGCACGGATACCTCGACCTGCTGGGCGCCCGGGACCCCACGGGCGCGCATCCCGGTCAGCGGCTGATGGCCGGCCGCGCGCTCCCGGTCATCTACGAGCGGCTCTGGCGCCCGGTCGGCGGACGCGTCCTGATGGGGGCGATCGGGCCCGGGATGGCCGACGAGCGCCGCATCGCGCTCGAGCTGCTCGGCCTCTCCCCCGGTGATCGCGTGCTCGACGTCGGCTGCGGGCCAGGGAACTTCACACGCCTGTTCGCGACCGAGGCGGGCCCGGAGAGCCTGGTCGTCGGGCTCGACGCCTCGGCGACGATGCTGGCCCGCGGCATCACCGAGGGCGTGCCGAAGAACGTCGCGTACGTGCGCGGCGACGCCGCCGCGCTCCCGTTCTCCGATGGCGTCTTCGACGCGGTCTGCTGCTTCGCGGCGCTCTACCTGATCGCCGACCCGTGGGGCGCGCTCGACGAGGTCGCGCGCGTCCTGGCACCCGGCGGCCGCGTCGCGATCCTGACGAGCTGCCATCGCGGCCTCGCCCCGGCGGGCATGACGCGGCCGGTCGTGCGAGCGGTGACCGGCGTGCGCATGTTCGGCCGCGACGAGGTGACGGACGCGCTTCGCGAACGCGGCCTGCGCGGCGAGCGCCGGCGCGTCGCCGGGCTCGCGCAGTTCGTCGGCGCGAGCCGGCCGGCGCGCCCGAGCTGACCCGGCTACACGTACATGTCGGCCGAGATGCGGTCGACCTCGACCACGACGTCGGCCGGGATCCCGGCCCGCTCGGCGGCGGCGACGATCGCCTCCGGCGACGGCGCCTCGTAGAGGCAGTACGACCGCCGGCGGTCGGCGCTCAGGAACGAGAACAGCCAGCGGACGCCCTCGTCCGCATTGACCTCCTCGATGAGCTTCACGTCGTCGCTCGTCAGCTCTAGCTGCTCCGCGAACGCCCGCTCGATCACGAACAGGGGCATGCGGCGAGGCTACGCCTCCTGCCCGCTCCCGGCAAGCCCGCAGCGGTGGGCGTAGCCCGCGGCCTCGGTCCGGTTGGCGCTCGAGGTCTTGCGCAGGATGCTGCGCACATGGTTGGCCGCGGTGTGCTCGCTGATGAACAGCTCGGCGCCGATGTCGCGGTTCGAGCGGCCCTGCGCGACGAGCCGGAGGACGTCGAGCTCGCGCGGGGACAGGCCGTCCGGGCGCTCCTGCGCGGCGACCGGCCCGAGCGCGGGGATGCGCGACAGCAGTGCGGCCATGCCGGCGGCCGTCGCCAACCGTGTGGCCTCGGCCAACAGCGGCCGGGCGCGCTCATGCTCCCCGGCCGCGGCGAGCATCCGCCCGTACTCGCAGCTGCCGTGTGCGACCCACGTGGCCGCGCCCATCCTGCGGTCGACCGCGAGCGCCGCCTCGAAGGAGCGCTCGGCGGTGTGGCGGTCACCGAGCGTCGCGGCGACCATGCCCAGGTAGCGATCGGCGGAGCCGTAGCAGGCGACGCCGTGGCCGACCATGATGTTCGAGCCCGCCAGCGGTGCGAGATGCGGCGCCAGCAGCCGTGCCATCTCGGCGTCCTCGACGGCGCTGGCGGCGTCCGCGAGGTAGGTCAGCGAGGCGACCCAGAGCCCTGCGCGCAGCGTCTCGAGCCCTGCTGCGCGGACGCCGGCGAGCTCGCGGCGAGCCTCGTCGTGCATGCCGAGCTCGGCGAGGACGACGGCCAGCCCGGGCCGCCATGAGCCACCCTCGCGACCGCCGCCCGCCAGCACGCGCACCACGGGCGCGAGCTCCGCCAGCCGGCCCTGCTCACGGCGCACCCCGAACATCTGGATGCCGTAGACGCCCGAGGCGTCGCGCCCGGTGAGCAGCCGCCCCCACTCACGCGAGCGCTCGGCCGCGGCCTCGGCCTCGTCGAGCGACCCGCGCAGCAGCGCGATCGCCGACGCGTAGTGCTCGGAGACGTGGAGCATGAACGGCTGGCGGGTGTGCTGGGCGAGCGCGTGGGCGACCGCGAGCTCGCGGCGCGCGGGCTCGACGTCGCCGAGCGCCATGAGACTCGCGACGAGCCACTCCATCGCCTCGGTCTGCGCCTCGACGTCGCCGATCTCCTCGGCGATGTCGCGCGCCTCCGCCAGCCGCGCGGCGATCTGCGTCAGCGGCGCGGTGCCGCGCGACCAGTAGGACCCCATCAGCACGGTCGCCAGCCCGCTGCGATCGCCGATCCGCCGCGCCATCGCGATCGCCGCCTCGCGCGTGAGCCTCGCGCGCGCCGACCGGCCCTGGAACTCGAGCGCCCGTGCGAGACACGCCAGGACGCCCACGCGCAGGGTCGAGTCCGCCGGCGTGAGCGCCTCGGCCTCCTCGAGCAGCTCGCGCGCGCCCTGGTCGGACAGGCCGGGGCGCCAGCACGCGGTCTCCACGCCGATCGCCGCGCGCGCGAGCAGCTCGCCCTCACCGAGCTCGCGCGCGATGCCGGCGGCCTCGCGGAACGCGTCGAGCGCGTCGAGCGAGCGGCCCGCCCGGAACAGCGCCGTCCCAAGGTCGAGCAGCACGTCGGCCCGGCGACGCTCGTCCTCGACCCCGAGCCGCAGCGCGGTCCGCAGCCGCGAGGCGGCCTCGTCGTAGGCGAGCGTGCCGGACGCGGCCGCCGCGGCGCGCAGGTTGTAGCCGACGGCTCGCTCGGGGTCGCCGACCGGTGCGGCCTCGGCGAAGTGGTACGCGAGATCGGCGAGGTTGCGACCGTGCGCGACCGGCCCGCTCGCCTCGAGCGCCTCGGCGATCCGCAGGTGGAGCTCCGCGCGGTGCACGACGCTGAGACGGTCGTACAGGGCGCGCCGCACGAGCTCGTGCGTGAACCGGTAGGCAAGCGCCGGGGGCGGGAGCTCCTCGATCATGCCACTGCGCCGGGCCGGTTCGAGTGCGTCCAGCCGCTCCAGCTCCGCCGGGGCGGCGCGCCGCAGCACGTCGAGCTCGAACTCGGTGCCGGCGACCGCCGCGAGCTCGAGCAGGTCCCGGGTGGTCACATCGAGCCGCGCGAGGCGCTGGCTGACGACCTCGCGAACGCTCTGCGGCGTCGCCGTCTCGCGCAGCGGCCGGGTCAGCCGCAGCGTCCCGTCCTCGATCGCCACGGCGCCCGTCTCGATCAGCGTCTGCCACAGCTCGCACAGCAGGAACGCGTTGCCATCGGTGAGCTCGCGGATCGCGCGCGCCAGCTCGGGCACGCCGGGGTCGAGCTCGCCCCCTGCGCGGCGCACGAACTCGCCGACGTCCTCCACGGTCAGCCCCGTGAGGTGCAGGCGCACGACGTCGTCCGAACGCCGCAGGTCCGCGAGCGTCTCGGCCAGCTGGGCCGGCACGTCGGCCTCGGTGTCGCGGAAGGTCGCCAGCACCAGGACTCGCGCGTCGGTGGTCGCCCGCGCGAGGTGCTGCAGGAGGTGCAGCGTCGGCCCGTCCGCCCAGTGCCCGTCCTCGACCACGAGGAGGATCGGCCGGCGGCGCGCGGCCCCGCCCAGCAGCTCGCTGACCGCCATGTGCAGGCGCAGGCGCTCGGTGTCGGGGTCGGCGGCGACCGGCTCCGCGAGCTCCGCGATCCGCAGCCGCAGATCCGGGATCAGCCGGCCGAGCTCACCGCCGCGCGTCCCGACGTCCTCGCGCAGCTCGTCGGGCGTGCTCCCGCGCACGAGCTGGTCGAGCGCCTCGACGAACGGCCTGTAGGGGGTCTGGACCACGGCGTCGCAGGCGCCGTACAGGACCAGCACACCGTCGCCTGCGACCTCCCGCGCGAACTCGCGCACCAGCCGGCTCTTGCCGGAGCCGGCCTCACCGCCGAGCAGTGCGATCCGGCGGCTCTCGCCCCGAGCGCTCGGGACGAGTGTGCGCAGCATCGCCAGCTCGGCTGTGCGCCCGACGAACGGCGACGACGGGGACAGGCGAAGGGGGCCGGGGAGCTGTGGCATGTGCGCAGTCGGGCGGTGGTCAATCCTGATTATCGCCCGCCGCGGGTGCCCGCGGGAAATCCTTCGAAGCCAGGTCAGGACCGGTCATGACAGGCGGTGTCGGCGCGCCTACGCTCGCCGTGGCGAATGTGACGGCGAACGGCGCCGCCCGGGCCACGTGACAGGAGGCACCTGTGACCACCATGACCTCAGCCGCCGGGGCTGCCCGGCGCGAACTCGGCCCCACGCTCGACGGCCGCCTGGTCGGCTTCGACGACAGCGACTACGACGCGGCGCGCACCGTCTTCAACGCGATGATCGACCGCCATCCGGCCGTCGTCGCGTACTGCGCGAGCACCGACGACGTCGCGGCGACGATCGCGTTCGCGCGCCGTCACGACCTCCCGCTCGCGGTCCGCGGCGGCGGCCACAACGGCGGCGGCCTGGGCGTCTGCGACGACGGGGTCGTGCTCGACCTCTCGTCGCTCGACAGCGTGGAGGTCGACCCCGGCACCCGCACCGTCCGAGTCGGCGGCGGGGCGACCTGGAACACGGTCGACGCCGCGACGCACGAGGCCGGCCTGGCGACCCCCTCGGGGATCATCTCGACGACCGGCGTCGGCGGCCTCACGCTCGGCGGCGGCATCGGCCACCTCTCGCGCAAGCACGGCCTGACGATCGACAACCTGCTCGAGGCCGACGTCGTGCTGGCCGACGGCACCGCGGTGCGCGCGAGCGCGGACGAGAACTCCGACCTGTTCTGGGCACTGCGCGGCGGCGGCGGGAACTTCGGCGTCGTGACGTCGTTCCGCTTCCGGGCGCATCCCGTCTCGATCGTGCAGACCGGCCCGACGTTCTGGCCGATCGAGCAGACCCCCGAGGTCATGCGCTGGTACCGCGAGTTCCTCCCTGCGGCGCCGCGCGAGCTCAACGGCTTCTTCACGACGATGACCGTCCCGCCCGCGGACTTCCTGCCGGCGGAGCTGCACATGCGCAAGGTCTGCGGCGTGATGTGGTGCGGCCTGGGTTCGGAGGAGCGTGTCGCCGAGCTCACGGCGCCCGTCCACGACGTCGGGACGCCGCTCCTGCACGGCATCGCGCCCGCCCCGTTCCCCGCGCTGCAGAGCCTGTTCGACGGGTTCTACGCGCCAGGGCTGCAGTGGTACTGGCGGGCGGACTTCGTGCGCGAGCTGCCCGACGCCGCGATCGAGCGCCACGACGCGTTCGCCGAGCGCATGCCGACGCTGCACTCGGCGATGCACATGTACCCCATCGACGGGGCGGTCCAGGATGTCGGAGCGTCGGAGACGCCGTTCGCCTACCGCGACTGCAACTGGGCCGAGGTCATCGTGGGCGTCGACCCCGACCCGGCAAACGCGGAGCTCGTGCGCGACTGGACGGTCGACTACTGGGATGCCACCCACCCGTACTCGGCGGGCGGCGCGTACGTCAACTTCATGATGGACGAGGGGCAGGAGCGCATCCGCGCGACGTACGGGCCGAACTACGACCGGCTCACCGGGATCAAGGCCACCTACGACCCGGAGAACGTCTTCCACGTCAACCAGAACATCGCGCCCGCGAGCTGACCGGCCGGCCGCCCGGTTTGCGCCCGCCCGCCCCACCGGGCGGCCAACGCCGTCTTCAGCGAGTCTTCAGGTTCCGGCACCACCCTCGGATGCGTGTCAGATCGTGAACGCTCCCGCCGGCTGCTGATCAAGCGGACCCTGTACGCCTCCGGCGCCCTCTTCGGGGCGCTGTTCGTGCTGCTGAGCGCGCAGATGGTGCTCGGCCGCGACCCGGCGCTCGGCTCCGGGCGGCGGGCCGCCGCCTCGACGCAGACCGCGCAGGTCCGCCGCAGCTCGGGCTCCGGGAACGAGCGCTCGATCGTCGACCGGGTCCTGAGCCTCGCGACGAGCGCGCTCAGCGGCAACGACCGGGGGGCCTCCTCGTCCTCCGGCGGCGGCTCCGCCCACACGCAGCCCCGGCAGCAGGCGCCCGCGCCCGTTCAGAGCTCGACCTCCTAGAGGACACTAGCTCGACGGCACGCCGGGCACGACCGCGCCGCCGCTCCAGGTGACCGATGCGAACGGACTCGTGCACGGCACCACGAGCCGGTAGGCGCGCAGGCTCGGCTGGACCGTGTTGGCGTAGTTCGTGACGAGCGCGCGCAGCTGCGGCCGCGGCGCGACGCGGACGGCATAGCCGGCGCGCTGCACGAGGCCGCCGTCGCGCACGAGCGCGCCGCGCCGCGGGAACCACTCGGTCAGCTCCAGCCGTGCCCCGAACGGGCAGACCGAGCGCAGCGCGACGCCGTCGGCCGCGGCCGTGTAGCGCCAGCTGCCCGCCACCTGCCCCCCGCCGGCCGACTGCCAGACGCCGGACAGGTCGACGCCGCCCGCGAGCTGGCGCGCCGACGTGGCGCGCGGCTGGTAGCGCGTCCCGCCGACGACGAGCACCGGGCCGCCGGACGGCGAGTTCTGGGCCGGCTTCCCCGGGCGGGACACCGGGCCCGGACGCTCGGGCAGCTGCTCGCGCCAGGCGCCGCCGACGAGTCGCAACGCCCGCACGAGGCCCGCGTCGCTGCGCGGGTCGGAGGTATGGTCGCGGCGGGTGCGCAGCGCGATCCACGACAGCCCCGAGCGGCGCGTCACGAGGTGGATGCCGGGGTCGGTGAACGACGCCGCGTCGATCTCCGCCGGCAGGCCCAGCCGCGGCGCGCCGGGCGAGGGCAGCTCCGCGCGGGCCATCTGGATGAAGGCCAGCGCCAGGCCCGTGCTGCCGGTGACCGAGTAGTAGTGATCGAAGCCCGCGAGCTGGTCGTTCCCGCTCGGGATGACCTGCAGCTCGCCGCCGCGCAGGCGCGCGTCGAGCGCGGCGAGCTGGACGTCCGCCAGGCGCCGCAGCCGCGCCGCCAGCAGCGGATCGGTGTCGGCATACAGCGCCGCCCCGGTCGCGGCCGCGTACAGCGAGGCGCCGTTCGCCCACGCCTGGCCCTGCCCGCGCCCGGACCAGGAGACGTCGCCGTCCGGGCCGGTCGCGCCGAGCAGGCCCCAGAGCGCACGGCGCGCCAGGCGCCTGAGCGCGACCGGGGCGCCGGCGCCCGCCAGGCGCGTGGCGCGCACGACCCAGGCGGTGCACAGCGCCGCGTAGGCGAGCGGCCGCGTTCCCTTGTCGCTGATGATGGTCGCCGGCTCGCTCGCGCGCCCCGGGATGTCGACGTGACCGACCTCGGGGACGGACGCCGGGATCGACGTGAGGAAGCGCAGCGCCGAACGCCGCAGTCCGGCGGGATCGTGCAGCCGCGTGTGGAGCACGTGGCTGTGCAGCCCGGTGCGCACGAGCTCGAGGTTCAGGACGGCGTCGGCGACCTTGTAGTTGTCGAAGCAGGCCGGGCTCTGGTAGCAGCGGTCGGCGGCGGTCGCGATCCCCGCGGCGTGGAGACGCCCCCACAGGAGCGCCCTCCCGCGCAGCGCGCCGCCCTCGCCGACGAGCAGGTCCTCGAGGTGCCCGGCGAGCAGCATCGCCAGCGGCCAGCGCAGGATCACCGTGCTGCCCGAGCCCTGCGCGAGCGTGCGGCGCGCGAGCGTCAGGCGCCAGCTGCCGTCGTCGGCCGACGTCGTCGCGCCCCCGGCGGTGGTCCCCGAGGGCGTCGTGGCGGGCGTCGTGGTCGGCGTGGTCGTCGACGCGCCGGTCACGGGGGCGAGGACGTCCCGGATCGTCGCGGTCTGCGAGGGCCGCGCCGGCTGCTGGCCGTCCTCGTCGGCGCGCGCGAGCGCGACGTACGCCAGCGAGGGCAGGCCCTCGCCGCCGACGACGCGGCCGGTCCAGTCCGCGAACAGCCCGGTCTCGCGCTGGCGCGTGGCGACGCTCTGCAGCGCGACGTCGACGATCCGCTTCGCCGTGGCGTCGCGGGCGAGCGGGACGACGGGCTCGTCCGCTGCGGCGCGCGACGCGCCTGCGAGCAGGAGTGCGGTCGCCGCGAGCGGGGCGAGTACCCGTGCTGGACCGGGCAGGCGAACCATCTGGCGAGTCTCGCAGCGCGCACGGCTGCGCGCATCCGGGATTCGCACGGATCGCGCTACGCCGCCGCCGCAGCGGCCGCCACCCCGCGCACCCGCCGGCAGAAGCCGTCGAGCGAGTCCACCGTGATCGCCTGCGGGCCGTCGCAGCGCGCGTGCACCGGGTCGGGATGGCATTCGACGATCAGCCCGTCCGATCCGCAGGCCGCCGCCGCGAGCGCCAGCGGCTCGACGAGTGCGCGCCGGCCGGCCGCGTGCGAGGGGTCGACGATCACCGGCAGGTGCGTGTGCTCCTTGAGCACCGTGACGGCGGCGAGATCCAGGCACGAGCGCGCAGGCGTCGCGGCGGCGTGGATGCCGCGCTCGCAGAGGATCACCTGGGAGTTGCCCTCGGTGAGGATGTACTCAGCGGCGAGCAGCAGGTCGTCGACCGACGCGCCCATCGCGCGCTTGAGCAGGACCGGCAGGGGTGAGCGCCCGAGCTCGGTCAGCAGCGGGAAGTGCTGCATGTTGCGGGCGCCGACCTGGACGCAGTCCGCGTACTCGACGACCGCGTCGATGTCGCGCAGGTCGGTCAGCTCGGTGACGATCGGCAGCCCCGTCTCCTCGCGCGCCTGCGCGAGGATCTTCAGGCCCTCGAGCCCGAGGCCCTGGAAGGCGTAGGGGCTGGTGCGCGGCTTGAACGCGCCGCCGCGCAGCATGTCCGCCCCGGCCGCCGCGCATGCGCGGGCGGCCGTCAGCATCTGGTCGGCGGACTCGACCGCGCAGGGCCCGAGGATCAGCCGGAAGCCCGCGTCCGGCCCGCCGAACGCGACGCCGCTCACGGTGACCGCGTTCGGGCGCTCGCCGTGCAGGTGCTTGTGCGCGAGCTTGTAGGGCGCCGAGACCGGGACGACCCGGTCGACGCCGGGATCCGCGTCGAGCTCGAGGCTCGTCAGGTGGTCGCGGTCGCCGTCGATGACGCCGATCACGGTCTGCTCGGCGCCGACGACCCGCTGCGCGCCGGCGCCCGTCTCGGTGATCCGCAGCGTGACGGCGTCGATCTGCGCCTGCGTGGCGTCGGGATGGAAGATGACGAGCATCGCGCAACGGTGCCACAACGCCCGTGACCACGCGGCGCCGCGCGCGCTTCACGCGTCGGTGCGGAACTTCACCTCCATGAGGTCCAGCGCGGTGCGGCGCCCGAGGCTGCCGGCCGGCGGTGACATCTCGTTCAGACGGGCGTTCCCCGCCTCGAGGTCCTCGCGCGTCTCGAAGAACCCGATCGCCATCATCTTCCCGTCGTCGAGACCGGCCATCATGAGGAACCCTGTGGCAGGCACGCCCTCGGGCGGCCCGGACTCCTGGCGGATTCCGTCGACGGCGCGCTCCAGGTCCGCGCGATCCGCGCCCTCGAAGGTGGCAACACGTGCAAACATCGGTACCCCTTTCTCCTGCCCGCGCGGGCAGCCTACGCCCACCGCGGCCGGAGGTCCAGCGACGGCCGTGTGGAGTCCGTGCGCGCCGAACTGCGACCTCGCGCCTGCGAGCCTGAGAGGCTGCCGAGCATGAACCGGTCCCTCGCCGCGATCCTCGCGCTCACCCTCCTGCTCCTCGCCGCCGCCACCTCGGCCGCCACCGCCTCCGCCGCCGGCCTCACCGTTCGCGGCAGCGTCCAGCAGGTCGACGTCACCGGCGCGAAGGCGGGCGCCACGCTGCGCCTCCTCTCGCGCGCCGGGAGGACGGTCGCGACGAAGAAGGCCGGCAGCCTCGGCGGAGCCGTCTTCCGCAACGTGTCGCCCGGCTCGGGCTACACCGTCCGCGCCGGCAAGGGCCGCGCGGCGAAGGCCGTCACCGTCCTGCCCGACCGCTCGGCGCCGCCGAGCACGAAGCTCTACGGACAGACGATTCCCGCGAAGGGCTACGGCTACCTGACCACGCGCGACGGCACGCAGCTGGCGATCAATGTGCAGCTGCCGGCGTCGGGCGGCAAGGGGCCGTTCCCGACGCTCGTCGAGTACTCCGGCTACGGCTACGCCAACCCGAAGGGCGCGGAGAGCTCGATCTCGCAGATCGCCACGCTGCTCGGCTACGCGGTCGTCGACGTCAACATGCGCGGCACCGGCTGCTCGGGCGGCGCGTTCGACTACTTCGAGCCGCTGCAGGGCCTCGACGGCTACGACGTGATCCAGACGGTCGCCCGCCAGCCGTGGGTCCTGCACCACAAGGTCGGCATGATGGGCATCTCCTACGGCGGCATCAGCCAGCTGTTCGTCGCCGCCACGCGCCCGCCGGCGCTCGCCGCGATCACGCCGCTGTCGGTGATCGACCAGACGCTGACGACGCTCTACCCCGGCGGCATCCTCAACACCGGGTTCGCGCTCTCGTGGGCCAAGGACCGCGTCCACGACGCGAAGCCCGCCTCGGCGACCGGCGGCCAGAAGTGGGCGCTCGACCGGATCAAGGGCGGCGACAAGGTCTGCAAGGCCAACCAGGTGCTGCACCCCGCGGCCGTCGACCTGATCGCCAAGACGAACGCCAACCGCTACTACGACCCGAAGGTCGCCGACCCGCTCGCGCCGTCGACGTTCGTGAAGAAGATCGACGTGCCGGTCTACCTCGCCTGCCAGTTCACCGACGAGCAGACGGGCGGCCACTGCCCCGACCTGGCGCGTGACTTCACCGGCACGAAGCGCAAGTGGTTCACGTTCACCAACGGGACGCACATCGACTCGGTCGACCCGGCGACGTTCACCCGCTGGTTCGACTTCCTCGAGCTCTATGTGGCCAAGCGGCCACCGAACCTCTCGCCGGCGCTCAGGAGCCTCGCGCCGACGATCTTCAGCACCGCCACGGGCGTCTCGAACGTCAACCTGCCCGACGACCCGATCCAGGGCCGTGCGAGCTACGCCGACGCGCTGGGTGCCTTCCAGGCGCTCCCGCCCGTGCGCGTGCTGTTCGACAACGGCGCCGGCGGCAGCGCGCCGGGCGCGCCGGTCGCGGGCTTCGAGCAGTCCTTCCCGAGCCTCCCCGTTCCCGGGACGCGGGCGCGCTCGTGGTACCTGGGCGCCGGCGGGACGCTGACCGATGTGTCGCCCGCGAGCGCCGCCGCCGACGCGTTCACCTGGGACCGGGCGGCGCGCAGCGCGACGAGCTTCACCGGCGACACGGCGTCCGGCCCCGGCGGGTTGTGGACGGCGACGCCGACCTACCACTGGGAGCAGAACCCGGCCGGCACGGCGCTCTCGTACGTGACCGCGCCGCTGAGCGCCGACACCGCGGTCATCGGCCCAGGCGCGCTGCGCGCCTGGATCCAGTCGACGGCCCCGCGCGTCGACCTGCAGGTCAGCGTGTCCGAGGTGCGGCCCGACGGCAACGAGACGTTCGTGCAGAACGGCTGGCTGCGCACGAGCGGCCGCAAGCTCGACCCCAGGAAGAGCACGGTGCTCGAGCCCGTCCCGACGCTGCGCAAGGCCGACGACGCGCCGCTGCCCCAGGGGACGTGGACGCGGATCGACGTTCCGCTTTTCTACGAAGGTCACGTCTACCGCGCCGGGTCCAGCATCCGCGTCACGATCACCGCGCCGGGCGGCGACCAGCCGGTCTGGGCGTTCGCCGACGCCACGCCGTCCGGGAAGGCCACCGTCTCGCTGGCCCACTCGGCCGACAAGCCCTCGCAGCTGATCCTGCCGGTCGTCCCGGGCATCACGGCGCCGACCCCGCTGCCTCCGTGCCCCGCCCTGCGCGGCGAGGCCTGCCGGCCCTACCAGCCGCTCGCCAACCAGGCGTCGGCGATCACGCCGTAGCGGCGCGCAGAGCGCCACGGCCGCACGAGCGGGAAGGGTGCGATGAGCGGCCACATGCCGCTCGTCGCGCCGCCTGCCCCGTCCGTCGCCGAGCGCCCACGCCGGCCATCCAACAGGCGTCCACCCGGGTGGCGCTCGGCCACCGCTTCTGCCGAAGCTCGGTGCGATGGCTGCTCATCAGACCGAGCTCACCGGCGCGCGCATCATGCGCGGCCTGAGCGGTTCACTCCACGGCCACGGCCACCGCCTCACGCGCATGCGCGTGGGCGCCGCTGCGCTGCTCGCCCTCGCCTGCCTGGCACTCGGCATGGCGGGCCCGGCACATGCGCGCCCGACGGCGACGATCGGGATCGCCGACCAGCACGGCGAGACGTTCAGCGATCCGCTGTTCGCCGCGCTGGGCGTGAAGAACGCCCGCCTGAACCTCGCCTGGGACGCCCTGCAGTACCCGTGGCAGGTGCAGGAGCTGGACTCGTGGATGGGCCAGGCGCAGGCCGCCGGGGTCGACCCGCTCGTGATCTTCAGCCAGTCGCGCGTCCAGGGCCGCACCCGGCTGCTGCCCTCGCCTGCCGAGTACGGTCAGGTCGTCGACCAGCTGCGCGCGCGCTACCCGTTCCTGCACGAGTTCGCCGGATGGAACGAGGCCAACCACTCCGGGCAGCCGACCTTCCGCCGGCCCGACATGGTCGCCCAGTACTACAAGACGCTGCGCATCCACTGCCCCGGCTGCAAGATCCTCCCGGCCTCGCTGCTGGACAACCCGAACCTCGTGTCGTGGACCGTGCAGCTGCGCAAGGCCATCCGCAGGATCCACGCGCCCGACCCGCGCCTGTGGGGGCTGCACAACTACTCCGACGTCAACAACCTGCGCGACGTCTCGACCCGCCGGCTCGAGGGCGCGGTCAAGGGCCGCATCTGGATCACCGAGTCGGGCGGCGTCGTCGCGGCGACGAGCCCCACGGCGTCGAAGTTCCCCCAGGGCGCCGACTACGCTGCACGCGTGACGCGCTACATCGTCGGGCCGATGCTGCGGCGCAGCCCGCGCATCCAGCGCATCTACTTCTACAACTGGAAGGCGAGCAACGACCCGGTCAGCTGGGACTCGGGGCTCGTCGCCGCCGACGGCACGCCGCGCCCGGCCTACACCGTGCTGGAGAACTACCAGGCCGCGCTGGGCCGCGCCGCGGCGCACTGAGCAGAACGCGCAGCAGCGGGCTTTCTACGGACGCCAGGTCTCGCCGGCGGGACTACGGTCGGCTGTCATGGCCCACCATGAGATGCAGGTCCAGACCGCCGGCGACCCGTCACGTGCAGCGGAGATCGTCCGGGAACTCGTCGACGCGGCACCGGAGGTCGAGGCCCGCGAGGGCGCCTCGGGCTCGTATGAGCTCACCGTCACACAGCCCGACATGACCTGGGACGAGGCCCGCATCTGGATGATCGAGCGCGCAACGGAGATCGACCACGAAGCTCCGGTCTACCTGGACCTGCTCCGCGTCGGGCGCGTGTCGGAGGCGGGCGGCTAGCAGCCGAGCCGCACCGGCAGCGTCCGCAGCTGGTTGACGAAACCGGAGACGACGAAGCGCGGCTCGCCGTCGAGCGTCATCTGCGGGTAGCGGGC
>Ga0208851_1000326_pt1 | contig 21705 bp, 25 predicted proteins | sample NGESurshal092012_FD_184481 | JGI IMG/M metagenome (GOLD analysis project Ga0208851, IMG submission 184481) | Arctic peat soil microbial communities from Barrow, Alaska - NGEE Surface sample 415-2 shallow-092012 (SPAdes) | ecosystem: Environmental > Terrestrial > Soil > Wetlands > Peat ... | reverse complement strand
GCGGCAGGTCTTCGTCGAGCTCATCTCGCGGGACGTGCCGTACTACGCGCTGCGCGAGGGCGTGAAGCCGGGCATCACCGGCTGGGCGCAGATCCGCTACCCGTACGGTGCCTCGGTGGAGGACGGCCGGAACAAGCTCGAGTTCGATCTGTACTACGTCAAGAACGGCGCGCTCTTCCTGGACCTGGCCATCATCTTTCACACCGTGCGGCACGTCGTGCTCGGCCGGGGCGCCCGGTGACCCTTCCCGCGGCGTCGCCGCTCGAGCCACGCCCGGTCACCCGGATCGCACCGCGTCCGAGGACGCGGGTGGCGCGTCCGCTCCAGGTCGTGGCGCTCGGCGGAGGAACGGGGCTCCCGGTCGTGATTCGCGGACTCACCCGCCACGTGCGTCCGTGGAAGGGGCGCAGGAGCGTGGACCTCACCGCGGTCGTCGCCATGAGCGATGACGGCGGTAGCTCCGGTCGGCTCCGGCGCACCCGGGGCTTGCTCCCGCCCGGCGACATCCGGAACTGCCTGGTCGCGCTCTCGGGGGGCCAGAGCTGACCGGCCGAGGGGCGGAGGGGTGACAGACCGCCCTCGTGAGGGCTGGACGGTGGCCCCGCGGATGCACACGTCCCCAGGAGATGCCGACGTCGAGGCCCTTCGTCCCCGCAGAACCGACGCTCGGATGGGCGCAGCTCCGGGCACCGGCCCGCCCCGCGGCCACGCACCCGTTCTCTGCTCCTTCGGTGGCGTGGACCCATCTCGGAAGGACCGCGCTCCACCTCGCCGCCCGGGTGCTGGGCCTCGAGGATCTCGAGAAGCGAATCGGTCACCGGACCGGTGCGGTGATGCTGACGCACTTCGGCGGCTTCCCCGGCCCGACGCCCCAGCTCCGCGCACTCAGCGATCGGCGCGGACTGGTGCTGATCGAGGACTGTGCACAGGCGCTGCTCTCGAGCGACGGTGAGGTCCCGGTCGGGACAACGGGCGACGCGGCGGTGTTCTCGTTTCGCAAGACGTTGCCGGTCCCCCACGGTGGCGCGCTGGTGTTCAACGGGCAGCGGGCGTTCCAGCTGCCGGCGGTGGGACTCCCGCCCTCCGGGGCGACCGCGCGAGGATTCCTCACACGGCTGCTGCTCCGAGGAGAGCTTCGCCTCCCGAACCAGGGCGGTGCCCTCCGGCGCGTCGGGGCATGGTTCTCACGCCGGTTCCGGACCCCGGGTGCGGAGCGTGAGGCTGCGTCGCCCGGGTTCGACCGGCAGACGCTCGCGCTGGGGTCGTCTCCGCTGGTCGCGCGGGTGGCACGCGCCCACGCGCTGGCCAGCGTCGTGGAGCGACGCCGGCGCAACGTCTTCCACCTGCTCGGCGCCCTGCGCGGCATGGCGCCGCCGCTGGTCAACGAGCTGCCGCCGGGGGTGTGCCCGCTGTTCTACCCGCTGTGGGTCGGGAACAAGGACGAGGTGCTGGCCCGACTGCGCGCGGAGAACGTCCGGGCCGGGTACGGGTGGCCCGACTTCCATCCCAGGTGCGATAATGCCATCAGGATCTGGAGCCGGCGCACGTGGCGCACGTGGCGAGGGTGACGCTGCGGGCGCTCGGCAGCGACCAGGTGCGGCGGTCGCGGGCCGCGCGAGGCTGAGGGCTGCGCTCCACGCAGCAACCCAGAGGCAGGTGCGTGCAACGCCGCGCATCCGGACCGCCTACGAGGGTGACGGGCTCGCCCCGCGCAGCCCGTCGACTCCCAGGACCCGCGCCAGCTCCTCGCCGGTCCCGGCAGCCTCGGCGCCGGAGGCGAGCACCTCCTGCGGCCGGAAGCCCCAGAGCACGCCCACCGGGCGCATCGACGCCGCCCGCGCCGTCAGCATGTCCACGCTGGTGTCCCCGACGAAGGCGATCGACCCGGGAGCAACGCCGAGCCCGTCCGCCAGCGCCAGCGCCGAGGCTGGATCGGGCTTCCGGGGAACCCCCGGCCGCTCTCCCACCACGGCCCGGAACTCCCAGCGGCTGCAGAGCGCGTCCACCAGCCGGCGGGTCGGCACGTCCGGCTTGTTGCTCAGCACCGCAACCGGAACTCCCGCCGCCTGCAGTCCATCGAGTAGCTCCGGGATCCCCGGAAAGAGGCGGGTCTCGTCGAGCAGGTGCTCGGCATAGTCTGCCTGGTACGCGGCGATGAGCGCCTCCCGCATCGCCTCGGTGCCAGGCGGCAGCGCGCGCTCCACCAGCTTCCGCACCCCTTCGCCAACGAACGTCCGGTACGCCGAGACGGGGTGCAGCGGCAGCCGGTGCGCCGCCAGGGTCCGATTCATTGCGGAGGCGATGTCGGCCAGCGAGTCGGCCAGCGTGCCGTCGAGGTCGAAGATGACGCCGCCCGGGCGCCGCGCGGAGGTGCCGGATCGGGTCACAGGGGCGCGGTCAGGGAGTTCCGCCGACCTGCTGCCGGAGCTGGGCAACGCCGGCGCGCAGCTGTGGCGAGACGTTCTGGGCCGGGGTGACCGCGAGGTAGCCCTCGAATTCCTTCAACGCCTCCCGGGGCTCCTGCGCCTGCATGTGGATCATCCCCCGGAAGATGAGCGCGGAGGTGCCATCCGGGTAGAGGTCTGCGAGCTTCGAGAGCTCTGCCATGCCTGCCTGCTTCTCGCCCTGGACCACCTTCAGGAACGCGCGGATCACCCTGAGCTCGGTGCGGAACGGGTCGGCCGCCAGCGCCCGCTCGTTCAGCTCGAGCGCCTGCTGGAAGTCACTCCGGCTGATGAGCTCGCGGATGACCTCGCCGGTCAGCAGCAGGTCCGCGCCGGGGTTCTCCTTCACCCGGGAGAGGGCGGCCTGGAAGTCACGGTCCTCGCCCTCGGCCCCAGGTGCTCCGGGTCCTCCGCGGCCCACCGTGCCCGTTGCGGTCTCTCCCGCCTCCCGGGGCTTCTGGTCCTGCGAGAGCCAGAGCCCGAGCGCGCCGAAGAACACCACCACCCCTGCGCCCCAGGCGGCCCCCACCAGCTGTGGGTGCCGGCCGAAGAATCCGGTCGGAGCGGCGGGGCCCGGCTCGGGCGCGGGTGCGCCCTGCTTGCCCTTGCCCGAGCCAGCCCGCTTCGGAACGTTCGCCACCTCGTCGCGGGCGCGCATCGCGTTCGCGGCGGCCTGCTCCAGCCGCGCGTGCTCGGCCTTCCACTCGGCGGAGTCGACCTGGTGCTTCTCCGCCTCGTGCTCGCGCAGCTGCGCCAGGAGCGACTCCACGCGGCGCTGGGCGTCGGTCACCCGATCGACGGGCGCGGCCGCGGCTGGCTTCCGGCCGAAGAAGAGATACAGCGCCCCGGCGATCAGCCCGAGCGAGAGGACGACGATGCCGGGAATCCACTGATTCTCGGTCACCGGCGCATCTCCGCCCGGACCGCCTCGAGGTACGGATCCTCGGCCGTCGGCCGGTCCTCCGTGGGTTCGGGGGCGGCCGACGCGGGTGCGGGGCGCCGCATGGTGCGCGCGATGGCGAAGCCGCCGACGATGAGCAGCGCGAGAGGGAGCGCCCACACCAGGAGGTTCATCCCGCTGGCCGGCGGGTCGAGCAGCGCCCATTCACCGTAGCGGGAGGTGAAGAAGTCCCGGATCTCCTGGTCGGTCTTCCCGGCGGCGACCAGCTCGCGCACCTTATCCATCTGCGCTCGCGCCGCGGAGGAGCCCGAGTCGGCGATGGACAGGCCCTGGCACATCGGGCAGCGGATCTCCTTGCCGAGCGCCTGCACCCGGGCCTCGCGCGGCGGGTCGAGGAGCGCGCTCCCGGCCTGCTGGGGGGCGTAGGCCGAGAGCACCAGCCCGAGCACCAGCGCGGTCATCGCACCACCTCGGAGACGGGACCGGGTTGCCTCAGCGCGGCAATCTTCTCCGCCAGCAGCCGCGGGTCCACCGGGGCCGCCACCTTGTCGCGGATGATGCCCTGCGCGTCGATGAAGTAGGTCTCGGGCACGCCGGTCACTCCATAGTCCACCGCCATCCGCGAGTGGTCGTCGTAGAGCTGGGGAAAGCTCGGGTCCGGATTGCCGGCGAAGCCGCGGGCGTTCTCCGCGGTGTCCTCGAACACCACCCCGTAGAACTGCACGTCCTGGCCGAAGCGCTTGGCGCCCCAGGCGATGACCGGGTGCTCGGCCTTGCAGGGCATGCACCAGCTGGCCCAGAAGTTGAGGACCAGCGGCTTGCCCTTCAGGTCGGACAGCGTCACCGGGGCGCCGGTGTCGAGCCGCTTCAGGGTGAAGTCCGGGGCTGGCTTGCCCCGCATCTGGAAGGGGACCTCGTGCGGATCACGCCCGAAGCCCTTCGCCAGGACGAACAGCAGCACCGCGGTCACTGCCGCGAGCGACAGGCCGATCCACAGGCCACGCCGGCTCACGCCGCGGCTCCGGGGCTGGGTGCCTTGCCGGGGACGGAGACGCGCTCGGCCGCGTCTGCGCGGGCCCGGCGGCGCTCCGGCCAGGCGGCGAACAGCGCACCCAGCACGAACAGCGGCAGGCTCCACCAGATCCACGCCACCATCGGGAAGATCCAGGCGTTGAGGCTGGCCGTCTGGGCCTGGGCGTCGAAGGCGAGCAGCGTCAGGTACAGGTCGTCGAAGGCCGCCGTGCGAATGGCCGGGCTCCCGACGGGGTCGGTGCTGCGCTCGTAGAAGTTCATCCGCGGCGCGAGGACGTGGTGCCCGCCGCTGCCGTCGGTCACCTCGAGCTCCGCGGCGGTCCAGCGGCGGTGCGGGTCGACGCCGTTGCGCAGCCCGCTGAGCTGCACGGTGTAGCGTCCGAGCTGGAACGACTTACCCGGCGTCAGCGTCGCGGTGGTGTGCGTGACGTACGACTGCGAGGCAGCGACGGCCACGAAGACCAGCACCACCCCCAGGTGGACGATGTACCCGCCGAACCGGCGGCGAGCCCGGCTGGCGCTGCGCCAGACCGCCTGCAGGAACGGCTCACCCTGCTCTCGCATCCTGACCCGGGCCGGCAGCGCCATCTCCCGCAGCGTGACCACCGCCACGAACCCGGCCAGTCCGAACGTCAGGAGGGCCAGCGTCCCCCGTAGCCCGGCCGCCACGCAGACGACGACCACCGCCACGCCCACCCCCGCCGGGATGAAGAACTGACGGCGGAGCGTCTCCGGCGAGGCACGGCCCCAGGGAAGGGACGGACCGACGCCCATCAGGAAGAGGATGGCCACCCCCAGCGGGAGCGCCATGCGGTTGAAGTAGGGCGCCCCGACGCTGATCCGCACCCCGGAGAATGCCTCGCGGATGAGCGGGAACACCGTGCCCAGGAGCACAGTGAAGGTCAGGGCGGCGAAGAGGAGGTTGTTCACCAGGATGGCCGTCTCGCGCGAGACGGGACTGCCCAGCGGCCCCTCGGGGACGAGGAGCGGTCCGCGGATGGCGATGAGCAGGATGGAGACGGCGAGCACCACCCCGAGGAACACCAGGAAGGTGGGCCCGATCGCCGACTGGGTGAACGAGTGCACCGAGTTGAAGACCCCGCTCCGGGTCATGAAGGTGCCGAGGATGGTGAGGAGGAAGCTCGCGAGCGACAGGCTCACCGTCCACAGCTTCAGGGTGTGCCGCCGCTCCTGCACCATGGCCGAGTGGAGGAACGCGGTGGAGGTGAGCCAGGGCAGGAACGACGCGTTCTCCACCGGGTCCCAGGCCCAGTAGCCACCCCAGCCCAGGACGGCGTAGGCCCACCACGATCCGAGCACGATGCCAACCGAGAGGAACGTCCAGGGAATCAGCGTCCAGCGGCGGAGCACCGCCATCCAGCCGTCGCCGAGCTGGCCCCGGAGCAGCGCCGCGACGGCGATCCCGAAGGGGACGACCATCCCCACGTAGCCCAGGTAGAGCATGGGGGGGTGAATCACCATCAGGACGTGGTTCTGGAGGAGTGGGTTGGGACCTGGCCCGTCGGGCGGAACCGGGCTCACCCGTCCGAAGGGGTTGGCCGGACCGGCGATGAGGAAGGAGAAGAACACCCCCACCGCGAGCATCGCGCCGAGCGCGAGCAGCGGGTTGGTCGGCGGATCCTTCCGGTGTGCCCGGGCGAAGGCGAAGACGTAGACGGCGAGGATGGCGCCCCAGAAGAGGATGGAGCCCTCGAGCGCGCTCCAGAGCGAGACGATGGTGTAGACGAGCGGCGTGGCGCGGCTGCCCACGTGGCTGACGTACTGGACGCTGAAGTCGTGCGTGACCAGCGCGTAGATCATCGTGAGGTTCGCGCCGACCATGCAGATCAGGAACGCGGTCACCGTGCCGAGGACGAGCTTCAGCGCGCCGGCCCGGTGGCGGAGGCCGCCCTCGATGCCCACCACCGCGCCGAACGCCGCCGCGAGCAGGCCTCCGAGGACCAGCGCGGTTCCGAGCGTGGAGATCATCGCGCCTCCGCCGTGGGGGCCGAGACCGTGGTCTTCCACTTGTCAGGGCCGTCGCCTGGCTTGGGGGGACGGTACTCGTTGGAGTGGTTCACCATGAGTCGCGACGAGGTGAACGTCTGCGACTTGTCGAACGTTCCCTCCACCACCACGCCGATGCGCTCGCGGAACATCTGTGGCGGCGTCTCGCGCGAGACCACCGACACCGACGGGGCGCCCGCCTTGTCGCTGTCCGCCACCCGGAAGGCGAGGTGGGTGTGCGCCGAGTCCCACTGCAGGCTGCCCGGCTGGACGACGCCGCCCAGCCGGATGGTCGGCCCGTAGGCCTTGCTACCCTGGGCGAGCATCTCTCCCGGGGTCCAATAGAAGACCAGGTTCTGTCCGATGTTGCCGAACGAGACGTAGGCCAGGCCTGCCCCGGCGACGAGCAGCGCAGCGAGGGCGAAGAGCCGGTTGCGGGTGGTGGGAGTCACTTCGTCTCCTCCCGGGGCCAGCGGGCCCAGAGGGACAGCGCGTAGAGCGTGATGCCGGTCCAGGCGATGCCGTAGGCGGCCCACACGTACTCCCAGCCGCCGCGGATTCGCCCTTCGCCGACGGCGGCGAGGAGCAGGTTCATGGTGTTCACGAGACCACCGCCTGCCGCACTGCGACCGGTGCATCGGGGACGGTCGTCTCGCGCATCCGGCTGGCGAACGCGATGCGGTAGCGGGCGACCAGGAAGACGATCAGCACGGCCAGGAAGGCGAAGGCGTTCCAGCGGAGGGCGATGACCATCTGCGGGTCCACCGTCTTGGGAGTGGACTGCACCTGGTGGAGGCTCTTCCACCACTTCACGCTGAAGTACACGACGGGGACGTCGACCGCGATGATGATGCCCACCACCGCCGACCAGACAGCGCGGCGGTCCGGGTCGTCGACGAAGCGGCGGAGCGCGAGGTAGCCCGCGTAGGCGACCAGGAGGATGGCCATGGTGGTGAGCCGCGGGTCCCAGGCCCAGTACACCCCCCAGGTCGGCCGCCCCCAGATGGCCCCGAGGAGGATGGCGATCGTCCCGAAGAGGAGGCCGACCTCGGCGGTGGCCTCGGCGAAGGCGTCCTTCTTCCACGACGCCTTCCAGAGGTAGCTGACGCAGGTGCCGAAGTTCATGGTGGCCGCGAGCAGCGCCATCCAGGCCGCCGGCACGTGCATGTACATGATGCGCTGGACGTGACCCATCTCCCGGTCGGGGGGGGCCCAGGCCAGGCCGATCCACGCCCCCGACACGAGGAGCGCGATCGCGAGCAACACGAACCCGATGCGGAGCGACTTGCTCATAGGAAGGAACCCATTCGTGCTTACTCCTCGACAACCCGGGGGAACAACAGCACCCCCAGGCCCCAGTAGATGAGATCGAAGCTGGTCAGGAGTGCCAGCCATGAGGAGAACTGACCCATCGGGTCGCCCTCGAACACCAGCGCCGTCCCCTTTGCCGCCGCGACCAGCGCGGGAATGAGGATGGGAAAGAGCAGCAGGGGCAGCAGCACGTCCCGTGCGCGCGCGTGGCTGGCGATGGCCCCGTAAAGCGTCCCTGGCGCGGCGATGGCCAGGCAGCCGAGCACGATGAGGGTGAGGAGCTGGGTCCAGGGCAGGATGATCCGCACGTCGAGCAGGGCCACGAGCACCGGGACCAGCAGCACGCCCAGACCCGCGAGGAGCACCGCGTTGGCCACCGCCTTGGCCAGGAAGATGGCCCGGGCGTTCACCGGGACCAGCCGCAGCCCCTCCAGCGTGGCGTTCTCGCGCTCCACCCGGAAGGACTCCCCGAGCGCGAGCACGCTGGCGAGCAGGAGCGCGAGCCAGAGGTAGCCGCCCGCGTTCCTCCGGAGCAGCGCCGTGTCCGGCCCGAGCGCGAACGAGAAGAGCAGGAGGGTGGCGAGCGAGAAGAACAGGAGCGCGTTCACACGCGCGCGCGAGCGCCACTCGAGCAGCAGGTCCTTGCGAAACAGGACCCACGTCGAGGCCCAGAGGCCAGGGCGCCTCATGCGGCGATCGATCGTCCCTGTTCCAGATGCAATCGGTCCGTGCAGAGCTGAAGCCCCTGTTCGATGTGGTGGGTTGCGAGGACGAGGGTGGTGCCGGCGGAGCGGAGCTCGCGGATGCGGGCCTCGAGCTCGGAGACGCCGGTCGGATCCAGCTCGACGAAGGGCTCGTCGAGCAGGGCCACCGCGGGTTGCTTCACAAAGAGCCGCGCCAGGGCGAGGCGCCGGCGCATCCCCGCCGAGTAGGTGCGCACCGGTCGGTCGTCCTTCGGAGAGAGGCCCAGCCGTTCCAGTGCCCCAGCGGCAACGGACGGGGTCTCGCCCAGGAGGCGCGCGAGGACCACCATGTTCTCCAGCGCGGACAGGTCCTCGTAGACGAAGTGCGCGTGGCTGAGGAGGCCGACCTGGGCACGGACCGTCTCCGGCGCCGCGGTCGCATCCACCCCCAGGACGTCCACCCTCCCGTGCGAGGGACGCACGGCCGTGGCGAGCACGCGGAGGAGCGTCGTCTTTCCCGAGCCGTTGTGGCCGGTGAGGAGCACCGCGGCCCCGCGCTTCACCGTCATCGAGAGGTGGACGAGCGCCCACCGCGCTCCGTAGCGCTTGCTCACGTCGTGCAGCTGCAGGGCGGGCGAGAGATCCACGCGTCGGGGTGGTTGGAGTGTCCGAAATCTGCCGGAAAGGCAAGCAGCCGGCGTGCCATTCGCAGTTTGCGTCGGACGGAGCCTGACTTCTTACAGGGGGTGGGGGCCCGCCTGCGAATCTCCTGGCTATTTCAGCTCGCGGGCGGGTGACGCGCCCCGCAGACCTTGCGGCGCAAGCGCCCGCACGCGCGATGCCTTTGCGCTGGGAGTGCTGGGCTGCCGAGGGGCGCGCCCGCCCGACTGCCCGTTCGCCGCTCCCGGACCGCGGCGTCCATCGATCGACGCTCTGTCGATCGACGCCATCAACCACAGCCTCGCGCGAGGGATCCCGTCCTCCACGGCAAGTGGAGAACTCCCGCTTCCGCCGGTCCAGTTTTCGGGGGGCACGTCACCACCCGGCGGCGAACGTGTTCGAGAGGTTCGCGCTGCAAGAGGGTCCGGAGGACGCGGAGGCGCGTCGTGAGACGCTCCGGACGCTGCTGGAACGGCACCACGGCAGCATCGACCGCCTGGTCGTCCGGGGAGACGGGCCTGATCTCGAGCGCTGGTACGAGGAGGCCGGGGCGCCCATTGCTGCGGGAATCCGCGTGCTCGTTCCGAGGCAGGGGTCCGCCTCGACACAGTGACGGACCCTCGCGCTCAGCGCCGCTGGCAGGTGGTCGTGCCGCCGTCGGCCGCGGGGGTCTCATCGCAGACGAAGTAGCTGAGCCGCTGGTCTCCGATCCCACCCACCTCGCCGATGGCCCAGAGCCCGCTGATCACGCCGGTCCGGAACTCAATGGATGCGGTGTAGACGTCCGACGTCTCCTGCGGCCGGGTGGCCCGAAGGGTGAGGGGCAGGCCGGGATTTGGGTCGATGTCCTGATAGCCATCGACGATCCCCGTTCCGGAGGCGTTCTTGCGGAAGGGCATCTCGGCTTCGGTGAACTGCTGGCTCCAGACTCCTCCGTCCACCACCCCGTCCCAGAGCGGGGGGGCGTTGGGAATCACGTTGACGAAGCGGAACCGGGCCTTGCCAGCCGCTGGCGCCTCCTCGTGCTCGATGTACTGCTGCAGCCGGTAGGCCGCACTTGCGCCAGGCGTGAGCAGTCCCACCGCGGCAATGGTGTACGTGCCGTGCTCGTTGAGCTGCTGCGCGGTCAGGTCCTGCCCGATCGGCGTCGTGCAGTCTCCGCCGGCGGCGACTGCGCGGAAGTCCAGGCTGCCCGCATCGATGTAGGTCACCTTGCTCATCGAGGGGAATGTGAGGCCGCCGTCCGGGGCACTCGCCCGGAGCAGCGGCGACCCCCAGGCGCCGGTGCCCTGGGCGCTCACGCAGATGTCGAGCGCCGGCGCGTCCGGTGCGAGGTTGCCGAACCGGACCCAGGCCCTGTTCTGAGGCGGCCCTCCGCCGCCACCGTCCGGTCGGCCACCCCCCGAGCCGCCGCCGTCGCTGCAACCCGCGGCGATGCCCATCAGGACTGCACACGCTGCCCAGCTTGCCTTCATCGCCCGCTACCTCCCTCGGACTGTTCCCGAGCGAGCCATGGGTGTGGACGGTCGGCCCGGGACGGAAGTCGGCGAGCCGCGCCCGTGCCCCCAGGCGTCGACCCCTGAACGCCTGCGCCAGGGCGGCAGTTGTGCCCGCCTGGCCGCGGACGGAGGTTCCGGCCGGTCGATGCAGACGCACGGAGAGGGGAATCCGCCGAGGGAGGTCGTCCCGCCCCCCGACTCCCAGGGCACGCTTCGGGTCGAGGCGGAGATTCACCCCCATCCGAGCTTCACTCACCTGGGGCTCGTCGTCACCGGCCTCGACGCACTCGCGCGGACGGGCCGGCTGCGGCTCGACGCAGTCCGCGCCCCCCCCGGCTCTCACCCCCTCGTTCTCCGGTGCACCCTGGACGATGGCACGGGCAAAAAGCGGCGGGTCGTCTTCGACATGCTCGACCGGAGCAGTGAGTGGGACCTTCCCGGTCTGGAGCGGGCGGATCTCTACTTCAAGCGAAGCTTTCACCCTCCCGACGTGGCACGGGTCGGCCCGGACCGGGCGCGGCGGGTGGAGCCGTTCGGGTTGAACTTTCTGTGCCGGTCCGCAGGGAGCGCGCGGTGGGTGCTCCGCCACGTCCTCGTGCCGGAACTCTGGAGCGTGCTGCGCGGTGCCCGGGTGGACCGCGCCAACCGCTCCATGGAGTATCGAAGCTTCTACGGCTCCCCCCTGGTGGAGGTGTTCGAGGCCCCTCCCGCGTCGCCGGCCGCGGCGAGGATCGCCTTCCAGACCCGCGTGTGGACCCGGGGCGAACTCGGCCCTGAATCCGAGGCGCTCAACGATGAGCGGGTGGCGATGGTGCGAGCGCTCCGGCGCGAGTTCGGCCAGCGATTCACCGGAGGCCTCGTCCCCTCGCCGCTCGCCCAAGAGCGGTGGCCGGCGGAGGTGTCGCAGGCGCCCACCCGGAGACGGGAACACATCCGCTGGGTGCAGGGCTCGCTGGTGGCGGTCTACACGCGCGGGCTCCACCACTCGACGGCGTTCAAGCTGCCCGAGTACCTCGCCGCCTCGCGCTGCGTGGTCGCGGAGCCGGTACGGAACGTCCTGCCCCGGCCGCTCGTGCCCGGCGAGCACCTCCTGGAGTTCCGGAACGCGGAGGAGTGCGTGGCCCGGTGCGCCGAGGTCCTCGAGTCGCGCGCGCTCCAGCAGCGACTGCGGCAGGCGGCCTGGGGGTACTGGCAGGCCGAGGCACGCCCGGAGGTCCTGATCGCACGGTGTCTGGCGCGGGCGTCCGGCCTCGCTGAGCCAGGTCCCTCGGTCAGACGACCGGCGCCTCGGTGACATCCCCCGGGTCCGGCTGGGCCGCGAGCGGAGCGGGCCGTCGCGACCGGCGCAGCGAGGTGAGGACGTCCAGGACCCGGACCCCCACCAGGTGCAGCGCCCCCACGTACGCCAGAGTGAACACCGCGGAGGCGGTGCCGATCGGGACCAGGCGCCAGAAGAAGCGGTGTGGGAGCCACGTCCAGTGGCCAGCGATCATCCGATCCCAGACGAGCATCAGCGCCGTCGCGCCGACCGCTGCGGCCCCGGCCCGGATGAATTCCTGGCCGGGGACCAGCGCGAGCAGCTCGCCCGGGCGCTTCGTCCCCAGGGCGCGCGGAAGCCGGGCGATGAGCAGCACCTTCCCGACGGCCTCGGCGAGCAACCAGGAGAGCACTCCCCCGATGAGGCCGAAGAGGTGGACGAAGGCGAGTACCAGCGGGACCGTCACCAGCGCCTTCACGACGTAGGAGCGGAAGATGGCGGCGGTGTCCCCCCGCGCCCGGAGGAGCCCGTCGAGGGGAAAGCAGCCGAAGAGCACCGCCAGGGTACTCACCCGGAACAGCGGCACCGAGGGCAGGAACCGCGGCCCGAACACCGCCTCGATGAACTCCGGCGCCGCGGCGAGCAGGAAGGCGCAGGTCGGGACGAAAACGTAGGCCAGCCGGGCGGCGGCGCTGCGGAAGGCGGCGGCGACCTCGCTCAGCCGGCCGGACCGCTCGAGCTCCGCCACGTGCACCATCAGCACCTCGGTGGTGGGCGTGTAGAGGAGATCCACGATGGGGAGCTGAAAACAGCCAACCGTGTAGATGGCGAAGAGTGCAGGGTCGAAGCGGGCGCTCACCACCCACTGGTGGAACGAGTGCTGGGGGACCGAGACGGCGAGCGCTGCGCCGAAGGGAAGGGCGTAGGCGAGCTGTGAGCGAAGCAGCTCGCGGTCCCACCAGCCGCCGAGCGTGCCCCGGATGGCGATGAGCCAGGTGGCCACGAACCGGAGCACCATCAGCCCCGCCACGCTCCACATCGTGGCGTGCAGTCCGAGGCCGAGCAGAATGGGGGCGGTCATCGCCACGGCCCGGGCGCTGTCCCAGACCAGGTAGTTCATCGCCGCGATGCCGGTTTTGCCCTGGCTGGTGAGAATCGGCTCGAGCGCGCACGCGCCCAGGTAGAAGCCAGTGTACGTCGCCAGCGCGCCCCGGTAGTCGACCAGGTCCGGCGCCGAGAAGAGACGGCTGACCCAGGGCGTGGCCGCGAGGACCAGGAACGCGGCACCGGCGCCTGCCAGGAGCAGCAACACCAGCGTGTGGACGACGAAGGGGCGGGCGCGGTCGGTCCGCGGCATGAAGTAGTACAGGCTCTGCGGCAGGCCGAAGGTGCAGATGGCCGTCAGCGTCGCCCCCACGAGGAACAGCTGCTTGTACGTCCCGTACTCGTCGATGGGCATCGAGCGGGCGAGCACCAGCGGGACGACGGTGGTGACGACGGCGCTCGCGAAGCGCGCCAGGACGAGGGGCCCGGCGCGCCGCAAGAAGGATGGAGAGCTCATCGTGCCGCGCCCAAGGTGGGCCGCCTGCCTGCTGCGGCCAATGGCGACGCTCCTCGCAGCTGCGCGCTCCTCGACAGTTCGTCTTTGAATTCATCCGCAGCGCCGATGGCTCGGCCGCTTGCCCGCTCAGCGTACTGACAGGGATGTGTGACGAACGTTCACAAAGAAACTCTTCTTCTCTGCGTCGTAGGGTCCGCGCCGCTCACCCAACTGCTGAGGAGGCAGCGTTGAAGAGATTTGGCCGGACCGCTGGACTTGCAGTCGTATTGGCAACCGCAAGCACGCTCGCAGCCGGAACCGATGGGAGCTGGTCCCGGTGTTCGATGCCGGGGCGTCTGACGCCTGACGGGGGAGGAAGGACCCACTACGTCGCCACCTGGGGGACCAACCCGGGCAGCTGCCCCACCTGGGCCGGCTACACCTTCCGGACCATCGACGCTGCGGTCCGGTGCGCCAGGGGCAAGGACACCATCTTCGTACGGGGCGGCACCTACGGGCCGTTCGGCATCTCGAACTTCTGGCCGAGCGATCGTGTCCTGGTGACCAACTACCCTGGCGAGAACCCGGTCATCGACGGGTGGAACAGCATCGGCGACTACCAGGCCATCGTCTTTCTCTGGAACGTCTCCAACCTCGCGTTCCAGGGCCTCACCATCCAGAACACCGGGGTGCCCGACGCAGAGCACGGCGGCTACGGGGTCAAGGTCGACTACTCGACCTACGTGAAGCTCTACTTCAACACCATCCGCAACATCGCCCGCCATGGCGTGGTGATGGACGGCCACCAGCACGAGGTGGTTGGCAACGAGATCGCCTCGACGGTGATGCGGAACCAGTGGAAGTCGTCCAACTTCTGGGACGGCGGCTTCTCCACCGCGTCGTACCGGCAGCAGTGGGGTCTCAAGTTCATCGGGAACTCGGTCCACGACGCCTGGGGCGAGTGCGTGGACGTGCTCCAGATCTCCGACGTCCTCGTGGAGGGGAACCAGATCTACAACTGCTACAGCGGCAGCCTGTACGTGTCGAACTCGGCCAACGTGCGGATCAACCGCAACTGGATCTTCTCGAGGACCGACACCTACAACAAGCCGGGCACCTGGTACCGCGCCTTCGGCATCGGTATCGCCAACGAAGGTCGTGATGGTGGGTTCAGCACCAGCCGCATCGCGGTGACCAACAACATCGTCGAGGGAGTGCAGCAGGCGGTCCGCTACTGGCGCAGCCACAGCGGCGGGAAGATCTGGGACATGTACGCAAACCTCTACGTGGGCTTCAACACCTTCGCCCATACCCAGACCTGGCCCATTCGCTTCGACGGTCCGGATGGGAACCCGCAGGGGTGGAACCGGATCCGCCAGAACATCGTCCTGAACACCAGCGGGTGGCCCTGGTACTCGAACGACAACGGCAAGAACTGGGAAGTGACGAAGAACTGGGAGTACAGCTCGGGAACGAGCTGGAACAACCCCGGAGTCGTGGACACCGGGGGGGGATGGCCGGGTGCCTACGCGCTCCAGGACTACTCGACGCTGCGGTGGATCGTGCCGCCCAACTCCGAGTGGGACATGCCCTCGGACGACTTCAACTGCAACTGGCGGAACCCGAACGACTGGGGAGCGGCCGGAGCCTCGCAGTAGGCGCCCGGGGACCGGTCCGGTGGCGCCTCCTACCGGAGCGCGCCCCCGTAGCTCCAGTCGTTGAAGTTCCGGTTCTGGCAGTAGTAGTCCTGGTTCGGCGCGTCCGACTCGGACCACGGCGGCACGGTCCAGCGGATGGCCGCGTCGTCGCGGAGCTCGTAGGCGCCCGGCCAGGTCCCGCCGGCGTATTCGACCCCCGGGTTGGTCGCGCTGGTACCCCAGCTGTAGTTGTAGTTCTTCGATACCTCCCAGTTGTTCCAGTTCACGGTGGAAAAGTAGTCCCAGCCGCTGGTGTTGATGACCAGGTTCTGCCGAAAGCGGTTCCACCCCTGGGGGTTACCGTCGGGGCCATCGAACCGGACCGGCCAGGTCTGCGTCCGGGCGAAGGTGTTGAAGCCCACGTACAGGTTCTCGTACATGTCCCAGATCTGTCCGCCGCTGTGGCTGCGCCAGTAGCGGAGGGCCTGACCGGTCCCCTCGACGATGTTGTTGGTCACCCGGACGTTCTTGAGCTGGAACCCCGAGCTCACGCCCTCGTTCGCGATGCCGATTCCGATGCCCCGGTAGTCGCCCCAGCGGGTGTAGATGTCGTTGTTCTCGTAGACGTAGTTCCGGTTGGCCGTCACGTACTCGGAGTTCGAGATGTACACGTGCGCCGCGAGGCAGTTGTGCACGCGGTTGCCCTCGACGGTGGCCCCGCTGACGTTCAGCACGTCCACGCACTCGCCGTAGCTGTCGTGGACGTCGTTGCCGACGAACTTGAGGCTCCACTGGCGCATGTTCCCACCGGTGGCGAAGCCGGAGTCCCACCAGTCCGACGACTGCCAGCGGTTCCGCATCGAGGAGTAGGCGATCTCGTTGCCCACCACCTCCATCGAGCTCCCCTCGACCACGACCCCATGCCGGGCGGTGTTCCGGATGGTGTTGAAGTAGACCTTGATGTTGTTGGCGTTGGTCGCCTTCAGCCCGTAGCCGCCATGCTCGGCGTCGGGGACGCCGGTGTTCTGGATGGTGAGGCCCTGAACGGCGATGTGGCTCGCGTTCCAGATGCTGAAGACGGCCTGGTAGTCGCCGGTGCTGCTCCACCCGTCGATGACCGGGTTCTCCCCGGCGGCGTTGGTGATGAGGATGTCGTCGCCTGCCCAGATGTTGTGCACCTGGACCGGCCCGTAGTTGCCGTTGTGCACGTAGATGGTGTCTCCGCCCCAGGCGCACTTCACCGCGGCGGTGATCGTCCGGAACGTGTACCCGGACCAGGATGGGCAGTTCCCGGGGTCGCTCCCCCAGGTAGCGACGTGCCAGGGGCGCCCCCACCAGGTCGGCTGCAGCCTTGCGGGAGCGGCACAGCGGGTCCAGCTTCCGTCGGCGCCAGTGGCGGTGGCGATCAGTGGGGCGAGAGCGAGAAGGGCTGCCAACGCGGTCGAACGAGACTTCTGCAAATTGAGTCCTCCTCCGAGGTCCGCGGCCCGTCTACGCCGCGTTGCGGCTCGTTCGCGCGGTAGACATTTTCGGCACATCCCAATCAGGCCGGGGCTTAACCGGGGGACCGAGGGGTTCGAGCGCGCTTGCAGACGTGTCCGTCGGCCGACCTTGCGCCTCGTTCTGGGCGCGGCCTTCATTGCGATCGCGTCAGCACGACCTCACCTTCGCCCGCACTGCCAGAGGGGGGCGCGATGCTCCAGATGGTCAAGGGAGTGGTGAAGGACGTGGCCTCCGAGGGCTTCGGTCCGAGTGTTCAGCGCTACGTTCGTCGAGCGCGGCGACAGCTGGCACGCGCCGATGCACGCCTCCTGGTGAGCTACCTCGGTCAGCACGAGGTCCGGAAGCTCCAACTCGGCTGCGGGAACAACCTCCTGCCGGGATGGCTGAACTCCGACGTGGAGCCGGTCTCGCCCGCGGTGTTGACGCTCAACGTGACACGGCCCTTCCCGCTGCCGTCCGAGGCGTTCGACTTCATCTTCACCGAGCACATGATCGAGCACCTCCCGTTCGAGGTCGGCTCACGAATGCTGCAGGAGAGCCATCGCGTCCTCCGTCCGGGCGGACGCCTCCGGGTCTCCACGCCGGACCTCGCCTTCCTGGTCGCGCTTCATGGCACCGAGAGCACTCCGCTCCAGGGCGAGTACATCCAGTGGTCGACTCGGAACCAGGTGACCTGGGCCCCGCTGCCGGACGGGGGCTACGTCATCAACAACTTCGTCCGGGCGTGGGGTCACTGCTTCATCTACGACGTGCGTACCCTGGAACGCTCCATGCGCTCGGCCGGGTTTGACCAGATCCAGCGCTGCGCGCTGAACCAGAGCGAAGCGCCCGAGCTTCGCGGACTCGAGAACGAGTCGCGGATGCCGCCGGGGTTTCTCCAGCTGGAGACCTTCACACTCGAGGGCGTGCGACGGTCCTGACCTTCAGCGGATCGCGTCGAGGAATGCGCGGGCGGCGCCCGCTGGATCCGTTGCCTTGAGAACTGCGCTCTGCACGGCTGCGCCGGTCGGGCGCCGGAGCGATCGCATGCGCGTCGGGGTCATGCCGCCGAGAGGGAAGCAGGGAGCCGGTGCGGCGAGCCGGGCCAGGCGAGCGAAGCCATCGGGGCCCAGGGATGAGCGTGTGTCCGTGGGCTTCGAGCCGGGCGGGTGGACCGGAGAGACAAGGAACAGGTCGGAGCCCCTGGCGCTCTCGAGCTCCTCGACCGAATGCACTGCGGCACTGAGCCAGAGCGCTGGCGGCAGATGAGGCCGCACGTCCTGGGGCCTGGGGGCATCCACGGGCAGGTGCAGGTGGGCACCAACCAGGAGCGCGACGTCGAGCCGGCCGTTGATCGCCAGCTGCGCGCCGGTCCGGTGCACGAGCCCGGCGAGCCAGCGCGCGCGTTCAAGGAAGCCGCGGATTGGCGCGCCAGGGTCCCGGTGCTGGATGCACACGTCCGGACCCAGCGCCGCCACGGCCTCGAGCGCCAGCCGGTGGGTCTCTTCGGGCAGGCTCCAGTCGGTGAGGACGATGAGCTTGGGCAGCCTCAGTCGACCAGGCCCTCGACCGGGCTCGAGGCGGAGCCGTAGGGCTTCCGGGGGATGCGGCCGGCGAGAAAGGCCGCGCGGCCGGCCTCGATGGCGAGCTTCATCGCATGCGCCATGCGGACCGGGTCCTTCGCCCCGGCCACCGCAGTGTTGAGCAGCACCCCGTCGCAGCCGAGCTCCATCGCGATGGCGACGTCCGAGGCGGTGCCGACGCCGGCGTCCACGATGACCGGGACCTTCACCACCTCGCGGATGAGCCGGATATTGTGGGGGTTCCGGATGCCCAGACCCGAGCCGATGGGGGCGGCCAGCGGCATCACCGCCGCGCACCCTGCGTCCTCGAGCTTCCGGGCAGTGATCGGGTCGTCCGACGTGTAGGGCAGGACCGTGAAGCCCTCCTTCACCAGGATGCGGGCCGCGGCGACCGTCTGCTCCACGTCGGGGTAGAGCGTGCGCTCGTCGCCCAGCACCTCGAGCTTCACCCACTTGCTCATTCCCAGCTCGGCCGCCAGCCGGCAGGTCCGGACGGCGTCGTCGGCCGTGTAGCAGAGGGCGGTGTTGGGCAGGAGCGTCATCCGAGCGGTGTCGATCCAGTGCATGAGCGACGCCTCGCCCTTCGCCTGAAGGTCCAGCCGGCGGACGGCGACGGTGACGATCTCCGCGCCTGATGCCTCGTGGCAGCGCTTCATCACCTCGTGACTCGGGTACTTGCCCGTGCCGATGAGGAGACGGGATCCGAACCGCTTGCCCGCGATGACCAGAGCGTCGTCCATGACACGGCTTCTACGCCCCTCCGCCCACGAACGTCACCACCTCCAGCGTGTCGCCCTCCCGGAGCGTCACTTCCGGATGCTGTGCCTGCCGGAGCACCTCGCCGTTCAGCTCCACCGCGACCCGGCCACGGATCCCGAGCTCAGTGACCAGGGCGGCGACCGTGAGGCCCTCGGGGACCTCGCGGCGTTTTCCATTCACCGTGAGGGTCACTCGGGGGCCTCCGTCCGGGCCCGCCGCAGCAGCGGGTCGGACAGGTAAGTGTCCGTCAACCGGCGAGGGCGGCGGAACCGGTTGAGCTGGTGGCGGAGGGACGCCCGGACCAGCAGCCACGTCCGTTGCCCCCAGCCGAGTTCGGCCAGCGAGCCCCGGAGCACGCCAAGGCGCTGGAGGCGCAGCTCCGTCAGCCCGAGCACGTGCCGGAGGAACGGCTCGGTCTGCCGCAGCACCTCGTGCTCGGTGCCGAGCCGCCGCTGGATGAACCGGGCCAGCCGGGGGAGGGCGAGGAGAGTCAGGAGGTTCGCGCCGAGCAGGTGGTCTGCGAGGCCGGGGCGTTCGGCGAGCACCCGCGCGGTCTCTGCCTCCCCGAACGCGACGTGCCGCTCCTCCTGGCGGGCCGCGGCCTCGAGGAGCCGGACGATCTCCGGGGCGTCGATGGTGTCGATCAGGGCCTGGAACACCGCGAGCACCAGTCCCTCGCCCACGGCCATCTCCGTCGCCACGTGCTCGGCATAGTCCGCCCCCATCGCCCCGGTGGAGAGGAACCGCACCACGGGGTGGGGTGGGCCAGGCGTCGTTCCGAGCAGGGCGTGGATGCGGAGGAACACCCGGACGTGCGCCAGCTCCTCGCTCGCCTGCCGGGCGAAGAAGGTGGCGGCCTCGAGCGACGGGGCGGCGTAGAGCCAGTGGCCGACCTGGATCCCGGTGACCTCCCCGTAGAGGAACTGGTCGACGATCCAGCCGAGCAGGGCGCGGTCTCGAGGCAGCCGGAAGCGTGCCTCGCCGAAGTCGAAGCGCAGCTCGTCGCGGCTCACCCGCATCGGGACGTTCACCGGAACCACCGCCAACCACTCTAGCGGGGTGCCGAGGGTGAGGCTCCGGGATAGCGTCCAGGGAGTGAAGGAGACCACAGGGCCGGACGCGCGGGAGGCACGAGCGCTCCACCGGGCGGCCTACGTGGCCGACGCGCACGCCGACGCGCTGCTCTGGAACCGCGACCTCCGCGTCCGCCAGCGGCGGGGCCATGTCGACTTCGTCCGGCTCGCCGAGGCGGGGGTGCGACTCCAGGTCTTCACCGTGGTCTCGCGCGGATTCCCGTTCATCGGCGGGTTTCCGGCCTTCGCCCTCGCGCACGGATGGCCCCTGGCGGCGATCCGGAGCCCATGGACCCGCACCCTCTTCCAGATCGACCGGCTGGCCTCGGCGTGCGCCACGGGCGCTGCCGTGCTCGCGACGAGTCCAGGCGCACTGGACGCCGCCGCGCGGGACGGGAAGCTCGCCTGCGTGCTCGGCGTCGAGGGTGGACACGCCATCGAGGGACGGGTGGAGCGCGTGGGTGAGCTCGCCCGGCGAGGCGTCGCCTTCATGGGGCTCACCCACCTCGTTCCCAACGAGCTCGGCGGGTCGTCCTTTCCGCTCCGGGGACGACTCGGTCTCACGGCGCTCGGGGCCACCGTGGTCGAGGCCATGACGAGCCACGGCCTGGCGGTCGACGTCGCGCACGCCTCGCCACGGCTGCTCGCCGCGCTCCTCGCACAGGAGCAAGGACGCATCTTCTGCTCCCACACCGGTGTCGCTGCGCTCGGGCCCCGCTGGCGCAACCTGGACGACGTCGCCCTGCGGCGAATCGCCGACCGGGGCGGGGTGGTGGGCATCATCTTCGGGACGCCGTACCTCGGAAGCCGCCAGCTGGAGGCCGTCGCGAACCACATCGAGCACGCGGTCCGGATCGCCGGAGAGGAGGCGGTGTGCCTGGGGAGCGACTTCGACGGCCTCGTGCCGCTCCCGTCGGGAATGCGCGACGTGACGGACCTCTGGAAGCTGACGGCCATTCTGCTCGGCCGCGGGCATCGGCGCGCCTGGATCGAGCGCGTTCTCGGGCTGAACCTCCAGCGCTTCCTGGCGGACGTCCTCGGGGACATCGAGCGGCGCCGGGTCTCGTCAGCGGGCCCGGAGCCCGTCGTGGATCACGCCTTGGATCCCCGAGGCACTTGAGCCGCGCCCGCGGCCTGTGCCACGGCGACCGGGCACGGTCCCAGGGGAGAGTGTCTGCAGACGCTCCAGTCGCAGTGGCGACAGACCCGGAGGACGGACGTGGAGGAGTCCACCATCCCCCCCAGGAGCCGCTCGAGGATCCGGCTCAGCCGGAGGCGCCAGGGGAACGCAAGCGTCTCGACGAGCTCGTGGACGGCCCCAGCGCGAGCACGCATCGCCTCGACCATGCGGGCGGCACCGAGCTCGGTCAGGTGCAGCCTCCATTGCCTCTGGTCGTGCGGATGCCGCGTCCGCTGGACCAGCCCCACCGCGATCAGCGACGCAACCAGCTGGCTCGCGCCCGGGGCGGTGATTCCAAGCGCCTCGGCGAGGTCGGACGCGCGCAGGCCACGACCCCGACCGATCCACTGAAGCGCCGCCACGGCCGTCGGAGAGCACCGGCCAGCCGCTGCCATCCGCTCCTGCACGGTCTCCCCGAGCGTCACGGCCAGCGCGCCGAGCAGGTTCTCGAGGCGGTCGTCGTGTCGCGCCTCCCACGCAATCGAGTCCCGTTCGTCTTCTCGCAGCCACCGAGGGCTCATGCGAGGCCGCGGTGCCACACGCATGCCAGGGCTGCTAAAGGCTTGGGATTGATCACATCGCCCGTGCGGCGAGGAAGCCGATCATCGCGGACCAGAGATCTCGGTAGCCGGAGAGGATGGTTTGCCACCCCGGTG
>Ga0208851_1000325_pt1 | contig 21804 bp, 18 predicted proteins | sample NGESurshal092012_FD_184481 | JGI IMG/M metagenome (GOLD analysis project Ga0208851, IMG submission 184481) | Arctic peat soil microbial communities from Barrow, Alaska - NGEE Surface sample 415-2 shallow-092012 (SPAdes) | ecosystem: Environmental > Terrestrial > Soil > Wetlands > Peat ... | reverse complement strand
AACCTCCGTCTCGGCGGTCGCGAGATCCTTGCTCAGCCTGGCGATCTCGGCCGCGACGTCGATCGTCGACGAGGTGTCGAGCCGGACCGTGACGACACCGGCGCCGGCCAGCGAGACCTGGATGGACGCGGTCTGGCGGAAGTCCTTGCCGCCCGCCTCGAGGCGGGTCAGCGCCGCCGCCGTCCGCAACAGCGTGTCCACCCCGTGGTCGGCCGCGCCGTCGGAGCGGGCAGCGGAGAGCACGGTCGGCACCCGCTTGCTCGGCGGCAGTCCCTGGTCGGCGCGGAACCGCCGGATCTCGGTGGCCAGCCGGTCGATGTCGGCCACCCAGTCCGCTGCGGCCCGGTCCCGACCGCGGCCGGACGGCGCCGGCCACTCCGCGATCACCAGCGACTCACGACCGGTGAGCGACGTCCACAGCGTGTCGGTCACGAACGGCACGTACGGATGCAGCAACCGCAGCAACCCGTCCAGCACCGACCCGATCACCTGCTGGGTGGTCGCCGCCCGTTCGGGATCGCTGTCGCCCTGGGCGATCTGCACCTTGGCCAGTTCGACGTACCAGTCGCAGAACTCGTCCCAGGCAAAGTGGTAGAGGTTCTCCGCGGCCTTGCCGAACTGGAAGTCGCCGAGGAAGTCGGTGGTCTGGGTGATCACCTCGTCCAACCGGTCCAGGATCCACCGGTCAGCGGCCGTGAGGGCCGAGGCCGGCAGCGCTGCGTCGGGCACCGTGGCGCCGTTGAGCAAGGCAAACCTGGTGACGTTGAACAGCTTCGAGCAGAACTTGCCGGCGCCGGCGACCCACTCGGTGGCGATCGCCTGGTCCGCCCCCGGATTACTGCCCCTGGCCAGGGTGAACCGGACCGCGTCGGCGCCGTAGTCCTCGATCCACTGCAGCGGGTCGACGGTGTTGCCCCGGGACTTGGACATCTTCTTGCCGTGCTGGTCGCGCACCAGGCCGTGCAACGCGACGGTGTGGAACGGGACCTGCCGCTCGCCGTCGTCGTCCCGGGTGGCGTAGAGACCGAACATCATCATCCGGACGACCCAGAAGAACAGGATGTCGTACCCGGTGACCAGCACCGACGTCGGGTAGAACGCCTTCAGAGTGTCGGTGTGCCGGGGCCAGCCCATGGTCGAGAACGGCCACAGACCGGAGGAGAACCAGGTGTCCAGCACGTCCGGGTCCTGGGTCCAGCCATCGCCCGGCGGCTCTTCGTCGGGGCCGACGCAGCGGACCTCGCCACCGGGTCCGTACCAGACCGGAATCCGGTGGCCCCACCACAGTTGTCGGGAGATGCACCAGTCGTGCATGTTGTCGACCCAGTCGAAATACCTGGCCGCCAGCTCGGGCGGGTGGATGACCGTCCGGCCGTCCCGAACGGCGTCGCCGGCGGCCTCGGCCAGCGGTGCGACCTTGACGAACCACTGGGTGGACAGCCGCGGTTCGATGACGTCGTCGGACCGCGAGCAGTGCCCGACCGAGTGCAGGTACGGAATCCTCTCGGCCACGATCCGGCCCTGCTCGCGCAGCGCTTCCTTCACCGCGGCCCGGGCCTCGAACCGATCCATCCCGTCGAAACGCGTTCCGGTGTCAATGATCTCGGCGGCCTCGTTGAGGATGGTCGGGGCCGGCAGGTCGTGCCGGCGGCCGATCTCGAAGTCGTTGGGGTCGTGTGCCGGGGTGACCTTGACCGCGCCGGTGCCGAACGCCGGGTCGACGTGCTCGTCGGCGACGACCGGAATTTCCCTGTTCATGATCGGCAGCAACACGGTCCGACCGACCAGGTGCCGGTAGCGCTCGTCGTCCGGGTGCACGGCCACCGCGGTGTCGCCGAGAATCGTCTCCACCCGGGTGGTCGCGACCACCACCGAGCTGTCCGGGTCGCCGTCCACGGCGCCGTAGCGGATGGACACCAGCTCGCCGGCGTCCTCGGAGTGCTCGACCTCGATGTCGGACAGCGCCGTTCGACACCCGGGGCACCAGTTGATGATCCGCTTGGCCCGGTAGATCAGCCCGTCGTCGAACAGTCGCTTGAAGATCGTCTGGACCGAGGAGGACAGCCCGTCGTCCAGGGTGAACCGCTCGCGGTCCCAGTCGACGGAGTCGCCGAGCCGCTTCATCTGGCCGAGGATCGCCCCGCCGGACTCCTGCTTCCAGTCCCAGACCTTCTGCACGAACAGGTCCCGGCCGAAGTCGTGCCGGGTCTTGCTGTCGACGGCCAGTTGCCGCTCGACGACGTTCTGGGTGGCTATCCCGGCGTGGTCCATACCGGGCAGCCACAGCACCTCGTCGCCGGACATCCGGTGCCAGCGGGCCAGCACGTCCATCAGCGTGTGATCCAGGGCGTGCCCCACGTGCAGGTTCCCGGTGACGTTCGGCGGCGGCAGCACGATGGAGAACGGTCGCTTGGCGCCGCTGAGCACCCGCTGCTCGTCGGCCCTGAAGTACCCGGCGGCCAACCACCGCTGGTACAGCTCGACCTCTACCGCCGCGGGGTCGTAATGGGTCGCCAATTCCCTGATCGGCAGCTCGTCGCGATCGGCGGTGGTAGTCACCGGGCCAGTTTAGGTGCGTTGCCCCGGCGAGAATTCCCGGCCTGAGATTGACCCCCCGGGGGTTCGCGGTGGGCCTGATGCGGCGGGCCTAATAGGACCGGGGCAGCTTCAGGCAGTGTTGCGCCACGTAGTTCAGCACCATCTCGCTGTTCACCGGGGCGATCCGCAGCAGCCGGGCCATCCCCCACAACGGCAGCAGTCCGTACTCGACCGAAAGGCCGTTGCCGCCGTGCGCCTGGATCGCCGCATCGACGGCCGCAGTTGCCGCCTCCGCGGCCGCGTACTTGGCCATGTTGGACGCCTCACCCGCCGGCAGCCCGTTGTCGTGCTGCCAGGCCGCCTTGGCCGTCATCAGGGCCGCCAGCTCGACCTGGATCTTGGCCTTGGCCAGCGGGTGCGACACGCCCTGGTGTGCGCCGATGGGCTGACCCCAGACGGTCCGGGTGCGGGCGTAGTCGGCGGCGGCGTCGACGGCGTACCGGCCGATGCCGACGCCGAGGGCGGCGGCGGTGATCCGCTCGGGGTTGAGCCCGTCGAACAACGGGGCCCAGCCCTCCCCTTCGACGCCGATCAGCGCCGAGGCCGGCACCCGGACGTCGTCGTAGAAGACCGTGTACTGCCGGTCCGGGATCTGCGCGGCCACCTCGAGCCGGTTCCAGCTCAGGCCGGGCGCGTCGACCGGGACCAGGAACAGCGAGAGTTGGGCCTTGCCGGACACCGGGTCCGAGCCGGTCTTGACCACCGTGATGATCGCCGAGGCCTCGTCGACACCTGAGATGTAGTACTTCTGCCCGCTGATCAGGTAGTCCTCGCCGTCGCGGCGCGCCGTCGTCGTGATCAGGTGCGAATTCGACCCGGCGTCCGGCTCGGTGATGGCGAAGACGATCTTGGTGCCGCCGTCGGCGAGCCTGGTCAGCCACTCCTGGTTCTGCGCTTGGGTGCCGTGCCGGCGCAGGATCTCCACTGCGATCGCGCTGGACACCAGCAGGGTCAGCAGTGGGCATCCGGCGGCGGCCGATTCCTCGGCCACCATGGCCAGCTCGGCCATCCCGGCGCCGCCCCCGCCGTACTCGGCGGGCACGTTGATCCCGATGAATCCGGCCTTGCCCAGATCCGACCACAGGCCGGACATGGGGGTGTTGGTACGACCGTGCTCGGCGTATTCGGCCGGGCCGTGGGAAAGCGTGATCTGCCGGATCGCGGCGCGAAGATCGGAGTATTCGGAGGGTTCGGCGAAGTCGGTCATAGTCGAACCAGAATGACAGAAGTGAACGGCGGTTAACAAGAGTCCGGTGACGCGATTCACACGGCGCCGGGGCCGGCCGCGAGCCGCCGCCTATTCGGCCAGCGCCATCGGTCCGTAGACGGCCTGGAGCTCGTTGAACAACGAGACCGCGGCGATGCCGTCGTCGAGCAGGTCGGCGTAGGTCTCGCTCAACCAGCGTTCGGCTTCCTCCTGCGACTCGAACGACATCGCGGGTCCGTCGGCAACCACGCCGGCGTCGTCCGCGTAGCGCCACAGGTACACCATTTCGCACTCCTGTCCATGAATGAGGGGGTTCTTCCGACGGTAACCGGCTGGTCCGACAGCGGGTGCGCAGGTGCGTGCTTTCATAGCCGTTTACCGTCTTACCCACCGGTCGTTACGACGCGGCGCGCCCGAACGGTTCCCGCCCGGCCGATCGGAGGATCCGGACCGCGAACCCGGGAACCGCAGTTCCGATCGAACCGGACCATGCACCGACCCGCACCACCCGTACGCCACCTGGAGCGCACATGCCGTTGGACCTGCCCGCCGTCCCACCGCTGGACGCCCCGGCGGCCGCGGCGGCTGCCGCGGTGCGCGAGCACCTGCCGGTCGGTGCGCTCGGGGTGTGGGGGGTGGTGATCGACCTGCTGGCGGCCGCCCGCGGCAGCGCGCAGGGCCCGTTGGCCCCGCGCCGCCCGCAGTTGGTGGTGCTGGCCGGCGACCACGACATCGCCGCCCTCGGGGTGTCGGCCGCCCTGCCCGCCGAGACCGTCCGGCGGGCGAGTGACCTGGTGACCGGGATCGGACTGCCCGCCGCCCTGGCCGACGCGGCCGGCGTCGGGGTCAGTGTCGCCGACGTCGGGATGAGCGAGCCGAGCGAGGCCGTCCCCGACCGGTCCGCGCAGGCGCGCCCCGCCGGCCGGATCGACACCGAGGACGCGATGACCGAGCAGGAGACGCTCGCCGCTGTGCAGACCGGCCGACGCCTGGCCGATGCGCAGATCGACGCCGGCGCCGACCTGCTGATCGGCGCCGTCTGCGGGGTCGGGGTCAGCACACCGGTCGCCGTCCTGACCGCCGCGCTGACCGGGATGGAGCCCGTCGACGCCACCTCCCGCGGATCCGGCATCGACGACCTGGCCTGGATCCGAAAGGCCGCCGCGGTGCGGGACGCGCTGTACCGGGTGCGGCAGGGCGACTCCGACTTGCTGAGCATGCTGCAGATCGGCGGCGGCCCCGACCTGGCCGCGCTCACCGGGTTCATCGCCCAGGCGGCCGTCCGGCGGACCCCGGTGATGATTCACGACATGCCCAGCACGGTCGCCGCCGTGCTCGCCCACCGGCTCGCGCCGGGAGCCGACAACTACCTGCTGGCAACATCTCTCGCGCCCGATCGGGGGCACCGACGGCTGTTGGACCTGCTCGGCCGGGAACCGCTGACCGACTGGTCGATCACGGGTCATTCGGGCGTCGGTGCGCTGCTGGTGGTGCCCGCGCTGGCCGCCGCCGCGCAGGCCTTCGACGACATCGACCGCAGCGCCACCGGTCCGACCCGGTCGCCGTTCGCCATCGCAACCTGGGACGCCACCCTGCTCTGACCGGGCCGACCACACCCACTCCGGTCGTGCACCGTCGGGTGCCCAGGGCGATCGCGACGCCGCGCTCACCCGCCCGCCGGACGACCGTCGCCCGCAACGCGCCGGTGGGCTGCGCGCCGAGGCACCCGACAGGGGTGATTTGCGAGCCGCCGGCGGCCGTTATGTTGACCGCGCACGTCCGATTCGCGCAGATCCTGCCGGCACGCGGTGATGGTCGGGACCGACCGCCGGTCACAGTCAGGGCTGAACTCGTCAGGAGAGGGACAACCCATGAGCAACGCGCGTGGCGCGGCCGGACCTGCGGGGGCGGCACCGGGAGCCGGAGCTCCGCCGGACCTGGATCCGGTGGCGATCATCCGGTCGCGGGCCTACATCGTGGCACTCATCTTCGCGGCGATCCTTGGCATCCCGATCTCCGCCGCGGCGTACGGCTTTCTGGCGCTCGTCAGCTGGCTGCAGCACTACCTGTTCCAGGACCTACCGGACCAACTGATCGGCGGGACCACCCCGGCCTGGTGGCCGATCCCCTGGCTGGTGCTCTGCGGGTTGCTGACGTCGTTGACGATCCGGTACCTGCCGGGCAACTCCGGGCACTCGCCCGCGCTGGGCTTCAAGACCGGCGGCGGGCCGCCGACCGCACCCGAACTGGTCGGTGTCATCCTGGCCGCGTTGACCACGCTGAGCCTGGGCGCCGTGCTCGGCCCGGAAGCGCCGTTGATCGCGATCGGCGGCGGTCTCGGTGCCCTGGCCGTGCGGCTGGTCAAGAAGGACTCGCCGCCGACCGCGGTCACCATCATCGCCTCGGCCGGCAGTTTCGCCGCCATCAGCACGCTGCTCGGCTCCCCGCTGTTGGGCGCGTTCCTGATCATGGAGGCGGCCGGCGTGAGTGGAGCGACGCTGAGCCTCGTCGCGCTGCCCGGTCTGCTGGCCGCCGGCATCGGGTCGCTGATCTTCGTCGGGCTGGACGCCTGGACCGGGCTCGGGACCTTCTCCATCGGCCTGACCACCGTGCCGCCGGCCTTTCCGCCAACGGTGGCCACCCTCACCTGGGCACTGGCGTTCGGCGTGGTGGCCGCGCTGGTCGGCTGGCTGATCAAGTCACTCGCGTTGAACGTGCGGCAGGTCGTGCACCGCAACCGCATCCCGGTGACCATGGTGCTCGGCCTGCTGGTCGGGCTGACGGCCACGGTGTTCCAGCTGATCACCGGCCGATCCGCGACCGAGGTGCTGTTCTCCGGCGAGGACGCCATGCCGGAGCTGGTCGCGAACGCCGCCGACTACACCGTCGGCGTGCTGGTGTTGCTGATCGTTTGCAAGGCCGTCGCGTACGGGCTGTCGCTCAGCGCCTTCCGCGGCGGCCCGGTGTTCCCGTCGATGTTCATCGGCGCGGCGATCGGGGTGGCCGCCAGCGGGCTGCCCGGGCTGAACCTGGCCGCCGCGATCGGCATGGGCATCGGCGGGATGTGCGCCACCATGTTGAAGCTGCCGCTCACCTCGGCCCTGCTCGCCGTTGTCCTGCTGGGCGCCGACGGCACCTCGGTGACGCCGGAGGTGATCGTCGCGGTGGCCGTCGCGTTCGTCGTCACCCACGTGCTGCCGGCGCCGGGCCCGAAGGAACCGAACCTGTTGCCCGGCATCGCCCCGCCCCGTCCCTCGTCCGGGCCGGTCCCGACCGTGTGACGTCCTCGTTCAGGCCGAAGAAGCGTCCCCCGACTGCTTGTGCCGGCGGGCGACACCGCGTTGCGCCGCACTGGTGATCAACCTGATGACCAGCCCGAGGACGGCCAGGTTGAGCAGCATCTGCACGGTCACCAGCAGCCGCATCGGATTGGTCTGCGGGGTGATGTCGCCGAAGCCGACCGTGGCGAACACCGTGACGGTGAAGTACAGCGAGGTCGTGTGGTCCAACGGGATGGTGAACGAGCCGGGGTTGGACAGCGAGTTGGACAGGTAGATCCGGGCGAAGAGCAGCAGGAACAGCGGGATGGTCACCGCCAGCGACTCGACGGCCCGCAGGATCGGGTACTTGGACTTCACGATGGCCGGGACCTGGATACCGACGATCACGCCGAACACCGCCATCGACAGGATCAGGTACGGCAGGTCCGAGTCGTCGCCGGCACTCTTGGTGGGGATCTGGTAGTAGGCGACGAACAGCACCGTGATCGACCCGATCACCCGGGCGCCGACCGTCAGGCCGAGCTTCCAGGCCGCCCAGCCGGACAGCGAGGCCGGGACGCCCGGCTCGAGTTCGGTCATGCTTGACAACGATGCCGCGCGTGACCGGCCCCGCCGGCGCGGCGCGCCGATGGTGGCGATGGTGGCGCTGCCGCCGGCGAACCGGGTGGCGGTCGGCCGGGGGCGTCGCGGCCGGGTCGACCCCCGTCACAGCGCCCAGTCGACCGCTTCGCCGCCCCGCGCGGCGAGCAGGGCGTTCACGGTGGAGAACGGCCGGGAGCCGAAGAACCCACGATCGGCGGACATCGGCGACGGGTGCGCGGACGCGATGAACGGCGTGTCGCCCAGCAGCGGCTGCAGGGTCTGCGCGTCCCGGCCCCACAGCACCGCGACCAGCGGCCCACCGCGGGCTACCAGCGCGGTGATCGCCGCCTCGGTGATCGGCTCCCAGCCCTTCCCCCGATGGGACGCGGGGCGCCCGGGCTCGACGGTCAGCACCCGGTTCAGCAGCAGCACACCCTGGTCCGACCAGGCGGTCAGGTCGCCATGGCCGGGCGGGACGAGTCCGGTGTCGGCGTGCAGCTCCCGGTAAATGTTGCCGAGCGAGCGGGGCACCGGTCGGACGTGGCGGTCCACCGCGAACGACAGGCCGATCGGGTGACCCGGTGTCGGGTACGGGTCCTGCCCGACGATCAGCACCCTGACCTGCCGCATCGGCCGCTCGAACGCGCGTAGCACCAGCGGCCCGGCGGGTAGGTAGCTACGCCCGGCCGCCACCTCGGCGCGCAGGAAGTCGCCCATCGCGGCGACCCGGCCGGCGACCGGTTCCAGGGCGGCGGCCCAGTCGTCATCGATGATCGTGTTCAGCGGTGCCGGCATGGCGGCAGGCTACCGGTGCGTGATCAGCCGAAGTGGTCCCAGCCGCCGGCCCCTTGCCAGGGCGTGCCGTCGAGGTGGACCCCGCTGCCCGCGGTCACCGCGCCGATGGCGGACCAACCGGGCGGCAGTTGCGCGCCGGGCGGGAAGGTGGCCGCCAGCGCATGGTCGTCACCGCCGGTCAACGCCCACTCGAGGTGGTCGCGGCCGAGCGCCGAGGCGACCTCCACCAGCCGCGGATTGACCGGCAGCGACCCGGTGACGACGTTGATCGCCACCCCGGACGCGGTGGCGACGTGGCCGAGATCGGCGAGCAGGCCGTCGGACACGTCGATCATCGATGTCGCACCGGACCGGGCGGCGACGATGCCGGCGGCCAGCGGCGGATCCGGCACCCGGTAGGCGCCGACCGCCGCTGCCGGCGACCGGAACCCGCGGGACAGCACCGCCAGGCCGGCGGCCGCCCAGCCGAGCCGGCCGGCCACCGCGACCACGTCACCGGCCCGCGCACCGGACCGCAGCACCGGCACGCCGCCGCGCAGGTCGCCCAGCACCGCGACGGAGATGGTCAGCACCTCGGAGCGGGTCAGGTCACCGCCGACCACCCCGGCCCCGGCCTTGACCGCCTCCTGGTTGAGGCCGCGGCCGATGGCGGTGATCAGCTCGGTGGGGGTGCCGGCCGGCGCGCTCAGCCCGACCAACAGGGCGGTGGGTGCCGCGCCCATCGCGGCCACGTCGGCCATCGCGGCCAGCGCGGCGCGTTGCCCGATCTGCTCCCCGGTGGCCCAGTCGGTACGGAAATGCACCCCGTCGACGAGGACGTCGATGCTGGCCACCACCCGGCCGTCCGGGGCGGCCACGATCGCGCAGTCGTCACCCGGGCCGAGCTGGGTGCTGGCCGGCTGGCTGGTTCCCGCGGTGACGGCGTCGATGACCGCGAATTCGCCGGTCGAGCCGAGGGTGCCGGACGTCTGGGCCCCCGACGGGGTGGGCGCGGGCCTGGTCGCGGGCGCCGCGGGTCGGGTACTGCGGTCGCCAGGTCGCTGGGATGTGCTGATGGGGCACCTCACTGTGCACAATGGCGTCCCATTGCGTTCCGGGACTGCCGTGATCTGGACGTGCCGCTGGTCGTCGTGACTCAACTCGAGCGTCGGCAACGGTCGTCCATCGGGATTGCTGCCGACGCCATCGTGCCCGACCCGCATCCGCCCGCCGACCGCGACCCCGGCCGGTCGGGCCGATCCGGGAGTCCGCTGCGAACAGGGTGATCGCGGGCGATCGGCCGGGGCCGCTAGGCTCGGGCGGCGAACCCGTCGCGAGTCACCGAAAGGGGCACACCGTGGTGCAGGCGTTCATCCTCATCCAGACCGAGGTCGGCCAGGCCGCGGCGGTGGCCCAGGCGATCGCCGAGCTGCCGGGGGTGACCAGCGCCGAGGACGTCACCGGCCCCTACGACGTGATCGTGCGCGCCGAGGCCAACACGGTCGACGAGCTCGGCAAACTGGTCGTCGCCCGGGTGCAGGGAGTGGCCGGAATCACCCGCACACTCACCTGCCCGGTCGTGCACCTCTGACGGTTCACCCTCCACCGCCAGGTTCCACCGGCTTGTGACGCCCCCGGTCCCGCCCGAACCGTCGCGCGGCGACGCACCGGCGCCGATCGGCCAACCAGCCGGGCACCGTGACCGGCTGCCCACCTGGCGGCTGGTGGCAGCCATCGTGCTGCCGGTCTGCGTCATCGTCGCGGTCGTGGTGGCCGCCGCCGTGATCAATTCGCGGCCCGCGACCGACGTCAGCGACCCGTTGCCGGTGTCCGCCGTCGACGCGCCCGGCGCGGGCACCGCTGCCTGTGCCGGACTGCTCGCGGCTCTGCCCGACCCGCTCGGGCAGCTGCCGCGACGCACGCTCGATCACGCCGACGATCCGTCCCTGGCCGGGGTCGCGGGCTGGGGCGAACCCGCGGTGGTGCTGCGGTGCGGGGTGCCGACGCCGACCGAACTGACCTGCTCCGCGGCCGTTCAGGTGGTGGACGGCGTCACCTGGCTGCCGTTGTACGGCTCCGGGGTGATCACCTACCTGGCCGTTGACCGGTCCGTCAGGGTGGCGTTGACGGTGCCGGACGGCACCAGCACCGGCCCGTGGCAGGAGATGTCCACGATCATCGGCGCGACGCTGCCGGTCCGGCCGGTCTGCGTGGACGGCGAACCGGTGCCGCCGGAGGCCGGCTGACGGCTGACCGGTGCCGCCGGAGGCCGGCTCTGATCCGACCGGGTGACCAGGGCCCTCGGCCCGGCCCGTCAGCAGGGTTGCGTATCTCTTCTTCCGCGTCAGTTCAGCGCAGCCCGGTCCCCCTGGCCTGCGCCGTGCGGATCAGCACGGTGATCAACTGCTGGTAGGACACCCCGCCCGCGGCCCACATCCGCGGGTACATCGAGATCGGGGTGAACCCGGGCAGCGTGTTCACCTCGTTGATCACCACGTCGCCGTCGGGCCGGACGAAGAAGTCGACCCTGGCCAGGCCCTGCGCATCCAGCGCCGCGAACGCCCGACCGGACAGGTCCCGGATCCGGGCGGCGACGGCGTCGGGCAGCACCGCCGGGATATCGAACGTGGCCGCCGCCTCGTCGAGATACTTGGCGTCGAAGTCATAGAAGTCGTGGTCACCGCTCACGTGGATCTCGGCGGTCGGGGAAGCCTCGATCCGGCCGTCCGGGAATTCCAGCACCCCGCACTCGATCTCCCGGCCCAACACCGCAGCCTCCACCAGCACCTTCGGGTCGGTCTGCCGGGCGTAATCGATCGCCTGGTCCAGGTCGGCCCACGAGTCGACCCGGCTCACCCCGAGGGACGAACCCGCCCTGGCCGGCTTGACGAACACCGGCAGCCCCAGCCGGGTGCGGTCGGCCTCGCTCAGCGTCGGCACGCCGGGCCGGAGCGCCGCCCACCGGCCGACCGGCAGGCCCTCGGCGGCCAGCAGCTTCTTGGTGAACTCCTTGTCCATGGCGGCCGCCGAGGCCAGCACCCCGGCCCCGACATACGGCACCCCGGCCAGCTCGAGCAGACCCTGGATGGTGCCGTCCTCACCGTACGGACCGTGCAGCACCGGGAAGACGACGTCCACGTCGAGCGCCGGGTCGGGCGTGCCCCCTGCGGTGGCTTCCAACGAGACCATCGCCGAGGCGGTGGGGTCGGCCGGCATCGCCACCGCCGACCCGCTGCTGACCGTCGGCAGTTGCCGTCCCGCGGCGACCGGGATCGCGGCCGGGTCCATTCGCAGCCAACTGCCCTCCGGGGTGATGCCGACCGCGGTGACGTCGAACAGCGCTGGGTCGATGTTGGCCAGCACGCCGGCGGCCGAGATGCAGGAGACGGGATGTTCGCCGCTACGGCCACCGAAGACGACGGCCACCCGGGTCCGCTGGGAGGTCATGGGTGCTCACCCTAGGCGGGCGGGCCGAGGGGCCCGGCATTCGACTCGCGCAGCGGCCCGGGTAGGCGCGCAACGGTGCCGGTCGGCGGTTGGGCCGCCCGGTTCGCCGACCCCGACGCGCGCCGCCCGCCCCCGGGCATCCGCTGAGCACGCCCATCCACCGCGGCATCACTCCTGGCTGTGCGGGCGGTCCATCAGGTAGCGGATCATCTGCGTCGGCGGCAGATGCCGGTAGCAGACCTGGTACACCGACTCGGTGATCGGCATGTCGATCTTGTGCCGCAGCGCCAGGTCCCGCACCGACCGGCAGCTGACCACGCCCTCGGCCACCTGACCGCCGGTGGCCTCCAACGCCGCCTCCAGGCCGATCCCGGCCGCCAGCCGGCCGCCGAGGGTGCGGTTACGCGACAGCGGCGACCAGCAGGTGGCCACCAGGTCGCCGAGGCCGGCCAGGCCGGCGAAGGTGGCCGGTGAGGCACCGAGTTCGACGCCCAGCCGGGACACCTCGTTGAGCCCGCGGGTGATCAACGACGCCGAGGTGTTCAGCCCGAGACCCAGCCCGTCGGCGATCCCGCAGGCCAACGCGACGATGTTCTTGCCCGTGCCGGCGATCTCGGCGCCGATGACGTCGGTGATGGTGAACGGCCGGAAGTACGGGTTGGCGCTGGCCTCCTGGACGGCCATCGCCCGCTCGTGGTCGGTGCAGGCCAGCACGGTCGCGGTCGGCCGCTCGAGTGCGATCTCCACCGCCAGGTTCGGCCCGGTGAGCACGACGATGCGCCGCGGGTCGACCTGGCCGACCCGCTCGATCACCTCGCTCATCCGCAGCCCGGTGCCGATCTCGACGCCCTTGGCGAGCGACACGATCGGCACGGTGGGCGGCAGCGAATCCCGGAAGACCCGCAGGTTCTCCCGCAGCGCCTGGCTCGGTACGCCCAGCACGACGGCGTCGACGTTCTCCAGCGCCTCATCGAAATCAGAAGTGGCGGTGAGGGTTTCGGGCAGCACGACGCCGGGCAGGTAGTCGTGGTTGAGGTGGTCGTCCCGGACCGAGGCGGCCACCGACTCGCGCCTGGCCCACAGCGTCACACTGCGGCCGGCATCCGCCAGCACCTTGGCATAGGTGGTCCCCCAGGAGCCGGCGCCGAGCACCGCCACCCGTTCGATCAGCCCCCCTGGGGTCAACTGCCCGACCCGTCCGGGGCAGGCCCTGTGCTGCCCCGGGCGGCGTCCGCGGCCCGCTTGGCCAGCCGCTCCGCCTTCTTGAAGTCGAAGAATTCCGCCGGCGGTGTCTCGCCCCGGATCTCGGCAACCATGTCCCGCACCACGGTCATGATCAGCAGCGACGCGTCCCGGATCGACCTGGCATCGACCGGTCGGGAGCGCAGCTCGGTCATGTCGATCGGTTCGCCGAACACGATGTGGATGTCCTTGCGCGGCAGCGGTGTGAACCGGCGACCCTTCGTGTACGACGCGTACACCTGGTGGGTGCCCCAGTGCGCGACCGGGATGACCGGGAAGTCGCCGGACAACGCCAACGCACCGATCCCGGGTCGCGGCTTCATCGGCCAGTGGCCCGGATCCCGGGTGACGGTGCCCTCCGGATAGACGAGCACGATGCGGCCCTGCCGGAGGGTTTCCTCGGCCAGTTCCAGGCTGGCCTGGCCGGCCCCGGCACCGCCTCGTTCCACCGGGATCTGGTCGGAGCCGGCCAGTGCCCGGCCGAGCACCGGCACCTTCCACAGCGACGCCTTCGCCAGGAACCGGGGAATGCGCCCTGACTTTCGAACCGCGACGGAGTCGTACAGCGGGTCGATGTGCGAGATGTGATTCCCGACGAGCAGGAACCCACCCTCCCGCTGGATGTTCTGCAGACCCTCGATCTTCTTGCGGCCGAGCAGAAAGGACGTGGGGTACATGATCACCTGGCAGAACGTCAGCCAGGCGTTGCCCTTTTCGTGAACGGGACTCCGCGCCACCTTCGGCTCCTTCTCCAGCGCCCGAGCCGGCGAGGAATCGATGGAGCGCCTGCACCGGTGTCTGCCGCTCACCCTAAGGCCTGCGGGCATCCGGACCCGCGTGAGCGCGCGCGTGCGGGCCTCGGTTCGCCACCAGCGCCGGCCTGGGTGCCCACTCCGAGGGTCCGGGGTGTCCGGAGCCTGGACCCGGGCCGGCCGCACCCTGCCCGGGCTACCCCGTGTCGAGACCGGGTGGTGTGGCATTCCCCGCGCCGCACACTGGACAATGACCCGGTGACTGCCAGTAGAGGTTCCCGTTCGACCGCCAGCAAGATCCCCGACGCGCCGCGATCGCGGGCCGCGTCCAAGCGCGGCAATGCCACCGCGACGCCGCCGGCCGACGCCCTGGCGGCCTTCACCGGGCGGCTGATCGTGGAGGAGTCGGCGATCGAACCATTCCACGGCGGCTCGTCCGGCGTCATCCCGGAGGCCGACGTCGATGACGACGTCGATGACGACGTCGATGACGACGCGCTGCCGGAGGACAGGTTCTCGAACCGGGAGCTGAGCTGGCTGGACTTCAACGCACGGGTGCTGGCGCTCGCCGAAGATCACGGGCAGCGGCTGCTGGAGCGGGCGAAGTTCCTGGCGATCTTCGCCTCCAACCTCGACGAGTTCTACATGGTCCGGGTTGCCGGGCTGAAGCGGCGCCGGGACATGGGCCTGTCGGTCACCAGCGCGGACGGGCTCACCGCCTCCGAGCAACTCGCGCTGATCTCGGCGCGCACCCAGCAACTGGTCGACCGGCAGGGCCGCTGCTTCGCCGATGACGTGCTGCCGGCGCTGGCCGAGGCCGGCATCCGGATCGTGCACTGGCAGACGATCGACCCGGAGGACCGCGAGCGACTGGCCGACTATTTCACCGCACAGATCTTCCCGGTGCTCACCCCGCTGGCGGTGGACCCGGCGCACCCGTTCCCGTACATCTCCGGGCTGAGCTTGAACATGGCCATCATCGTCCGGGACCCGGAGACCGCCGCGGAGCGGTTCGCCAGGGTGAAGGTGCCCAACAACGTCGACCGGTTCGTCCGGGTGCGGCGCGGCGTGAACGACTTCCTGCCGCTGGAGGATCTGATCGCCGCGCACCTGGCGGAGCTGTTCCCCGGCATGGATGTCGTTGAACACCAGGTGTTCCGGGTGACCCGCAACGCTGACCTGGAGGTCGAGGAGGACCGCGACGAGGACCTGCTACAGGCCCTGGAGCGGGAACTGGCCCGCCGCCGGTTCGGCCCACCGGTTCGGCTGGAGATCACCGACACCACCAGCGAGCGGGTGCTCGCCCTGCTGCTCGGCGAGCTGGACGTGGATCCGGCCGACGCGGTGGAAGTGCCTGGGCTGCTGGATCTGTCGAGCCTGTGGCAGCTCTACGGGCTGGACCGGCCGGCGCTGAAGGACCCGCCGTTCGTGCCGGCCACCAACCCGGCGTTCGCCGAGGGTGAGACCCCGAAGAGCGTGTTCGCGACGCTCCGCGATGGAGATGTGCTGCTGCACCACCCGTATGAGTCGTTTGCCACCACCGTGCAGCGGTTCATCGAACAGGCCGCGGCCGATCCGAGGGTGCTCGCGATCAAGCAGACGTTGTACCGGACGTCGGGCGACTCCCCCATCGTCGACGCGTTGATCTCCGCCGCGGCGGCCGGCAAGCAGGTCGTGGCGCTCGTCGAGATCAAGGCAAGATTCGACGAGCAGGCGAACATCTCCTGGGCGAAGGCGTTGGAGCGGGCCGGGGTGCACGTCGTCTACGGCCTGGTCGGGCTCAAGACGCACTGCAAGACAGCGCTCGTCATCCGGCAGGAGGGCAAGACCCTGCGCCGCTACTGCCATATCGGCACCGGCAACTACAACCCCAAGACCGCCCGCATCTACGAGGACCTCGGTCTGCTGACCGCCGACCCCGACATCGGCGCCGATCTCACCGACCTGTTCAACGTGCTCACCGGCTATTCGCGGCAGACCGAGTACCGCAACCTGCTGGTCGCCCCGCACTCCATCCGCAGCGGCATCGTCGCGCGAATCGAGCGGGAGATCGAACATCAGCGGGCCGGCCGGGATGGCCTGGTCCGGCTGAAGATGAACTCGATCGTCGACGAGGGCGTCATCGATGCGCTGTACCGGGCATCGCGGGCGGGAGTACAGGTCGACGTCACCGTGCGCGGCATCTGCGCGCTCCGGGCAGGGGTGCCGGGGCTCAGCGAGAACATCACGGTGCGATCGATTGTCGGCCGCTTCCTCGAGCACTCCCGGATCTTCTACTTCCGCAACGGCGGCGCCGGGGGGACTGCCGAATCGGCCGACCCCGCGACAGAGGGCGAGTCGATCGACCGCGAGGAATACTGGATTGGCAGCGCGGACATGATGCACCGCAACCTCGATCGACGGGTCGAGGCCCTGGTCCAGGTCAAGGACAAGGCAGCCACCGACCGGATGGCCGCCCTGTTCGAGATGATCAGGCGCCCCGACACTCGTTGCTGGGTCCTGGGTCCCGACGGCTGGTCGAAGTCCCCCGCGGACGGCACCGGCAAGGACATCCAGGAAGAACTGCTCCGCCGGGGCGTCGCGCGTGGCGAATGACGCCCCCACGGCGGTGATCCGGGCGGCGGGCGCTGTGCTCTGGCGACCCTCCCGGCGGTACGGCGTGCGCATCGCGCTGGTGCATCGACCCCGCTACGACGACTGGTCGCTGCCGAAGGGAAAGGCCGAACCCGGCGAGGTCGCGCTGGTCACGGCGGCCCGGGAGGTCGAGGAGGAGACCGGCTTCCGGGCGGCGATCGGCCGCAGCCTGACAACGGTGTCGTACAAGGCGAACGGCGGACCGAAGACGGTGCAGTACTTCGCCGCCCGGCGGATCGGCGGCCTGTTCGCGCCGAACAAGGAGGTCGACCGGTTGGAGTGGCTGCCGGCGGCCGAAGCCGCCGAGATGATGACGTACGAGTTCGACCAGGCCGTGCTCAGCACGTTCACCCTCGAACCGGCCGCGCTCACCGGGATCGTGTTGCTGCGGCACGCGCGGGCCGGGCATCGCGAGGAGTTCGACGGCGAGGACGAGACACGCCCGCTGGATGCCAAGGGGCGCAGGCAGGCTGATGCGCTGGTCGGCGAGTTGGGCGTGTTCGCACCGAGTGCGGTCCGCAGCGCGCCGCTGGAACGCTGCCGGGCGACCGTGGCGCCATTGGCCGCGTCACTCGGCCAGGAGGTGCTGTTCGAACCGGTTCTCGGCGAGGATGCCTACCGGGACGACCCTGCGGGTGCGCGCCGCCGGCTGGTCGAACTCGCTGCGGGAGAGGACGAAGTGGCCGGTGGGGCGGTCGTGGTCTGCAGCCAGGGCGGGGTGATCCCCGGGGTGGTCAAGTCGTTGGCCGGCCGGTCCGACGTGCCGATCGGCGCGGTCAGCACCCCCAAGGCCGCGTACTGGTACCTGTCCTTCGACGGCCGCCGGCTGGTGCAGGCAGACTCGTACCCCTCGCCTGTGGTCTGACCCGCCTGTGGTCTGACCTGCCTGTGGTCTGACCCGCCGCCGACCACGCTGCGCCGACCACGCTGGTCGGCCGCCCGGAACGCGACCACCGCGAAAGCCGAAACCGGCGGGCGGCACCGAGGTGCCACCCGCCGGCCCGATCTCGGACCTATTTGGCTGCGGCCTTGGCCGGGGCCCGCCGGGTTGTCGGCTTCGCTGCGGCGGCGGCCTTCGGGGCTGCCTTTGCCGCGGGCGTTGCCTTGGCCGCGGCCGCCCGCGGTGCGCGGGTGGTCGTCGCCTTGGGTGCGGCGGCGGCGGCGGGCTTGGCAGCGGCGGCTCGCGTCCGAGCGGGGCCGGCCGGGGTCGCCGATGCTGCCGGCTTGGCCGCGCGGGCCCGAGTCGTCGTGCTGGCAGCGGCCTTTGGCGCCGCCGCTGCGCGCGGCGCCCTGGTGGTCGTCGTCTTGGCGGCCGCCGCGGGAGTCGTCGCTTTCGCCGCGGCCGCGGCGGCCCGCGCACTGGTCGGCTTGCCGGTGGGCTTGGGCAGCTTCACCGTTCCGGCGATGACGTCCTTGAAGTACTTGCCGGGCCGGAATGCCGGCACGGTCGTCTTCTTCACCTTGACCGCTTCGCCGGTCCGTGGATTCCGCGCGGTACGCGCGGCGCGGAGTCGTTTTTCGAAGACGCCGAAGCCGGAGATGGAAACGTTCCGGCCCTTTTGAACCTCACGCTGGACAAGATCGATGAAGCCTTCGACCGCGGCCTGCGCAGCCTTCTTGTCGCCGTCCAACCGCTCAGCGAGCTGGTTGATCAGATCGGTCTTGTTCACTGTCCCTCCCAGGACTCTCCGGCCCACGGCAGGTGGGGGCCGATTGGTCGCACACGGTAGGCCGAAAAAGCGCAGAGCGCCAGCCCGCCACGCACAGGAGTCAGTGTGTTCTAACGGTTCTCACTGGATCTGGGGGGTCCCGACGGCCCGCCGACAGGCCCCTAGCGGCCCCTGCAGATCCGGGATTGCAGGGCCAGATCCGTTGCAATGCAGATGATCTGGGTTGCGAAACCGGGGCGATCAGTCGGGATCGCCGCCGTCACCCGGTGGTGGGCAGAAAGGCCGGCCGACGCGTTTCAAATTCGTTGATTTCCTCGGCGTGCCGCAGGGTCAAGGAGATGTCGTCCCACCCCTCCAGCAATCGCCACCGCGTGTAGGGGTCGATCCCGAACCCGATCACCAGGGAGCGCGCCGAGATCGTTTGCTGCTCTAGGTCGACCGTCACCTCGGTGCCAGGCTCGTTCTCCAGCAGCTTCCACAGCAGCTCGACGTCGTCCTGGCTGACCTCGGCCGCGACCAGCCCGCCCTTGCCGGAGTTGCCCCGGAAGATGTCGGCGAATCGCGGCGAGACGACCACCCTGATCCCGTAGTCCATCAATGCCCAGACCGCATGCTCTCGCGAGGATCCCGTCCCGAAGTCGGATCCGGCGACCAGCACCGTGCCGCCGGCGAACGCCGGCTGGTTCAGGATGAACGACGGATCGGAGCGCCAGGCGGCAAACAGTCCGTCCTCGAATCCCGTTCGGGTGATTCGCTTGAGGTACACCGCCGGGATGATCTGGTCGGTGTCGACATTGCTGCGGCGCAGCGGGATCCCGATTCCGGTGTGCGTGGTGAAGGCGTCCATCGTTGTCTCCTGGGGCTCGGGTCTGCTGTTGGTGGGGCGGGTTCGCGCCCCGACGGGGGCGGCGTGGCGCGCGGGAGCCGCGCCGAGCGCTCCGCGCGGGTCAGCCGCCGGCGCCGGCCAGCACGCCGACCGGCGCGAGATCGGCCGGGGACGAGAGGGTTCCGCGCACCGCGGTGGCGGCCGCCACCAACGGCGACACCAGGTGCGTGCGACCGCCCTTGCCCTGCCTGCCCTCGAAGTTGCGGTTCGACGTCGAGGCGCTGCGCTCGCCGGGGGCGAGCTGGTCGGGATTCATCCCCAGGCACATCGAGCAGCCTGCGCTGCGCCATTCGGCACCCGCCGCAGTGAAAACGGCGTCCAGGCCCTCGGCCTCGGCCTGCGCTTTGACCCGCATCGACCCGGGCACCACCAGCATCCGCAGAGTGGGGTCGATGTGCCGGCCCCGCAGCACGTCCGCCGCGGCCCGCAGATCCTCGATCCGGCCGTTCGTGCAGGAGCCGAGAAAGACCGTGTCGACGTGGATCTCCCGCAGTGGGGTGCCGGCCGTCAGCCCCATGTACTCCAGCGCCCGCTCGGCTGCGCTGCGCTCGTTGTCGTCGACGATCAGCTCCGGGTCCGGGACGGCGGCCGACAACGGCAGTCCCTGGCCGGGATTCGTGCCCCAGGTGACGAACGGCGTCAGCGCGTCGGCGTCGAGGATCACCTCGGCGTCGAACACCGCGTCGTCATCGGTGGACAGTGACGACCAGTAGGCCACCGCCTCGTCCCAAGCCGCGCCGGTGGGCGCATGGTCGCGGCCCTTGACATAGGCGAAGGTGGTTTCGTCGGGGGCGATCATGCCGGCCCGCGCGCCGGCTTCGATCGACATGTTGCAGATCGTCATCCGACCCTCCATGGACAGCGCCCTGATGGCCGCACCGCGGTATTCCAGGACATATCCCTGGCCGCCGCCGGTGCCGATCTTCGCAATGACGGCCAGCACGATGTCCTTCGCCGTGACGCCGGGCGCCGGCGAGCCCTCGACCGTGATCGCCATGGTCTTGAACGGCTTGAGCGGCAGGGTTTGGGTGGCCAGCACGTGCTCGACCTCGCTGGTACCGATACCGAAGGCGAGTGCGCCGAAGGCGCCGTGCGTCGAGGTGTGCGAATCGCCGCAGACGATCGTCATGCCGGGTTGGGTGAGCCCGAGCTGCGGACCGACCACGTGCACGATGCCCTGTTCGGCATCGCCCATCGAGTAGAGCCGGATTCCGAACTCGGCGCAGTTGGCGCGCAGGGTGTCCACCTGGGTACGCGACACCAGATCCGCGATGAGCAGATTGATGTTCTGCGTGGGGACGTTGTGGTCCTCGGTGGCCAGCGTCAGGTCGGGCCGGCGGACCTGACGAGCGGTGAGCCGGAGCCCGTCGAACGCCTGCGGGCTGGTGACCTCGTGCACCAGGTGCAGATCGACGTACAGCAGGTCGGGCTCACCCTCTGCAGCGTGCACGATGTGTGCGGCCCAGACCTTTTCGGCGAGCGTCTGCCCCATTGCCGACCTTCCCTCGTCCTGCGGGCCCGCGTTCACGGCGGGCGGATCGATGCTGCGTCACGACCGGACCAGCGCAGGTGCGCCGGCGTGGACATCCCAGCATGCGAGAATCTAGTATCGCTCAATGGGAAAGTCTAGCGGCATCGGGGTTCTGGACAAAGCGGTTGAGGTACTCCGGGCCACCGCCGTGGCACCGACCGGGTTGGCCGATCTGTGCGCCACGACCGGACTGCCGCGGGCGACAGCACACCGACTCGCGGTCGGCCTGGAGATCCACGGTCTGCTGGCGCGGGACACCAACGGCCGGTGGTGCCCGGGCCCGCTGCTGGCCGCGCTGGCCGCCGGCGCGCCCGACCCGCTGGTGACCGCGTCGGCCGATGTGCTCCCCAAGCTGCGCGACCGCACCGGCGAGAGCGTGCAGGTGTACCGGCCGGATGGGCTGTCCCGGATCTGCATCGCCGTTGCCGAGCCGACATCCGGTCTGCGCGACACGGTCCCGTTGGGCTCGCGGCTGCCGATGAATGCGGGATCGGGCGCCAAGGTGCTGGCGGCGTGGGCGGATCCGTCCACCCAGCGGGCGGTGCTTGCCGACTCCTCGTTCACCGAGCGGACCCTGGCCGAGGTCCGCCGGCGCGGCTGGGCGCAATCGGTCGCCGAGCGTGAGGCCGGGGTGGCGTCGGTGTCCGCCCCGGTCCGCGACCTGAAGGGAACGGTGATCGCGGCGGTGTCGGTGTCCGGTCCGGTGGAGCGGATCGGCCGGCGGCCGGGGGCGCGCTGGGCCGGTGACCTGGTGGAGGCCGCGGACGCGCTGACGGCGCGACTGTAGCGCCCTCTTTGTGTTGATCATGGTGCGCTGCCCGCGACACGCCGACGACACGCCCGACAATGCGGGCAACGCACCATGATCAACAGGCGCTGCGGCGGGGGCGGGGGGCCGGTCGGCGGGCTGAGCGCCGGGCGGGGCGGCGCGGTGCCGTGCTGCTCGGCGCGGCTTGGCCGGCCGCCGGCTTCGCTGATCACCTCCGCGCGCAGCGGCCCGATCCGGCCAAACCCACAGTCCGAGCAACGGAGCACCCGTGGACGCAAGAATCCCGGAGCGCCGGTGCGCCCCGGGACTTCTGCGTTGGTAGCCCCGAAGGGATTCGAACCCTCGCTACCGCCGTGAGAGGGCGGCGTCCTAGGCCGCTAGACGACGGGGCCCTAGAAACATCCGGACCCCGCACTTTCGTGCTGGGCCCG
>Ga0208851_1000324_pt1 | contig 21884 bp, 24 predicted proteins | sample NGESurshal092012_FD_184481 | JGI IMG/M metagenome (GOLD analysis project Ga0208851, IMG submission 184481) | Arctic peat soil microbial communities from Barrow, Alaska - NGEE Surface sample 415-2 shallow-092012 (SPAdes) | ecosystem: Environmental > Terrestrial > Soil > Wetlands > Peat ... | reverse complement strand
CCCCAAGCCCTTCGTATGGACCAAGCCCGCCGAGCAGATCCTCGACCGACTCGGACGACTAATCACACGAATCTCAGGCGCAGGACACTAGCTCATCTCGGCTTCGGCCTTGGTGGCGCGGCTCATGAAGCTGCGCAGCATGTGGCGCGGGTCGAGCCCGTGGTGCACCACCTGCACGACCTGCTCGGTGATGGGCATGTCGACCCCGTTCGTGACGGCGAGGTCGAGGATCGACTGGCAGCTCTTGACGCCCTCGCAGGTCTGCGTGGTGACGGCGGTCGCCTCCTCCAGCGTCATCCCCTGCCCGAGCCGCTCGCCGAAGGACCGGTTGCGCGACAGCGGCGACTGGCAGGTCGCCACGAGGTCGCCGATGCCGGCGAGCCCGAGGAAGGTGAGGGGCGAGGCTCCGAGGGCGATGCCCAGGCGGGTCATCTCCGCGAGGCCGCGCGTGATGAGCGAGGACTGCGCGTTCTCGCCGAAGCCCATCCCCACCGCCATCCCGTTCGCCAGCGCGATGACGTTCTTGACCGAGCCGCCGATCTCGGTGCCCACGATATCGGTGGTCCAGTAGGGCCGGAAGTACGCCGTGCTGCAGCCGTTGGCGAGCCGTTCGGCCGTCCCCTCGTCCGGGCAGGCCACGGTCGTCGCGGCAGGCTGGCGCAGCGCGATCTCGCGCGCGAGGTTGGGGCCGGAGACGACGGCGACGCGCTCGGCCGGGATGCCGGCGACCTCGGCCGCGACCTCGCTCATCCGCAGGGTCGTGCCCTGCTCGATCCCCTTCATGAGCGACACGAGCACGACGTCGTCGCGCAGCGCCGGGGTCCAGACGCCGAGGTTGGTGCGCAGCGACTGGGCCGGAACGGCCAGGACGACCACCTCAGCGTCGGACAGGGCGGCCGCGGCATCGGTCGTCGCCGCGAGGGCGGGCGGGAGCGGGATGCCCGGGTGGTAGGAAGGGTTCTCGTGCTGCTGGGAGATCGCCTCGGCGAGCCGCGGGTCGCGTCCCCAGATGACGACCTCGTTGTCGGCGTCTGCCAGCACCATCGCGAAGGCCGTGCCCCACGACCCGCTTCCCATGACGGCGATGCGCATCAGTCCTGCGTCCCTTCGGGGTCGGTACCGGACTCGGCTGCGGCCTGCGCGGCGCGGTGCGCCCGCAGGTCGAACCGTCGAGCGGGGGCGGACTCGCCACGGATGCCCTCGAGCAGGCCGGTGATCGCGGCGACGATGCGCTCGGTGGCCTCGCGCAGGGTCGCCGCGTCCATCGACCGCTCGCGCAGGTCGTCGAGCTCCACCGGGGGCCCGGCCACGACGCGCATCGTCTTGCGCGGCAGGATCCGGAACTCCTTGCGGTAGGGGCCGATGACCTCCTGCGCGCCCCACTGCGCGAGCGGGATCACCGATGCACCGGTCATGAGCGCGATCCGGGCGGCGCCGGTCTTGCCCGTCATCGGCCATAGGCCGGGATCGCGGGTGATCGTGCCCTCCGGGTAGACGACCACGCACTCGCCCCGCTCCACCGCGGCGACGGCCGCCCGTACCGAGCTCGCCGCGTCGCTCGTCTCCCGATAGACAGGGATCTGACCCGCGCCGGTGATGATCCGCCCGACGACCGGCACCCGGAACACCGACTCCTTGCCGAGATACCGCGGAGGGCGGCCGTTGTCGTAGAGGAAGTGCGCCGACTCCAACGGGTCGAACCAGGAGATGTGGTTCGGGCACACGACGATCGGCACCTGGGTGCCGTCAGGCAGCGGTCGCGCGCGCAGGTGCTCCGCACCGTGCCAGTCGCGCTTGGTGAGGGCGAGCATCCCGGGCCTCAGCAGGCCGATCGCGAGGACGTACCAGAACCCCAGCTTCTTGCCGCTCCGCACCCTGCGCACGCGCCCACCTCCCTGCACCGGTCGTCCGGCCCCGCACGGTGCCGGTGGTCGATCCTCGTCCGACACGGGGCGCGGGTCCAGCGTGACACCACCATGGGAGAGGATGTCGCGCATGCGGGCAGCCGGGGCGGGTCCCACCGAGTGGGTCGTCGTGATCCCGGTGAAACGCCTCGACCGCGCCAAGACCCGACTGTCGACCCGACCGGCGCCCCAGCGCGGTGCGTTGGCGCTGGCCTTCGCCCTCGACACCGTCCGCGCCGCGCTGGCCTGCCCGCGCGTGGCCGCCGTCCTCGTGGTGACCGACGACGACGAGGTGCGGGCGTCGACGGTCGCGCTGGGTGCGAGGTCCGTCCTCGACGCGCCCGACGCGGGTCTTCTCGCAGCGATCGCCCACGGCGCCGACGTCGCTCGGGCGAGCTCCGACGAGGTGGGGGTGGCCGCGCTCGTCGCGGACCTGCCCGCCCTGCGCACCGACGAGCTCGAGCGGGCCCTCGACGCGGCGGCCGTCGTCGGACGTGGGTTCGTCGCCGACGCCGCGGGGATCGGCACCACACTGCTCACGGCCGCACCCGGCCATGACCTCGGTCCACGGTTCGGTGCACGCTCGAGGGCGGCTCACGCGGCCTCCGGGGCGGTGGAGCTGCAACCGCTCGACGTCGCGGGACTGCGTCGCGACGTCGACGGCGAGGTGGACCTTTGGGACGCCGCCCGCCTCGGGCTCGGCGTCGCCACCGCGGCGTTGCTCGGGGTCGACCCGGGGCGCCTGGGATGAACGACCTCGCGGCGACCGTGCGCAGCCACGACGTCACCACCAGGAGCGGCACGCTCCTCCTCGACGACGGCGGGCTACTGCACTACGCCGCGGCCGCCTTCGACGCCGGGGGCCTGCGCCTGCTCCGGTCCGGTCAGCGCGTGCGGGTCCGCGTCGAGCCGGACGGGGTCACGGTCGCTGCGATCACCCTGTCGAGCTTCGACCTGCCCTGACCGACCGCGGACACGGCGCAGGGCCGGATCCCTGTCGGGATCCGGCCCTGCGCGACGTTCGGTGCGAGGTCAGCGCTTCCGGGCGGGAGCGGCCTTCTTCGCGGGAGCGGCCTTCTTCGCCGGGGCAGCCTTCTTAGCGGCGGCCTTCTTGGCGGGAGCGGCCTTCTTCGCCGGGGCGGCCTTCCTCTTGCCGGCCACGGCGTTCTTGAACTCGGCACCCGCGCGGAACTTGGGGACCGAAGTCGCCTTGATCTTCACGGTCGCACCGGTCTGCGGGTTGCGGCCCACGCGAGCGGCCCGGTCGGCCTTCTCGAAGACGCCGAAGCCGCTGATCGCGACCTTGTCGCCCTTGGCGACGCTCTTGGTGATCTCGTCGACGATGGCCTCGATGGCCTCGCCGGCGAGCTTCTTGGTGACGTCCAGGCGCTCCGCGAGACGATCCACGAGCAGTGCCTTGTTGACGCTTTCAGTCACGGTGTTCCTCCGGTGGGACTGCCGGACCCACCGTCCGGCGCACACGGCAACCTAACCCTGTCCGAGCGCCATGGCGAGGGAGGCGCGCCGGTGTAAACCGCTGTGTCGCAACGTCTTCTGGCGTGCCCTTGGTCACGTCGGGCGACAGCAGGCGCCGAGAAGGCCTGAGAACGGGTCTTCGGACGCCGCGGAGCTCAGCGGGTGACGGGCTCGAACGAGGGCCGGGAGGCCTCGAACGCGGTGATGTCGGCCTCGTGCTGGAGGGTCAGGCCGATGTCGTCGAGGCCCTCGAGCAGGCGCCAGCGGGTGTAGTCGTCGACCTCGAACGGGGCCACGACGTCGCCCGCGCGAACCTCTCGCTCGACGAGGTTCACGGTCACCTCGGTCGACGCGTCGGCCTCGACGACGGCCCAGATCCGCTCGATCACGTCCTGGTCGACGGCGGCTGTGAGCAGGCCGATCTTCCCGCTGTTACCGCGGAAGATGTCGGCGTAGCGCGAGGACAGGACGACCTTGAAGCCGTAGTCCTGCAGCGCCCAGACCGCGTGCTCGCGGGAGGACCCGGTGCCGAACTCCGGGCCGGCGACGAGGACGGAGACCCCGTCGTAGGTCGGGTCGTTGAGGATGAAGGACGGGTCCTTGCGCCACGCGGCGAACAGTGCGTCCTCGTAGCCGTGACGGGTGATCCGCTTGAGGTACTCGGCGGGGATGATCTGGTCGGTGTCGACGTTGCTGCGGCGCAGCGGCAGGGCCCGACCGGTGTGGACCGTGAACTTCTCCATGGCGATGTCTCCTCGTGGATCCGGGTCAGGCGCTCAGGTCGGCGGGCGAGGCGAGGTGGCCGAGGACGGCCGTGGCCGCAGCGACCTGCGGCGAGACGAGGTGCGTGCGCGACCCGGGGCCCTGGCGTCCCTCGAAGTTGCGGTTCGAGGTCGAGGCGCTGCGGCCTCCCGGGGCGACCTTGTCGGCGTTCATCGCCAGGCACATCGAGCAGCCGGCGTTGCGCCACTGCGCGCCCGCGGCCTCGAAGACCTTGTCGAGTCCCTCCGCCTCGGCCGCGAGGCGCACGCGCACCGAGCCGGGCACGACGAGGGCGGTCACACCGTCGGCCACCCGGCGGCCCTCGAAGACCGCGGCGGCCGCGCGCAGGTCCTCGATGCGTCCGTTGGTGCAGGAACCGATGAACACGGTGTCGACCGTGATGGCCTTCATGGGGGTTCCGGCGGTGAGACCCATGTACTCGAGCGCCCGCTCGGCCGCCGTGCGGTCGACCTCGTCGGCGTAGTCCTCGGGCGAGGGCACCGCGGCCGAGAGCGGGACGCCCTGACCGGGGTTGGTGCCCCACGTGACGAACGGGGCGAGCGTCGAGGCGTCGATGCGCACGACCTTGTCGAAGACGGCGTCGTCGTCGGTCACCAGCGTGCGCCAGTAGGCGACGGCGGCGTCCCACTCACCACCCTTCGGGGCGCGCTCGCGACCCTCGAGGTAGCCGAAGGTCGTCTTGTCCGGCGCGATGAGCCCGGCGCGCGCACCGGCCTCGATCGACATGTTGCAGACGGTCATGCGGGCTTCCACCGACAGCGAGCGAACTGCCTCACCTCGGTACTCCAGGACGTAGCCCTGCCCGCCGCCGGTGCCGATCTCGGCGATGACGGCGAGGATGAGGTCCTTCGCCGTCACACCCTCGGGCAGCCGGCCGTCGACCTCGATCGCCATGGTCTTGAACGGCTTGAGCGACAGCGTCTGCGTCGCGAGGACGTGCTCGACCTCGCTCGTGCCGATGCCGAACGCGAGCGCGCCGAACGCACCGTGGGTCGCCGTGTGCGAGTCGCCGCAGACGACCGTCATGCCCGGCTGGGTCAGCCCGAGCTGCGGGCCCACGACGTGGACGATGCCCTGCTCGACGTTCCCCAGGGAGTAGATGGGCACGCCGAACTCGGCTGCGTTACGGCGCAGGGCGTCGACCTGCGCCCGCGAGATCGGGTCGGCGATCGGCTTGTCGATCTCGAAGGTGGGGACGTTGTGGTCCTCGGTCGCGAGGGTGAGGTCGGGACGGCGGACCACGCGACCGGCGTCGCGCAGGCCGTCGAACGCCTGCGCGCTCGTCACCTCGTGGATGAGGTGGAGGTCGATGTAGAGCAGGTCGGGCTCGCCCTCGACGCGGCGCACCACGTGCGCGTCCCAGACCTTCTCGGCCAGCGTCTTCGCCATGTCCCTGCTCCTTCGTCCGCGCCCTACTTGCCATCTCGTATAGTGAGACGGCAGTATCAGTACATGGACAACACTAGCGGAGTCGGCGTTCTCGACAAAGCGGCGATCGTGCTGGGGGCGCTGGAGGCCGGGCCGCTCACCCTGGCCGGCCTCGTCCAGGCCACGGGGCTCGCCCGACCCACCGCCCACCGTCTCGCCACCGCTCTCGAGCACCACCGCCTCGTCGCGCGGGACCTCCAGGGCCGCTTCGTCCTCGGCCCCCGCCTCGGCGAGCTCGCCACGGCGGCCGGCGAGGACCGGCTGCTCGCCTCGGCCGGTCCGGTGCTGATCGCCCTGCGCGACGCCACGGGCGAGTCCTGCCAGCTCTATCGCCGCCAGGGCGAGCAGCGCATCTGCGTCGCCGCGGCCGAGCGGCTCTCGGGCCTGCGCGACACGGTGCCGCTCGGCTCGGTGCTCTCGATGCAGGCCGGGTCGGCGGCCCAGGTGCTGCTGGCCTGGGAGGAGCCCGAGCGGATGCACCGGGGCCTGATGGGCGCCAAGTTCAGCGCCACCACGCTCGCCGGCGTGCGGCGCCGGGGCTGGGCCCAGAGCGTCAGTGAGCGCGAGGTCGGCGTGGCATCGGTCTCGGCGCCGGTGCGCGGGCCTGGCGGCCGCGTCGTCGCCGCGGTGTCCGTGAGCGGCCCGATGGAGCGCCTCGGCCGTGCCCCGGGACGTCTGCACGCCCAGGCGGTCGTGACCGCGGCCGCGCGTCTCACCGAGGCGCTGCGCCGCACCGGCGGGAACTGATCGGCATGGCTCGCACACGCCCTGCGCTGTTCGGCGGCGAGTCCCGCTGGCTCGACCGCTTCGGCTCGGTGCTGCTGCTCTCCACGATCAGCGCGGTCGGGCTGTCCCTCGTCGACATCAGCGGACCCGAGGAGTCGGTGACCCGGCTCGCACGCGAGCTGGGGTCGCTCACGGCCGCCGTCATCGTGGGCGCGACCCTGCTCATCGCGATGCGCGCCTCGGGCATCCATCCGCGACGCCAGCGCCTGCTCGACATCATCGTCGGCCTGACGATCGCCGGCTACACCGTCACCGTCCTCGCCGACGTCACCGTCGGATTCGCGTCGGACCAGCGCAACGGCATCTCCGGCGCCATCGCGGTCCTGTCCGTCGCGGCACCTGTCATCGTGGTGCTGCGCCTGCTGCGGCACCGGACCATCTCGACGGCGACGCTGTTCGGCGCGATCGCCGCCTACCTGCTCGTCGCCGTCGCCTACTTCTTCGTGTTCCTCACCGTCGGCCAGTGGCAGGGGACGTTCTTCACGACTCCCGATCAGCCGTCGTCGTCGTTCATGTACTTCAGCCTCACCACTATCACGACCGTGGGATACGGCGACCTCACCGCGCAGACGCACCTCGGTCGACTGCTCGCGACCAGCGAGGCCGTGGTCGGCCAGGTCTACCTCGTGACCTTCGTCGCGATGATCGTCGGCCTCCGCGCCCAGGAGTGGCGTGCGCGGGGCAACGGCCGCCTCGACCCGCCGGCCGACGCCGAGGAGCCCGCGGAGTCCTGAGCCGGAACCGACGAACGGCCCGCCACCGTGAGGTGGCGGGCCGTTCGCGAACGTGGCCCCGACGGGGTTCGAACCCGCGCTACCGCCTTGAGAGCCCCTTCAGACCCCCTTTTCGCAGGGTCCGAAAGCCCGCCGCCCACCCGAGGCGGCGCTGGACCGCAAGGCCGAGGTGGAGATGGAGCTGCGGCGCGGCAAGTACGTGCCCCGGGAACGGCGCGAGGTCGCGTTCGCCGACTACTACGCCCCGTGGGCCGCCGCCCGGCAGATCGCCGTCACCCGCCGCTACACCGACGACCAGCGCGCCGCCAAGCACGTCCTGCCCTACTGGGGCAGCTGGCCGATCTGCGACATCCGCCCGTCCGACATCGACGACTGGATCGCGATCCTGTCCCGGTCGATGGGACCCCAGTCGGTCCGGGCCTGCTACGGGCTGCTGCGCGGCCCGCTGTCAAGGACCGGATCATCGACAACCCCTGCATCGACATCGTGCTTCCGAAGCTGCCCAGCCTGCGCAAGACGTTCGACGACGTCCTCACCGCCCAGGAGGTCGACCGGCTCGTCGCCGCCATCCTGGACCCCGACCCCCGTTACGCCCGGCTGAAGACCAACGGCCGCTACGAGGCACTCGTGTTCATGGGGGCCTGGCTGGGCCCGCGAGGGAACGAGGCGATCGGCCTGCGGATCTGCGACGTCAACCCGCTGCGCAAGGAGTTGACCTTCGGACGCATCGTGGTCAACCAGAACGGCACCCACACCTTCGCCGAGGCGTTCTCCAAGACCGAGGACTCCCGGACGGTGCCGGTGCCCGGTCCGGTCATGGACGTGCTGCTGCGCCACCAGGCGGTGTACCGCCCACGAAGCGAGACCCGGCGTCGACTGGTCGATGTTCGCCTACGACCGGGGAACGAAGTCCACGACTTTGCTCGCTCGCGCGCCGAAGGTCGCTGGCTACGCCCGACCTCCCGGGGTGCCGGGCACGACCGCCCCGGTGCTATTCGAGGGCCGCGTCTACTGGACCGAGGCACACACCCAACCGAAGGGGATCGACCTGCCGGTCGTGGAGATCATGTCCATCCCGGTGGTGGGCGGACCGAAGCGCGCCGAGGTCATCAACGCCTGGGAGCCGTCACCAACGCGGGCCGGACTCGTCGCCCTGCGCTCGCCCGCTCTCTATGGCAAGCGCGTTGGCGGCTCGTTCCAAGTCCTGCTCGTCTCGGGCCCCCATCAGGTGTCCCCGCTCTACCCCGGGACACTCGGCGACGCCGAAGCCATCGTGTCGCTCACAGCCTCCGATAGCGGAGTCGCGTGGCTGACGCAGACCGGGTTCGACCAACCGTCCGGTGTCACCGGAAGCGCCCTGCACCTACTGACCCCTGGCAGAGCTGCTGCGATCGAGGAGCACTCCAGCGCGAACGAGGTCTGGGGCAACCTGATCAGTTCGACGAGCCTGATCGGCTGGTGCGACTACGGCGGCGTCACCAGCGGCAATCAGTACGCCACCTCGTGGAAGGCAGGCCGCGCGCAGGTCCTCGCCCCAGCGTCCGGGCTCGGGGACATGGCCGTCTCCGGGGACACCATCGCCTGGTCGATCGCCGGTACAGAGGGTCAAGCCCGTATCGCCTACCGTCTCGGACGCACCACGTAGGCGATGCAGGCACTTCTGGGCGCTCAGGTCAGGGCTTCCACACCGAATGGTCGTGCGCGAACACCACGTACGATGGGTCCATTGCCAGCAGGACCTCCATCCATTCCGGCGAGACGGGCAATGGATCTTCCACCCCGTCGTGATGCGCTCGCACGGCCAAAGCATCCGACGCGAACCCATGCGCGCTGTCGTGGCTCTGTCCCGCCACGATGACGACCCCGTCGCTTCCGCGGACGATGAGCGCCTGGTGCCCGTCCGTGTGCCCGGGCGTGGGGATGAGGGTAACGCCGGGCAGCACTTCGGTCTGGCCGTTCAACTCCTGCCAACCACTCCCGTCCGGGTCCACGAGTTCCGGAAGCGTGTAGTCCTTCGTGTTCCGAGCCGCATCCAGCTCTTGGGCCTGGGCGAAGAAGGGTCGTCCGACAAGCAGTGGGTTTCCGCCACAGTGATCGAAATGGAGGTGGCAGCTACCTCGGTGATCTCGTCGAGCCGATACCCCGATGCGCGCAATGCCGTATGCAGATCTGTACGGGTGGGGCGGTAATGCGCATCGACGTCAGGGCGGCTCCCCATGCCCGTGTCGAACAGGAGCGCGCCGTCGGCGTGCTCGACGACGTAACCGAGCAGGGCCTCGACGCGAGGAGCGCCGGTACCTGTCTCCGCATCCGGACGCACGAAGTAGCCGAAGTCAACCCTTCGAATCCCGGTGCTGTGCATGCACGCATCCTGCCTGACCAAGCGAGCGCGATGCCGGATACATCTCGGTCTGTCCTCTGTGCCGCCATGTGGCTCACGGCGGCGTGCACGCCCGCCCTGGCTACTTACCCTCGGTTGCGCGCACTGGACGCCAAGTGGTCGTTAGAGAAGGTGTGCGTTCGCGTTGATGACGGTCAGACAATCGGTGGTCGGCACTCCACCGGGCCGTTTCCGCCCGTCGCAGTCGACCACACATTCATCCACGCTGACCTAGCCACCGCGGTGCAGCCACGAGGATGCTTGCCGACATGCCCTCCTCCTTCATCAGTGCCGCGCCCGCCTTCACCCCGCCCGCCGACGGGCCGTTCTGCGTGCACCTGCGCGTGACAGGAGTCCTCGACGCGGACGCCTTCATCGCGGTGACCGACCGCGGCCGGGTGTTCGGGCCGTTCCCGACTGCGGAGGAGGCGACCGGCTTCGCCGCCTCGGCCACCCACGCGCTGCTGGGCACCGGCCTGGTCAGCGGCGTCATCACCGACGTCCTGCCCGCCGAGGCCGGGGACCTGACGCGAGTCGTCCGCGCGTGCCTAGGACCGCGGGCTGCCGTCACAGGCTGAGGCCGTCGCCCTCCCTGGTGGTGCCAACGGGCCTGATACTGGGCCATTGACTTCGGTGGTTCACTCGTGGGGTCAGCACCGTCGCACGGTGCGTCCCTTCGCTCGACCCGAGAAGGGCACGGTGTCATGACCGCGATCCAGGTTGGGTACTTCGTAGGAAGCCTCTCGTCCACGTCGATCAACCGTGTTCTGTCCCGTGCGCTGATCCGCTTGGCGCCTGAGGACATGGAGTTCACTGAGATCCCCATCGGAGATCTGCCGCTGTACAGCCCGGACTACGACAGCGACTTCCGGCCCGAGGCCCGAGCGCTCAAGGCCGCCATCGACGCGGCCGACGCGGTGCTGTTCGTCACCCCGGAGTACAATCGCTCGATCCCCGGAGCGTTGAAGAACGCCATCGACTGGGCGTCGAGGCCGTGGGGGCAGAACTCCTTCGATCACATCCCAGCCGCCGTGATCGGCGCGTCCGTCGGCCAGATCGGCACCGCCATCGGCCAGCAGAGCCTGCGCGGCGTCCTGAGCTTCTGCAACGCCCGGCAGATGACCACCCCCGAGGCCTACATCCAGTACTCCCCCGAGGTGTTCCTCGACGACGGCGAGATCACCAAGGACTCCACGCGTGAGTTCCTGCGCACGTACATGGTCGAGTTCCGCACCTACATCGGCATGGTCCTGGCCGTCCTCCCACGGACCGGGCGCAGCACGAGGTCTGAGGAGCGGCCGAGCAAGGGTGCTCCCCCCGGTGGCGAGGGCGTGCACTAGCGCCCGGGTTGTAGATCCCTGGCGTGGACTCTCAGGGCTCGTCGTGCGCAAGGCTGCTGGACAGGCTTCGGTAGGCATTCGCCTGGCAGTCGGGCTGTAACGGCACGTAGGTTCGGTGGTGGCTAAGCCTCGCCGTCACCCGAATGGCTGCGTAACGTGCGAAGTAGCCCAAGTTGGCTTCGCCTCGAGTGGTGTAGGTGCAGTCTGACACCTCACTGGTCCTACATTGCGGTGGGCAGTGAACGCGGCAGGCGACTCGTCAGGCCGTTACGTCGACCCACGGAGCGAGACAGAGGCCGTGTAGCCGCAAAGGAGACCGTCATGGGTACGCATGAGGCACAGCGGGCGGGAAGATCCGGTCGGTTCCGGTTCATTGCGGGTCTGGCCTCCGGGGTGGTCGCCTCCGCGCTTCTGGTTGGTGGGACTGCGATGGCGGCCATCCCGACCACCGGTACGCACGTGATCTACGCATGCCGGAGCATTGTGGCCGGGTCCGGCCTCGGTGCCACGAGGATCATCGACTACCAGGCCCGTCAGCGATGCCGGACAAGCGAGCGTCTCGTGTCGTGGAACGCTGTCGGACCGCGCGGCGCACAGGGAGTTCCTGGGGTCCAGGGTGTTCCCGGGATCCAGGGTGTTCCCGGGATCCCGGGTGTTCCAGGTTCCAAGGGTGATCCGGGTACGCCGGCCGTCAAGTACTGGGCGCGAGTGCACTATGACGGCACAGTCGACAACTCCAGTGGTGGCGTAACGGTGAACCATGCCGTGACCGGGTTCTACGCGGTGGCGTTCCCGGCTGGGGTGGACGTGTCCAACTGCGCCTATACGGCCTCCGTGTTTAACACCAGCGATGTGCTGGCCACACCGATTGACGGGGCGCAGTACGGGCTGTCCAGTAACAACGTCGTGGTCGTGCTTCGCACGACGACGGGATCGGGGAACACCGATGCGGACGTCGCGGTGGCCGTCTTCTGCTGAACCAGTGCCCAATGCCTCGACCGGCATGAGGTTCGACTCCTCGGGCGGGTCGCCGTCTGCCGTCGAGCGGCTGGGTCAGCCGGTGACGGTCTGTTGGAGTTGCATGAAGAGGTCGTAGATGTCCGTGCCGAAGTCCGCTGGCCGGGGGGGTCAGCACGGCCACGGCGACTTCCGCTCGCCGGTAGATGTCGAAGGCGGCCTCGACGTCACTGTCAGCGCCGGGATCGCATTGCCGAAGCGTCAACCGTTCAGTACGCATTCGCACGCGAGCGATGCAGCCGGATCTTGCTCCGAGGGGCGAGCGCGATCAGGCACATAGGTTCGGGTAGGACCTCCGAAGCACACGGACTCGCCCTACCCTCGAACCATGCTGTTCGACATTGGCGTTGGCGAGGCGCTCGTACTGATCCTGCTTCCACTGATGGTGCTCGCCGCCGTCTACTGGGTCGTCCGGACCGCAGTGCGTCACGGCAAGAAGGACGCCGAGCGAGACCGCGCCTCGGTTGCGCATGCTGCGACCGGGTCAGGCGAGCGATAGCGGCACTTCTCGCATGGTGGCAGCCTCGGTCATCAGCGACTTTGGCGGGTTACACGGTTCGGCATCCTGTGCGTAGGCCTCAGCCGGCCAGCAGTCGAAGGTCACGGCCCAGCGTGACGGTCTGGGTGAACCGCTCCAGCGTCACTTCGTCTCGTGCACTCGCGTAGGAGGCCGTCGGGTCGGTGTCGTGGATGTTGTCGGCGAGGACGACAGCTTGGCGTGCCGCGGTGTCCATGCCGTAACCGCTCCACGGATCTTGATGGGTGCCAGCGTCGCCGACCAACGCCCAACCTGGCCCGGCCGCCTCGCGTACGACGCTGTGGCTCGGCGGCGCAGCGACCACACCGCCGACCGGCTGGGTCCGGTCGAGTCGATCACGGAACCACGTGTGGGCCGTCAGCCTTTCCTGGTATTGCTGCTCTCGGGTTCCACTACCGCGGACCCACGCGTCCACCGGCAGGGAGATCGCCACACAGGCCACGCCGTGATCGCTCGGGAACACGTAGGCGAGTTCGTCGCCCATCAGCGAGAACTCCGGCATGCAGGGCTCATTGCCATCCGAGGCGGTCCATCCCGTGACGTACTGGAAGTACATGACGCGGGTCGGGGCGTGGTCCTGCACCACTCCTGCGTCGACGAGTCGTGCCACCGTGCTCCGACGGCCATCCGCTCCGACGACCACGTCCGCCTCATAGGTCGTGCCGTCCTCGGTCACGACACCGGTGACTCTGCCACCGGACCAGGCCACGTCCACGACGCGTGTCCGCGTGCGAAACTCGACGCCGGGGAGACCGGCGACATAGTCGGCGAGGATCCCGTCCAACGTCTTCCGGCGCACCGACAGGCAGTAGCCGACCTCCCCAGGCTCTTGCGGGGGACCTTCCTGGCCAGGGTCACCGTTCATCGAGAACATCTCCGAGCGCAGCGGTGGCGCGCCCGTGGCGAGCACCACGCCCAGAACGCCGACGTTGTGCAGGGAGCGGACCAACCCATCCCCACGGAAGAAGTGCGTCGACATCGTGTCCGACGGGAACGCCTGCGATTCCAGCACGCACACGTCCAGACCACGCTGGACCAGGTGCGCGGCGGTCAGGGCACCGGCGATCCGACCGCCAACCACCAGCGCGTCATACCGCCGCGTCCCCACCTCGCGCCTCCAGATACGCCGTGGAGTGCCGAAGGTCAGCCACTCGCGTGCAGTCAGTGTGCGTGAACGTCCACCGACAAAGCCAGGCCCTGCTCATGCGGCGCGCCGGACACCCCGCACCCGGGCGGGTCCTATCGGCACATCTGCTCGGTGGCGCATCCTGACCAGTCCGCTACACCTTGCGCCACACCGACACGTGCTTCTCGCTCTCAGAGGTGAACGGTTTGCCGTCCCAGTCTTCGACGCGGGACTCCAGTTCCAGTCCGGCCAGTCGCGCCATCAGGTCGCACTCGGCGGGCCAGATGTAGCGGAAGTGCCCAACGTCGTACCGCATCGTCCCGTCCGGCTGTCGGGTGTAGTGGTGGGACATGCACTCCTGGATCGAGAGGTCGAACGTGTCGAAGCCTGTGTGAGCCTCCGACACCTCGAAGGGCACAGCCACCTGGCCAGGTGGAAGACGCCGAAGCGGCGGCACGAACAACTCGATGACGAACCGCCCACCGGGGCTCAGGTGGCGCGCGGCATTGCGGAAGCACTCCACCTGTTCCGACTGGGTCCTCAGGTTGGAGATGCTGTTCCACACGAGAAAGACCAGGCTGAACTCACCGGGCACCGTCGTGGTGGCCATGTCGCCGACTACGACCGGAAGATCCACCTCGCTGATCTTCGCCTTCAAACGCGAGGCCATCGGCGCGGAGAGTTCGATCCCCGTGACAGGTACGCCACGTTGCACCAGTGGAATGCCGATGCGACCGGTGCCGATCGCGAAGCCGAGGGCACGGCCGGATCCGGAGAGCCGTGCCAGGAACTCGACCGCAGGGTCGACAACTCCCGGCGCGAACATCTCGGCGGCCTCCTCATCGTAGGTGGCTGCCGTCTTCTCATCCCATACGTCGCTACTGACCATGCACAGAGACTGCCCGTCGACACCCAGCAAAGCGAACGAGATCGGCACATAGTGTGCCGCCGTTCGTCTTTCGGCGGCGCCCACTTCCGTTCCTATGCTCGATTCGACCCCGCGGATCGCGTGGGACGGCTAGCGTCTTCCGCTAGGCGGGGGATCGGAGAGCGTGCGGTGGACGTGACCAGCAGAGAGACCGGGACCGGCGTTAGCGTGGCCTGGGACGACGAGTGGGCCTGGCTCGAGCAGGTCGACGACCCAGCGACTCGCGCCTGGACGGCCGAGCAGGCCGCCCGCACCGAGGCACACCTCGCCGCTCTCCCCATGCGCGAGCGGGTCCGGGAGGTCGTCAGCGGCCTGCTGCACGCCGAGACGGGGCGTTACAGCAACGCGCGGTCCGCCGACGGTGCCGTCTTCGCGCTCAAGACGGTGCCGCCGAAGCCTCAGCCAGTGCTCGTGCGCATCGACGACGTCGACGACCCTTCGTCGGAGACGGTGCTGCTCGACACGTCGCTGATCGACGAGGCCGGCGCCACCGCCGTCGACTGGTTCTGCCCGTCGCCCGACGGCACCACCGTGGCAGTCTCCCTGTCCCGCAACGGTTCCGAGGACGGCTACGTCTCGAGGTTCGACGCCCGCACCGGTGAGCCGATCGGCAGCGACGACACCCTGCATGTGGGGGCGATGGCGAGCGTGGCCTGGCGACAGGACGAGTCCGGCGTGTGGTACACGCGCTTCCGCGACTTCGCGACCTCGTCGATCCCCAGCTACCAGGAGCTGGCCTACCACCGGTGGGGCACCGCGATGGCCGACGACCCCGTCGAACTGGCCGGGTGCTTCCACGACGACGCCATCGTGCAGATGGTGGTGACGTCCACGCCCGACGGGCGCTGGGTGCTCAACTCGGCGCAGTGGGGCGACTCGGGAGACTGGGAGTTCTTCGTTCGCGCCCAGGACGGCGACACGTGGTGGCGAGTCTGCAGCATCGAGGCGCATGCGGCCTACGCCGCCATCGACGGCGACCGGATCTACGTCGTCGTCCGGGGCGAGACGCCGAGGGGCCGGGTCCTGGCGCTCGATCTGGTGCCTGGAGCGACGCTCGAGTCGGCCGTCGAGGTGGCCGCCCCTGACCTGCCCATCGACGCCGTCGACTTCACCACCAACTTCTCAACGGGCGGGGTGCTGCCCACGGCCGAGGGTGCGTACGTGCGACTCATCGACGACGGCGTCTCCCGCCTGTCGGTGCTTGACGCTGACCACGGGGGGTTGCGCGAGGTCGAGCTCGCTGAGCCGTTCGTGACGGTGACCAGCCTCACTCGGGCGCCCGGCGAGGGGGCCATGTTCGCCGTCGACTCCTACACCCGACCTCGTGAGTGGTGGATCGCGACGGGAACCTCGACCCGTCCGACCGCGCTCCGCGCGTCGTTGAGTTCATCACCGATCGAGCTCGACGTCGCTCGCGAGAGCGCCGTCGCCGACGACGGCGTGGACATCCCGGTCACGGTGCTGCGCGGCCGCGATTGGCGGCCGGGGCCGAGGCCGACGATCGTCCTGGCCTACGGCGCCTACGGGATCTCGCTGACACCGTCCTTCCGTCCCTATGCGTTGGCCTGGGTGCAGCTCGGCGGGGTCTTCGCCATCGCCCACGTGCGCGGCGGCGGCGAGCGTGGCACGGCGTGGCACCACGCGGCTCGGCTCACCACGAAGCGCCGTTCGGTCGACGATCTGTACGCCGCCGTGAAGCACCTCACCGACAACGGCACCGCGACCACCGAGTCGATCTCCGTCGTGGGCGGCTCGGCGGGTGGGCTGCTCACCAGCGCCTACACGATGAACTACCCCGACTCCCTCGGGGCGGTCGCCATGCTCGTGCCGATGACCGACCTGCTCAACTTCAACAACGACCCGAACGGGGTCTACAACGTGCCGGAGTTCGGCAACCCCAACGACCCGGCTGAGGAATCGGCGATGCGGGCGCTCTCGCCGTACCAGAACGTGCGAACGGGCGTGACTTACCCATCGGTCATTCTCACCGGGGGGGACAGCGACGTACGGGTGCCGTCTCACCACCCCAAGAAGATGGCGGCGCGCCTGCAGACGGTCGATCCCGCCGCCACGGTGCTGCTGCGCGTGACCGGCGGCGGCCACGGCATCGGCTCCTCGCTCGACGAGGACGTTGCCGAGTGGACCGACATCCTCACCTTCTTCGCCGACGAGCTCGGTCTATCCCCGACATCTGATAGCACGAACGACTAGCCCCTCCGCCCAGCCGACCTCCCGATCAGTACCGGTCCCTTCCATGGCGAGCGCGAACGGCACTTCGGTGCTTTCTCGGCTGATAGCCATCCCTCCAGAGCGTTGGAAGGGGTCTAGAGCGCTTGGCGCCTCTCGAGACGGTCGGAGTAGCGATCGGCAAGCGCTAGTGCTGCGGAGATCAGAGCCACCGCGAGTAACCCGGAGAGGACCGGGTGAGGTGCAAGCGGACCGCCCCATGTGTCGCTAGCGAGCGCGATCCCCAGCCCAACCACAAAAGCCACGAGGCCCCAAGCGAACCTCCGCTGCATCCTGCTCATGGCATCCCCGTCTCGTCGCTGCGACGAACGTCAGAGTACGCGTGCGTCCTCCCGCTCACCCGGCATCTGAGGCGAGTACGTCGCTGGTCGTCAACCTGAGATGCGAGCGAGAACGGCACATCTCCGCGCCGCGAGGCGCAGGCTTTCGGCGCGCCCTTGCTGCCTACAGCCGCTGGAGGGGTGGTTCGTGCCACGTCCCGTTGATCGCTGCTTCCTCCGGCCAGTACAACCGGAGGGCTGTCATGAAGGGTCCGGCGGGGGCGGGCAGCCAGTTGGCTTCTTCGTCCGGGCCAGGGGTCTCGTGTTGTAGGTGCAGGGTGAGTCCGCCGTCGGGGTCGTGCTTGAGCAGGGGCAGCATCGGGGAGTTGATCAGGTAGCGGTTCAGCGGGTTGGCCACCAGCAGGCTCTCGGGGAGTTCGTACATGGTCAGCGACCAGAACGCGTGGACCGGAGGCAGTTGTCCGGGGGCGAACCGCAACGCGTACCGGGATGCGCCCGAGAGCGGCTGCCCATCGGAGTCGACGCCGTAGAGGGGGTACATCGCCTCGTGCTTGGAGTTGCCGTACAGGCCGATCACACCGGCGGCCATCCGGTACAGGTAGTTGTTGTTCAGGTACTCCCGCGTGCCGAAGATGTCGGCGGCGGTGACCTTCTTGGTGTCCATCTCCTCTGCCTTGAAGGCGGCGAACGCAGCCCAGCCGTCCGCCATGCCCTGCTCCATGGCTGCCTTCGCCTCTGGCGCCAGGGTGTCGGGGTCGAACAGAGTGCCGCCGTCGAATCCGGCCACGGCGAACCGGGCCCGCAGCGCGACCTCGGACGGGTGGGTCGGGCAGAGCCTCAGCATGTAACTCAGGATGGTGAAGAACCGCAGGGAGGTCCGCTGGGTGTCGGGCGTGAGGGGCTCCACGAACCCCGCCGGAGGCACCGCAACTGGTGCGGGCTGGCCCAGGAAAGCGGACAGGGTCTGGGCGCGGTATCCGGCTTGGACGGCCTTGACGTTGTCCAGGTCGTCCGGGTTGAACAACTGGGTTCGGTAGACCGCCAGCGCGAACTGAGTCTCGGACCGGAACACCTTCTGGACTCCCTCAGGCGCGTCCCCCTCCCATCCGGGCCCGGCGACCATGTAGTTGCCACCCTGGTTACCGGTGGTGCGGCTGCCGATGTAGTCGAAGTTGTGCGTGTACGCGTCGATCAGTTGGATGCTGAAGTACCGGTCGGCGTCGATGGGGGGCACCGTGAGCACCATCGGCTCGGCCCGAAGGTCCAGCCCCACCAGCGAGTAGGGCGTGTCCGAGTTCGGTGAAACGATCGCTCGGTCCTCAGCCGTGTACACCCGGGGCACGTTGAGCAGTTCATTCCAGGGCGCCTTGAACTCGGGGTTGGTCCGGTCCTCGAAGTACGCGTATTGCACCCGGTAGCCATCCACCATCGGATAGCCGTAGATGAACCCTTCCCTCGCGATCTCGCGCAACGCTGAGGCGTCCATGTGGCCCTCCCGGGTCTGGCCTGGGCACCGGGGCACGACAGGTCGCGAGTCCCGGGCCACCACCTCATCGGCGGTCCGCAATCCACCGTACCGGCGGTCGATCCCGCCCGCCGGAAGATCACGGTCCGCTGCACTCGCCTGAGCCTCTGGAGTTGTGGTCCAAGGTTGCGCGGGAGTTGAGGATCGAACGAACCGCGCCGAGAGCCGGATCTTGGTGCGGGAACCGAGTCAGAACGGCACTTCGGGGCGGGTAGTCACGTGCTGTCGAGGGGTTGCGTCAGCCGGTGAGAGTCTTCTGGAGTTGCATGAAGAGGTCGTAGATGTCGCTGCTGAAGTCCGCTGGCTGGGGGGTCAGTACTGCAACGGCGATCGCGGGTTTGCCGGTCCAGGCCATCATGACTGTCGTGTAGGGCCACTGGAGTCCGCCGCCGGCGTGGCCGACCATCGTGATGCCCTTGTCATCGGTGGTCAGAGTCGTCCCGAGCGCGTAGAGCCCTTTGTCTGGCTCCGTCTGCGGGTCGGCTTCCATCTGCTTGACCAGTGCCGCGTCGATGACGTGGCCGCCGTACAGGAGGTAGCCCCAGCGCGCTATGTCAGCGGCGTCGGATGCGATGGCCCCGCAACCGCCCATGGCGGACGCGGCGGCACGCGAGGGCAGGTAGGGACCGGCCCGGTCCACGACAGTGAGCAGGGGAACGTCCTTCGCGACGGTGAGCGGCGCTGTCGGGGTCTCCGCGGTCTGGACCCAGGTGCGGCTCAGCCCGGCGGGCGCGATCAGGTCGCGGTGCAGTGCCTGCGCGAGTGGGAGACCGGTGACCTTGGCGATCAGCTCGCCGAGCAGGACGTAGTTGGTGTTGGTGTAGGACGGGACGCCGCCGAGCGTCCCTTTGCCGGTGGCGTTCGCCGGGATCAGGGCGAGGTCGTCGGCGGTGGTCCACTCACGGTGCAGGTCCGCGGCGAGGGCCGTCATGAAGTCCCCGCCGGTGAACTCGGGGAACCCGCTGCGCATTGCCAACGCCTGGCGGACGGTCGCGCCTTTGGCGTCGAAGGGGATCGAGACGTAGTCGGTCAGCGGCGCGTCCAGGTTCACCAGACCACGCGACGCCAGTTGCACCACCTCAGCCGCGACGAATGTCTTCGTCACGCTCGCGACCCCCATGGCCGATGTCGGTTGCACCGAAACGCCCGCACCGTCCACGCCGGCGGCACCCGACCAGGTGCCGGCAGAGGTGACCACGGCGGCTGACACGCCGATCAGGCGAGTGGCGGCCACCCAGTTGTCGAGCGCCAGCTGCAACGCGGCGACCGTCTTCGGCGGCAACGCGCCCTCGCCGGGTGCCGCCCACAGCGGTGCCGAGGTCGCCGCGCGAGACGCCGAGGCGGCTTGGCCGCCCGCACCTCCACCCGCGGTGCCGCCACAGGCGCTCAGTGCAGGAACGCTCACCAGCAGAGCGACGGTCATCATCCCGAGCACGCGTCGAACGGTGGGTTGCGGCGTCTTCACGGCAATCACCTCCCGGCCGCCACGTGAGCAACCAGGGCTGTGCCGCCCTGAGCGGCCACCTCAAGCGTAGAAGGCCCCACTCCCGCATGCGCGTCACGAGCCAAACCCTTGGGTTCCTTTGACAGCGCCCAACCTGCCACCGGTCGGGCGGATGCCTAGGCTGGAAATCGTGGAGGACCGTGGTGTCGGCCACGCGGACCGTGGCCACCTCGAACTCGATGAGTCCGGCAACGTCACAACTCGCGCTCCAGACTCACAGAGCGACCACGTCGAGTCCGACCCCGAGGTTCTCCAAGGCCCGGACGGGCCCACGTGGGATGAACGCCTCGAGGACGCTGGCATCACGCTGTTCGTGCGCCAACATCGCGCCGTCCTCGCGTCTGTAATCGGCGTAGCGGCCGTCGCCCTGGTGGGTACTGCGGTCTACGTCAGCACCCGGCCCCCTCCCGACGACGGGGTCGTGGCCGTGACGGTGGGGCCAGCACCCACCGGTGAGTCGGTCGTCCGAGGTGACCCGTCGGTCAACGGCATGATGACCTTTCGATACCAAGTGACGCCGACCCGCAGCACGGACACCGTGCGCGCGCTCGAACTCGTCGGCCCCGCCGTTCGAACATCGACCGTCCACGCGCGAACGCAGGCTGCGCCAGGTCGACCGGAGCTGGTCGACGTCTCCGTCGTGCTCGGGTGCGACGACCCGCGATCGACCACGGCGACGCCGGACGCCTACGGGCTGCGCGTGCAGCGCACCGACGCGTTCGGTCGCACCGTGACCGGCGTAGTACGCGCCTCGCACCTGGATGAGGGTTCCCTCGACTACTTCGTCTACCCCTGCATCGGCGCCTTAGCCACGCAGGGATTGTCGGCCCAATCGCTCCAGACAACGGTCGATCGCCAAGGACGAACCTTGTACCTCACCATCGTCGTCCGCAGCACCCTGACCACCGGCGTCTCGGTGGAAACCAACGACTTCACGACCGACGGCGTTCTGCCCGTGGCCGTACTTGCCACCGGCGGCCCCGCCCTCATCCCCAGCGGCGGAACCGGCACAATCCACACCGGGCTCTTCGTCCGCGACTGCTCCGCACCCCGGCTGCCAGACGCCGTCATCGTGACCTACCCCCTCACCGGCACTACCGGTGCACCGGGACCTGGCCTACCGATAACGGCGACCGTTCGGATCCCCGGGACAGATCGGACGCGCTACGGCCAGATGATCCTGGCTTGGCCCAGCGGGGCCCAAGCCACGATCCAGGCCGCACTCAACCACCTGTGCAAAGGGAACGGGGTCGCTACAACCCCGTAACGACTGAGTGCTCGGCAAGGCGCCGACGCCAATCTTGCTGGCGAAGGCGTCACCTGACGCCGGGCACCTCTCACTCAGGCGAGCGCGAACGGCACATCTCCGCGGCCTGCTACAGAGTCACGATGTCTTCCACGTCACCCGTAACCGTGTTGGTGATGCCCACCGAGGAAACGACGGCGGTGACTGGTTCATAGTCGAGGACAGCACCCATCGCGACCAGGACTTGCTGGTGGCTCAGCCGCTGGGTCAGCGTGCAGTGCGGCACCCAGGAACCGGGCAGGTAGTACTCCCACCGCGCGACGGCGTCCTCAGCGAGCACCTCGTGCAACCGCTCGTGGCGGCTGATGAGTTGCCCGTTCGTCGTGACCGCCAAAAACACTGCGCCCTCGTCACCCGGGAAGGTGCCCAAGGTGTGCAGGTCCAGCCGGATGGGTTCCTCCGCCAGAACCGACCGGAGCCGTGCGCGACTCACCGATGAGAGTGACTCAGCAATCGCCAGGGTGACGTGGGGACGATGCTTGCCGTGGGTTTGGTCGGCCAGGCTAGGAACACCGGCCTCGTCGATGCGAACCCAGAGCCGACGAACCGCCGCATCCCCGGCCTCATCCAGAAACATCTCT
>Ga0208851_1000323_pt1 | contig 21901 bp, 17 predicted proteins | sample NGESurshal092012_FD_184481 | JGI IMG/M metagenome (GOLD analysis project Ga0208851, IMG submission 184481) | Arctic peat soil microbial communities from Barrow, Alaska - NGEE Surface sample 415-2 shallow-092012 (SPAdes) | ecosystem: Environmental > Terrestrial > Soil > Wetlands > Peat ... | reverse complement strand
CGTCCCGAGCACCGCGCCGAGGATGCCGCCCGGGTTCTTCGAGGCGGGCACCGAGCCGGCGCAGGCCTGCACCATGCTGAAGGTGCTTCCAAGAAGCCGCGGCAGGTCCACGCCCATCACGCCCGCGGGGACCAGCCCGAAGTTGGACAGCGCCGAGTAGCGGCCACCGATGCTCGCCCGGCCCGGGAAGATGGCCCGGAACCGGTGCTCCCTCGCGACCTGCTCCATCTTCGATCCGGGGTCGGTGATGGCCACGAAGTGGCTGCCCGTCTTGTCCTTCCCGACGGCGTCCACGGTCCTCGCCCAGAAGAACTGGAAGAAGATGTTCGGCTCGAGCGTGCTCCCGCTCTTGCTGGACACGATGAACAGGGTCCTGGCCGGGTCGACGCGCTTGCTGAACGCCTGCACCTGCACCGGGTCGGTCGAGTCGAGCACCAGCAGCTCGGGCTTGCCCTTCACCGGCCCGTACGTCCGGGCCATCACCTCCGGGCAGAGCGAGCTACCGCCCATGCCCAGCAGCAGCACGTGCGTGAATCGCTCCTGCTGGATGCCCTGGAGGAACGTCCCGAGCTCCGGGCTCACCGGCGCCTTGGCATCCACGATGTCCAGCCAGCCCAGCCACTTCGCCTCGTCGTGCCCGGTCCAGAGCGACGCGTCGCGGTCCCAGAGCCGCTGCATCTTCTTGCCCTGGTCCCAGTCGGCGAGCGTCTTCTCCACCGCTCCCTTCAGCTCTCCGGGAAGCTGCAGCTCGATGCCGTTCACCTCGGTCTTGGTGCCGCCCGAGCCAAGCCGGCTGTCCACCGCCGAGAGCAGCTGGGTGAAGCTGTCGGCGAAGAGCTTTACGCCCTCCTCGACCAGCTGGTCGGTGATGGAGGTCATCGAGATGCCCGACTTCTCCAGGGCCGCCATGGTGCCCTCGGCCTGGGGCAGCCCCTGGTCCAGCGTGCGCTTCGGCTTGCCGTGATCCCGGTAAGCGTCGATCGTCGCCGGGGGGACGGTGTTCACCGTGTCCGGACCGATGAGCTCCTCGATGTAGAGCACGTCCGAGTACTTCGGGTTCTTGGTGCCGGTGCTGGCCCACAGCACCCGCTGGGTCTTGGCGCCCTTGTCCGCGAGCGCCTTCCACCGCGCCCCGGAGAAGATCTGCCCGTAGCCCCGGTAGGCCAGCTTGGCGTTGGCGATGGCCACCTTCCCGGCGACCTGCTCGAACAGCGCCTTCTGCTCCGGACTCGCGCCCGCCTTCTCTTTCTGGGCGATGGCCTTCTCGACCAGCGAGTCGATCCGGCTGACGAAGAAGCTGGCGACCGAGGCGATCTGCGAGAGGTCCTCGCCGCGTGCCGCCCGCTTCTCCAGACCCTTGATGTACGCCTCGGTCACCGCCGCGTACGCCTCCTGGCTGAAGAGGAGGGTGACGTTGATGTTGATGCCCTCGGAGATCGCCTGCTCGATCGCGGGCACCCCGGCCTTCGTCCCGGGGATCTTGATCATCACGTTGGGCGAGCCGAGCGCCTTCCACAGCCGGCGAGCCTCGACGACGGTGCCCTCGGTGTCGTTGGCCAGCGTCGGCGAGACCTCGAGCGAGCAGTACCCATCGCGGTGGCCGGTGGCGTCGTAGACGCTCCGGAAGATGCGCGCGGCGTCGCGGATGTCGCGCACTGCCAGCACCTCGAACACCTCACCGGCGCTGGCGCCCTTCGGCGCCCATTCCTTGAACAGATCGTCGTAGTCCTGGCTGCCCTCCACCGCCTTCTGGAAGATGGTGGGGTTGGAGGTGAGCCCCTTCACCGCGTCCTCGCGGATGAGGCGCCCCAGCTCGCCGCTGGTGACCAGACTCCGACGCATGTTGTCGAGCCAGATGCTCTGACCCAGCTCTGCCAGCTGCTGAAGCGGATTCATGCGTGCTCCTTCGACCAGCGCCGTTCCAGCGCCTTGACCTTGCCCAGCCGCCGCTCGTGACGTTCCTCGTGGGTGTAACGGGCAGCGAGGAACGTCGTCACCAGATCGTCGGCGAGGGCCGAGCCGATGATCCGCGCCCCGAGCACGAGGACGTTCATGTCGTCGTGCTCCACGCCCTGGTGGGCGGAGTACCCGTCGTGGCAGATGGCACCGCGCACGCCGGGGATCTTGTTCACCGCCACCGAGGCCCCCACGCCGCTCCCGCAGAGGAGGATTCCGCGATCGGCGCGGCCCTCGCGCACCGCCAGGCCAATCTTCTCGGCGAAGTCGGGATAGTCCACCGGAGCCTCGGACTCCGTCCCCAGGTCGGTCACCTCGTGTCCCAGGGCACGCACCACCGGCATCAGGTGCTGCTTGAGGGCGAAGCCGGCGTGGTCGGACGCGAACGCGATCCGCATGGCCTCACTTGCCCTTTCCGAGCTGCTCCTTCGCCGCGGCCACCACGTGGTCGGTGGTGAAGCCAAAGTGCTGCAGGAGCTCCTTCAGCGGCGCGGACGCCCCGAAGCTCTTCATCCCCAAAATCTTCCCGGTGCGCCCCACGTACGTCTCCCAGCCGAACATCGCCGCCTGCTCGACGGCGACCCGGGCGTTCACCGACGTGGGCAGCACCGACTCGCGGTACTCGGGCGACTGCTGCTCGAAGATCTCCCAGGACGGCATGCTGACCGCGCGGGCCCGGATGCCCTCGGCCTTGAGACGCTCGTACGCCTGGACGATGAGCTGCACCTCGCTACCGGTGGCCATCAGCAACACCTCGGGCTTGCCTCCGTCCGCGTCGGCCAGCACGTAGGCGCCCTTCCGGGTCCCGCTCGCCGCTGCGTACCTCGTGCGGTCGAAGGTGGGGAGCGCCTGGCGGCTGAAGACCAGGATGGCCGGATGGTGCTTGCTCTCCATCACCAGGCGGTAGCACTCCGTCACCTCGTTGGCGTCCGCAGGGCGGAGGACCCAGAGACCGGGGATCGCGCGCAGCGAGGCGATCTGTTCGACGGGCTGGTGCGTCGGCCCGTCCTCGCCCAGGCCGATCGAGTCGTGGGTCATCACGTGGAACGCCGGGATCTCCATCAGGGACGACAACCGCACCGGCGCCCGCATGTAGTCGACGAAGGTGAGGAAGGTGCTCCCGAACGCGCGGACCTTGCTCAGCACCATCCCGTTCACGATCGCGCCCATCGCGTGCTCGCGGACGCCGAAGTAGATGTTCCGGCCGCCAGGCTCTTCCGCGGAGAGATTTGGCTCGCCCTTGATGGTGGTCTTGGTCGAGCCGCTCAGGTCGGCCGCGCCGCCGAGGAGCCAGGGAATCCTCTTCGCCAGGGCGTTGATCACCTGGCCGGAGGACTCGCGGGTGGCCAACCCCTTCGCGTCCGCGGGAAAGACCGGGAGCTCGGTGTCCCAGCCGGCGGGGAGCTCGAAGCGGTCGATCTGGTCCAGCTCCTTCGCCTGCTCGGGGAACTCCCTGGCGTAGCGGGCCCGCGCTGCCTCCCACTCGGCGTGGAGTCTCTTGCCGCGTGCCCCGATGCCCTGGTCGAAGTGCTGGCGGACGCCGTCAGGAACGAGGAACTGCGCGTCCTCGGGCCAGCCGTAGCTCTTCTTCGCCGCCCGCACCTGCTCCTCGCCGAGCGGCTCGCCATGGGCGGCGCTGGTGTCCTGCTTCTTGGGGCTCCCGTAGCCGATGTGCGAGTCGACGACGATCAGCGTTGGCCGGCCCTGCTGCTTGAAGAACTGGAGCGCCTTCGCCAGCTGGCCGAGGTCGTTGGCGTCGGTGACGTGCGTCGTCGCCCAGCCGTAGGCCTCGAAGCGCTTCGGCACGTCCTCGTTGAAGGAGAGCGAGAGCTTGCCGTCGAGCGAGATGTGGTTGTTGTCGTACAGCCAGCAGAGGTTCGGGAGCTTCAGGTGGCCGGCGAGCGACGCCGCCTCCGACGCGATGCCCTCCATCATGCAGCCGTCGCCGAGGATGGCGTAGGCGTCGAAGTCGAAGAGGGTGAATCCCGGCCGGTTGTAACGCGCGCCGAGCCAGCGGGACGCGATGGCCATTCCCACCGAGTTCGCCGCGCCCTGCCCCAGCGGCCCGGTGGTGCTCTCCACCCCGGTGGTGATGCGGTACTCGGGGTGGCCGGGCGTGCGGCTGCCCATCTGGCGGAAGTGCTCGATGTCGTCCAGCGAGACCGCCGGCGCATCCAGCACCCGGCCCTCGTAGTCCACCTGCCGGACGCCGGTCAGGTGGAGCACCGAGTAGAGGAGCATCGAGGCGTGCCCGTTGGAGAGTACGAACCGGTCGCGGTTGGGCCAGGTCGGGTCGGCCGGGTCGAACCGCAGCACGTTCTGCCACAGCGCGTAGGCCACCGGGGCCAGCGCCATGGGGGCGCCGGGGTGGCCCGAGTTCGCCTTCTGCACCGCATCGATGGACAGCGTGCGGATGGTGTCGATGGCGAGCTTCTCGATTCCAGGCTGGGGCACTGAGGCACTCCGAGATGTGGGGAAAGGGCGGGGGTCTCCCGACGACCCTTTTCTGGCGCACCGGAGGGTCCGATACAAGGCGCACCTGGGTGACGGTTGCCGTGGTGAAGGGTTGCGTTACGGCTTCAACACGCGCCGCTGGACCGTGCGTTCCTTTCGTCATCCGCGGAATGGCCGGTACACTCGCGCCCGAACTGATGTCCGACACGCGGGCGGCCATCCGCGAGCTGCGCTCCCTCGGCGAGAAGCGAAGTACGCAGGGTCTCACCGATCAGGAGCAGAGCCGGCTCGCCGAGCTGAGAGAGAGGCTGGGGTTGCCATCCGAGCCGGCCGAGAGCCGGTCCGGCGGCCCACGGTCGGGCGGCGCCCCATCCGGGGTTGCCGCTCCGGCATCCGGCTCGATTCCACGCCAGGCGGTCGCAGCGGAGGCACTTTCCCCGCTCGAGGCCCCTCTGGAACCTGCGGCGCTGCCGAGCTTTGCGCCGGTTCCCGCGCCGGAGCCGCCCGCTCCCGCGCTGCACACCCTGGTGGAGGCAAGCCCACCGGCGACCACGGTGTCCACGGACGCGCCGAGGCTGGCGCCTTCCGAGCTCACGGGCTCCCGCGACCAGTCGCCGGACGTGAGCGCCCTCGGGGCAGAGGAGCCGGGCCGTCCGCTCGCGCCGGACGCGTCGACTGCAAGCAGGCGGGGCATCGAACGTCCGCTGGGGGACGTCCCGAGGCTCGCGCCGGACGCGCCTGCGCCGACGACGGACGCGGACGGACTGGCCGCCGAGCCGCCGCTGGAGGCTCTCCCCGAGCTACGGGCCGAGGCACTCGCCCCCACGACGGACGCCGACGCCGTGCACGCCGCGCCGCCGCTGGAGGCTCTCGCCGAGCTCGCACCGGACGCGCCCACGACGGACGCGGACAGCGTGGACCGCGCGCTTCCGATGGAGGCCGTCCCCGAGTTCCTCCCGCCGGCGCCGCCGCTGGAGGCTCTCCCCGAGATGGGGTCCGAGGCGCTCGCCCCCACGACGGACGCGGACGTCGTGGACCGCTCGCCACCGACGGAGGCTCGCCCCGGGCTCGCGCCAGACGTACCCGCGCCCACGATGGATCCGGACGGCCTGGACGCCGCGCTTCCGCTGGAGGCTCTCCCAGAGCTCCAGTCGGCCGCGCTGGAAGAGCCGACCCCGGCGTGGGGTGCGGCAGACGGCGTTGTGCCGGAAGACGCCGACCTCGCCGCCCCGGCGAGGCCCCCCTCGAGCCTCGCCGAGCGGATCGACGCGGCAGTGAACGGCCTCGAGAGCGAGCCCGACTGGGGAGCCGTTCCTGTCACCCCCGGGCCGATCGCCGAGGAAGGCGCCGAGACTTTCGTCGCGGCGGACCTCGGGGCCATCCCGCTGGACATCGCAGACCCCGCGGTGGACCCGGCCTATGCCGAGGGCGGGGCCATCATCGAGCTGTCCGCGGCCGACGTCGTGCTGCTCGATGGCGAGCCCGCCGACCCCGTCCCGCTCGCGGCGCTCCACGAGTTCGTCGGGGAGCAGGCGGTGGACCCGCGCGCACTCGACTTCGACGATCAGGGCGAGCAACCTACCCTTCCGCCTGAGGACCTCCAGGCCAGCGAAGCCGAGCTCGCGGCGGCGCCGGAGGCCTTTCGCGCGGCTGCCGTGCCGGCGCCGGAGCCCAATCCTCCGCCTGCGCCCGTTCCGCCTGCCCCGCGGGTCTCCCTTCCCCGACCTCCTCCACCTCCCGCGCCCCCCGCGCCGATTGCCCTGACCCGCGAGTCGCCCCCCGCTGCCGCTCCTGACCGACGGGTCACTCCGGCACCGCCCAGGGCGCCGGCCCCACCGCCTCCCCCGGCGGCCGCCCTGGCCGAGGCTGCCGCCCGGGTGCCGACCCTGAGCGCCGCACGCCCCGAGCCACCGCGGCGCGCCGGCTTCGGCCAGAGCGGGCCGTTCGCGCGGCCACCTGCAGTCCTGATGGCTCCGGCCTCGCTCGACGTGATGGACGAGGAACCCGTCGAGCCCATCCCCCCACCGACCCCGCAGGGAACGGACGTCGCGGCCGGCGCGGAGGTCTTCGGCGGCGCTTACCTGAGCCCGACGTTCGTCGAGGGGGAACACCGGGTGGTGCTTCATACGCTCGAGGGTCAGGTCCGGCGCGGCACGGTGAAGGACCTCGACCTCCTGGACGCGGTGGTCCGGCTCGCCAGCCCCGGCCGGCCACCCGAGGCGATCGCTGCCGAACGGGTGAAGGCCATCTTCTTCATGCAGGAGCCTGGCGCCGCGCCGCTCCCCTCCACCGGGCGCCGCATCCGCGTGGGGTTCGCCGATGGGCGGCAGATCGTCGGCTTCTCGGACGACGTCGACACCGGCGAGCAGGGCTTCTTTCTCGTCCCGGCCGACACCCGCACGCACACCGCCCGGATCTACGTCTTCCGGGCGGGGGTGCAGTCGATCAGCGCAGCGTAGCGCCGCGAATCACTTCGCCGCGGTGGGGGCGCCCTGCTTGATGAGCTCCATCTCGACGGTGATCGCGACGTCCTCCCCGACGATCACACCGCCGGCCTCGATGGACCTGTTCCAGTTCAGCCCGAAGTCCTTGCGATTGACCTTGGTCGTCGCGGTCACACCACGGCGAACCTTGCCACCGGCCAGCGTCTCGGGCGTGTACTCGAGGTTCAGCACCACCGGCTTGGTCACGCCGTGCATCGTCAGGTCGCCAGTCACCTTGAGCGCGTTGCTGGCCTCGCCCTTGACGACCTTCGTGGACTTGAAGGTGATGGTCGGGTACTTCTCGACGTCGAAGAAGTCCGCCGACTTGAGGTGCGCGTCGCGCTTGGGCTCGCGGGTGTCGATGGTGGTGGCGTCGATGGTGATGGTCGCCGAGCTCTTGGTGATGTCCTTGTCGTCTTGCTCGATCACGCCGGTCGTCTTGCCGAACTGGCCGCGGACGTTGGACACCATCATGTGCTTCACGACGAAGGAGCTCTCGGTGTGAGCAGGGTCCACGTCCCAGGTGGACGCGGCAGCGGGGAGGGCGACGAGGGCTGCGAGGGCAACGAAGGAACGCATGGGGTGTCTCCGGAATCGAGGGTTCGGTTTGGCGAACGCGGGGCGTTGGATGCCTGGCCCAGGTCCTCGATTCAATGATTCCGTCGTGAAACACACCGTTTCACTGGAGAAAACGGTCGGAGTCCCTGGGGGTGTTCCGGTCGGGGCTCACGACGCTCAGGTGCTTGCTCCGGCTGCGGAGCTTCCGGTGGAGCCTCCAGCTCTGGAGTCGCAGGAGCCAGTCCGACGGTCCCCCGAGCTTCAGGTAGGCCCAGGTGAGAACCAGCGCCGCCGCGGACGGGACGACGAGCAAGAAGCTGGAGAACGCGCCGCTCAGGAAGACGAAGCCCACGCCGATCAGCGCGAACACGTTGCCGCTGACCGGGAGCCCCCAGAAGTTCGTCTGCCGCCCGCCGAAGCTCAGCCCGTAGGCGACCCACAGTGCAGAGCCCATGACGAAGCCGCCCGGGAACGAGATGGCGCGGAGCGTGGGGACCAGGAGCGACAGGAGCACGGTGATGACACCGGCGAGCGCGGTGGTGCCGACGGCGAACGCGCCCATCCGCCGTGTCCCCCAGCTCTGCTCCAGAGCTCTGCCGAGCTGCCAGAGGATGAGCGCCCCGAAGATGACGCCCATTGGAGAGCTCTCGATGAAGCCGTAAGTGAGCAGCTGCCAGACCCACCCGCGCAGCACGGCGCCCGGCACGAGCAGGAGCAGCGAGCCCATTCCCTCGCGCGTGAGGGCGAAGAGGACGGAGCCGACGACCAGCGCGACCGCGAGCCACGCGGCGGCTCCCTGCAGGCCGGGGAGAACGGGGCGGAATCGACGACGCACGGGAGGCATCCTGCGAGGTCGCCACTTCCGGGCTCGCAGCGCAACCCCCCGCTACGCGTTCCGCTCGGGGGCCCCGCGGGGCCGATAAAACACGGTGATGGTCAAGCAGTGAAACTCCTTGTCGGAGCTCTGGGTCACCACGCGATCCACCACCTCGACGCCCGGGTTCTCCCGGAGCCACTTGGTGATGGTCTCACCCATGGTCTCGCGGTCCCGGGCGAGCGTCGTCGAGAACACCTTCACTCCGGTGAAGGGCACGCTGGCCATGCGCCGGGTTCTTACACTCGATGCCGCGAGATGAGCAACCACATTGGAAAGCTACAGCGAGCGTGCCCTGCGAGCGAGGCAGGCAGGCTCCTCCCGGCAGGAAGGACCGATGCCGTCCGGGTGGGGGCCGAGCGGCGTCCGGTCCGTCTCCTCCACCCCGCAGAGGACGCAGTGGCGCTTCCGCTGCCGCCGCTCGGCGCGCCGCTGCTCCGCAATCTCCTTGGCCCGCTCCCGCGAGGTCTTCGCGCCATCCGTCGTCATCGCGCCGTCACCCTCTGGAGAGCATCGATAACACGGCTTGCCCGGAAGGGGGGCGCCCGATGATGCTCACCCGTCGCTTCCCGATGCTTCTCCTCTCCGCGCGCCGTGCCCTGTTGGCCCTCGGGACGTGGGCCGCCGCGGGCTGTGAGCCGGGAAATCCGGTTCCGGAGTCCCGGCCAGCCGCCGTGGCGACCGCTCGGTCTCTGGTCCGTCCTCTGGTCTCCCGGAACGCCCTCAGGACCCCGGCCACCCGGGATGCCTCCGGTGCCTCGGTGTCACCAGGCCCGACGGCGGTCCTGCTCGGGCACCGGGCTCCGGACGGGACGCTCCGGGTCGGCTGCGTCGACAGCGAGGATGGAGCCGAGGCGCTGGTCGACGCGTCCGACGAGGAGCAATGACCGCCCGGTGGGCCAGGCCGCTCTGCCTGCTCGGCCTCTGCGTCGGCCCACTCGCGATGGCGGGCGCAGAGATTCGCATCGTGAACGGCGACGGCTCCGGCCAGGGCCTCGGGGACCGGAGCGGGGCCACCCCGGTCGGCGGCAACCCTGGCACGGCCGTGGGCGAGCAGCGACTCATCGCCTCGCAGTACGCGGCGGCGCTCTGGTCCGCGACGCTGGGCAACCGGGTCCCCATCGCCGTCCACGTCCAGTTCCCCGACCTGGACTGCTCCGGCGGGACCGCGGTGCTGGGCTCGGCCGGTCCCACGCTGCTCTACGACGGGGATCGCTACCCGGCTGCGCTCGCCAACGAGCGGGCCGGGCGGGACCTCGACCCCGGGCGCGAGGAGATCGAGGCGCGCTTCAACGCCCGCGTGGGCCGGCCGGACTGCGCGGTGACGGCCTGGTACACCGGCCTGGACAACGTCGCCCCGCCGGGCAGCACCGACCTGGCCTCCGTCTTCCTGCACGAGCTCGCGCACGGGCTCGGGTTCATCAGGTCGTCCATGGCGTTCCGGGACCGCGCGCGCGACGCGACCAGTGGGCTCCTCCTCTCACAGCTCGGCGCTGCCGACTTCGACGCCGCCGTCCGCCGGCCGATGGGGGTCAGCTGGAGTGGCCCGGTGGTGCGCGCGACGAAGGATTCGTTCCTCGACAGCACCGACGGGGTGCTCCACCTCCCGGACGGGGGCGCCTTCGCCGTCGCCCGCGCGCGGTTCAGCCCTGCGCGGGTGAGCGTGACGGCGCCCCTGATGCTCGCGCAGGACGCGGACGGCGGGACCGGCAGCGACGCCTGCATGCCCATCGCCCCGGCGGCGGGCGCGCTCGTGCTCGCCGAGCGCCGGCTCCGCACCGACGGCGGGCTCCTCTGCCTCGTGTCGCAGCGCGCGCTCAACGCGCAGGCGGCGGGGGCGGCCGGCCTGCTGATCCGCAGCGGCGTGCCCGGCGGCGGCCCGGTCTCGTACACCGGCGACGCTGGCACCGAGGTGAACATCCCGGTCTGGGGCGTCTCGTTCGACGATGGGGCCGCGCTGGAGCAGGCGCTCGATGCAGGGGCGCTCAGCGTCCTCGTCGACGGCGAGGGGAGGCGCGCGGGCGAGAACCTGGCGGGAGATGTCCTGCTCTACACCCCCAGCGCCTACGCCGAGGGCTCGAGCGTGGGCCACTGGGACTCGAGCGCCTCGCCCGACCTCCTGATGGAGCCCAACATCAACCCGCGCCTTCCCCGGGACCTCGACCTCACGCCGGCGGCGCTGGCGGACCTGGGCTGGTCTCCGCCGTCGGGGCTGAGCATCGGGGCAACGACGCTCGGGCCGGACTTCTCGGACGGGCGACCTCCGCAATTCATCGTCCACGTCGTGAACCGCGGGGCGACGCCCGCGACGGGCGTGGTGCTCGATGCGAACCCCGACCCGAAGCTGGCCCTGGTCTCCACGGGGCTGGACTGTCCGACCGGTCTGCCCTGCGCGCTGGGAGACTTGCCGCCCGGAGCGGTCCGGACCGCCACCGCACGCTACGCCATCCGGAGCGGCCAGCCGGGCAGCGTGGCGGTCGAGTTCCGCATCTCGGGCGGCGACCCCGCGCCTCGCCTGCAGGACGCGACCACCCGGGTGGTCGCCTCGCGGGCCTCGGGCTGCAGCACCACCGGCAGCGGCCCCGGTGGGGCGTTCGCGCTCGTCTGCGTCGCCGCGTGGGCGCGCCGCCGAGTCGCGCGGGCTGCTCAGGTGGGCGTGAGCGCGGTCTCGGCGGCGTTCCTGTTGCGCCGCCGCTCGATGAAGTACGCGGCGCCCACGCCGACCTCGTAGCAGAGCAGCATCGGCCCGGCGAGGATGGCCATGTTGATGGGGTCACCGGTCGGGGTGATGACCGCGGCGAGGATGAGGCACACCACCACCGCGTGGCGCTGGTACTTCATCAGGAACCTGGCCTTCACCAGCCCGAGCGCGGCCAGCAGCGCCATCACCAGCGGCAGCTCGAACACCACCCCCAGCGCCAGCAGCAGCATCAACACCAGGGACAGCTGCTCGCTCATCGTCAGCAGCGGCCGCGTCCAGGCCTCCTCGGAGAGCGAGCCCTGACCGGCGGCGAACGTCTTCTGCATCTTCCACAGCCGCGCCACCTGCGAGCCCTGGCTCCCCGCCGCGCCGGCGAGGAGCGAGGCGGACTGCTCGAGCGCCTCGGAGGACTTCCCGAGCGCGCCGGACTGGAATGCCTCCACCGCCTCGACCCGCTTCTCCAGCGCCTGGCGCAGCGCCGGGGCGGCACCGAGGCCGAGCCCGTCTCGCGTGGCGTCCACCAGCCGCCCCTCGGCGTCGAGCCGTGCCTGCAGCTCGACGACCCCGTCGGCGAACCGGTCCGGGGCCGACACCCGCCCGTCCCCGAACGCGGTCAGCCGCTGCGCCTCTCCGTCGGCGATGTTGGCGGCGCGGTCGAAATCGCCCGAGCGGGCGAAGCGGAGCGCCTCCAGCTCCATCGCGCGGGCCCGCTCGATCCGCGCCTTGATCGGGGCGGTGCTCCCGCTCGAGAGGAGGAAGTTGAACATCGTGGGCAGCACGACCACGTAGCAGAAGGTCGCGCCGATGAGGAACGCGATCGTCCCGAGGAGCACGAACGGGAACGCGTACCTGCGCTCGCGCGGATACAGGCCCGGCGCCACGAAGCCCCAGAGCTGGGAGAGGAGGACGGGCGTGGCGAGGAAGATGCCGGCGTACAGGCCGACCTTCATCAGGACGTTCAGCTCCTCGATGCCCGACGTGTAGATGAGGCTCCGGTCCGCAGGCGGGAGCGCGTCCAGCACCGGCTTCATGAGAAAGCCGAAGATGGGGCGGGCCCAGAACAGGCCTGCACAGCCGAGCACCAGCACCGCGATGACCACGCGGAGCAGCCGGGACCGAAGCTCGCGCAGGTGCTCGGCGAGGCTCATCCGGGCCTGGAGCGGCTCGGGCTGGGGTGCCGCCTCATCCATGCGCGGGCGGCTCGCCCTCCGGGCGTGCGCTGACCGCCGGCTCGGAGGCAGGGGCGGCGGGCTCGGGCGGCGACGCCGCAGGAGGCTCGGAGGCGAGCGGCGCCGCCGAGCTCGGCCGTGCCGCGACGACGCCCTCGGGCGGGGGGAAGATGGACGGGTACGTCGGTGGGGCCAGCTCGCCGTCCGGACCGACGGTCGCCGGCGGCACCGGCTGGGCCGGTGCGGGTGGCTCGATGCGCTTGGTCTGCGCCTGGTCTTCGGCGAAGACCTCCTGGTCCATCTTGTAGAACTCGCGCTCGACCATGCCCCGCACGTCGTCCGTTTGCCGGCGGAACTCGCGCACGAACTTGCCGATCCCCCGCGCCAGCTCCGGCAGCTTGTCCGGGCCGAGCAGGAGCAGGGCGACGATCATGATGACGGCGATCTCGCCGGCGCCGAGGTTGAACATCCTTCCACCGCTCTTAAACCTCTTTCGGGGCCGTTGCCATTCCCCCGGGCACGGAGGCGGACCCCGCGTTCCACCCGGTGGAGCAGGAACGGGAGCAGCAGCGTGAGCGCGATTGCCATCCGGCCGAGCGTCGGCACGTTGCCCAGGCTGCCGTCGGATTGCACGAAGAGCACCTCCGACGAGAGGCTCGCCCCGAGCGCGCTGGCCGCGTGCTGCACCGCGGACTGGAAGGACATGAAGCGCGCCCGCTCCGCCGGCTCGGGCACCTTCGAGGCGAGGGTGTTGTAACTCACGTTCCTCGCCGAGAGCGCGAAGAAGATGAAGACCGCGAGCGCCGTCACCGGCACACCCCGGGGGACGTGGACGAACAGGAGCTGGAACGCCGCGGCGAGCAGCAGCGCGGCGGCGGTCCCCACCCGGAAGCTGCCGAACCGATCCACCAGGCGTCCCACGAGCCGGAGGGTGACGAAGCTCACCACGCCGCCGATGCCGTAGACCCACTGCAGCTGCGTGCGAGGGAGCCCGAGGTTGGCCTGGACGTAGGCCGAGATGTTCGGGAGCACCAGGAACCCGGCGGCCATCGTGACCGCGGTCATCGTGTACGAGGTGAGCACCAGCGGGCGGAAGAGCCGCTGCAGCGGAACCACGCCCTGCGCCCCGCGCGCGAGGTGCGCCCGGAGGCTCGGCAGAAAGGCCGCGACGGCGGCAGTGACCAGGAGCCCGAGCACGCCGACGACGACGAAGGGCAGCCGCCACCCGCCCCAGAGTGACAGCTGGAGGCTGAGCGGCACGCCGATGACCGAGGCCACAGAGAACGCGCCCATGACCGCGCCCATCGCCCTGCCGCGCCGTTCGGGGGGAACGGTGTCGGCGACGATGGAGAGGGACAGCGAGGTCGCAGGTCCGCCGAACGCGCCGGCGAGAAGGCGCGCGGCGAGGAGCGACTCCAGATTCCACGACAGCCCGCCGGCGAGCGTTCCGAGCACCAGCCCGGTCATGGCGACCGCGAGCGCCGGGCGTCGATCGAACCGGTCGAGGAACGTGGAGCCGGCCACGCCCGCCAGCGCCGCGGCCGCGGTGTAGGCCCCTCCGATGAGCCCGAGGCGGGAGATGGGGATGCCCAGCGCCGTCGCGAAGTCCGGGCCGAGCGGCATCACCATCACGAAGTCCCAGATGTTGATGAACTGGACGGCTCCGATGAGGAACACCATCCAGCCCTCGGAGGGGGCCCGGCGGGAACTCATAGGCGGAACCGGCGCACCTCGCTGCGGAGCACCTCGGCCTCTTCCTGGAGCCGGGCGATCGCCTCCTCCAGCTGACGCACCGTCCGCGCCTGCTCCTCGCTGACGCCGCGGATGGCCTCCATGGCCTTGAGCACCGCCGCCGAGCCGCGGGTCTGCTCCCGCTGCGCCCGCTCGAGCAGCTGGATCCGCTCGCGCATGGCCTCGAGCCCGCGGGTGATGAGGCGGCTCCCCGCGGCCTGCTCCTGGCTCCGGCGCTGCACGTCGGTGGTCACGGTCTGCATGTGCTCGGCGGACCGGGTGATGCGGGCCGTGCCGCGGGCCTGCGCCTGCGCGGACTGGGTGACCGACTGCACCGTCTCCGCGATGCGCTGGACCGCCGCGGTCACCGTCCGGCTTCCCCGGGCCTGCTCCACGGTCGCGCGGGCGATGGCCTTCACCATCACCGTGCTGCGGTTGGCGGTGCCGCTGATGCGCTTCAGCGCCGTCTCTGCGTCGCGCCCCAGCGCCACGCCCTCCTGGACGTGCCGGACGCCCTGCTCCACCGCCTCCACCGCGTTGCGGCTCTCCTCCTGCATCCTGGCGATGAGCTCGGAGATCTCCTTGGTCGAGGCGCCGGTGCGCTCAGCCAGCTCCTTGATCTCGTCCGCCACCACCGCGAAGCCCTTGCCCTGCTCACCCGCCTGCGCGGCGATGATCGCTGCGTTGAGGGCCAGGAGGTTCGTCTGCTCGGCGACCTCGTCGATGACGTCGAGGATCGCCACCACCTCGCCCACCCGGCGGCCCAGCCCCTCGATGACCCGCGCGGCAAGCTCGCTGGACTCGCGGATCCGGTCGATTCCGGCGAGCGTCTTCTGGAGCGACTGCACGCCGCTCGCCGCCTCGGCGGAGACCTGCTCGGAGAGCCGGGCGGTCTCGTTGGCGTTGGTCTCCACCTGTCCGATGCTGACGTCCATCTGTTTGATGCTGAAGGAGGTCTCCTCCGTGGATCCCCCGAGCTCCTCGATGGCCTTGGCCACCTCGACGATGCTCCGGGTCATCTCGTCGATGGCGGCGGTGGTCTCCTGGACGCTGGCCGCCATCTGCTCCACGCCCTCGGCCACCTCCTCGTTGCGCCGGGCGATCTCCGCGATGCGCGCCGAGCTCTCCTCGGCGGTGTGGTGCAGCGCCTCCACGTTGGCCGCGACCTCCTGGTGGGCGCCGAGCGCCTCGGCCATCGAGCGGCTGGTCTCCGTCACCTGGGACTGGATGGTGGTGGCGCCGGAGCTGACCTGCACGCCGGAGCGCGAGAGCTGGTCGATGACCGTGCCCACTGCCTCGCTGACGTTGCGCACGCGGGCCAGGGTGTCCCGGAGCCCCTGGCCGATGCGGTTGAGGGCCCCGGCGAGCACGGCGAGCTCGTCGGTACCGCCCAGGGTGACGGTCTGGGTGAGGTCGGCCTCGCCCATCCGGCGGGCGGCGGTCAGGATCTCCTCCAGGGGCCGGGTGAGCACCACCCGGCTCAGGAACCAGAGCAGCGCGGCGAAGGCCAGGAAGCCGGCCACCATGGCGAGCGAGAGCGTGCGCCCGAACTGGCGGAGCACGCCCGCCTCGTCGCCCCGGTGGATCGCGGCGAGCAGCCTGGCGTCGTGCGAGACGTAGAGCCAGATCAGGGCCAGCACGGCCAGGAGCGACAGGCTCGAGACGCCGAACAGCGCGTTCCGGAGCCCGAGTTGTCGGAGGAATCGCAGCACGGGCGAGCCATGGACTGTACTCCCCCGGGCCTGCCCGGCGGGCAGCTCGTTTCGGGCGGCCGGCCCTCGCCTCTGCGGTGCGCTACATTCAGAGGCACCGACCGTGTCCGCGCCCGTCCTGGTCCTCACCCACCCGCTGTTCCTGCAGCACCAGCCCGGGCGCGGGCACCCGGAGTCACCGCTGCGCCTCTCCAGGACGCTCGACTACCTCGAGCAGCACCGCCTCCCCACGCTCGAGTTCAAGGCGCCGCGGCTGGCGCGACCGGAGGAGATTGCACGGGTGCACGAGCCCGAGCTGCTGGAGGAGTTCGGCGGCCTGGCGGGCGGGCACGTGGCGATCGACGTGGACACCTTCGCCTCGCCGAGCACCCACGACGCGGCGCTCGCGGCGGCAGGCGCCTCCATCGAGGCGGTGGAGGCGGTGCTCGGCGGCACGTACCGCACGGCCTTCGCCCTGGTGCGCCCGCCGGGGCACCACGCCGAGCCGAACAAGATGATGGGGTTCTGCTTCATCAACAACGCCGCGGTCGCGGCGGAGGCGGCCCGGACGCTCGGTGCAGCCCGGGTGCTCATCCTCGACTGGGACGTGCACCACGGAAACGGGACGCAGGCGGCGTTCTGGGAGCGTGGCGACGTGCTCTACCAGTCGGTGCACCAGTTTCCCTTCTACCCCGGGACCGGCGCGGCGCACGAGACCGGCGAACGGGCCGGGGCGGGCTACACGGTGAACGTGCCGTTCCCCGCGGGGCGGACCGACGCCGACCTCGGCGCGGCCTTCCACGAGATCTTCCTGCCCATCGCCAGTGCCTTCCGGCCGGATGTGATCATCGTCTCCGCCGGGTTCGACGCGCACGAGGACGACCCGCTCGGCGGGATGCTGGCGACCGAGCGCGGCTTCGCGGCGATGTGCAGCGCGATGAAGGCCCTGGCCGACGAGGTGGCCGGGGGGCGGCTGGTGCTGCTGCTCGAGGGCGGCTACTCGCTGCTCGGGCTCCCGCGGAGCGTGCACGCCTGTCTGGAGGTGATGGCCGGACGCCGGGACGACTTTCCGCGCGGGGCAAGCCGGGACGCGACGAAGGCCATCGACGCCAGCCGCCAAGCGCTGAAGCCGTACTGGAAGCTTTGAGAAGCGAAGGGCGTTCGCTCGCGCGGGTGAGCACGCCTGCCAACCGTCAGCTGCTCCCGCGCCTCGGCCTGGTCGAGGCGACGCTGGTGGTCATGGGCGGCATCATCGGGTCGGGCATCTTCATCAACCCGTCGGTCGTCGCCCGGCACGTTCACTCGGGCCCGCTGATCCTCGGGGCCTGGCTCGTGGGTGGGCTGGTGGCCCTGGTCGGCGCGTTCATCTATGCCGAGCTCGCCGAGCGCATGCCACGCGTCGGCGGCCAGTACGCGTACCTGCGCGAGGCGTTCCACCCGGCAGTGGGCTTCCTCTACGGATGGGCGCTCCTGGTGGTCATCAACGCTGGCGGGACCGCCGCCGTCGCGGTCACCTTCGGGCGGTACGCGGTCGAGCTCACCGGCTCGACACTCGACGAGCGGCTCGTCGCCGTCGGAACCCTGGTGCTGCTGGCAGGCATCAACTGCCTCGGGGTGAAGAGCGGGAGCCTCGTCCAGGGCGGGCTCATGGTGCTGAAGATCGGGGTGCTCGTGGCGCTGATCGTGCTCGGCATCGTCCTCGGCTCCCCCTCCCCGCCGATGCGAAGTGTGCACGCCGACGGGCCGCTCGCGTTCGGTGGAGCGATGGTGCCGGTGCTGTTCGCTTACGGCGGCTGGCAGACGGCAAACTTCATCGCTGCCGAGGTCCGGGACCCGAGACGCAACCTGCCCCGCGCGCTCCTGGCCGGGGTCATCGGCGTGGTCGTCCTGTACCTCGGGGCGAACTGGGTCTACCTCCGGGGCCTCGGGCCCGAGGGCCTCGCCGCCACCGGCACGCCGGCGTCCAGCCTGATGCGCGGGCTCCTCGGCAACCGGGGGGCCACCTTCATCGCGCTGGGCATCGCCATCTCCACGCTCGGGTTCCTCAGCCACTCGCTCCTGACGATGCCGCGGGTCTACTTCGCGATGGCCGCGGACGGCGTCTTCTTCCCGGCCGTCGCCAGGGTCTCCGAGCGGACCCGGGCGCCGGTGGCGGCCATCGTCCTCCAGGCGGTCCTGGGCATCGCGGTGGCGCTCTCGGGCCGGTACGAGCAGATCCTCGGCTACGTCGTCTCTGCGGACTGGGTGTTCTTCGGGCTCTCGGCGGCCTCGCTCTTCGTGCTCCGTCGGGACGCGGTCGGCGGACCGGAGATTCGTTTCCGGGTTCCCGGGCATCCGGTCACCACGGGCGCGTTCGTGGCGGTCTCCGCCCTGGTCGTCCTGGCCACTGCCTGGGCCTACCCGATGAACACGCTCATCGGTCTGGGGCTGGTGCTCGCCGGGCTCCCGGTCTACGCGCTCTGGACACGACGGCGCGCCCGCGCGATGCCGTCGATCGGAGGAACACCCCCTTGACCGAGCCTCGCAACGTCCTCGTCACCGGCGCATCCAGTGGCCTCGGCCGCGCGCTCGCACTGTGGTTCGCCCGTCGTGGGGCGAAGGTTTGGGCCGCCGCGCGCCGGACCGAGCTGCTGGAGACGCTCGCCGGCGACCCCAGCGCGAAGCCGGGGAGCATCGTCCCCCTCGCGCTCGACGTCTCGAGCATCGCCGCCATCCGCCGCGTGCTCCCGGAGATCGACGGTCTCGCAGACGGCGGGCTCGACGTCGTCATCGCCAACGCCGGCATCGGCGGCGAGGCCAACCCGCGCAAGGACACGTGGGAGAAGGTCGAGCGGATGATTCAGGTCAACGTCACCGGCGCGGCTGCGACGCTGGCCACGCTGGCCCCGCGAATGGCCGAGCGCCGACGAGGCCACCTGGTCGGCATCTCCTCGCTTGCCGCCTGGATGGTGACCCCGAAGATGGGCGTCTACTCGGCCACCAAGGCGTTCCTCGAGGTCTACTGCGACGGCCTGCACCTGGATCTCAGGAGCGCCGGCGTCGCCGTCACCTGCATCCACCCGGGGTTCGTGAAGAGCGAGATGACGGCGAAGAACAAGTTCAAGATGCCATTCCTCCTCGAGGCGGAGGACGCCGCCGAGCGGATGGGGCGCGCCATCCTCCGGCGGGAGAAGAGCTTCGCCTATCCCTGGCCGATGGTGCTCGCCACCCGCGCGGGACGCCTCGTCCCGGAGGCGGTGGTCGCCCGGGTGATGGGAAAGGGCGGCTAGTTCGGCAGGTTCATGAAGTTCGACGGGTCGACGCTGCCCTTGGGCGGCGTCTTCTCGTCCGGCGCCGTGCCCTTCTTGAACCACATCACCGCCGCGGTGCGGCTCGCGTTCGAGGCGATCTTCCCCGTCTTCGTGTCGACGACTTTCTTCTCGAGCGAGTCCTCGAGCCAGTCCGGAGGCGCGAACTCCGGCTGCGGCCGTCCGTCCAGCGCCCGCTGCATGTAGCTGAGCCAGATGGGGAGCGCTGCCCGGCCGCCGGTCTCGTAACGGGCGAGCGGATGCGGGTTCAGGTCGTAGCCCACCCAGGCGACGGTCACGAGGTCACGGGTGAAGCCGGCGAACCACGCATCGAACGAGTCGTTGGTGGTGCCGGTCTTGCCCGCCGCGGGCTTTCCGAGGCGCTGGGCAGGGGTGCCGGTTCCTTCGCGCACCACGCCCCGGAGCAGGTCGGTGAGGATCCACGCCGTCTCGGGGCTGATCACCTGCTGCCCCGGAGCGTAGAGCCGGGCGTAGCCGCCGGCGATGCGGTCGGTGAGCGAGGCCCACGGGTCGTCGAACGCCGTGTGGTCTTCCAGCGTGCGGCCGTACCGGTCCTCGATCTTCCGGAGCATCGTGGTCGGACGCTTCACCCCGAGGCGGTTGAAGGTCGCGTACACCTGAGCGAGGTCCCAGGGGTACACGCACGAGCTGCCCAGCGCCGCCGAGTAGTCGCGGTTCATCGGCGTGGTGAGGCCCAGCTGCTTCACCCACTGGGCCATGGGCTCGATGCCCACCGCGATGAAGGTCTTCACCGCCGGGATGTTCATGGAGTTGACCACCGCGGTGCGCAGCAGCACGTCGCCGTGGAAATCCTCGGTGTAGTTCTCGGGCTTCCAGCGAACCTGATGCTCGGGGTCGTTCTCGACGATGGGGCTGTCGACGATGACGTGGGCCTCGGTCCAGTCGAGCTTCTCGATCGCCGCCGAGTAGACCAGCGGCTTGAAGCTGCTCCCCGGTTGACGGCAGGCCTGGAAGGCGCGGTTGTACTCGTTGGCGTCGAAGTCGTATCCGCCCACCATGGCCGAGAGGTACTGGCGCTGCGGGTCGATGGACACCAGCGCGCCCTGGAGCTCCGGCTCCTGCTCCAGCCGGTAGAGCTGAACGTTCTGCGGGAGCGCGTCGAAGAGCCGCCGGTCGTATTGCTCGCGGTCGTCGGTGAGGTCCTTGGCGGCGACCGCACGCACCACGATGACGTCGCCGGGCTTCACCACCTTCTTGGCCGAGGTGAGCATCGCGCCCGGGTAGTAGGCCTCGGGGTTCACCTTGCGCGCCCACCGCATGCCGAGCAGCGGGAGCACGCCCTTGTGCGTTCCGACCTGGACCTCCACCCGGGTGTCGTCCACTGCGTTCACCAGCGCGACGTAGTACCGGTTGTTCTCGATCGGGCTTCCGCCCAGGGCCTTCTCGCTGCGGTCGATGAACGCCTTGCGCTGCTCGGGCGTGTCCAGCGTCATCACCGGGCCACGGAAGCCCTGCCGCTTGTCGACCTGGAGGAGCCCACCCAGCATCGCGTCCTGCGCCGCGCGCTGCTTCTCCGAGTCCATGGTGGTGAAGATCTTCAGGCCACCGCGAAGCAGGGCCGGGTTGCCGAAGCGCTGGACGATGTCTTTCCGGACCTGCTCGACGAAGTAGGGGGCGAACTCGTGGAAGACGTCCTCCACCGGGTAGACGTGGATCTCCTCCGCCATCGCCGCGTCGTACTCGGCGCGGTTGATCATTCCCTTGTCCTTCATCTGGCCGAGCACGTAGCCACGGCGGGCCCGCGCGCTCTTCGGATTCAGGAAGGGCGAGTACTTGCTCGGCGCCTGCGGCAGCCCCGCGATGAGGGCGGCCTCGGCGAGCGTGAGCTCACGCACGTCCTTGCGGAAGTAGTTCTCGGCGGCGGCCTGGACCCCGTAGCTGTGGTGCCCGAGGTACACGCCGTTCAGGTACAGGTAGAGGATCTCCTCCTTGCGGAGCGCTTTCTCCAGCCGCAGCGCGAGGATGGCCTCGCGCGCCTTGCGCTTCAGGCCCGCCGAGCCGCTGCGCTTCGTCGCCCGCTCGAAGCCTTCGCTGGAGATGAGGAGCGCCTTGGCGGTCTGCTGGGTGAGCGTCGAGCCGCCCTGCACGCTCCCGGCCCCGGTGGACTTCTTGAGCACGGTCTTGATGGCCGCCCGCAGCGTCCCGAGGGCGTCGATGCCCGGGTGATCGAAGAAGCTCGCGTCCTCGGAGGCGATGAACGCCTGCACCAGGCGCTTGGGGATCTTCTCGTAGGGCACGACCTTGCGCCGCTCGTCGTAGAACTCGCCCGCCAGCACCTGGTCATCGGCATAGACCTCGGTGAGCAGCGGCGGGGCCCAGGCCGCGATGCGGGGGATCTCGGGAAGTCCCACGCTGAACGTGTAGTAGACGGCCACCGCCCCCACGAGGGCCGCGGTGGTGCCGACGAGGGCGATGAACGCGAACAGCTTCCAGCTGCGGCGCAGCCAGTGTTTCCATGGCGGGCCGCGCGGCGGCGGGCGCTCGGGAAGGACGAGCCGGTGGCGCTCCCGGTCCTCGGGGTGTGGCGGGTCGGAGATGGGGCGGGAGAACATGGGTCGACGCGGCGGACGAGGTTACCAGAACCCCCCGCGATTCCTGTGTCTCGTCGCCGCCAGGCGGCCGCCCCGGTCCCCGGCAGGTGTCCAGTTGTGCGAACGTGGACGCCAGACCGGGGACCGATGAGGAGCCGGAACATGCAGGAGCAGACGAGCGTCTCCACTGACCGGGTGGCACCCACCGCGACGGCCCAGCCACGGGTCTGCGTCATCGGCGCGGGCCCGTCGGGCATCACCGCGGCGAAGAACCTCCTCGCGGCGGGCCTTCGCAACGTCGTCGTCTACGACAAGAACACCGAGGTGGGCGGCAACTGGATCTTCCGCCCGGGCGAGAGTCACTCCAGTGTCTTCGAGACCACGCACATCATCTCGTCCAAGCGGCTGTCCCAGTACGAGGACT
>Ga0208851_1000322_pt1 | contig 21907 bp, 20 predicted proteins | sample NGESurshal092012_FD_184481 | JGI IMG/M metagenome (GOLD analysis project Ga0208851, IMG submission 184481) | Arctic peat soil microbial communities from Barrow, Alaska - NGEE Surface sample 415-2 shallow-092012 (SPAdes) | ecosystem: Environmental > Terrestrial > Soil > Wetlands > Peat ... | reverse complement strand
GCGCGGAGCTTCCGCGGGTCTCGCACCCACCCACCTCGTGCTCCTCGTGAAACAGCCGGGCACCCGCCGCGTACACCAGGAACTCGCCACGACGAGCGAGGTCCACCGTGGTGGTGGTCTCCTCCCGGTGGGCCACGCCCTCCAGCCCCTCATCGAACCATTGATTCCCGAGGTGCGCCACCATCCGCTCCCTCCGGTAGGCCATGTTCGCCCCGAGCGGGGTCTGAGCCACCCTTCGCTCCGCGGTGGCGGGTGCGTCGAAGTTCGTGTCCACCCAGCCCGACGCCCGCACCTGTCCCACTGCCCGATGGCGAGGCGCCCGGTCCCCCTCGATCCGAGAATCCACCCGGCCGGCGCTCCCGATGGCCCGCGGCGTCGCGTCCAGAGCTTCCACGTGCCCGGTCACGAGCTCCGGCGAGGGGTCGACGTCGTCATCCACGAAGAGCAGCACATCGGCGCTCGAACCCTGGACCGCCGCGTTCCGTGCCCTCGGCAGACCCGGGAGGCTCCGGACGAAGCGCAGCCCCGCCAGCGTTCCGAGACGCGGATCGGCCGCGAGCCACGCGCCTGGGAGCATGTCCTCCTGGCACACCACCGCCACCCCGACCTCCACCCCCCGCGCTCGCGCCACTTCGATCGCGCGCTCGAGACGGGGGAGCAGCCGGGGAAAGGCCTCCGGGCGTCGGAACGTGCAGCACACGACCTCCACCGACTGGACGGGGGAGGAGGCGACCGGCATCGCCGAGGCGGGGCCGGGGTCGGTCGCCACCAGCCGCCGGAGCATCGCCGGGGCTCCCGAGAGGACCTCGGAGGGAGTCACGGAGACGAAGCGCCGGTTCCACAGCCAGCGCAGCTCGAGCAGCCGCTCCAGCGCCCTGAGGGCGAAGCTCCGCCGGACGCCAGGCAGCAGCCGCGGGAGATAGGCCCGGTCCAGAGACACCCGGTGGACCAGCCGACCGTCCCCCTCGACGACCAAATCCTCCTCGAGGTCGTCCGAGGGCCGGATGACCTCCACCCGTGCATCGGCACCGACCGTGGCGCGCAGCAGAGTCCGTTTCGGCTCGAGCACGATGTGCACTGCGATCGGGTCCACTGTGGTTTCCATCTACCGGTCCGCACCCTGCGCTTGCAATGTCCCGCGCCCCCCGGGTCCGGTCCGTTGTAAGGAGCGCGCGTGAAATCCGGTCCCTTGCGCATCTGTCTCTGCTCGCGGCAGCTCTCCCCGTTCGAGGTCGGCGGCGTCGGAACGTACGCCCAGGTGATGTGCCGGTCCCTCGCCGACGCCGGGCATGACGTCCACCTCGTCACCGCGCGCTACCCGGGGCTCGGCCATTCACTCGCCGAGGCTCCCGGCGTTCACGTTCACCCGGTGGACGAGGCGAGCGGCGCCGCCCGGTTTCTCCGGCCAGATCAGGTCCGGTACGCCTTCCAGGTCTGGCAGACCGTGCGGCGGCTCGACGCCGAGGCACCCTTCGACGTGATCGAGTTCCCCGAGTACGACGGTGAGGGCTACTTCTGTCTGGAGGCACGCCGCACCCTCGAAGCGTTCCCTGCAACCGTTCTCGCGGTGAAGCTCCACACGCCCTCGCTGGATGTGCGGGAGCTCGACGGCGATGCGCGGCTGTCCTTCGATCTCGCCTGCATCGACCATCTCGAGTCGCGCTCCATCGCCTGGGCCGACGTCGTCTTGTCGGGAACGCAGGCCATGCTCGATCGGGTGCGGGAGCGCCAGCCCATCCCCCGGTTCGCCCTGTCGCCCTATCCGCTCGACCCCGTCTTCGCCGGACCCAGGTCCCCCGCACCGAAGCAGCCGGAGATCCTCTACCTGGGCCGGCTGGAGCGCAGAAAGGGCGTCGAGCTCCTGGTCCGGGCCGTGATTCCCTTGTTGCAGCAACGGCCTGGCCTCACCCTCCGGCTCATCGGTGGCGACACCGACACGGGCCCGAATCTGGGCTCGATGCGGACCCATCTCAGGCGTCTGGTGCCCCCAGCGCTCGAGGCTCGGGTTCTCTTCGAGGGCGAACGCCCGCGGGAGGAGCTGCCCGCGGCGGTGCAGGCGGCGACCGTCTGCTGCTTTCCCTCGGTCTGGGAGAACTATCCCTACACCTGCCTTGGCGCGATGGCCGCCGGGGCCGCCGTGGTCGCCTCGGACGCCGGTGGCATGGCCGAGATGATCGAGGATGGTGAGAGCGGACTGCTCTTCCGCTCGGGGGACGCCGGCTCCTTGCGCGCCGCGCTCGGCCAGGTCCTCGACGATCCCGACCTGAGGGATCGGCTCGGTGCGGGGGCGCCGGAGCGGCTCCGCCGCCTCTGTGCCCCACCGGACGCCGCCCGCCGCTTCGTGGAGATCGCCCGAGCCACCGCTCCTGTCCCCCTTCGCCCGCGCAGACCCACGCCGTCCGTCGCGGTGATCGTGCCGGTGTTCGAGATGGGCGCCCTGCTCGACGAGACCCTCGCCTCCGTTCGTGCCCAGACACGCCCACCGGAGGAGGTCATCGTCGTGGACGACGGCTCCACCGGCGCGGAGACCATGGCCGCGCTCGCACGGGCCGAGCGCGGTGGAGCAAGGGTGATCCGTCAGTCGAACCAGGGCCTCGGGGCGGCGCGGAACACCGGCATCCAGGCCTCCCGGAGCACGTGCGTCCTCCCGCTCGACTCAGACGACCTGCTCGCGCCGGGCTTCCTCGCCCGCGCCGTCGGCGCGTGGGAGGTCGGCGGCGAGCGCTCCGTGGTGACCTCGCTCGTCTCGTGGTTCGTCCGCGACCCCGAGGAGATCATCGGTGGGTGGTTCCCCTGGGGGGTGGAACGCGACGTCCTCGCCTACTGGAACATCGCCACAACCCCGTGCGCGCTCATCCCCCGCGCTGTCCTCGACGAGATCGGGGGCTACGACACCGAGATGTACGCCTTCGAGGACTGGGACCTGAACTGCCGGCTCGCGCTGGCCGGAGTCGAGATCAGGGTCATCCCGGAGTTCTTGTTCCGGTACCGGCAACGCCCGCGGTCCATGCTCAAGGTCCAAGGCCGGGTCGGCCGGGAACGGCTGGTCGCCCGGATGATCGAGCGGTATCCAGCGCTGCCGCTCGACGTCGGCCGTACGCTCCGGCTCTACCTGTCCGAGGCGTGCTCCACGTCGGAGGCGCTCAGAAATCACGAGGAGGACCCGCCACTTCGCTACCGTCTGGCCGATGCGGCCAATGCCGCGATCAAGCGGCTCCCACTCTTCCACGGGAGCGCCAAGTGGCTGCTCCGGCGGGACAAACCCTGAGCTTTCGGGATTGGCCTTAACATGCGACCGCGATGGGTGTTGCGGCGCGGATTCCGTTCAATCGGCCGGTGCAACTCGGGGGTGAGCCCGGGGCGCTGGCGCGTGTCTTCGAGACCGGGCGAACGGCCGGGGCGGGCCCGCTGGGGGACGCGTGCGAGCGACTCCTCGGAGAACGCCTCGAGGCACGCGCCCTGCTGGTCTCCTCCTGCACCCACGCCCTGGAGATGGCGGCGCTGCTCCTGGAACTCCGGCCTGGCGACGAGGTGCTGGTCCCCTCCTTCACCTTCGTCTCCACCGCCAACGCCTTCGTGCTCCGCGGGGCCCGCCCGGTCTTCGTCGACGTGGATCCCGGTGGAAACATCGACATCGCCCAGGCCGCCGCCCTGAGAACGCCGAGGACCCGAGCGGTCTGCGCCGTGCACTACGGTGGAAACTCGTGCGACCTCGATGGGCTCGCGGCGTCGGTTCCGGGCGTGCCGCTGGTCGAGGACGCGGCCCAGGCCATCGGGGGCTCGTTCCGCGGCCGCCCCCTCGGGACGCTCGGCACTGCCGGCGCCATCAGCTTCCACGAGACGAAGAACGTGGGCTGCGGCGAGGGCGGCGCGCTGGTGCTCACTGACCCGGCGCTCATCGAGCGGGCAGAGATCCTCCGCGAGAAGGGCACCGACCGCCGCCGCTTCCTCCGGGGCCTGGTCGACAAGTACACCTGGAGGGACATCGGTTCCTCGTACGTCGTCTCCGAGCTGAACGCCGCCTACCTCGAGCCCCAGCTCCTGGCGCTGGATCGCATCCAGGCGCGCCGGGCGGAGATCGTTGCCCGGTACCGGGAGGCGCTGGCGAGCGTCCTCGAACGCGCGGGCGTCCGGCTCCTGGAGCCCCCGGCGCACAACGGGCCGGGCAACGCGCACCTGTTCGCTCTCGTGCTCCGCTCGGCTGAGCAGCGCAGCCAGTACATCGCCCACATGGCGGAAGAGGGCATCGTCACCCCGTTCCACTACGTGGCGCTCCACCGCTCGCCGATGGGAAGGCAGCTCCACGACGGACGGCCGCTCCCGATGTCGGACCTCCTGACGGACTGCCTGGTCCGCCTCCCGCTCTTCTTCGGCCTCACCGACGCCGAGGCGGAGGAGGTCGCCGGACGAACTGTCGCCTTCTTCGAGGGACGGCGGTCAGCCGGTGGGAGGCCGCTCGACCCAGGTGTGCAGCGGCGCGATGAGGCCGGTCTGCCGGCTGGCGCGGACCGCGAATCCGTGGAGCCCGCGCTGCACGTCCCGGAGAGTCTGGCCCTGGTCGGTGCTCAGGATCAGGTCCACGAGGTAGTTCCCGTCACCCAGCCCCAGCCGGGGTAGCTCCAGCAGGGCAGTGCCTCGCGACTGGGCCGGCGCGAGGTCCACGGCGCTCACCCACACCGTGGTGCCACCCTCCGTCCTGAGCGTCAGCTCGAGCGTGGCATCGCGCGGCCCGTCGAAATGCTCGAAGCCCACCTCCAGCCGGAACGCGTCGTCGGGTGCGAAGACGTGCTGTGGACCCGAGGGGCCACGGACCACCACCGGTCCGAGCTCGGACTGGAAGGTGCCCCACCGTCGTCCCGCCTCGGCCGGCGGCCCCGAACGTGGCTGCTGGGGCGCGAGCTGGCGCGGGGCGTGGGCCGGCTGCTCCACCGCGGTCACCTCCGCCTCCGCCACCGCGGTCCGGTAGGCGTTCACCACCTCGACCGGGTCCCCCGCGGCCATCAGCCTGCCCCCGTCCAGCCAGGCGGCCAGGTCGCACCGGCGCTGGAGCGTCCCCATGTCGTGGGTGACCAGGAGGATGGTCTTCCCCGCCCGGCGGAACTCCTCCATCTTCGCCGAGCTCTTCCGCGAGAAGTGCTCGTCCCCCACGCTGAGGATCTCGTCGATGATCAGGATCTCCGGGTCCACATGGGTGGCCACGGCGAACGCCAGCCGGGCGTACATCCCGCTCGAGTAGGTCCGGACCGGCTCGTCGATGAACTCCCCCAGCTCGGCGAAGTCGATGATCTCGTCCACCCGGCCCCGGATCTCCTTGCGCGACATGCCGAGGATGATGCCGTTGACGAAGATGTTCTCCCGCCCCGAGAAATCGGGGTGGAAGCCCGCCCCCAGCTCGAGCAGGGCCGAGATGCGGCCGTGCACCTCCACCGTCCCCGAACTCGGGGTGTAGATGCCCGTCACCAGCTTGAGCAGCGTCGACTTGCCCGAGCCATTCCGCCCGACCAGCCCGTAGGTCTTCCCCTTCGGCACCGACAGGGAGACGTCGCTCAGCGCGTGGATGCTCGCGGTTGGCGACTCGGGCCGCTTCTCGCGCCGGAGCCACTGGACGAGCTCGCTCTTCAGCGTGGTGTACTCCCGGCGAATGGTGCTCTTCCGGAAGGTCTTGCTCACGCCCTGAAGGACGATCGCCTCGCTCACTAGATCAGCTCCGCGAACTCTTCCCGCCGGGACTCGAACACCCGGGCGGCGATGGACAGCAACGCCAGCGAGCCCAGGGTGACGATGGCCAGCGCCCGCCAGTGCGGCCAGCGGTGCTCGTAGAAGATGCCCTGGTACGAGGTGATGATCACCGCCATGGGGTTGGCGATCAGGAACAGCCGCCGGGCGAACGCCGGGATGGCGTTGGGGATGTAGAGCACCGGCGTGACGAAGAACCAGAGCGTCAGGATGTTCTGCACGATGTGCTGCAGGTCCCTGAATCGCACGTTCAGCGCCGAGACGATGAAGGTCAGCGCCAGGGTGAAGACCAGCTGGGTGAAGAGCACCAGGGGAAAGGCCAGCGCGTGCACGTTGGGCCACACCCCCACGATGCCGCCGAGCGCCACCATCAGCGGCAGCGAGAGGAGGAAGTTGATCAGGTTCGTGGCCACCACCGTCGCCGGGAGCACCTGCGCAGGGAAGCGCACCTTGGTCAGCAGATCTCGCCGGTCGCTGATGGTGCTCGCCCCCGAGCCCACCGACGTGGAGAACCAGATCCAGGGCAGGAGGCCCACGAAGAGAAAATACGTGAAGTGCGGGATGTTGCTCTTCTGGATGACGCCGAAGACCAGCGCGTACACCGCCATGAGGAGCAGCGGGTTCACGAACGTCCAGAGGAACCCCAGGGCCGAGCCGCGGTACCGCGCCTTCAGCTCGCGCTGGGTCAGGTTCCAGAGCAGCGCGCGGTACTGCCAGAGCTCCTGCAGGCTCTTGATCATCCCCGGCCCTTCCCGCGCCGTCGCCGCGGGCGCGGCAGGAGCTTCGTCTCAAGCGCGTCCACCCGCGCCTGGAGCCGGATGACCTCCGCCGCGAGCTGGGCCGAGAGGTCCCGCACCTGCGAGTTGAACAGTCGCTGTCGCCCCAGCGCCTCGTTGATGAACAGCTGGCAGGTCCGCCGGAAGAGCCACTTCGCCGCCACCACGCTCTGACCCAGCCCGGTCCGGTGGGTGGCGATGGGGAGCCCCACCGTGGGGTCCTCGTTCTCCTCGAGCGACTGGACCAGGAACGACAGCGGCTCGAGCACCGGCTCCGGGTCGTCCTCCACCGCCAGCGCGTCCTCCCGGATGCCCCGGGCCTCCAGCCGCTCCCGGGCGGCGTGGAGCAGCGAGCGCGCGTCGATGTCCCGGCCGAGCAGCTTCATCGCCGCTTCCCCATCCTCGCCATCTCCTCGCGATACGCGTCCACCACCCGCGGCCACCCGTAGCTCGCCGCGTACCGCTTCGCTGCCCGGGACAGCGCCGGCCGCTCGCGCCTCACCCGCGCCACGGCCTCGGCGAAGCTCGGGCCGTCGGCAAACGAAGCTCCTGCCCGGCTCCGCTCGAGGTGCCCGCGCACCACCGGGCTCGCCGCGTTGCCCAGCACCGGGGTCCCCACGCTGAACGCCTCGAGCGCGAGCAGCGACAGGCTCTCCTTCGCAGACGGAACCACGGCGGCCAGCGCACCGGCCAGCCCGTCCCACTTCGCCTGCTCGCTCACGCGCCCCAGCACCCGCACCCCCTCCGCCTGGATGTCCATGCTCGTCTCGCCCGCCAGGACCAGCGCCGGCGCGTCCGCCACCGCCGCCCGGAGCCGTCCGTAGGCGCCGAGCAGGTCCGGCAGCCCCTTCCCCCGCTCCACCCGGCCCACGTAGAGCAGGTAGTCACCGGAGATCCCGGTCTGCGCCCGGAAGCGCTCGGCCCGCGCCGACGGCGGGTCCACCCCCACGCCTACCACGCGGGCTCGGGCGTGCCGCGGGAATCGACGGTCGATGAGCTCCAGCTCCTCGGGCGTGTTCACCAGGAGCGCGCGCGGCCGCTCGAAGACCTCGGCGTACGCGTCGAACGCCAGCGCCTCATCCTCGTGCGCCGTGGGAACGAGCAGCATCCGGTCGGCGACCAGCGGGACCGACCAGGCCGTGGACACGTAGAGGTAGGTGAAGGCCACGAAGCCGTCGTACTCCCCTCCATGCTCGGCGAGGTGGCGCCACAGTCCCGGGAGCAGGGGACCCTGCAGCGCCATCCATGCCTCCTCCTCGGCCCGATCGAGCGAGCGGCCGAAGAGACGCCGCGAGAGCACGTTCAGCTCGAGCATCGCGCGGGGCCGTGGATTGGCGAAGCGCAGCACCGGGACGCCGTCCACCTCCGACTCTCCCGGCGGCAGCGCGTTGGCCCAGGTGAGGTGATCCATCGCGCAGCTGGTCAGCACCCGGATGTCCCAGTGCCGGCGCAGCCGGGCGACGATCTGCGCCGCGTGGGCCTCGGCGCCCCCCGTGACGCCCGGGCCATAGCGCTGCACCACGATCCCCACCCGCGGCCGCCGCGGGCGAGCGAGTCTCCGCGCTGGCCGCCGCAGGCCCACGCTCGCCAGCGCGGCGGAGAGCTGCCGCTCGCTGTGATCTGCACCGAGCGCCTCGAGCCTGCGCCGCTGTCCGGCCAGCACCCGCGACCGCAGGCGTGCGTCCGTGCCGAGCCGGACCGCGAGCTCGGCCAGCAGCGCGAAGCGCTTCTCGTCGAAGCCGATGCCCGCCCCTCCGAGCGTCTCGGGCACCGCGGCGGCGGCGTACGCCATGACCGGGACGTCCGCCGCCATGGCTTCGAGCAGCGGCACGCCGAAGCCCTCGTGCTCGCTCATCGAGACGAACACCGAGCCGCTCCGGTACACCGAGACCAGCTCGCCGTGGTTCACCCGGCCGAGCAGCGTGACGCCCGGCGTGCGCGCCGCCTTCTCCTCGAGCGCCCGAACCGCCGGGAACAGACGATCCACCCCGCCCACGACCAGGAGCCGCGCGTCCGGGCGAAGCCGGAGCACCTCGCGGTGCAGCGCGAGCAGATCCTCGAACCGCTTGTGCGGCACCACCCGGCTGACGCTGACCAGGGTGAACGCGTTCGACGCCAGGCGCGCCGTCATCCCCGCGTCCACGCGATCCGGCCCGAAGCGCTCCGGCTCCACGAACAGCGGGACAGTGTGGACGTTCTCGTAGCCTGCCCGGCGGAGCTCCCCCGAGTTGAAGTCGGAGACCCCGATGCCGAGCGAGACGTGGTGGGCCATGCCGGACAGCTGCGCCCGCCCGGCGCTCAGCAGCGGCTCGAGCGAGGTCCCCCGGTAGAACCGCAGCGGCGACAGGTTGTGGAACACCACGCCGCGCCGGCAGGGGAGGTGGAGCAGCTTCGCCGCGAGGCGGCTGCCGATGGCGTGGTGCAGGAGCACCAGGTCGTCTGGCCTGACACGCAGCGCGCCCACCGGCTCGACCAGCGCCTCGGCTCCCGCATCCTGGCTGACGCTGAACAGTCCACCCCAGTGGCCGAGCCGCCGGAGCAGCATCCGGAGATGGATCGCCGCCTGCGCGGTCGCATCGCCGATCCGGAAATGAGGGACGAGCTGGTGGACGGCCATGAAGCTCGCGGGGGCTCTAGCACATGTGCCACGGTGCGCCCGCCGTGGAGCTCACCGTGGCCCTCGACGCGACGCTGTGGGACGAGCCGACCACCGGCATCGCCCGGTACACGCGCGAGGTCGCCGCTGCGCTCGCGCGGCGCGGGGTCCGGGTGATCCGCGTGGGCGCGCGCAGCACGGGCGAGCTGCCCCGGCGGGTGCGGAGCCGCACGCTCCACACCCTCGCCGAGCTGCCACGGGTGCTGCCCCGGAGCGGCGCCTCGCTCTTCCACGCCGTGGCCAACGTGGACCTCCCGCTCCTCCGCATCCCTGGCATCCCGTTCGTCCTCACGGTGCACGACCTCATCCCCCTCACCTCGCCGGACACCGTCTCGCGGGCGTTCCACTGGCAGTTCCGGCTCTGGCTCGCACGGAGCCTGCGCGTGGCAGACCACGTCGTCTGCGTGAGCGCGTGGACCCGGAGGCAGCTCCTGTCCCGTCACCCCCAGCTCGAGCCGGCGCGGGTCTCCGTCGTGCACAACGGCGTGGACCACGCCCGGCCCGCAGCGCTCGATGCGGTGTCCCGGGCATGGCTCCGGAGCCTCGGGTTGCCCGAACGGTGGGTGCTCTTCGCCGGCGCGCTCGACACGCGGAAGAACGTGGGCCTCGTCCTGGACGCGCTCGAACGGCTGGGGCCGGAGGCGCCCACGCTGGTGCTCGCCGGACAGCGCTGGTACGGGGCGGGGCCGCTCGAGCGACGGGTGGGGCTTCTGCGCGCGCGTGGCGTGGACATCCGGCCCATCGGCTTCCTCGCCGAGCCGCTGCTCTGGGCGCTCATGGCGGCCGCGCCGGTGTTCGTCTTCCCCTCGCGAGATGAGGGCTTCGGGCTTCCGCCGCTCGAGGCGATGGCGCTGGGCACGCCGGTCGTGGTGAGCACCGCGGCGGCGCTCCCCGAGGTCTGCGGCGAGGCCGCGGTTCAGGTCCATCCGGACGATGCAGGTGCCCTCGCCGCAGCGCTGCAGCGGCTGCTCGATGACCCGGCAGAGCGTTCGCGCCGGGCCGAGGCGGGCCGGGCCCACGCCGCGCGCTTCCGCTGGGACGCCACCGCCGGGCATCTGGTGGAGGTGTACCGAAGCCTCCTGCCCACCTGACCTCGGCGCGGGGATGGATGGCAGCGGTGCTAGGCTTCGGCCCACCCGTGCTCCGGACCGCGCTAGCCTCCGCCCTCCTCCTCGCCTCGATCGCGGCCGCCCAGCCGGCGACCTACTTCGTCCCCATCACCCAGCGCACCCCGTCCGGAGCCGGCGGCTCGCCGGTGCCGACCATCGCCCTCCCGGATCCGGGGGTGGGAGCGGATCAGTCCATCCTCTTCAGCACCGCACAGGGCGTTGCCCGGCCGTACACGCTGGGCAGCCTCACGGGAACACCGCTGTCCGGCGTGCCCTCTCCGCAGGCGGCGGTCGCAGCTGCGCCGGGGGTGCTGGTGAAAGGGCAGAGCCGGACGCTGGTCGCGGTGGTCTCCGGCGCGGCGGTTCAGGTCGGCACGATCGAGTCCGGCACGTTCATCAACCGCGGGCCGAGCGCCGCACTGCTGGGCTCGGCGCCCATCGGGCTGTCGGCCGCGGCGGATGGCGGGGCGGTGCTGCTCGTGTCGGACTCGACGGGAACGTCGCTCACCCGGTGGGAGATCGATGCCTCCGCCGACACTGCCGTCGCCTTCCGGCGCGGAACCGCGAGCGTCTCGGTGCTTGGCGACGTCGCGCAGGCAATCGTCGTGAACGAGGTCGGCGGCTTCGCCTACGTGGGGAGCACGCTCGGCAACCTCATCGCCATCCCTCCGGCCCTCGACGCCGGATCGACCGTCTTCGATCTCGCCCAGACCAGCCAGGGACGACTCGCCGCCCCCATCACCGGGTTGGACCTGTACGGCGGCACGGCCGCTGCCTCGTACCTCCTCGTCACCAGCCCGCAGGGCATGACCCTCTATGACCTGACCGTGTCCAATCCGAGACCCGGCGCCATCCGCGTCGTCGCCCAGGACGTCCTCGGCCAGATCAGTGCGCCCTCGGGCGTGGCGGTGACCAACCTTCCTGCCGGCGCGCAGCAGCCCCAGGGCGCCATCGCTCTGGGAGACCCGGCGCAGCACGGGGTCGCGCTCCTGAGCTGGGCCACGCTCGCGACCCAGGTGGATGGCGGCGGGCTGTTCATCGACACCAGCTTCGACCCGCGCGGACCCGGTGGCGGGGGGCCCGATGGGGGTCGGGACGGCGGACCGGACGGCGGGCCGGATGGCGGTGGCGGTCCGACGTGTTGTGGGGTTCCTCCCGGTCCGGGCATCCCGGTCCAGCAGCCCTCGAGTTGCGCGTCCGTCCCGGGCACGCCGCTGGCGGCGCTGGCGCTGGCGGCCCTGCTGCTGGGGATGCCGCGGCGGCGCCAAGGCCGCTGATCCACTGGCCTCGGCCGGTTCGTGTCAGGGGCTCCTGGTTGATCCTGGGGCACCATGCTCTACAAGGTGACGCCTGCCCTCGCGCCGCCGGCGCGCCTGCCCTCCGCGACGGAGGCGCCGCGGCGGAGGAAGCGCAGGGCCAGCGCGGTCTTCGATGCCGACGGGCACGAGGTCCTCATCTCCCTGATGTGCCTCAAGTGCCGCCAGGTTCGCCCGCTGGCCCAGTTCGGGCTCCGGAAGATGCCGGATGGTGCCATCCGCAACCAGCCGTGGTGCCGTGGATGCCGCGGGGCGGTCACGCCGAAGCGCAAGCCGGGGGTCGAGGCGGTCGAAGCGACTGAGCCACGTCCCGTCGCCGTCGAGGAGCCACGGGTCGTGGCCCCCCCGGTGGACGTGGTGCCCGTGTCGGCCGGGCCCTGGAACGACGGGCGCTGATCGAGGTGTCCCCCCGGCCGCTCGCCAGTGCAGCGCTCCGTCCATCAGATTAACTGATTTACATACTCCCCGGTAGCAGAACGGCCACTCTCCGAATCGTCCACCACTCGGCGAAGTGAGAGCCCAGCGCAGTTGCCGTCTGCCCCACGCAAAACCAGCTTTACACCGCGGCACGTCATTCGATAAACAGATTGACACCGTATCGCTGCGTCATCGAGGCGTCGCGGTCGAACCCGCCCCGGAGGAGGGGAACATGAGCATCGGCATGGTGATGAAGGAAGGGTCCGGCGGTACGGCGCCTGCGGCGCGCAACAACGAGTCGCTGCACGCGCGGCGTTTCGAGGGGATTCTGCGTCCCTACTCGCAGGCCGATGTGGACCGGCTCCGCGGGTCGATCCGGATCTCCTACACGCTCGCCGAGCTGGGCGCCCGGCGCCTGTGGGAGCTGCTCAACACCGAGGACTACGTCAACGCGCTGGGCGCGCTCACCGGCAACCAGGCCGTGCAGATGGTCCGCGCCGGCCTGAAGGCCATCTACCTCTCCGGCTGGCAGGTGGCCGCAGACGCCAACAGCGCGGGGCAGATGTATCCCGACCAGAGCCTCTACCCCGTGGACTCGGTCCCCACCGTGGTGCGCCGGGTCAACCAGGCGCTGCGCCGGGCGGACCAGATCGAGCACGCCGAGGGCAAGTCCGGTCACCACTGGATGGCGCCCATCGTGGCGGACGCCGAGGCGGGCTTCGGCGGTCCGCTCAACGCCTTCGAGCTGATGAAGTCCATGATCGAGGCCGGCGCCGCCGGCGTGCACTTCGAGGATCAGCTCGCCTCGGAGAAGAAGTGCGGCCACATGGGCGGCAAGGTGCTCGTGCCGACGTCCCAGTTCGTCCGCACGCTCATCGCCGCGCGGCTCGCCGCGGACGTGTGCGACGTCCCGACGCTCCTGGTCGCCCGCACCGACGCGGACAGCGCCAAGCTGCTCCTCTCCGACGTGGACCCGCGCGACGCGGAGTTCATCGTTCCCGGTCCCCGGACCCCCGAAGGGTTCTTCCACCTGCGCGGCGGGCTCGAGTGCGCCATCGCCCGCGGGCTCGCCTACGCCCCCTACGCCGACGTCCTCTGGTGCGAGACCTCGCACCCGGACATCGCCGAGGCGAAGGCGTTCGCCGAGGGCATCCGGGCGAAGTTCCCGAACAAGCTGCTGGCCTACAACTGCTCGCCGTCCTTCAACTGGAAGAAGAACCTCGACGACGCGACCATTGCCAAGTTCCAGCGCGAGCTCGGGGCCATGGGGTACAAGTTCCAGTTCGTCACCCTGGCCGGCTTCCACGCCCTGAACTTCTCCATGTTCAGCCTGGCACGCGACTACGCCAAGGACGGCATGGCCGCGTACAGCAAGCTCCAGCAGGCGGAGTTCGGCGCCGAGTCGACGGGCTACACCGCGACCAAGCACCAGCGTGAGGTCGGCACCGGGTACTTCGACGAGGTGGCCCAGGTCATCGCCGGGGGCGCTGCCTCGACGCTCGCGCTCGGCGAGTCGACCGAGAACGAGCAGTTCTTCGAGACGCCGGCCGCCGCGACCGCCAAGGTCGCCTGAGCCCCGGGCCGATCGTTCGAGCACGACGCGCGGCCCCCGCCCGCTCGGGGCCGCGGGCGTCGCCGTCACCGCCCGGCTCGACTCGAGGGATCGCCGGTGCTGCGCGGGCTAGACTCCCTCTCCCCATGACCTCTCGCCCGCGCATCTGGACGTGGTCCGGACGGCGATGTCTCGTGCTCTCCACCCTCGCCCTGAGCGCTTCCGCGTGCAGCTCCCTTCCGCACGCCTACGAACCGCGCTCTCCGCAGATTCCAGATGCCCGCACCATCCCGCTGTCGTCCGGGGCGATCCTCTCCCTCGCCGAGGTCGGGTCGGGTCAGGCGGTGGTGTTCGTCCACGGCGCCATCGCCGATCTTCGCAGCTGGAACGCCCAGCAGAGTCCGGTGCTGAAGCCCTTCCGCCTGGTGACCTACAGCAGGCGCTACCACTATCCGAACGCGTGGGGCGGGAATGGCTCTGACTACACCGATGCCAACCACGAACGGGACCTGGTCGCCCTCATCCGGGAGATGGGTCTCGGACGGGTGCATCTGGTCGGCCACGGAACCGGGGCCCAGGTCGCCCTGGCCGTCGCGAAATCCCGGCCAGAGCTGGTCCGAACGCTGGTCCTCATCGAGCCGCAGATGGCCGGCGTGGCCGGCGACCGGCCGGGCTTTGCGCCGCTGGCCGAGCAGCGCGACCAGGTGTGGGCCGCGATGGAGAAGGCGCTCAAGGCCGACGACGCGGAGAAGGCAGCGAAGCAGCTCTTCGACTGGGCCAACGCCAGCCCGGGCGCATACGACGCCCTGCCTGCCCCCTTCAAGGGCGAGATCCTGGACAACGCCCGCCTCCTCCCCTTCCAGCTCGCCCATCCCCCGCAACCGCTCCTCTGCGGCGACCTCTCCGCCCTCGCTCTGCCCGTCCTGGTGGTCTCCGGGGAGCGCTCCAACCCCTTCTACGGCGCGGTGGCAGACGCGATCGCCGCGTGCATCCCCGGGGCGCTCCGGGAGACGACGCCCAGCGCAGGGCACGACCTCCAGCGCGAGAACCCCGATGCGTTCAATGCCACGCTGCTCGGCTTCCTCACCGCCCACTGAGGGCGGAGCGGCGCCCCAAACCTAGCGGTGCGTCCTCCGGAAACGCAGGAGATACGCCCCGAGCGTCAGGGCGCAGGCGGCCGCCGCGACCGCGAGGAGCCCCCAGCTCGATCCTGGCCGCCCTCGGGCGAGCGTCGCGGCGTAGAGGCACACCAGGCCGGCCCCCGTCGCCGCGGCGCCGATGACGAGCTGATGCACGGTGGCGAGGCGCACGGAGGGACGTCCTACTGCGGTCCACCCTTCAGCTGGGCCTTCGGCTCGGCGGCGTTGAGACGGGCGCGCAGGGCGAGCCCCGCGGTGGTCCCGCGCAGACGGGTCAGCGACCGCACGTAGTAGGCCAGGGCCCACACGTCGGCCGTCTTCTCCGGAAGGACGTTCGGGTCCCAGGCCGGCATCGCCGCTCCGGTGACGCCGGCGACGATGAGCCGGTAGAGATCCTCCAGCTCCGACTCCGGCCGGGGCGAGCGCAGCGGGTTCACCAGGAAGTCCGGCGGCAGCAGCTGAACCTTGAAGTCACCAGCGCTGTAGTCGCTGTCCTTGAGCTCCGGCTGGAACATCGCCGGCCGGAACTCGGTCTTCGGCGTGCCACTGAGCGCGCGCGAGGCAGCGTCGATCTCCTGGGGCGAGACGTAGGCGGGATGGCAGTTCAGGCACTGCGTGTAGCCGTGGTACAGCGCTTGCCCGCGCACCACCGCCGCCGCCTCCTTGCCGACCCAGGGGTCGGGCGCCAGAACGACCGGGTCCCCGACCGCGTCGTCGTCCTTCCACGCATCGGAGAACGTCTTGATGTACTGGATGATCTCCAGGAGTTGCGGGTCCGGAACCTCCCAGCCGATCATCGCCGTCCCGTGCAGGTTGCTGCGGACGATCCGGACCAGGTCCTCGTCCCGGGGAAGCTTCGAGTCGAGCACCCAGCCGAACTTGAACTCTCCCTGGGTGAAGTTGCGCGGGGGCGGACGAAGTCCCTCGGCCGCAGGTCCCCGGCCGTCTCCCCTCTCGCCGTGACAGGCGCGGCAGTTCTGGAGATAGGCGACCCGACCGGTGTTGAGCACCGACGCAGGAACGGTCTTGCCGGCCAGCTTCCGCGGGGCGGTGAAGACCCCCGGGTCGCGCTTGCATGCGGGGAGCAGGAGGATCGACGTGACTGCAAGACGGAGCCAGCGCACGGTGACCTCGCTAGACCACGAAGAGGAGCAGGGCCATGGTCAGCCACACCGCCCCCACGAAGTGCCAGTACATCACCCAGAGCCTCAGCCGGTTGTTGCGGGCCGCGTTGAGCGTCCCCCGCAGCACTGCGGGGAGCAGCAGGCCGAGCCCGAGCAAGCCGACCACCACGTGCAGAGCGTGGAAGCCGGTCAAGCCGTAGACCACCGCGGCGAGCGAACCGTCCCCGAGCGAGAGCCCGGAGGTGAAGAGCGAGGTCCAGAGGACTGTCTGCAGCGCGAGGAACAGCGTGGCCAGCGCCCCTCCCGCAAACACCCCGCGCACCATCGAGGACCGATCCCCCCGCCGGGCGGCCACCAGGGCGCGTTGCAGCGCCACGCTGGTGAGAACGATCACTCCGCAGTTGACCAGTGGCAGGAGCAGCGGGAGCGGCGGCGCGTCTGCGGGAGGCCAGGCGGGCTGGCGGAGCCGGAGGACGCCATAGGAGAAGAACAGCGACCCGAACATCATCGCCCAGCTGCCCAGGAAGATGACCATGCCCAGCCAGGCCGTGTCGTCGCCCCGGGCCCGCACGGGCCGGTAGGGGATGACCTCACCGGGCATCGTCGCGGTGCTCACGTCACGCCCCGCTGGACGAGCGGGACGGTGCCGGTCGCCTCGGTGGGGACGACCTCCGCCTGGCCCACCCAGTCGCGCCCCAGCCTGGCCTCCAGCGCCGGGTCCGACAGCTCGTGCGGGCCGCGCAGCACCACCGGGATGGCATCATAGTTGTGCACCGGCGGAGGCGAGGGGATCGACCACTCCAGCGTTCCCACCTCCCACGGATTGGGGCCAGCCTTCTTGCCCCGGGCCATGCTGTGGAAGAAGTTCCAGACGAAGACCAGCTGGGCAAAGAAGAGGATGAATGCCGCGTAGCTGGTCCAGCGGTTCAGAGGCTGGAGCGGCCGGAACAGCTCGTACTCGAACGGATTCCAGAGCCGGCGGTTCTGGCCGGCGTAGCCCACCAGCAGCTGACCGCTGAAGACCAGGGTGATGCCGACCGAGCTGACCCAGAAGTGAATCTTGCCCAGGGTGGGGTTCGTCATCCGGCCGAACATCTTCGGGAACCAGAAGTAGATGCCCGCCAGGCTCGCGAGGAAGGACGCGGCGGCCATGGTGAAGTGAAAGTGGCCGACGACGAACATCGTGTCGTGCAAGTAGATGTCCGGTGCGGCCGCGCCCAGGTAGAGGCCGGTCAAGCCTCCCAGGCCGAAGACGAACACCATCCCCAGGGTGAAGAGCATCGGCACGGTGAGCCGGATGCTCCCCTTGTAGATGGTGCGTAGCCAGTTGAGGAAGAGGACCTGCGCCGGCACGCTGATGATCAGGGTGAGGGTGGTGAAGCCCTGACCGAGAAGCGGGTTCATGCCGGTCTGGAACATGTGGTGGCCGTACACCACTGCGCTGAGGATGGTGACCGCGCTCATCGCCAGCACCGTCCCCTTGTACCAGTTGGCTGGCTTGCGGCTGAAGAAGGCGAGCAGGTCGGCGACGATCCCCCAGGCGGGGAGGATGAGGATGTAGACCTCGGGGTGCCCGAAGATCCAGAAGAGGTGCTGGAAGAGGATCGGGTCGCCGCCCCCCTTCACCGCCGCCGCACCGGCGATGAAGAACTGAGTCCCGAAGACACGGTCCATCAACAGTAGGAGGGCTGCCGATCCGAGCACCGGGATGAAGAGCACGTTGAGGATCGCGGTGAGGAACTGACCCCACACCGTGAGCGGCATCCTCATGTACGTCATCCCCGGTGCCCGGAGCCGGATCACGGTGGTGACGTAGTTGATGCCGCCCATGATCGACGCCACGCCGGTGACGAACACCGCCGCCACCATCAGGGTCTGGCCCGAGCCCGGCGTCCCGATGTTGGTGGCGAGCGGAGGGTAGGTGGTCCAGCCCGCGCCCGCCGCGCCCAGGTCGCCGAAGAAGGCGCCGATGACCAGCAGCTGGCTGAGGAAGAACACCCAGAAGGACAGGGCGTTCAGCCAGGGGAAGGCCATGTCCCGTGCTCCGATGAGCAGAGGGATGCAGAAGTTACCGAAGGCGCCGATGAGGATGGGCGTGATCGCGAAGAAGATCATGATCAGGCCGTGCATGGTGAAGAGCTGCATGTAGAGCGCCGGGCCGATCACTCCCCCCGAGCTCCGGAGGAGGGTGGGCCCGAGCACCGGCACCGGCTGGCCGGGGAAGCCCCACTGCCAGCGGATCATCATCGCCAGCGTGCCCCCCAGCAGGAGGAAGATCAGCCCGGCCCAGAGGTACTGCTTGCCGATCACCTTGTGGTCGAGCGACCAGATGTACTTGCTGAAGAAGGTGGTGGGAGGCGGATGGATGGGCTGCAGAGCCTCGATCGTCTGACGGTCGAAGGCGACTTCCTGACTGGTCATTGGAGCCTCGCGTGAGCTGCCCAGTTCCAGCCCCAGTGGGCCTCCAGGTCCTTCCCGTCGAAGGCCCGGGCCGAGTTGATGGAGGTGATCTGCGCCCAGCGGTCGAAGTCCGCCCGCGGAAGCACGGTCACCGTCCCGCGCATCTTGTAGTGGTTGGCACCGCAGTGCTGGGCACAGATGATCTCGAAGACTCCCGTCTCCCTGGGCTGGAACCACATCCGCGTCACGGTCCCGGGGATGGCGTCGACCTTCATCCGCATGTTGGGGACGTTGAAGCCGTGGATCACGTCGGTGGCGGTGATCTGAAAGATCACCGGCACGCCTTGCGGGACCACGAGGTCGTTGAGCACGACGATGTCGTCGGGGGTGTTGAAGCTGCCGTCCGGGCCCGCGTAGCGCGCGTCCCAGGCCCACTGGTGCGCGTTGATCTGGATCCGCACCGCACCGGGCGTCGCCTCGGCGCGGGCGAAGTCAAAGAAGGTCCCGAACATGAACCTGGTGCTGCGATAGAGGAGGTCCCCGTCCACCACCACGAAGATCAGCGCCGCCACCAGCGCCGTCCAGCGCCACGACTTGAAGTCGGCGCCGTGGTCGTAGAGGGCCTTGTGTTCTGGCCCGTGCCGAACGACCGACCAGAGCATCCAGAGGACCATCAGGATGAACAGGATGGAGACGGCGATGGTGGTCGAACGGATCATCTCGTCGATCTGCCAGCCGGACTCGGACGCATCCCGGGGCAGGCCGACGGCGACGAAGGGATTCGAGATCCAGGAAAGCAGAAGCGGAAGCGATGCGCTCATCGTGTGGGAGACCTCCACCGGCTCATTCCAGGCGCCGCACGGTCCGGGCGATGACCGCGCTGACCAGGTAGGGGATGGCGATCATCAGCGGGAGCAACCACGCCACCCGGGAGGGCGCGGCCTCCGCGCACACCGGACAGGCGAGCAGGGACAGCCAGGCCCCGCTCACGGCGACACCCGTCCGAGCCCGCGCCACACTGCGTCGGCGATGAGGATGAGCGAGTAGAACGCGGCGATGCCGAGCGGGATTGCGACCAGCTTCTTCATCGTGCGCGTCTCGCTCCGCAGCCCCATCGTCACCAGCGCGAAGTACGCCGCCTGCGCGGTGGCGAGCACGAAGAGCGCAACCGTGACCAGCCGGCCCGGAGCGCGCGACATGGCCACCACCACCTCGAACACGGTGAGGACCACCAGCACCACCAGGATCACCACCGTCTGCGCCGCCGAGACGCGGTGTCCCCCCGTTGCATCGACTGCCGGTGCGTCGGCGTTCACGTCAGACCCCGATGGGAATGAGGTACACCGCGACGAAGACGATGTTCCAGACGAAGTCGACGAAGTGCCAGAACAGGCCGAGCAGCTCCACCGCGTTGGCCGAGCCGAAGCCGCGCAGGCCGCGGCCGAGCGTGATCAGCACGTAGATGCAGCCGGCGATGACGTGCAGGCCGTGGAAGCCGGTGATGGCGTAGAAAGTGCTGGCGTAGGCCGATTGCCCGAACACCAGCCCCTCCTTGAGCAACCCGGGGTGGAGGATGCCCACCCACTCGGCATATTGCCCGGTGAGGAAGAGCAGGCCGAGCCCCGCGGTGATCGCGAGCCAGAGGTTCGTTCCGCGGCGGTTCCCCGACGCGGCGGCGTCGTAGGCGCGGATGATGGTGACACTGGAGACCGCCAGAACCAGGGTGAGCAACGCAGTGAAGGGGATGTTGAGCGCCGGCTCCCCCGGGTGGCGCCACACCGTGCTCGCTCCGCGGAGGATGCCGTAGGCGAGCAGCAGACCGGCGAAGGTCAGCCAGTCCGAAAGAAGGAAGATCCACATCGCCAGCTTGGCGGGACGGGCCGTTCCGAACATCCGGTCCCGCGGCCAGACGGCGGTGGTGGCGTGGGCGTGAGACGAGGCCGAGCTCATCAGTAGCGCTCGGCCACAGGGTACTCGGAGCCCGGCGGTGAGCGCAGGGTGAGGAGGAAGTGCACCAGATCCCAGGCCTCCGCCGGGGTGAGGCTGTCGGCGAAGGATGGCATCGGGCTGCCGTTCACGCCGGTCATGAAGGTCCGGTAGAGGTCGGCGTTGGTGTTTCCGCACTTCCGGTTGGGACTGGAGCTGAAGTCGAACGGCGCGAGGGGGAAGCCCCAGTCGTCACGCAGCGTGGGCACCGCCGGACCGTTCCCCTTGCCGGTGGGCCCGTGGCACTTCTCGCACTGGTTGTTCTTCCAGACCACTGCGCCCCGCTTCGTCGAGGCGGCGTCGTCGGGGGGCTCTGGCGGGATGACGATGGGCTTGCCCGGCGCCTCCTCCTTCCACTTCGGCGAAAAGGTCTTCAGATATTCGACCACCGCTCGCAGGCTGGGCTCGCCGAGCACCGCCCAGGGAGGCATGTAGGTGTGAAAGAACCCAACGTTGAGGCTGCGGAGGAGATCCTCGTTGGTCGGCAGAGTTCCGCTCGGGGTCGACCGGCACTTGAACACGCCGCTGGTGAAGTCCCGCGGGCGTGGGACGAGCCACTGCGCCGAGTAGCCGCGGCCATCGCCCATCTGGCCATGGCAGGAGACGCAGAAGCGCGTGTAGACGGCCTCGCCCTTGTCGGCGAGCGCCTGGTCGATGGGGACGGGCTTGTCCTCGGCCGCAGCCGGCTGGTCGCCCGCGGCCGAGGCAGCCGTGGGGCCGAGCAGCGTCAGGACGGTGGCGCCGAGGAAGACCGCGAGCAGGCGACGGTGCGTGGTCATCGGTGGTGTCCCTCTTAGTAGGCGAAGTCGACGCCGAGGAGGACGGTGGTGCCCTGGGGGGGGCCAATGCCCGCGACGGGCAGCTGGGCGGTGGTCGACGCCTGGCTGAACTCCGCGTGAAGCGCCACCCCGGCGCGGCTGGAGAGCGCGACGTAGTAGCGAGCCAGGACGGCCCAGGCGGTGAAGTCTCCGATCGCGTGCGAGTAGTCGATGGAGCCCTGCTGCAGCGTGGCGATCCGCTGGTACATGAAGGCGATGGTCCAGTTCGGGGACGGGGTGTAGCTCAGCTCGGCGAAGCCCCCCATCCACTGCGCGCTCTGGGTGGGCGACCCGTCGCTGTTGGAGCCTCCGGTGACGAGCGCGCCGCTGTCGCTCCCGAACATCACCACGCCGTCGAGGGTGAGCGGGTTCACCGGGCTGAGAAACTGGAAGTGGAGCTCGCCGCCGATGCGGTAGTAGTTCGCGAGGGAAGAGCCGGTCCCGCTGACACAGCCCTGACCGGTGCTCGGTGTGCACGTCATGCCGGGTGCGGCCAGGTACTTCACTGCCTGCCAGCCGGTGGCTCCGAAGACGCCCGGTTCGATCGAGACCAGGAAGTCGTTGCCGGTGAGGTGGTAGTACTGGACGTGACCCCACACCACCGGGTTGCTCACCCAGTTGGCGGAGTAGAGCGGCTGGCCGCCTTCGTTGGCCAGCTGCACCGAGTAGCGGAAGCTGCTCAGCTCGGAGTGCCCGTAGACCTCGACGCCGGCCTGGTTGTCGCCCGGCCCGTACGTCACGGCGCTGCCCTGCGCCACGAAGTGGTAGACTTGATAGCCCTGCGTGAGGAAGTAGGTGCGGTGCTCGTCGACCGGCAGGTCCGGCGCCATCTTTCCCACCCGCACGTTGAGGAAGGGGCTCCGCCCGATCAGGCGCGT
>Ga0208851_1000321_pt1 | contig 21953 bp, 17 predicted proteins | sample NGESurshal092012_FD_184481 | JGI IMG/M metagenome (GOLD analysis project Ga0208851, IMG submission 184481) | Arctic peat soil microbial communities from Barrow, Alaska - NGEE Surface sample 415-2 shallow-092012 (SPAdes) | ecosystem: Environmental > Terrestrial > Soil > Wetlands > Peat ... | reverse complement strand
CTGCGAGAGGTGAGCATAGCGACTGGAATGTGGTTGAGACAGCTATCTTTTTGGACTTGAGATAGAAATTCAAAGCCATCCATTCGGGGCATTTCCACATCGCAGAAGACCATATCACAGACCAGTCCAGCCTTGAGCTTTTCGGTGGCTTCTTGCCCATCTTTAGCTTGTTCGACGCGATATCCTGCCTTGGTAAAGGTCATAGACAATAGGCCACGTACGGTAATTGAATCATCCACAATCAGAACCGTCGGTTGGCTGGGCTTTTTGACTACTTTAGTTGGGCGGAAAGGCTTAGTTTCCTTGACCGCGGGTAGTTGCCCTGTCACCATCGCGATCAATTCGCCCACATCCGCAATCGACATCACCTGACCATTACCGAGAACGGTCACTCCAGAGAGTCCTAGCGGCTTATCTACGGGCCCATTGAGCTGCTTGATAACAATTTCTTGTTCTTCGATAAACGCATCAACCCCGACCGCAACGTAGGAATCTCCTCCGCGCAGGATGACCGTAGCGACTTCCTTCTCTTTCATGAAGTTCTGGGAAGTGGCTAAGCCAGGACGCTGGTAAATCAGGAGTTCAGCGAGGGGAACAAAAGGAATAAACCGATCGTGCCAGAGAATATAGCGACGGTTGCCTTCGGCTTTGATCCGGTTGGTCGGTAATTCGACCATCTCATCAATACTGTCAAGCGGGAATGCGATCATCCCTTGACCATGACGGCAGAGAATGGCTCGAGAAATACTTAGCGTCAACGGAAGGCGAATCGTAAAGGTTGTTCCTTCCCCAGGGGTGGAGTCTATCAGCACATTCCCACGCAAGCGGTTGAGTCTGTTCTGGACAACATCCATACCGACGCCCCGTCCTGCAATCTCTGTTACCTGCTCAACGGTGCTGAAACCAGGCAAGAAAATCAGCGGGAAGACTTCGCTATCGGTCATTACTGCCGCTTGTTCTGGGGTGAGTAAACCGCGCTCTACGGCTTTGGCTCGAATCCGACCGGCATCTAGCCCCCGGCCATCATCTTTGACAGCAATTATGGTCTGGTTCCCTTGGTGAGAAGCCGAAACCGTAATTTTGCCTTTGGCTTTTTTGTTGAGTCTGCGCCGCTCTTCAATCGGTTCAATACCATGCATGAGGGCATTGGTAGTGAGGTGGGTAAGCGGGTCGTACAGCTCTTCTAGAATGGCCTTATCCAGTAAGGTTTCGCGGCCTAGCAGTTCCAGCTCAACTTCTTTGCCCATGTTGATCGAGAGATCCCGTACCGCGCGAGGGAGACGATCGACCAATTCACTGAGGGGTAACATCCGAATCTGGTTGAGTCCTTCCTGGAGTTGGGATGAGGTCTGCCGGAATTGACGGCTGGTTTCATCCGATTCATCAACAACGAACTCAATATCTGAGGATGCTTCTTTAATCCGTACGATCAATTCCATGATCTCTTGAGAGAGTGTATGGAAAGCGGTGTAGCGGTCCATCTCTAGGGCATCGAACGCTTCTATACCCCGGTTGATGGCGGTATCAATAGAACTGGAAGCATTTCCAGGCGCCTGAATGCCGAGTACTGATTTGTCGTAGTACTCTGCGAGTTCGCGGCTAACGCGGTCCATTTTGGAGACCCGTTGCTGAAGCATTTCCAAGGAAGCGCGTAGACGGATCTGTTGATTTTCCTGAGCGTTGCGGTTGATGACCAGCTCTCCCACTAGATTGCTCAAACCATCTAGGTGGCGTACTTCTACCCGCATGGTGCGACGGACTACGGGTCCAGTCAGGGGGGCCCGTGATTCTGAGGAAGCCGCTGCCGCTGGACGGGCAATGTTACGGCCATTCCGCTCAGGCATTGATTCGGTGCGTGCAGGCCGCCGGGTAGGCCGAGCATTAGGCGGTGCTTCCGGAGGGGCTTTGCGGGTTGGGGTGACCGGGGTAGGCGGAAGATCCTTAGATTCCGTTGGTTCTACGATGATTTCTGAGGCGCCAAATAAGGCGGCTAAGTCCATGTCTGCTTCAGAAGCAGCACTGGCGGCAAGTTCCCTGGAGGCAGGGGTGGATATAGTAGTGCTCTCCAGCTCCACAGGCATCGCGGTGAACAGGTCCTCAAGAGATTCTGCATCGGATTTTGAGGAAGTCTCTATTGCGGCAATGGGCTCCGCTTCGTCTTCGGGGAAAATATTGGAGAGTGATTCTATAGTTTCTTGCTGCGTCAGTTGTTCCAGCACAGGAGCTTGAACTTGGTCTGCTATAAAGTCGGCTTTGGGGGGAGCGAACAGTTGCGCGAGAATATCTCCGAGAGCATCCTCTGCTACAGCTTCTATTTCTTGAGGTCCTATGATCTCTTCGGCTACAGAAGTTGGGAACTCTGCGGACATGAGAGACTCTAACGTTAAGGTTGTTAGACCTTGATCCGCTGAGGATTCAGGTTCAGGAAGCTCTTCTTCGACCTGGAAACCAGCACATTCCATGAGCCAGGAAGAAGGTTTTATCTTTGCCCCAGCTCCTTGAAGTATGAGTGCTTTGGCTTGCTGGAATTCTGCTAATGCGCGGAATCCCATTTCTTGCCAGTGCTCGTCTCCACTCTGTAAGAGTGCCATCGCTAAGGTCTGACAGAGCCTTTCGAATCCGGGGAATCCGTAGGTTGTGCCTAACTCTGTTAAGCTCCGAGTCAGGGTTAATATCTCTTCGCGTACAGGCTCCAACCGAGGCTGGGTAAAGCATTCTTGCAGGACGCAGATCCCTTCGTCGATTTCTTCCAAGAAGTCTGCTGGTATGGCTGGTGGTTCTTCTGCTACTGCGGCAACTAATTCGGGTTCTTCCTGGGGTATTTCCTCCATCGCGAAGATTACTTCTGGGAGTGCTATTACTGCGTCCGCCGTCTCAATACCACTGAGCTTATTCTCAATCCGAATCATGAGGGGATCAGCGGCTTGTAAGGCTGCTTCGTCCAGTTCAAGATTTACTTCAGGCAGTCTATTTACGATGCCCTCTAAGAGAAGCCGACCTCGGCCCAAGTAATCATTCAGGACTGAATCAAGCAGGTCGGGTCGTTTGTGCACTTCCCGGCAAAAATGCTCCATACGAAAGGCAATTTGCTGGATCGCTTGCAGGTGGAGCATTGCGGCTCCGCCCTTGATCGAGTGAAAAGACCGATAGAGCTCTTCGCGTAGTTCATCTAGATCTAGGTCTGGGTCAGAATCTGGAGTGCATAACGCAGCCAAATTTCGTTCAGCCATGGCCAAGTTCTCTTGGGCTTCTTCGATGAAATATCCCAGAATCCTCTGTTCATCTAGATTAAGCGGCGTATGATCCGAGCTCGAGGCTACAGGAACAAGAGCCTTTTGTACCGTTTCTCTGTGGAAGGATGCTTGCGTAGCTACTTCTTTTAGTGGCTCTACGCTTAGGTTATTGAGCTTGGCCTCAATCTTCTGCCCTAGAGGCACCATATCCGCTAAACACCGTTCATTGACGATGGGGTCAACGGTGGGTAGTTCATGGAACATGATTTTGAGAATATCTAGCCCCTGCAAGAGGTAGCTTTCTAATTCTTGATCTATGTGAAGCTGGCGGTCTTGCAGGATCTCGAAATAATCCTCTAGTTGGTGAGAAATACTTAGAATCGCCTGCAGGCCAAGCATCGCAGCTCCGCCTTTGACGGAGTGTGCTCCTCGAAATAATTCTCTGAGAACATCCGCCGGGTCATCGCTGTTCTGTAGCTCCATCAAACCCTGTTCCATCGTATTGAGATGGTCACTGGCTTCTTCGATAAAGTACTCCAGGATGCGTTGCTGTGCGTCTTGCTCCATGGAAAAGCTCCTTTACCGTTTGCTATTGAGGAAGAGACGTAAATGGGGACCCATGGCTTTCTACAGCCGCTTCCATAGAATCCTCCAAGATGGGCGCATTTTCTGTTACCTGAAAGCGGTCTGTGGAGGCTTCGAGACTGTTGGAGACAGATACTAGCTTTTGGAGGGAGCGAGAAACGCGATGGGCTTCTTCTGAAGTGGTCTGGGCGGTAACTTCTACCCCTTCCATAACCTTCGCTACGATACGGGCTGTTTCTTCTTGACTGACGGCGGTATTGGCAATACCTGAAACCAGTTCGTCAATCTGGCGTGAAACGGTGATGATCTCATCCAGGGAAGCCTTGGCTTGTTGCGCCACCGCTGTTCCTTGGATGACTTGGTTGATTCCGGTGTCCATGGCTGCCATTACACCACTGGTCTCCGATTGAATGTTCAGTACAATCTGTTCGATTTCTCGGGTGGCTTTCGCCGCACGGTCCGCCAGTTGGCGCACTTCATCGGCTACGATGGCAAAACCCCGTCCTGCTTCTCCAGCCCGTACCGCTTCAATACTGGCGTTCAATGCGAGGAGGTTGGTCCGAGAGGATAGCTGGTTGATCAGGGCAACGATTTTAGAAATCTCTTGGGTGGATTCTGCCAGCCGCTTTACTTTCTTGCCTGTTTCAGAGACAGTTTCGCGGATCGACAAAATGCCTGCTACGGTTCTTTCTACCGCCTCACCCCCCTGTGCTGCAGTCTCACTAGCTCGACGGGCCACAGTTTCTGCCGTGCGAGCGTTGGTGGCTACCTGCTGAATGGACTTAGTCATATTGCGAAAGGCGCCGAGAGTTTGACCGATTTCCTCTGATTGGCGCAAGGCATCGGTAGAGAGGCCACGGGCGAATTGCTCGTTCTCTAAAGCAGAAAGGCTGACTTCACCTGCCGTTCGTTTGACCTGGCGGACCAATTGGCTAAGATTCTGAATAGTCAGGTTGAAGGAGTCGGCTACGGCTCCCATAATGTCTGCGGTAACTTCTGCCTGCACGGTGAGGTCTCCCCGTGCCGCACCCTCAACCTCATCCAAAAGTTTGATCACTTGGCGTTGTAAGTCTTCTTTTTCTTGCTTCTGTCTGCTGGATTCTTGCTGCTGTCCCTGCAAAAAGGTACTAATCTTCCCCATCAAGTTCTTAGCGGGGTCTGTCAGTTTCCCAGCCGTTTGAGACAGCAGGAGCAAGGAAGCGGCAGTGCCGATCAGCATCGGTACCCCGTAATAAAAAGCTTTTACAATAGGAAGCCCTTCGCTGACGGCCCACCCTAGACCTAATAGGCTCCCTAGTAAGGGGATCAGGGCGATAGGGATCAAGACTTTGCCGACTTTCGCTTGGCGTGCAATGGCGTTTTCGAAGTCTGCTGCGTTCAGAATCTCTTCTTGAAGGTTGAGGGGTTCGTTGAACGCTAATGCCTTGGAAGAGCGGTCTTCTGACGGAGTGCTTAGCATGGGGCTCGGTAAGGGCATGTCAGCATAGGCGCTTTCTGCTTTCAGGTCGTTCATCATTTTTCCATTCATTGCTTCTTGACTGGGCTCATTTGAAAGTGCTGTCGAAAGGTCAAGTCCTAGCGGCTGAGCAGAATGGGGTTCAAGATAGAAATTTTCATAGGCGATAGATTCCCCTTGCCCTGCTGTCTCTCTAGTTTCTTCCGACAAGAAATCAGTAGGACCCACATTGACCGAAGTGATGGGAGCAAAAGTTAGTTCAGATTCTGCCTGGGCAAACATGGGCTCTACGGATTCGTAACTTGCCATTTCAAAGAAAGGCTCAGACTCGACGGGGACCATGCGGTTGCTTACCGCTTGGTGTTCCATATTTTCTAAGTCCAATCGTTGTAATGCCTTGTTGGCGGTTTGGTGAATTTCGGAATCAGCGTTCAGCGCTAAAACCTGCTCATATTGGGTCCGCGCCATGTCCGGACGACCGATTTGCTGCTGGGCCGAGGCCAGCCAGAGACGAAGATTTGGGTCTTCGGGCCGGGCATCTACAAGATGGGTAAACAGCTTGACAGCTTCCTCATAGTTCTCCTGAGCGAAAGCCTCTACTGCTTGTTGATATTCGGTTGCCGAAACCATGGTCCTACCTCTTGTGAAAACTCATCTTGCGAATGATCGGGAGTCCGTCTTATGCCGCTGCCCATTGTTTGGCGTTGATAATGGAGCCTGAAGCGAGCAGAATCACGGGTCTTTCCTCGGTATAGAATTTCCCCTGAACATGTTGGGCCAACCCTTCCTCAAGAGATTCATCAGGAAATTCATGAGGGTTACTTTTGATCTGATCGGCATCTACCCAGGCCATGCCTTGAATGTCTTGAACTGCCAAACCTAAGACTCCTTCCCCCTCTTGAATAACAATCACGGCACAGGGGCCGACCAGATCGGTCATAGCCTGGCCATAGAGTTGGCGAAGGTCCAAAACCCAGATAATTTCTCCCCTTAAATTAAAGGTTCCCAAAAGAAGAGAAGAGATATTGGGCATGGGCGTAATCTGCTCCGGCAAAATCTCCACTACTTCCACCACGGAGGTCGCTACGAAGGCAAACTGTTCTGCGCCAGACAAGCCAAAGCGCAAGTAGAGATCTCCCTGCGGTATGGGCACAGGGGGAGATTCATTCAACGGCGTAAGGGCTGTCTCCCTGAAAGCCTCGTGATCGATTTTGTTCGAGTCTTGTTTCATGCAACCTTATCTCTTAAGTAGGGTTCTGATGGTTTGAATCAGTTCTTGGGGGATAAAAGGTTTGACGATGTAGGCATCCGCTCCCTGTTTCATTCCCCAATAGCGGTCAAATTCTTCCCCTTTGGAACTGCACATCACAACAGGTACCTGCTGGGTAACAGGGTTGGACTTAAGCCTGCGGCATACTTCATAGCCATTGAGCCGAGGCATGATGATGTCTAAAACTACAAGATCAGGACGGATACGCTCTACCTGATTGAGGGCTTCAAGTCCATCCTGAACAGAGATTACTTCGATGCCACTATTGCGGAGCACACCAGCAATCATCTCTCGCTGAGCTAAATTGTCTTCGACCAGCATTACGGTGCTCATAGCATCCTCAAGAAAGGGTTACAGAAGAAGAGGGAGAAGACACAGTACTGTCCTCAGCAGAGCCCACGTACTTATCAACAATGGCCAAAAGATCCTGCTCCCCGAAAGGTTTGGTCAGATACTCGGTGGCCCCAGCCATACGGGCTCTGACCCGGTCAATGAAGCCATCTTTTCCGGTGAGCATGACAACCGGAGTTTTATGAAAAGCTCCTGATTTTCGGATCATGGCGCACAGTTCATAGCCATCCATCTTGGGCATGGCAATATCCATCAGAATGAGGTCAGGCATCAGCTTGTACAAATCCGCAATCGCTTTGACCGGATTGGCGATGGTATGCACTTGGTAGCCTCTGCCGCCCAGGAAGTTTTCCACACTTTTCTGAATGACAATACTGTCATCAATGCAGACTACAACCCGGTTCCCTGTAGTATTGCTCGGCATCAGCCTAGGCGAAACTTCCAAGTCGTGAATACCCAAAATTCCCTGCTCTACGTAAGGCATGATCGCCTTGGTAACGGTCACTACATCACGGCAAAGGAATCGAGCAATAGAGCGAAGGCTATGGGTCCCGTTTATCCACCGGACCAGCTGGTCATAGGCTGCTTGAGGAAGCTTTTGCTGAAGTAGTTCTTGAGAACTGATGAAAGGACGCTGCTCAGGGGAGAGCACGCGAGGTTTTAGCTTCTGCCACTCTGTCATCCGTGCGCTTACCCGTTTTAAGATCGAGCCCACTTCCATGGGGAGCAAAGCGGTTGAAACGGGTGTCTTGTCGTCAAAGATAAAGGAGCCCTGGTTCAAACCTATAATATCGAAAAATACTTCCTCGACCATGGCTTGAATGATTTGTTTGGCTTGGGCTTCGTTAAGGTTTCTCTGGTCGACCAATTGGATCAGAAAAGCGTACTCTGGAAACGTTTGATCGGCGGAAGGTTCCATCGAAACATGTTGTCCCTCGACCAGATGTCCTAGGTTAAAGCGCTGCAAATAGTCTTTCAGGCGCTTAAATCCACCTTCGGTCTCAGCGGCGTAAACACAGCGCCCCTGTTCGAAGGAGACAATCCAGAATCGGTTCTTCTGTTCTGTTTCCAGAAAAAGTTCTCCGGAGCGTTGGCCCAATTCAATGAGTTGAAGAAGGCTCGTGGCATCCATTTCATGGAGTTTTCCCTGCATCGGCATCCCTTGTCTTGATGGTGATGATTTGTGATCCTTTGCCAGGCAAGGACCGTTTGCTACTCAGCAGAGGCAACACCATGGGTCGTTACACACTATGAGTAGCCTGATCTCAGTCTTCCCCCTGCAGCCTTTCAGACCTCTCGGTCTAGTATGAAGATCCGGTGAATTCTCTGTGTATCTGAGGGCTTAAGGCCCCATTCGAATTTCACACGTTTGTAATAATACCCGGAGGGGAAAAGGGTAGACTGATCTACAAAGACCCGTTAACCTTTACCCCTAATCAAAACGTGCGCTACTTAGGAATCATTCAGCGCAAGAGCAAAACTTTTCTTGGCCAGCAGGAGCTTCACCTGCTAGCGAAAGAAGAGGGCGAGTATGTTTGGAAAGCGACCCAAGGTCAGTTTTCTTCGGATTTGTTAAACCGATTTGGGCTTGGCGCTATGGTGATTGCAGAAATCACGCAAGGAGGACAGCTCCAGCGTGTAGAAGATGCAGCCCCCCATCTTGTAGCCATTCTTCAAGGCTTTGTTCGCTACACCGATAATTTGCGCAATCAGTCCAGTGAGATAGATCTTTGGCGGAATGCCCTTGATCTCCAAGCAAAAGCGTTTTCAGACCGGGAGCAGGAGCTGCTGGATTGGGAAAATCGCCTTGCTTTATTTCAGCAGGAATTGGGCATACAGCAAAGTCCATCGGAGGGAAACGCCTTAGCAGGCGAGAACGTTACTCACCATGATCAAGCAGAGTCGTCTAAGCTTCGCTCCGTCTTAGAGGAAAAAGAGCAGCAGCTCATCGATATGCGTGATCAGCTAGAAGAACTGAGGAACAAAGTTCAAGGGCAAGACCAACACTGGCAAACACTCCAAACTGCCAATGCAACCTTGCAGGTAGAGCTGGAGCAGTCCCATGAGCGCTTTGAGCAATTGACCTGGGCCCAACAAAATCAGCCGAACGGTCAGCACTCTAAAGGCGCACTTGCCTCCGCAGACGGTAAATTAGTATCTCTTCAGGAAATATTGCAAGCCCAACAGCTCCACCAGCAGGACAAGCAGCAGAGTTTCTATACTCTGCTGGAAGACTTGGATAAAACGCTGGCTGACCTCCAAGCTCAAGCGCAGCAGGCGGCTGAGGTCCAACAAGCCCATCAGGCTGAAACGCTCAACTTAGCGGGGTTATATCAGGAGCTCCAGTCCCAGAACCAGGGAACTCTTGCGCAAAGTTTGCAATGGGAGCAAACAGAGGGTGTATTTCAAGCTTATGGCCAGCACTACGAGAAGTATCAGCAGTTCCTCAAGAGCCTTGGCGAACTCTACACCCAGCAGCGTCAGGCTTCTGCGCTTTTAGAAGAGCAAGTAGGGCCTGCTGGTTCGACTGTCCCTAGCGAAGTGCTCCCTCCAGAATTTGAGAATAAGCGACAAGAGCTTTGTCGCTATGCCCAGCAGGTTGAAGATCAAGCACATGAACTGTTGGAAATAGAGCAACAGGTACAGAGCCTGCAAGACCGTTTACAGCTCATGCAGGAAGAAGGGGCTTCAGCCGATGATGTCGAGGAAGTCAGTGATGATCTGGATTTCCAGCGGCAGCGTTGTCAGATTTTAATTGAAGGCCTCTTTCCGCAGCAACAACGCTTGAGACAATCAGAAGACGATTTGCAGAAGCACATCGATCTTTTCAGGAAGAACTCTGGAATGGCTCCTCAGCCTTCTCCTTCCGCTGATGTTTTAGAGCCGCTTGTGCATCAGATGGCAGAGCGTGTCCACCAACTTGCCCAGTATCTTAAAACTCAAGAAGAAGACCTATCTTCTTGGTGGCAGCAGGTACAGCAACAGCAACAGCAACATCAGCAGCAAAAGAGTTTATGGCAAGAACTGACGGACCAACTCGCAGCGCAGGAGGTATCCTATCAGGACCAATGGCGTGCTTATCAAGACCAGCAACAGCAGCTCCAAGAAAAGATCCTGGTTATCCAGCAAACCCAAGAAGTCTTGCTCGATCAACGCAATGCTTTAGTGACTTTTCAAGAGAGTCTGAATGGTAATTTAGAGCAACCTTTGCAGCTGCTTCAAGGTCTTTTGGACAGTGAGCTTCAAAATTAGCGTGCTGAACGGGCTAAGGTCCAGCCCTGTACCTGGGCCAAAGGTTGATAAATAAAACCAACCTTGTCTAACGCTTGGCGTGATTCTGGCGAGAGCCACCAGACTTTTTGCTCTTGATTGTTAATAACCTTGGTGGCAGTCATTTCATTGCCCGGATTGGGTGTGTAGAAGGCGAGGGCGGCGAATTCCGCAAAACGGTCACCATTCCCTTCGTAAACCAGATGAATCGGTTCTTGGGGATTCACTAAGGTGGACAATTTTTGCTGACTAAAGTCTTTAAAGGCAGGGCTGTAGTTCCCTAAGGAAGTAGTCCATCCTGCGACGATCAAGGCTAGCCAGGGGGCCCCAATCACACTTCCTGTCCAGAGGGGAAGCCACTGTCCCAACCAGTCCCGATTCATATAGCAGACCCAAGGTAAAAGCCAAACCACGCCTAGGGCTGTGGCCAAAGGCAAATATAAAGATGCGCCAGGAACTAGATTTGGGGAGAGATGGAGCACTACTACCAGAACGAGCAACAGCAGGGCAAAGGCCGCTATCCAGTAGCTCAACCAGGCGATTCCTTGAGAAGAGCGCAAAGTATAAGCCCCTGAGTAGCTGGGAGCGCGTCTACCTGGTTCCCTGGTTGCCTGTTGCCAGAGTCGGTCTAAAGCAACTCCAGCCAATAGCGCCAAAAAAGGGCAAATCTGCACTAAGTAATAGGGTGTTTTTGTAGGAAAAATCTGTAGCACTAAAAGGAAGGTAAAGGGGTAGGTCAGGAGTAAAAAATCGGATTGTTTCTGCTCTTGCCAAAGAATCCAAGCTCCTGCCAACGCAAAAAAAGTCCAAGGGAAGGTGTTGGCCGGGAGGTTCCAGAAATAGTAGAAAGGCCCCACATGGTGAAAATCTCGTTGGCTCAGAGAAAAGAGGATGCCAAACAGCCCATCATAGACAGCATTTCCGTAAGCCTGACTGGCCAGCCAGTACCATAGGCCAAAGAGGGCTAAACCAATGCCTGCCCCAAGGTAGAGATAGGAATTTTGGATTAGTTTATGTTGTTTGTTTTGCAGGAGAAGATAGGGCAGGAGGGCGACAACAGAAACTAGAGCCATAGAACTCTTGAGTAGGATACTGAGGCCCAGCATGACGCCCCACCCTAGCGCTACAAAACGGCGCCCAAATTTAGGAGCTTGGAGGAGGCACCAAATGCCGATCAATTCCAGGAAGGTTAGCAAGACATCCTGCCCGGCTAACCGCCCATTACTCATCCATAGATAGATGGTGGGCAAGATTAGGGCTCCCAAGAAAGCACGGCGGGCTTCAAAAAATTCTCGCCCGATAAAGTAGGTCATCAGTACGCCCAGGATGGCGGCCAAGGTGCTTGGAAAACGTGCACTCCACTCACTGACTCCGAATAGGGTATAGCTGGTGGCGATCAGCCATTGATTGAGAGGGGGTTTTTCGAAATAGGGATTGCCCAAGAAGGTAGGAGCGAGCCAGTTGCCACTGAGGTACATCTCACGAGCCATCTGTGCGTAGTAGCCTTCGTCCGACCCTGCCATGCTCTGTTGCCCTGAGTTCACCAGCAAAGTTGGCAAAGTCCAGAGAACGAGCAGGCAACTGTACAGCCAATCCAGGGCAGATGGCGTGCGGTTGGGTTCATAGCGTACGATCATGGCTCAACCTTTAAAGATTTGTTGGAAGTAGTGCCTTTCAGGAGAGGTATTCCTCATTAGCTAGTTACGCAAGGCATCATATGTTTTATAGTTAGAGATTGTCAGAGAACGGAGCGGATCAGTGCCCAATATTAAGTCGGCTATCAAACGCGTGGAAGTGGCGGAACGTAACCGCCAGCGTAATGTTCAATACAAGTCTACGATCAAGACCTTGGTTAAGAAATCCCTAACGGCCGTGGAAGCTTACGGACAAAATAACACACCGGAGAGCCTAGCCCAAGTCAATGCGACCATTGCAGAAGCCTATTCCAAAATTGATAAGGCTGCAGGTCATGGGGTCCTCCACAAAAATACTGCGAGCCGTAAAAAAGCGCGTTTGGCTGCGGCGCTCCAAAGAGCTACTAAAGAAGCTTAGGTCTTCGGTAAGAGCGGTATATGGTCGCTAGGTAGGGCATCCCTGAGCTTGATGTTGAAAACATGGGCGAAGTTCTGAGCGACTACAGGCTGGATTTGTTCTACCGTTACATTGGGGAACCATTGCTGCAAGGACCCTACAGGCCGACCGGTGATTCCACAGGGTACAATCCGTTCAAATCCCTTGAGGTCTAGGCAAACATTCAAGGCAAATCCGTGCATGCTGATCCAGCGAGAAACCTTGATCCCTAGGGCGCAAACTTTACGACCTTCACACCACACTCCGGTTAATCCAGCGATGCGCTCTCCTGGTAGTCCCAAGTGTGCCAAAACTCTAATCTGCACTTCTTCAAGCTGACGGAGATAGTGATGGAGGTCCTTGCCATGACGGGTGAGATCTAAGATCGGGTAGCCTACCAGTTGTCCGGGAGCATGGTAGGTGACTTCTCCTCCGCGTTCGATGCGATGGAGTTCCGCTTCACCTGGGGCAAATAGGACGTGGTGGGGGTCTGCTCCCTGGCCCAAGGTATAGACGGGGAGATGTTCTAAGAGCATCAAAATATCAGGGCGGCTACGGTCTTGCCTTTTCCAGTCTAAGAGCATTTTTTGCCACAGCCACGCCGTAGTGTAGGGAACGGTGCCTAGGGAAAGAACGATGCAGTCCCTCATAGCTCTAGGGAAATAGCGTCTACGGGACAGACCGGAATACATTGTTCACAGACGACGCAACGGCTACGGGTGAACTGAAGCTGGAAGGTTTGTTTGTTGAGAGACAGCGCTCCTGTTGGACATACGGCCGTACAAAGACCACAGTGGACACAGGACTGTTCATCAATGGAAATCTCCTGCCCTAGTTGGGATACCTGAATACTTTGCTCCCGCATCCAGTTCAGAGAGGCTTCCATCTGGTCAATATCCCCAGAAAGCTCCACCACCAATTTCCCTACTTCGTCAGGAGCTACCTGAGCCCGGAGAATATTACAGGCGATATTGAAGTCTTTAGCCAGTCGATAGGTGACGGGCATGTGCACGTTCTGAGGAGAGAAAGTCAAAATGACTCGTTTACGCATAGCGGTCTGAGCCTATTGGTTTGCCCTCTCTCATCATATAGATTCTCCGTCCTGGTTCTCCGCTACCTACAGCTGGGGTTATTCTGACCTGTCCCCGGAATAATGAGCCACTTAAAAAGTGATTTCCCCGCCTGGTTTTCATTGATTACAGTATGAAACCTTGCGAAAAAGAAGTCTGTTCGTAGGCCTCGGGGTGGTCAATACAGTCCTCAGCTCGTGTTAAGTTGGGAAAGCTGATATTTCACACCTCCAGAGCATTCGGGTGCTTTTGGGTTTCTGGAGGGACGTTTAACCCGAAGGAGAACAAATGAGTGTTTTAACCCTCTCGCAAATGCTAGAGGCTGGGGTTCACTTTGGACACCAGACCCGCCGCTGGAATCCTAAAATGCGGCCCTATATCTTCACCGAGCGCAATGGGATTCATGTCATCGACTTAACCCTGACCGCCCAATATCTAGAACAAGCCTATGGTTACTTACAGCAAGCTTCCAGCAAGGGCAAAAAAGTTCTTTTCGTAGGCACCAAGCGCCAAGCAGCCTCGGTTATTTCCCAAGAGGCAGCCCGTTGTGGCATGTACTGGGTCAACCAACGCTGGTTGGGGGGCATGTTGACCAATTGGACCACGATCAAAACTCGGGTTGACCGCCTTAAAGATTTGGAAGGCATGTCTGAGAATGGCATGTTGGACCGCCTCCCCAAGAAAGAAGCCTCTTCTTTGCGCCGGGAGATGGAGCGTCTTCAGAAATATTTGGGCGGAATAAAGAGAATGCGCCGCTTACCGGATATTCTCTTTGTCGTAGACCAGCGCCGGGAAAACAATGCGGTCCTAGAGGCTCGTCGTCTAGGCATCGAAGTGATTGCCTTATTGGATACGAACTGTGATCCTGACATGGTAGATGTCGGGATCCCTGCCAATGATGATGCGATTCGGTCTATTCGTTTGATCGTCGGACGGCTGACCGATGCCATCATCGAAGGTCGTGGCGGCAGTGCCCAAGCGACCGAAGACGAGAATGAAATGGCTTTTGCCGTCGGTGACGACGAAGTAGAAGCAGAGGACGAAGAGGAATCGGAAGTCCCTGAAAGTGAACCCTCAGAGGAAGCATAATCATGGCTGCAATTTCGCCTGCATTGGTAAAGGAACTCCGGGAAAAAACCGGAGTCGGAATGATGGAATGCAAAAAAGCCCTGGTTGAAGCAGACGGCGATTTGGATAAAGCAGAGGAAGTCCTGCGCAAAAAGGGGCTTTCCAAAGGCGAAAAACTGGCGAGCAGAGTGGCAACAGAAGGCTTAGTTGCCTCCTACATCCACACCGGGGACCGGATTGGCGTTTTGGTCGAAGTCAACTGCCAAACCGATTTTGTCGCCCGTGGGGATGAATTTCGTCAGCTCTCTCGTGACATCGCCATGCAAATCGCCGCTTCTCCTACCGTAGAATACGTTTCGGTGGACGAAGTGCCTGCTGAAATCAAGGAACGGGAAAAGTCGATTGAAATGGGTCGTGAAGACTTGGCGAGCAAGCCAGAAGCGATTCGGGAAAAGATTGTTCTCGGCCGGATTGATAAACTCCTGAAAGAGCGAGCTTTGCTGGATCAGCCGTTTATCAAAGACCCCAACATCACCGTAGATGAGCTGATCAAACAAAAGATGCTCACCATCGGAGAGAATATCAAAGTCCGTCGCTTTGCTCGTTTTGTCCTAGGCGAAGGCTTAGAGAAGAAAGAGGTAGACTTTGCCGCAGAAGTTGCTGAGCAGATGAAGAAGAAAGACTGAGAACCAGTCCAATTTACAGAAAAGCCCCTCATTGAGGGGCTTTTCTAATTAATTACTCTGTCTTTTTCCAGTCTATTCGTTCGGCTTCGGGGCAATCTTCGGACACATTTAAGTCAGCCAAGCTCATCGCTCCCGTAGGGACAGAAGATAGACGGCGCTTGATAGTCCCGATACTTTCTAGGCGAATCATCTCTTCCCAGGAACAGATTTCATCTTCATCTTCAAGTTCGTAGCGGACAGTGACGAGGTCCCCTTGCAAGTCTAGAATTCTCGCTCGCTCCAACCAGACTCCCTGGTCACGAAGATAAATCCAAACCTCGGTACCTTCTCGGGAGAGTTGGTCGATCTTACGATGCAGCATTCTGTCCTCCCTTTAGAGACGCAGTAGATACGCCCTTCATATGCGCTTATTTAGGAGCGCTAACTATATCTTATCCCACTAGCCACCTTGTTCTAACGGGGTTCTAACGGAAGACTTGCCAAAGCTTGGTCTAACTGGTAGGCCAACTGCTCTGGAGAATGCTCATTCTCAAAAACCCAGTCCGCCCAAGCGATTTTTTGGTCAAGGGGCATTTGGGCCTGAATGCGGGCTTGGGCTTCTTCGGCGGTCAGTTGATCCCTTCTTTGTAATCGTAATTGTTGAATAACGGGAGCACAGGATACTACCCAAACGAGATCAACCAGATCCGTCATCTCGCTTTCAAAAAGGAGGGGGATCGACAGTACCTTCACCTGCTCGTCCGCATCCCGCCACTCGCTCATGCGTGTGCGGACCAGAGGATGGATCAACTGTTCCAGCCAGCGGCGTTCTTCCGCATCTTGAAACACGATTCGCCCCAGCTTTTTACGGTTAAGGGCACCATGGGAATCGAGAATATCAACCCCATACCGTTTGATGAGAGCCGCCAACGCTTGAGTCCCTGGAACTACCACCTCTCGACTCACCCAATCAGCATCTAACACGGGAATTCCGCGCGCGCGCAGAAGACGTTCCAGCGTACTTTTCCCTGTGGCAATTCCCCCCGTCAAACCGATGGTAATTTTTGACACTAGCGTCCGATGAAGAGCAACTGAATTAAACCTACCAAAAAACCTAAAATGCCACCAAGATTGACTATAGCTTGCAGTTCTTTACGCACAATCGTCTGAATAGCACTCTCCAATTCCTGAGGGGAAGTAGACTGCACGCGTTCAATAATCATTTGGTCTAGATTCAAAATCGGAATCACCCGCATCACCAACTGTTCCATATCTTTTTCAAGATAGCGCTCCACAATTTGGGCTAGTTCCGTACTCATTTGCCCCATAGAATCTGAGAGTGCATCAGAATTTGCTAAGCGTTTGAGGACGAGCGTTGATACCCCTTCCCAATCAATCGATGCTCCCAAACCGTGCACTAAGTCAGGACCTTCCGTCCGCACATAATCCCGGATACTCATGTTCAAATTCTCACGAAGCTGAGTGACCGTTTGGGCAGGTAACGTCTTGACGGTGAGGCTTTGCAGCAATTCACTCAGGCGCTTTTTAATGCCTACGGAACTGAGTAATTCCGCTAAGAGCGCATTAGCATTTTCTGGACTATCGACGAGAAATGATCGCAGGCGAACGAGGGGAGTTTTTGCCCCGACCAGGTTAGCAACGAGCCAATAGGCTCCGGTTGTTTTTTCTCTTAGTCCTTGGTCTAAGGCCTCGATACTACTATCGGTCAGAAAAGTGATGAGCCCTTTACGTAAGGCATCAGGTGGCAAGGTATTGGAAAGTAAAAATTCTGAGAGTCTATCGGCTTGGGTTGGATTGATTTCTAACCGCATGACTACCCGATTAAAGACAGCATCCAGTTGTTCTTCCAGGAAATCTTCTCGGCGAGAGAGCACTTTTATGATTCTAGGGAGTGATTCACCAAAGAGTTCTTTGAGTAAATTAGCCAATAGTTGGGTTGTCCGGCCTTGAGCTTCGGGGCTTTCCAAACGCTCCAGCGCAGAAGCTAAAAGCCATTGGATTGCTGCCTCAAGGCGTTCCCGCTTAAGCAAACGATGGGCTAAGTCCTGCAAGGCATCCGGAGTCAACAGTCGCTCCATAACAATCGTAGAGACCTTGAGGGCCAAGCGAGATTGATTCAGCGGGATCAATCCCGGCGTAAACGGGAGACGGAACTTGCCTACATAGACAGGCTGATAGGGTCGGAATAACATCCGAATCGCAATGTCATTGGTGAAATAGCCAATAATCGCACCGGCTATGGGTGGGATTGCATATTGTAAGAGGGAGACATCGGCCACAGGGTCTAAATTCCTGAACCATGGGAAAAGTCGTCTAGAAAGCTAGCTACCGTCCGCTTGTCAGATTTCAGAAGAACAGGACGGACAGGAGGCAGTGCCGAAGGCTCCTTTCCGGAGCGCAAAGTTTCTAATTCGGTTTCTACTTGATCTAACCGTTCCACTAAGCTGCGAATCACATCAGCGAGCGGGTCGGGACTTTCAGCATGGTTGAGGGGATCAATGCGTTTCCCTCCTTGATAAACGACACGCCCAGGCACACCAACTACGGTGCAATCGCTGGGAACGGAACGCAGTACTACAGAACCTGCGCCAATACGCACATTATCCCCAATCTCAATATTGCCTAATACTTTAGCGCCAGCACCAACCACCACGCCTTTTCCCAGCGTTGGGTGGCGCTTACCCAGTTCTTTTCCTGTCCCTCCCAAGGTAACCCCCTGATAAATCAAGGCATCATCGCCAACGATGGCCGTTTCTCCAATCACCACTCCCATGCCGTGGTCAATGAAAATCCCCCTGCCTAAACGGGCTCCTGGATGAATCTCAATGCCCGTCAAAAATCTGGTGAGATAAGAGATGAATCGAGGGAAAAAGGGAACACCAACTTGAAATAAACTATGAGCAATCCGATGAATCGTTAATGCTTGAAAACCCGGATAAAGCAAAATCTCCAGCATGCTATGGGCTGCAGGATCTTTATCGAGGGCTGCCTGGATATCTGCTCGAACGACGCTGCTCAGGTTGCGGAGGATCTTAAACACGTCAGAGGTCAGAAGTGTTTTTCTATTTTAACAGTCTGTTATCATTTCTTGCTTGTTCTCCTAACCTTCCTCAGCCACACGGATCAGCCTTGCTTGGGAAGGTCTAGGTTCTTCTCCGGGCTCGGGATAGCGCCGTGTATAGGAACTGTCATGGAGTTCCCAGCTTTGGTAATTATCTTCTAAGTAGATCTGGAGGCTGGCTAAGAGCTTTTGTTTGACGATGTCAGACTGGATCGGAGCGACTACTTCTACCCGACGGTCCATATTGCGAGTCATCCAATCCGCAGAACCGATGTAGAGTTCCTCTTCGCCCCCGTTTTGAAAATAGAAAACCCGTGAGTGTTCCAGAAAGCGCCCGATGACACTGGTCACGCGGATACTCTCACTTACCCCAGCGATCCCAGGTTTGAGCACACAAACCCCACGCACAATCAGATCGATCTGGACCCCATGCTGAGCGGCATAGTAAAGATTTCGGATCAGTTCTGGGTCTACTAAGGAATTCATCTTGGCAATAATCCGGCCCGGACGCTCAGGATGGTGAAGTTGCACCTCCCGTTGGATGAGATCTATCAAACTAGACCGCAAGCTAATCGGGGCTACCAAAAGTTTCTGATATTGATGCTTACGGACATAGCCCGTCAAGAAATTAAAGAGGTCTGTCGCATCGGCGCCGATGGCAGGGTCACAGGTAAATAAGCCGAAGTCTGTATACAGTCTGGCGGTCTTGGAGTTGTAGTTTCCGGTCCCGATATGCACATATCGACGGATGCCAGAACCTTCTCGCCGGACGACCAGAGCTAACTTACTATGCGTCTTGAGACCAATCAGTCCATAGGCTACATGGACTCCTGCTTTTTCCAAAGCCTTGGCCCAGTTGATATTGTTCTCCTCATCGAAGCGGGCTTTAAGCTCTACCAAGCAAGCCACTTGTTTACCATCTTCGGCAGCCCGAATCAGCGATTGCACCACCGGAGAATCTCCAGAGGTACGGTAAAGCGTTTGTTTAATCGCCAAGACTTTTGGGTCTGCAGCGGCCTCTGCAACAAAGCGTTCCACCGAGGAAGCAAAGCTGTCATAGGGATGATGGACAAACAGATCACCTCGTCGGATCAGAGAGAAAATACTCGCATCTTTGTTCTGCAAAAGGGTCGGAACCGCAGGGGCATGGGGTGGATACTTCAGATGAGCAAAGGGCAGATTACAGAGACTGAATAAACTATCGTGGTCTAAGAGTCCATGAATGGGATACACATCCCGAGAACTCAGTTCCATCGCCTCCATCAGGTAGGTTAACAAGGAGGGGGGCATGTCATGAGGAACCTCCAACCGCACCACATCTCCAAATCTTCGCGTCCTTAGTCCTTGCTCAATCATCAGCAGTAGATCATCCGCCTCTTCTTCCTCCAAGGCCATATCTGCATTTCGTGTGATCCGAAACGGATAGCTACCGAGGACTTCCATGCCATGAAAGAGTTCGTCTAAGTGCGCAGCAATAATCTGTTCAAGAGGAACGTAGTGCTGTTGAGTTCCAATCGCCACAAAACGAGGCAAGATTTTTTGGGGAACTTTCACCCGTGCAAAATGCTCCATTCCTCCCTCTGGGTCACGCACCATGACCGCCAAGGAGAGACTGAGGTTGGATAGATAGGGAAAGGGATGAGAAGGATCTACAGCCAAGGGGGTAAGCACAGGGAAAACCATTTCCTCGAAATAATGGCGCACCAATTGCTTTTGCCCAGGGTCAAGCTGGTCATGGTCCAAAATATAGATGCCTTCTTCTACGAGAAGGGGCCTGAGCACTTCCTCAAAGTAACGGGCCTGTTGGCTGACTACCGGATGAAGATGTTCACTCAGCACCTCCAGCTGTTCTTCTGGATTCAGACCATCGGGCGTCCGTTTAGTGACCTGGGCAGCCTTCTGCTGCTCCAGACCTGAAACCCGCACCATAAAGAATTCATCCAGGTTATTACTAAAAATCGCGGAGAACTTTAAACGCTCTAAAAGGGGGTTCCGCTCATCATACACTTCTGCCAGAACTCGCTTATTAAACTCCAACCAGCTCAATTCCCGATTATTAAAAAGCTTGGGGTCATAAAGGTCTTCAGGGATAGCAAATTTTTGATGAGAATAGACCATAGATAGAAATCTTACCGATATGGATACAAGAGTCTCTACCAGGGTAACGGTACTATCCAAAAATATAAGATTTCCACCTCTGCCGCTGGTTAAATTCTGATTATGCTACTTGCCTGCGCTATCTTTTACTTCATTAAATAACATAATTTAGATTAGGCTAATTCAAATTATGTTAATCTAGACTATGTTGATGGCGATGATCATGTTTGTCGGCAGGGTACAAGAGCTAAAGATCCTACACCGGGAGTATGACCGCTCCCGGCCTTCGTTATGTGAGGTGCTCGGCCGTCGGCGCGTTGGTAAGTCAACGTTGCTTTTGAAAAGTGTTGAGGGCCGACAGCACATTTACTACCAGGCGAGTAAGCTCACGGATTTAGATAATCAAATACTCTTCAAGCAGGTAATTAAGGCTGAATTGGGCTTTGATCCAATCCTAGATAGTCTAAATGACTGGGATGGGATCTTGAGCTACCTCCAGCACGTCGCGGAGAACAAGCAACCGGGGTTGACCGTAATCCTAGATGAGTTTCCCTACCTCTGCGAGTCACAGCCGGGTTTACCCTCCATTCTCCAAAGAGCTTGGGACCGGATCCAAGCAAAGGCGAGCCCAATCAACTTAGTCCTCTGCGGTTCCAAAATTTCTTTCATGGAAGAGTTGTTAGCAGAACGTAATCCTCTGCGCGGGAGGCAGACGGTAGAACTGGATGTTGCGCCCCTGACCTACCGTGATGCCGCTTGCTGTTTCCCAGACTGGTCACCGATCGAACAGCTATACGCCTATGGGGTCTTCGGGGGTATGCCCTACTATCTTTCTCTATGTGACCCATCGGCGTCCCTGTCTACCAATATTCGCGAGGTAATTCTTGACCGGGGGGCAGCGCTTCATGATGAGCCCAATCTCTTACTGCAAGGGGAGCTGACGAGTGTATCCCGCTACGCCAGCATCCTCCGCGCTATTGCTGATGGATGCACCGAGTGGGGAGACATTCTTGGGCGCGTACGGGACCTCAAAGACGGTAGTCAACTCGCTCCCTACATTAAGAAGCTGGAAGGACTACGCCTCGTTCAGATCCCACGGTCCCTTGATGCTGATGAACGTCAACGCCAACATCGATACTATCTAGATGATCCCTTTCTTTTTTTTTGGTATCGCTTCGTTCTGCCAAATCGGTCAGCTTTAGAGTCTGGTCATGCCCAAGTGGTTTATGAACGCGTGATTGAGCCCTTCTTGGATGATTATATGGGAGGGATCTTCGAGCGGGTTTGCCAAGAGTACATGCGCTGGTATGGGCAAGAGCTGTTAGAAGTTCCAGCCCAGGAAGTCGGTCGCATCTGGACCGGAGATTTTGATATCGACGTAGCAGGTAAACTACTGGACGGAGCCGCCTTCTACGGTGAATGCAAATGGTGGAAAAATCCTGTGGGAGAGAACGTTTTGGACCGTCTGATCGAGACTTCAGCCAAAACTGTCTATGGAAGAGGTAAGGGAAGTACGACCCGCCACTATATTATTTTTACCCGTCAGGGATTCACTCCTGCCCTCCAAGCTAGAGCCGCAGCGAATCCCCAGATCCATCTTGTCACTCCAGAAAAACTGCTCGGGAAGGGTTGATGTGGGGCTGCTGTTTAAGCGCGCGGTATGATGGGGCGAAAACTGAAGTAAGGCTGCAGTATGCCAACTTGGGACGCTGACCTCTATCTGCAATTTGCTAGTG
>Ga0208851_1000320_pt1 | contig 21998 bp, 18 predicted proteins | sample NGESurshal092012_FD_184481 | JGI IMG/M metagenome (GOLD analysis project Ga0208851, IMG submission 184481) | Arctic peat soil microbial communities from Barrow, Alaska - NGEE Surface sample 415-2 shallow-092012 (SPAdes) | ecosystem: Environmental > Terrestrial > Soil > Wetlands > Peat ... | reverse complement strand
GCAAAACCGCAAGTCGGCCTGGGCCGTGCGAGTCGCAAGTCCCGTGGAAGGGCCAGGGCGCTGGCCTTCAACGACCACAAGCGGGTTCTCGGTTGCCCCTGCGAGTCCAAGACCCTCGACCATCAACGAAAAGCCCCCCCCGGACGTTGCTACCATAGACCGAGCGCCGGCGAAGCTTGCTCCGATAGCCATGTTGATCCCGGCGATTTCGTCCTCAGGTTGCACCATCGCGACGCCGTACTCTCGTGCGTGAGCGGCGATATATGTCATGACGTTATGTGTCGGCGTCATCGGGTAAATTGCAATAAACTTCATCCCGGCTTTGAACGCGCCCATGCAGATAGCGTCGTTTCCGGTTAAAGTCATTCTGCGCGGGTCTGCCGTGGGCACTAGTCCGCCTTTGTACGGTTCTGGATACGCACGCGTCACGTAATCGTACCCCGCTCGTGCCGCGCTCACGTTTTGCTCTACGATACTTTCGCCTTTTCCTTCAAACGCATCTTGGATGGCAGCATTTAGCAGCGCAAGCTCGTACCCGATCAGGCCGACTGAGGCCCCCATTGCGGCCATATTTACCGCTACCTTGGGCAGGTGCAAGTCAGTCACCAGCTGCGTGAGCGGCACATCGCACAAGGTAATATCTTCACGCGTCGGGGCGACGTTGGAGCTCTTCATATCGTAGAGAAGCACGCCCCCCGGGATGAGGTCGTTTAAATCCAGTTCTATCGTCTCGGCGTTGAGTGCGACGAGGATATCTACCGGCTGGATCGGAGCCCTAATACGTTGCGCATCGATCCTCACTTGAAACGTGTTGTGCCCCCCGCGGATTAGTGAAGGATATTCTGGGAACGCAACAACGTGGTAACCACCTTTGACGAATGCCTTCGAGAAGATCTCGCCGACGGTCAATATGCCGTATCCTGCCTCTCCCCCAATTTTCCAGTTGAGTCGACTGTTGTTCATCATACCACCTACCATTCTAATAGCGACGTTGATTGCTGCAAGTAGCGACGATCATCATCAGGATTGAACCGCACTGAGTTTTTCTATCAGGATCTTGTAGACGCCGCCTGCCTTTCCGCTTGTTATTGCTCGCGCAGCGTCCTCATATGACCCTTCTATTAGATTGATGTTCTGCTCAATCGTCCGTAAAGCGTCTCTCAGCTCTGCAGGATCGGTGACTCTACAGATCCAACCCTCAATGATAACCGATTTCCAGTCTCTGAAGCCTTTAATATCGTGAATCTCGAAGCAAGCCCTTTGGTTCGCCTCAAGATACTCCAGAGCACGTCCACGCGAGCTCTGATAGAAGAGCAGCGCGGCGTCGGTGTGGGTGTAAGCGATAGGAATGCAGTAAGGTTGGTTTTTACCGCACAGAGCGAGGTTCCCATATTTTTTCGTTTTGATAAACTCAATGGCCTGGTCTTTGGGCAATTCGTGCATAATATTTATATAACGCGCGATAGGCGAAAAAAGTATTTGTAAGTGGAAACGGATGCTGCACCTCACGGTTCAATGGTCTCTGGCGAGTTAATCCCGCAGTGCGCGTTAAGAATTACCCCATGAGGGCGCCTTTTGTTTTGCTTTTCTTTCATGACGCACCCCAATTCGCGTAGTTTCGGTGGCAGGAAGCCGAAAAAAGCCGTAACAGAACTCTAATGTTTATATAATCAGGCGCCATAAACAACTACATACCGAGAAATCGGAGGTTTCCAAAAAGGCATGAGCTCTGGAATGTGTACCGTTTGCGGACTCCCTAGCGAGTTGTGCATCTGTGAAGAAGTAGCCAAGGAACAACAAAGGATTGTAGTAAAAGTGAACAGAAGACGCTACGGAAAGGAGGTCACCTTGATCGAGGGAATCGATCCCCACGAAATAGATCTCGGCGAGCTCACGAGCTACCTCAAAGCAAGACTTGCATGTGGAGGGACTGTGAAAGACGGTCTCATTGAATTGCAGGGGAATCACAAAGACAGAGTAAAAGAAATCCTTGCAGGTAAAGGATTCTCTGCTGCGCAGATCAAAGCTTAAGCTCGGCTGCGCTCATCCAAGCACACGTATGGAATCCAGCTTTATGTAGGTAAAAAACGGCGGCTCGCGCCTCCAGCGCTCACTAATCGTGTTTGCAGCTGCTGCTTTTAGTCATTGGTGTCTATCTCCAAGCACGACGAGCTTTTTTGTAGCTAAATATTTCTAATATGGTTCACGTTTATACTTGATAGTATCAAGTAATGAGGCCGTTCTGAGCGAATACCTCAGCGGCGTTTATTTACGGAGGTGGGACGTTGAACGTTGATTACCGGAGCCACGAAACAGCGACTGCGCTTTCCAAAAAAATCGCTGAGCTCGTCCGCAAACACGGTCAAGAAATCAAAATAATGCACGTTTGCGGCACGCATGAAGCATCGATCACGCGGTTTGGCGTACGATCTTTATTGCCTGACAACTTGAAAGTGGTGATGGGCCCGGGTTGCCCCGTTTGTATCACCCCCCAAGGCGAAATCGACGCGGCTATCAACTTAGCCAAGGACGGAATAACAGTTGCAACGTACGGAGATCTGATGCGTGTTCCTGGGACCGAAGGTTCGCTTTCGGATTCAGGTGGCGACGTGCACATCGTCGGCAGCATTACGCACGCGATAGAGCTCGCAAAAAAGACGAGCGATGACGTGGTCTTTGTCGGCGTAGGCTTCGAAACCACGGCCCCTACGACGTCAGTGGCGCTCTTGCAGCAGTTGCCGAGTAATTTTTCAATAATGTGCTCCCATCGACTCATTCCTCCCGCGATGCGCTGGCTGCTGGAGCGCGTGAGCGAGTCCAAGGCGCAAATAGACGGTTTCTTGCTACCAGGACACGTTTGCACCATTATCGGATTGCGGCCGTTTGAAGAATTCCCTGTTCCTCAGGTCGTTGCGGGATTTGAGCCCAATGACGTGCTCTACGGGCTCTATCTTATCGTGAAGCAGATTGCAAATGGCGAGCACAAAGTTGAAAACGCCTATCCTCGTGTCGTCCATTACGAGGGAAACGTGAAAGCGCAAGCGCTGATGCGACGTACATTCGACGTCGTCGATCTCGAATGGCGGGGTTTCCCGGTTATCCCTAATTCAGGCTACGCGATAAAGCATGAGTTTGAGCTTCACGACGCTCAACGTCGTTACGCTCTCGATTACACAAGCAAAGAAGTGAAAACCGGGTGTATCTGTAATCTTGTCTTGCAGGGCCTCAAAGTGCCAACTGATTGTAGGCTCTTTGCGAAGGTCTGCGTCCCTCACAAAGCGGTGGGGCCGTGCATGGTGTCAGCAGAGGGCGCTTGTAACATTTGGTACAAAAACCGATAAGCTGACGTTTTGAGGCAAGAGGACTGTTGGCCAATTCTTAGCACTTGATCGACAAACGTTCGTAACCCTTATGGAGTTCTATGACACAAGAAAAAACGATTCTGATAACGAACGACGATGGCATACGTTCCTATGGCTTAATCGCGTTAGCCAACGCGCTGAAAGACCTTGGCAGACTCGTTATTGTCGCGCCCTCAGTCCAAAAAAGTGGCGTAGGTCGGTCACTATCGCTTTTCGAGCCAATCCGTGTTTCAGGTGCTAGAGTAGAGGGACACGAAGCGTATGCGGTCGCCGGAACCCCTACAGACGCGGTACTCATTGCTGAATACGCAATCCTCAAGAAAAAACCGGATTTACTGGTGTCAGGTATCAATGTCGGGGAGAACCTCAGTACAGAGTCTGTTATGACCTCTGGGACTTTAGGTGCGGCGCTTACCGGAGCAAGCCAGGACATTCCTTCATTGGCTATCTCATTACAGGCACATCATGCCCACGTTTTTGAATCAAGGATAAAAGTAGATTTTGACTTAGCAGCCAATGTTGCAAGGGTACTGGCCTCGCACGTCCTTAACTATGGGATGCCTGAGAAAGTAGATGTGCTGAACGTAAACGTTCCGATGGATGTGTATGACGCGCGATATAAAGTAACGAGACTCCAAAGAAACGTGTTTGACATTAGGATTATAGAACGACTCGACCCGCGCGGTAACGCTTATTTTTGGATCGGGAGCGACTTAAAAAAGAGCCAACAGACTGACAGCGATGTCTACGCGCTCAACAACGGATTTGTTTCTGTAACTCCGCTCACACTGGATAGTACAGCGGTTGCTGAACGAGATACACTTCAAAAGTGGCTAAAGTCTATTGAAGCTGTTGGCGCTAGGTGACTTGTTTTGTCAACTCAATCAACTTAAAACCGCCGACTTCGAGTCCAACGGAAAAACCATGAATGTTGCTGTTCTCTCGCACTCCCTGATCATACCAGTCGTCAATCTCGCTGTGGAACACCCTTACTCGGTAGCGACCAGGCGTCATATAGGTTTCGGTGATCTCGCTCACGCTGAAGGTGAACGAAGTAGAACTAGCAGTCATATTGCCAATACAGATGACGACGTGGCTCGGTGTCGCGAGCGCGACGAGGTGAATTTCTTCGAGTCTCTCGTGAATTAACGCTGAAATGTCATCATCGAGTTCAGTTTGAGCGTTTTTTAAACTTGTGCTGAACGGGTAGTTTGCGAATATGTTTAAGCGCCCTTTGACCCAGCAGGCAAAGTAGGTAACTGCACTCCCGTGATATGGCATATTTGAGAGGCTCACCCATTTCCATATGAGCGGAAGGTTGGGGTTGATATGTAGCCCGCGGTGCAGGCTTATGCCGCACACCCCTTCTACGGCGGTCCACAAGTATTTCGGTGGAAACCACGGCGATAGTTTCATTCCGTTGTTAACGAGAGACTCACCGTGATACCACTCCGAGAACTGTCCCGGAACGGTGTTTTGGTTCATCGGGTCTAGTTCGTACTGGCGAAACGTTCCACGCATAATGTTTATCATGACATCGGGCTGATGCGTCGAGCACGAATAAGCAAACATGAATGCGACATCAGGCCAGATCCCGCCCGTCAAACCCCATCCGCGTTCGGGATGGTAGTTCAGAGCCGTTCGCGGCACGGTCCTCAGACCTGCTGTCGTCAAGAAATCAGGACGATTAAGCCGGTCAATGATGAGGTGCGACGTCGCCGGTGTGGCTACATTAAAGATCACTGGGAATATCTGATCGCATGTGACGTCGGGGTGCTCATTGCCATTTAAATCAACGTTAAGATAGTAGAGGCCGCTCTTAGGGTTAATCAAGTGCTTGTTGATCGCGTTCTTTAGTTTCGTTGCTTCTGCTCTAAAATAAGCCGCTCTCTCATCAGCTCCCATGAAGTCGGCTAAGAGTGCAACGGCTCGCAAAGCGGCGAAGCATTCAGCATTGACTTCGGTTACCGCTCCGTTAATCGCATAGTTTGGAATGATGTTGCGCCAGCCACATATGCCATAAACACCCACCCCATCCGATCGACAAAAAATGAGCCCGCGTTCGTCCTTTTGAGAGATGATATAATCTGCAGCTTTTGTGACAGAAGGGTACATCTCTTCGAGAAAAACACGATCATCGCTTATCTGGAACGTATGAGCGACGGCAAGGATATAAAGCGGCGTATCGTCGTTAATGTTAAGCTGATAGTCGTCCACGTCTCCCGTTACGCCATTATAGTATTCGGCGATGAGTCCGTCTGCCGACTGCAGTCGTTTGAAGACTTTTAAAGCCTGTTTGGAAAATTCGGGAGCTACATAGTCGCACCCAAATGAGAACCATGCGGTGTCCCGGGCGACGATATTGCTCGACAGGCTCGGATCATTGGTAAACCCCCAGCCTTGGGGGTACTCTGCTTTCACACGAGCCATATTTGCCTTAGCCCACTGCACCCCTCTATTTATGACCTGATCCGGCGTTGTTACTACAGAATAGCTTGTTTCGTGAACGAAATTGTTGATAGTCAGTTTATAGGCCTGTTCGTAATCTTCTAATAGTTCAAATGTTTGCAGGGCATCTTCACCGCTCGTGGGTGAGAAGCCGACAATGAAGGTGAACTGTTTTTCCCCGCCAACAGGCACCTCAATATCTACTTGGATCCTTCCTATGATCGTGCGATCTTCAGTGCTTCGTGCTGCTGAATCCGTTGTCGATGATTCGGTTGTTAGCGGAACGTATTGCACTGTACAGTGCTCTGCCGAAAAATCGATTCCGATGTATTTCCCACAGGAGGAAACCAAACGCGGAGTGACGTTGAAGTTGTCGTTAACTGCCGAAATATCAGTTGTATAGGAGCAGACAGCGTTTTCGGCTGTCGTTCCAAAAAACCTTGTCCACTGCTCATTGCTTCGATTGCTGGCTATAATAACCTTGTTCTTGTAGGCAAAACGAACTTCCGCGTCAGGTGTTGTCGCGAGGTATGTTGGACGTAGGTCAGAGTACGCAACGACCGCTATTTTCTGAACTTCAGACGTTTTATTGACTATCTTTAGTCCCAAATAGGCTGCCGGACACTTATCGAGATTGTCCTGCGGGGCATTAGGCACATAAAAAATTTCTGAAATGCGCAGGCCGCGAGCGAGTTTGAACTTGTGCTTTTGATAAGCAGGATGAATTATGAAATCTCCAGACCCTGTCTGTTCGAGCAAAATGCCAGATTCTGCGTCATAGTAGCGGATGAGCGTTGAGCCAATGACGTTTCTGCCGAGGTCCAGCGAAAATAAGTTCTCAATAGCCCCTGTCGCCTTCGAATTTGCGAAGCATTTCTTGTTTCCATAGCTGCTGCCCGTCACGAGCTTATCATCCGGAAGCACATACGCCCACAGATCATTGATACGTTCAATCTGCACCGTGTTGGCTGCTCCTACCTCACTTTGCCGCATGGAAACACGTAGTAATCGCAGTGCTTCTAGTTTAATGTTTTGTAAACGAAATCACCTATGGGGTGCTCGCGAACTGTCAACGTTTGCTGGGCCTCGTTTTACTAAATGAAATAAAATAGTTATATAAGGGTAGAGCACTTCAAGGACTCCGAAGGAAGTGGGCACTATTAGTGGATATCGAAGCTCGTGGACCATTTTGCACACGTATCTCGGTTTGAAACAAACCGAGACCGTGCTCATTGTCACAGATACGTTGCGGCTTAAAATTGCCAAGTCGTTATACGACACGGCACGTGAGATGAACTGCGATGCAATTATGATGACAATGCCGCCTAGGTCCCGCCACGGGGAAGAGCCTCCACGAGCTGTCGCGGAAGCGATGCGCAGCGTTGACGTTGTCATTGCCCCTACAACTATGTCACTAACGCATACGAGCGCACGAAAACAGGCGAATGATGCTGGTGTGCGAACTGCAAGCATGCCCGGCGTTACGGAGCGAATGATGATTGAGGGGGGGTTGACTGCCAATCCTCAAGACGTGATAGAGCACACCCGCCGTCTTGCAGAAACCTTCAAGGGCGCGTCGCAGATCAGGCTCACATCAGAGCTCGGAACTGACATCTGTTTTGATGTGAATGACTCAAAGTGGAACCTTGATGTAGGGTGTTGTAAGGAAAAAGGGTGTAGTACCAATCTGCCAGCAGGGGAGATCTATACGGCTCCGGAAAACTGCAAAGGTACCGTTGTGATCGATGGCTCAATGGCTGGGCTCGAGCTTTTGAAACACCCAATGAAAATTCGGGTTGAACAAGGCGTCGCTGTTGACGTACAAGGCGACCGGGCGAACGAGGTTCTTAAGATTATTAACCCGCTCGGGGACGAAGCGAGGAATATTGCAGAGCTTGGAATTGGAACAAATCCGCGAGCGCGAATAATCGGCGTTGTTTTGGAGGATGAGAAGGTTAGGGGAACGGCTCACATTGCGTTAGGCGACAATAGTACTATTGGTGGAAACGTTGTCGCTGGCGTGCACCTTGACGCTATAATTCGCAAACCGCGAGTTTTTGCTGACGGCCAAGAAATTGCCCTGATATAGCCACGACTCCTCTTCTGGATGCATAGCATCTGCGCTTTGAAGAGTTGCTTCACGCGTCGTGCGTTCTTGTCTCTTGTCGACCATCGCATATACTGATTTCATACTAAGTTAGCATATCGCACACTAGGAGCCGCTTAGGCCGAGCTATCTGCCCTATGGCGTTGCTATTTCTGCTCCTTTCTTCTGGCACGATTCGAGATCAGCTTTAGACGGCTTCCCCTTGACTCTGATTGGCGGGACTAAAACAGTTGCACCTTTCGAGTGAAAGAAGTCAATTGTCTGGTCTATGGCTTCACCGAGAAGTTCATACGAACCTAATACGAAGGCTGTTTTGTTGCTGAAATCGAAATTGTCAAAATTCTTCATGAAATAGCGCACGCTAGACGGCGGTTTTTCATGATAAGTTGGCGTGGCGATGATAAAGACGTCCGCTTTTTTGACGTCAAATGGCTTGATTTGTCTTATATTTCTAATAACCGTCTCTGCTCCCGCCTCTCGAGCTCCGCGTTCTATTGCATACGCCATAGTCCGCGTGTTGCCATGATAACTCTCGTAGCCTACAACGATGTTCATAATCTTACTCTCACGTTACTACCATAAAGCCTTAAGCTGCTGCACAACGGTAGACCTCGGATCTTTCGAATAATGTAGGCCGATGGCGTTAAGTGAACGCGGAAAAATAATATAAGTTTAGGACCTAACGCCTGAAAGAGGACTAAAAATGGCAGAAAAGATCATTGAAAAGGCCCCGGAATTTAGGACACGAATTGGCGAGGCATTGGTTGGTGAAATGCCGGAACTAGCGCATATTGACATTGCGATTGGTCAAAAAGGAGGAGCGTTCGAGACGGCTTTCCTAACGGCGCTTGCAACGCCGAGAATGGGACATACAGCCCTGCTCGCGATACTGGCGCCAAACTACGCTGTTAAGCCTGCGACGCTAATGGTAAATAAAGTGACCATAAAGGGTGAAGCGCAAGCCGAGCTCATGTTCGGGCCCGTCCAAGCGGCAATAGCTAAGGCAGTTCTCGATAGTGTTCAGGAAAGAGTAATTCCAGCCGCTGTTGAGAACGAGTTGATGATAATCGCGTCAGTCTATATTAACGGAAATGCTTCAGACAAAAAGAAGCTGTTTGAGTACAACTACGAAGCGACGAAGCTTGCGATTGGCAATGCTATGAGGCAATCGCCGACCGTTGACGAGCTCTTAACAAATAAGGATAAAGTTGTGCATCCTTTGATGTAGGAAAGATCAGCTCTTACGGGTAAAGGGCGATCCCTTCTCCTTCAATTAGCTCCCGATAAGCGGGTTCTATCTCACCCTCCCATTCTAACACGATGTGCATTTCACGGTGAGGTTGGAGCGTCCTTACTATGCGGTAGATGTCTGAATAGAATTGCGTATGGTCGAAATCACTCGAAAAAAGTAATACGACGTCAATATCGTACTCTTCCGGAAAAATGCTTTTTGCTACTGAACCGTAGAGTATGATCGACTTTAAACTCGTTGGTGCCCACTCTTGGACAGCTTTGAGGAAATCCTCTATTAAGTCTCGATCAGGTGCTGGCAAAGCCAGATTGTCAAACTCGCGCTTGCGCATTTAAATCCTCAAACTTCATTTGATTGTGTCTATGCCCTTTACCTGACTAGCGACGCTTTTCTTGTTTCTCCCGTCGTTCTAAAGCCATGTCCTTAAGTAAAAACGCGTCGTAGTTTTTTGTGTCGATGGTAAGAGTCTGATCAAAACATTCTATAGCATCTTCCAGTTCTCCGAGGCCAAGATAAAAACATCCGAGGTTGTTCCACGCCATCGTGTAACAAGGGTCAATCTCTATAGCCTTCTTTAGGTCCTGAATCCCTTCGGTATCTAGGCCGAGGTTGAATTCAGATAAGGCCCGGGCGTTAAGCGCCTCCTTGTTTGTGGGATTAAGTGTTATGATTTGATCCAGTAGACGTTTAGCCTCGCCAAAGTCGCTTTTGCTGTTCAACGATATGGCTTTGTTGAGCTTGACGTGCAACGCGTTAGGTCTGATTTTAAGAGCTTGGTCGTAACACTCAATTGCTTTTTCGAATTTGTTAAGAGCAAAAAGTGCCAACCCTTTGTTGTGAAGTGCTCTAAAGTTGTCCGGTACCTGCTTGAGAACGGCATCGTAATGATTGATAGCTTCACCGAATTTCCCGTGTTTGAACTTATCGTCTGCTAGGTCGATAACGTGCGTGACATCCTTTTCTTGGCGTATTTCCTTTTTCTTAGCTCGACTTTTCAACATCGAACATCACATCGCAGCTTACGTTATGGGCGCAACGGGATTTCTAGCGTTTAGCTTGGGCACTTTATTGAGAACGGAATATCCACACACTATAAATAATACGTGATGCTCTAGAATATGTGTTTGCACGCCTTTCGGGGTGTCAAACGCGCACGGCAACAAGCGGATACGTCTTCCCGGTTTAAATAGAGACGTCGTCGACCGAGGTGAGATAAATACGAATTTAGGCTGGTTCAGAGATAAGCACGCAGAAAGGGCTGTGATGCTTTTTGTCGTGTTTGTTGTCGCTCTTTATTTGCGAATAACACTGCCGTACGCTAACTCGATACAAGCTGGCAGTATAATCATTTCGGACTTTGATCCTTACTACCACCTACGGATAGGTGAATACACAATTCAGCATTTTCCAAACGTGCTTGCCTTCGATCCGTACGTGGATTTCCCTAACGGCTTTTGGATTGGCTGGCCGCCACTTTATGATTTTCTAGCATCGGCTTACGCAATGGCGGCCATGGCGCTCTTTCACGTTGATTATCAGGTAGGCGTGGCAACGTTTCCAGCGGTCTTAGGGGCTCTGGCAATATTGCCGGTGTATTACATAACGAAGCTCGTTTTCGACTGGAAGGCAGGCATTGTTGCGGCGGCGCTTCTTACGGTCATCCCAGCGAATCTCTTGCGTTCAATGGTGGGAAATCTCAATCACCACGTCGCTGCGGAAGTACTCTTTCCAGCGTTGTTGCTGTTGTTTTTTATGCTAGCACTTAAGGGCCAGCTCTCGTTTTTTAAGGTTAGAAGTTTGGCCTTTACGCGTGAAGACAAGAGAACACTGCTTTACGCAGGATTGGCCGGTGTTTTTGTAACCGCGCTTCTGTTGACGTGGTTAGGTGGATTCTTATTTCTTGGAATAATCGGGGCTTTCGCTATCGTCCAGTTCAGCATCTATCACTTGAAGCATGAACGATCCGATAATCTAACCACTATCTTGATGACAATGCTCATCGTATCACTGGTTACCCTCCTTCCGGTGAGTCTCTCGAGCCACTTCGGAATGACTATCGATACTTTGCACCTTTCTCTTTTTCAACCTCTTCTATTGGCTGTTTTGCTCGTCATTTTCGGCCTATTTGGATTCCTCGCCTATTACCTCCGAGATTCACGTCGTGCACTTTATCCATTGACGATTTGCGTACTGCTAATTGCCGGGTTGTTAGGCTTCTATCTCTTGCGGCCTGACCTCGCCACAACCGTGTTCACTGGGTATGGATTTTTCACGCAAAGCGGCGTTTTGCAGACTATTTCGGAGGCGCAGCCATTGTTGTGGGGTTCAAGCGGCTTCCAGCTTAACACTGTTGCGAGCTATTTCCAAGTTCTGCTATTTGTTGCCCTCATCGGCTTGGTGGTGCTCGGATATCGCGTATATAAAAAACAGGACGAAGCCGCATTATTGCTGCTCGTTTGGAGCGTTTTTGCTTTTGCAATTACCATTATTCAGACGCGTTTTACGTTTCTCTTGTCTGCAAATGTCGCTATCCTTTCTGGGTTCATTATTGTATGGATTATGGACACTCTGGTTAGCAAGGCGTATAGTGCGTTATTCAACGTTAACGAAGTCAGTGCGCTCAGACATCTCTTCGGGCGTGAAATAAAATACACGCAACTACTAGGCGTTTTTCTTGTTGTGTTAGTCTTGCTCTTGCCAAGCATCAATGTCACCGCAACTTACGCAAAGAGCTCACAAGAGATCGTACCCGATTGGAAGGAATCGCTGCTCTGGATGAGGGATAACACGACGCAAACGTCGAACTTCAATGTGAGCTCCAACAAAATACCAGAATATGGAGTACTTAGTTGGTGGGATTACGGTAACTGGATCATTTGGTTTGGTCACAGGCCTGCTGTTGCGAACAACTTCCAAACCGGCGTCAGCGACGCCGCGCAGTTCTTCACGAGCCAGAATGAGTCCGATACCGTTAGCATCGTCCAGAACCGTAACGTAAAGTATGTGATGACAGATTATGAAATCGCAAACTATCAGGGTAAGTTTCAGGCAATAGCGCTCCTCTCAGGGAATGGGATTGAGAAGTATTTTACGACGCAGTCCTACCTAGACGCAAACGGATCAGTCAAGCAGTATAGTGCCCCAAACGAAGAGTACTACAACACAACAGTAGTTCGTTTACAGTATTATGATGGGAATGGCTACAGCCACTATCGCTTGGTCCACGAATCTCCAACGTCAGTCGGCACGCTCGGTGGAACGGAAATAAAGTATGTGAAGACCTTTGAGTACGTCAACGGTACAAAAATTAAGGTCGCTGGTAACGGAAATACAACTGTATCGCTGAACGTTACAACAAACCAAAATAGGACCTTCAACTATACACAGAGCGCTTTCGTAAACGGTACTCACACGTTTATAGTGCCTTACTCCACAAATTGGACGTCCTACGGCATGAAAACCGGCAATGCGTACAATGTGACCGTCGGAAACTCGACGAAATCGATTGCGGTAAGCGAAAGTGACGTCACTAGTGGAAAAGAGCTTAGCCTGAGCTTTTGAAACAAGCCAAATTGCCCTCAGAGGTTCGTCGAAATTGGTCGTCGCGTGCTCGGTTCTTTCAATAACTGCAATCTTCTAGGACATTGCCGGGCCTATTCAACGTATCGGATAGCCTCTGCGGGTGATATTTTTGAAGCGTTCCTCACTGGAATTATCGTGCATATTATGGCTGCCAAATAGACGGCCGCAAAAACTAGGGCAAGCTGAGCTATCGGTATAGTAAATGGCGCTTTCACGGATTGATTCAAGCTGATATAGATAGCGCCAGAGACGGCGAGCCCTGTCGATAGCCCGACCAGCACGGCTAGGGTGATTGCCAACATCACTTCGAGTATTAGCGACTTTTCCAAGCGTCCTCGGGAAAAACCGATGGCCCGCATTATGCCGATTTCTTGGCGCCGTTCAATTGCTGATCGTGATGTGATTACGCCGACCGACGCCATTCCAATGATCAGTCCGAGGCCGAGACCGGTCGCTGTGAGTTGAAACAGCAACTGGGTCTGTCTCATCATCTGAAGTAGCTCATCACGTATCAGAAATGCGTTAATGCCCGCTATTTTGTAGCCCTTTTTGAGGTCATAGCTTAGGTCAATAGGTTTCATGCCGTTCTCCGATTTGATGAGAAACAAAGTGTCGCCCGTAATCGCGGGAAAATACTGCAGCATTTGTTGCTTGCTCATAAATATCCCGTGGAGGTAGACTTCATCCAGAACGCCCGCGACGATCTTTCGCGCCGTTCCGTTTGTTGTCGCCACTGAAACGACGTCGCCTGCCTTCACTTGAGTGGCATTGGCGCCGTAGAAGTAGTTCGAATCGACCACGACATAAAGCGGATTGTTAAGAGCGTTCCAAACGTCCTGAGACGAATTGAAGCCCGTCAAAGTGTCTTGGAAGCTATACTGCGAGTGCTTGGAGAAATTCGCATCAACTCCGTAGATCGCGCCTTTCCCAGATCCTTGGTAATTCGGTTGCTGATCATTGATCGTCATCCCGGTCACGTTCGTCGTGAAAAGTCCGTCGTAGTAGCTGATTTCTGACTCGTTCAACAATGCAACCGGCGCCGTGCCTGACTGGCCGGGCGTGAGTGACTGTACTTGCAACATCGTCAAGTTTGCTAAAGGCGTTGTTGTCGTCACTCGAATGTCATATCCGCCTGTCTGCTTTTCGATATCTGGCTGGTATACAGCTGCCGTCACCGAAGTCAGAACGACAAGGAAGATGACAACTGACACTATGATGACCGTCATTCTGAACTGGGATCTTTTTTGCAGACTGTAGGCGATTGCTAACCTTAGCGAAGATTGAACGCCTGCAAATCTTCCCAACAACTTGGCGACTCCGTGCAGCCAAATGCTAGCGTTTGCCAGCACTACTAGAAGCGTGCCTATCAACAAAAGGGCTCCTAGAGCTGCAAAAACAACCGTCGATGTAACATCGCCAAAATTAGCAGGGTTAGCTACGGCATTATAGGCCGCATAGGTTGTGAGAAGCGCTCCCGACATCGTCAGCGCCAATCGACGAGTGGCTGCTTGCTGAACGATCAAACCTATACCAGCAATGGCCAAAATCGGGGCTACAATATGGACGACAATGATATCCTTCGGCGTCGCGTACGCTGCCAGGCCACACGCCACCAGCGCAATCCCGGCTAGAACGGTGCCGATCGGCCTCTGCGACTTGTTCGTGGATTGCTCGGTATTGTGAATCGCTCCTGCGATGCTCAACCGGCTGATTTTTGAAGCCGACAGCGTTATGGTTAACATAGCTGTGAGCGCGCCCACGAGAAAGGCAGCAACTAGATCTAAGAAATCGTAGTGCAGCACAAGGGACGTTCCCACAAGATTTTCTCCATTAAATGCCACGTTGAGCACACTGAGTATACCAGCTCCGATGCCCACGCCTAGAACAGAGCCTATCGCCGCGGCTAACAACGCGGCAATCGTCCCCTCAAAGAAAAACAGCAGCACGAGATGCCTCCGCTTCATGCCTATTGCGCGGGCCAATCCCAGCTCGCTTTTACGTTCTTCGCCAAGGGTGATAAAGACGTTGACGATGAGGGTGCTGCTTGCTGCTACCGAGAGAACCGCAAGCACCAGTAACAAGTTTGAGAAGAGGGCCCCTTCTTGTTGAGAAGCGGCCAACGTATCCTGCTTGACGGCCTTAACGTCAAATCGGTCTGGCGAATCTGACAAAGCTTTGGCCACGAACTCTGAAACGTCGTTCGATTTTGCTACCCCAGATTCAGCGGTGCCCAGGTTTGAAATTCTTATTTCGTTGATTTGGCCCTCGTTTTGAAAAACGACCTGGGCAGCGTCAAGCGTCACAAAGATATTCTTGTTTAATCCGTACAGGGCTTTTCCTTCATCTTTTGCAATGTACTTCACTGCGAACGTGTAAGCCTTAAAGGAGGATTCATTTCCACCGTAATAGATTGCCAGTTTGTCGCCTTCGTGCGCATTAAGGTCCTGAGCGAGCTTATTGTTGATCAGGGCTTCTCCACCGCGTAGATCGCTAGCATTAGTTTGTGTGTTGTTGAGTAGCGTGAACTGCCCAAATTGGGCATCGGCGCTGAAGTTTAAACCGACCAGCGTTACTTGTGTCGAGGTAATGCCACTGGTCACATCGTCTACTGACGGCACCTGCCCATACAGGCTGGGAGATAAGCCCTTGGTGTAATTAGCAACATAGGGATCCGCCGCAAGCTTTTCGTAAACGGAAACGTTGAACGGTTGACCGTTCATTGTGACAATTTCGTCAACGTTGCCGAGAGCATCGTATGTGGCCCTTACTACCGCATAGTTGAGGCTATCGCTTGCGACCAGCGACCCCGAGATGATTGCGGTGCTTATGAGGAGTGCGGCGATGACAATGGCCGCATTTTTCGGACGTCGCGCAAGGTTTCTCACGCCGACTTTGAACATTGTCTTGTTCTTAACTGCCAGCAGCACCACAAGCAGTAGAAGCGCAACGACCATACCGAGAAGAAGCCCTGAGTACATCTGTGTTCCTCAATCTGTCTCTTGGACAGCTAAATCGAAGTCGCAGCGGATTCCGAGAGAATAGCGCCGTCTTTCATATTGATCAACCGGTCGGCAGTCTTTGCGACTGCCGGATCGTGAGTCACAATGACAAATGTTTGTCGATTAGTCGCATTGAGTCGTTTAAGGAGCTTAGTTATCTGGTCGGCGCCCGTTGAATCTAAGTTGCCCGTTGGTTCGTCAGCCCAAATGATTGCCGGACGATTGATGAGCGCCCGGGCGATCGCTACTTGCTGTTGTTGACCGCCGCTCAGTTCAGATGGTTTATGGTGTGCCCACTCGCTAAGTTCAACGGTCGCGAGCATTTCCAACGCTTGGACGCGTGCCTCCGTCTCGCTTATGCCTGCAATCAAGAGTGGCAGCTCAACATTCTCAACTGCCGTCAGCACAGGGAGCAGGTTAAACGATTGGAATACAAATCCCATCCTCGTTGCGCGGTATTCTGATAGCTCATTATCGTTCATCTGGGAGAGGGGGATCCCTTCAATTTTTACGACGCCCGAGGTTGGATCATCGAGTCCTGACAGACAGTTTAGCAAGGTTGTCTTTCCACAACCACTGGGGCCCATAATCGCCACCATATCGCCCTTTTCAATAATAAGGTTGATATTTCTGAGCGCGTGGACTTTTATCCCATTCAATTCGTATATCTTATGCACGCTTTGGGCTTCTACCATTAGCATGATGGACTCCGTTTTTCTGTCCGCTGGTTTTGGGCTGCATTTATAACAAGATCATAAACCAGTACGATTGCACTTTAAGCATACACAGCGCTTTTTGCACACTTTATCGATAGGTAATTGATTAAATGCTTTATTTAGAGCTACCGGCAAACGTCTGTAACCTATAAATATTATCGAATTATACCCCGAAGTAGATTCCCGAAGAAACTACAGAGGCTACTCAATGAAAACCGCAAAGAACTTCTGTATACCGTTCACTGAAGAACGTTGGAACAATTGGCTAGAGTGCGCAAAGCTAAGCGACTACAAAAATATGGGCGAGACGGCGACTAAAGTCTTTATAGAGATGGAAGAAGACGTTGTAATCTCTTGCTGCAAGCTTGTAAAAGGTTTTGAAATAGGCAAGCTCACGCGGGAAGAATCTTTAGAAGGTTTACACGCTATAGAGACGATAACGGAGAAAAAAACCAACACAGGTGACGGGGAGCTAGACGACCTAATCGCACTCATCCAGGCGTCTCTCGTTGGGGCTTTTGCATCATTTGAAAGTTATGTTGGAGGGTCTTTTGTTGACAAATCGCCACTGGATGAGTTGATTAGAGAAGCGCTCGAACAAGAAAAAAAGGAGAATTTTGACGTAGCACTAGCGATAATCGGGAAAATAGGTGCTCGAGTGATCGCTGGCGAGACGCTTTACCAAGAAACCATTGCGGAGTTGGAAGACAGTTTCGTTGCTGAGTGGCTCGATGGGGTCGATTCGATTTCGGCTGCTATTGTGAGCTCAGTAGAGTACGATACCGGTGAGGGAACGACGTAGGTGGCTTTTAAAAGCGTTTACGGGGTCGATGGTAAGCTTTGTGGCGGAACCACTGATTTGAGCAATATTTCTGTTTTGCGCGCAACTAATTTCCATTGCCAATATCGCTTGACAAGTTCAATTCCTTGCGACTGTTTTGTTGATATATCTCGGTCAGATAGGTTCAAAAGCTCAGTCACGACCGATTTAATTTCGATGCTATCGCCAACATCGAAGAACTGAATTGTGCCCGAGCCTCGGTCGACAAACCTATGGGCCCCGATGTCACTCGCAGCTACTAAACAACCTGATGCAAGACCTTCGAGAAGCGTTATTCCAAATCCCTCCACTGATGAAGCTGAAACGAGGACCCTTGATCTTGCCAGAAGTGCCTTTTTTTCTGATTCTGATATCGCCCCGGTAAAAAGAATATTCTTACCCCCATACTCCTGCTCAATCTTGCTTCGGAGTTTCCCTTCGCCTACTATGAACGTGCGAATGTCAGAGTCAAACAAAGCGTCACATACAGTATCCACATTCTTGTATGGAACGTCGAGTCGTGCGATGCATACGACGTCAACGTCTTTAAGCCCAGCTCGATATCCGTTCAGGTCGATTCCACAACCAGTCAACCTGATTTTGTGTCGTGGAATCCAATACTGCAGCGTGTCTAAGCTAGCCTTTGAGATCGTAATTACGAGGGGGCAGTTCGAAGCGTAGTACAAACATACTCTCTCTAGAAGACTCCCTTGAAGTCCCCTCGCCAAGCTGCCATTCTGCAAATCTCGCCACGCTGCTACTCCGTTAGCCAAAGGTAAAGGTTGATAAATGTCGTAAACAAGTGGCACGACAGGCTTCTTGACGCGGCTTAGCCACGTCGACAACACCGGCACAAATGTTTGGGGCACGATAACATCAAACTCCGGCGATAGTCGCCTTAATTCCCGAGATAGTCTTACAGCAAATCGCAGGTTTTCAGGACGCTGCGCGACGGTTTTTCCGTTATAAACGTTCTTTACGTCAAATGGGAAGAGATCCGGAGGATAAGTAGACTTAGGTATTTCTGACGTCAGCACGGCTACGTGGTTGCTATTTGAAAGCTCACGAGCTAGTGCGTAGGTGTTAATCTCACCTCCGCCTTGTATTTGAAGTTCACCAGCCTCATTGCAGAAAGGAAAAAGCTCAGCAGCGAACAGAATTTTCAATTTATTGCCTCCGAGGGTTTCTATTGCAAAACCTTGAGTGTATCCCGTGAGTAATTAAAAGACAGCGTACCTTTAAAAAGGTTATTAAGCGCTGCACGGACTAAACGAAAGACTCGTTACGAGATATTGCCTATCATGTCAAGGAGCGGTATACATCGTACAATTCCTTACATAAGGTATTCCAATCAAAAGACGCCGCACTCACCTTTGCGGCTCGCTGCATTTGCCGTTTGTCAATTGCAGACAGCGCTGATCGGATCTCCTCAACGGTTGGGGCTACAAGAAAGCCGTTCTCTCCCGGCGTGATGAGTGCGCTCGCCGCGTTTTTCTCAACGTTGCTGGTGATGACGGGCGTACCGCACGCGAGCGCTTCAAGGGCAACAATACCGAACCCCTCACGAGCGGATGGCAGAACTAGTGAATTCGCGGCCTTCATTACGCTAATGAGGTCTGTGTAGGGCAGAGTGCGGACAAATCGCACTGTCGCATTGACGTCTTTTGCTAGCTGCACGAGGTTCTCTTTCTCGGGACCGTCGCCGATGATGCATAGTGTAGCATCGGTGGGGAGGGCACGTATAAGCAGATCAACGTTTTTTTCACGAATCAGCCTTCCGACAAAAAGCACATCAGCTGAGATCTCAGCAGGTTCAACGGAGTCTATAAAGGCGATATCTACACCGTTTGGCACAAGTGCTATATCTTTCTTGAGGCACGCTAGCTGTTCTTTGGTAGCTTCGGAAACCGCTATAACTTTATCAGCCACCCTCAGCGCTGCTCTCTCAGTGAGCTTGCCAAGGAACCCTATTTTGCCCAAGTATTCGTTCCAATAGTCGCCCCAGAACTCGTGCCATGTGATGACCAACGGAACGCCTTTTAGCTGCGAGATCAGCTTTGATGGAAAGCAGTGCAAATACGGAAATTGGCTGCAGTCAATAACGTCAAGATCATAAGCAGATAAAGGGCTTAAACTGGCTGCAAAGCGCACTGCCTCTTGAAATGACCTTCTCTCTCCGGAATACAGGCTGAGCGGCTTGCAAATGCCGTGCAAGTGTAATCCATCTAAATCGATATCCTTGTTACCGTCCCACCACTTTATGCCAAAAACGTGGACCTCGTCGTGAGCAGCAAGACGCCTACCCATTTCGTAGATGCGCTTCTCAGCCCCCCCCATTACAAACGGGTATACAACATCAGATACGTAAGCAATATTCATCTTAGCTTATCTTCGTCGCAGGTTCGTTAGTATTATGTCGGCCAGCAAGCCAAAGAACATAACCTGTAAGCCTGTCATAATAAGCAGAACAGAAAGGATAGCAGCTGCGAACCGCGTTACAACTCCAGTAGTTGTATATTCAATAAGGACGCTTGCACCGTAACCGAGGCCTATAAGGATGAATATAAAACCGATTGGTAAGAAAAAGACTATTGGATTGTAGTCCCGCACTAAGCGAACGGTCATAAATACAATGCTTAGAGCGTCTCTAAACGGATCGAGTTTCGCGTCGCCAACTCTTTTTCTGTAGCTAATGGGAACTTCAGTAATTGTTAAACCGACTTTTTGTGCATCAATTATCATTTCGCTAGCGAATGGCATATGAGGCGATTGCAGCCTCAAATCATCAAGTGCTGAGCGCCGTATTGCACGCATTCCTGACTGAGAATCAGTTATTTGGACATGATACATGTACCGTATCATCGCAGTGAGCATTTTGTTGCCAAGCGCGTTTCTCTTACTCATTGCTTCTTTGTCCATGAGAGCGAATCGATTGCCGATAACAAAATCAACACCGTCATTGATAGGCTGAAGTAGAGCTGGAATATCGTAAGGATCGTAAGTGTAATCCCCATCTAGGATGACTACTACCTCTGAACCTTTTGAAATGTGCTTAAAGCCTGTAATGTACGCATCCCCATAGCCAGTCCCGGTTTGGTGGATAACCTTTGCTCCAAGCTCGGCGGCACGCACTGGTGTCTCATCTGTTGATTTATCAACGACAATTACTTCTTTATCCTGGTCTTTTAGCGCGTCAAAGACATCGTGAAGCACGCTTTCAATGGCCGGCTCATTTATCGTTGGGATGACGACTGAAATTTTCATATCTTCTTGCTCAACGTTAGCTGCAATATCGTGTTTAGTCTCCCATTAATACTCAAAAACGTATAGTTATCTATTGTTATCTCCAGACTTGGCGTTATGACTCCCATTATGTCACAAAGCAACACGGTCCAGGTTTTGACTATTGGAATTTAAGTGGGGCGCTTCAGTGCGTTATATTCCTGTCAGGCGTGAAATAGCTTAAGAGTAGAAGATGACGTCAGTTTGTGTTGAAACGTATGGCTGCACGTTAAATCAAAGTGAAAGCGAAGAGCTCATACGCCAGCTAGAGGGGTACCGGCTAGTTGATTCCGCAAGTGAAGCTCACGTCGTCGTTCTAAATACATGCATGGTTATTGAGGCCACCGAGCGGAAGATCCTCAAGCGAATCGAGCTGCTATATGGCCAGCGAGGCCAACGAAAACTCATTGTCAGCGGTTGCATGGTGCAGCCGCTCGGCGATCGGCTGCGTTCTTTGTTTCCAGAATTGCTAGTTATGCAGAACGACCGTGTTGCACCTTACATATTAGCTCATTTTTCCTGTGAGCCTGAGGCAACATCAAGGCGTGACGTGACCGCAAGAGTGAAGATCGCTCACGGATGTCAGGGAAGCTGCAGCTACTGTCTCGTGAAGCTTATAAAAGGACCGATCAAAAGTCGAAGCTTAGAGGCCATAACAAAGGATGTAGAGCACAGGATTCAGCACGGTGCAAGGCAGGTATTCTTAACGGCGCAAGACGGAGGAGCTTATGGGCTAGACAGCGGATGCAGGCTACCAGAGCTTATAGAAGTCCTTAACGAACTTAAATACGACTTTAGACTCCGTATTGGGATGATGAACGTTTCTTCAATCCAAGATATTGTCGAAGATCTATTGCGAGCATTCAAGTATCCGAAAGTGTACAAATTTCTGCACTTGCCAGTGCAGTCTGGTTCTGACCGGATTTTAGAGCGAATGGGACGGGAGTATACCGTATCTGATTTTAAGCGCATCGTCGCAAGCTTCCGCCGTGCATATCGAGATATTACCTTATCGACCGACTTCATCGTAGGCTTTCCCACTGAGACGTCAGAGGATTTTCAAGCGACAATGCAGCTATTTCGAGAGATCCGCCCCATCAAGGTAAACATCACACGTTTTTCAAAAAGAGAGGGAACGCCTGCGTTCATTTTGAAGCCTGTGGTTGGCAGAGTAGCTAAAGAACGATCGCGAATGTTAACTACAGGTCACCATCGCATCGCTTACGAGCAAAACTGTCTCAGTCTTGGGAAAACCTTCAGAGCCCTTGCGGTCGAACGAGGTAAAAACGAGAGCACTATACTGTATAATGATAATTATAGGCCGATAGTTGTAGCGCGTAAGTTGACATTAGGGGTTCGATATGCGGTACTCGTTACTAAAGCCACACCAACGTATTTGATAGGCACGCTTAGCTGATTTTTTTGGAGAA
>Ga0208851_1000319_pt1 | contig 22014 bp, 18 predicted proteins | sample NGESurshal092012_FD_184481 | JGI IMG/M metagenome (GOLD analysis project Ga0208851, IMG submission 184481) | Arctic peat soil microbial communities from Barrow, Alaska - NGEE Surface sample 415-2 shallow-092012 (SPAdes) | ecosystem: Environmental > Terrestrial > Soil > Wetlands > Peat ... | reverse complement strand
TAGAAAAGATGTGCCCTTTACCCTAAAGCATTCTCTTACCCTATTTCCCCTGAAAATTTAGATGCGCTTACCCTGTAGTCTGGAGCCAAGTAGAAAACTACCATAGTTAACATGGTGAATTATGTCAAACTGAAGTTGTATGTCAAGCAGCTTAGCTATGATACAGGCTTGCCTCTGCCATAGCAGGTAGTGAAAATAGATTCCACACCGCCCCTTAATAATTCCATTCTGACGTTTTATAAAAAGTTTGAGCCAGTCTGGAATATCAACGTAGACAAAGTGTAAATTTGGAACTGGATGATTGTTTAGCTGTTCTTCGATAATCTTTTTGTTATTCGCATAGTTGGAATTGTAAGGTGATGTCAAAACCCAAACTTCATAGCCAAGTTTGGCAACATTTAATGGGAAGTACCAGCCTTTTCCTTCCTCCGAACCTCGGTTAGGTTGACAGGCATATGCAGACATCAAAACTTTCAATGTATTATATCTCAAAAAGTATCTGTATTCAAAATTTTTACTTAATCCTGCTTCGCAACCAACGCAATGACTTCTGCAAACGATTGGGCTGCGATTTGAGGAGTATATTTAGAAATCAGTTGCTTCGATTGTGATCCCATCGACGAAATAGTTTCCGGCTTATCAATCAATTGCTTCATTTTTGCAGCAAGTCCTTCAGGGGCATGCGGGTCGAAAAGATACCCATTCTGCCCCTCTACTATCATTTCAGACGCATTTGCTCCCTTTGAGCATAAGATAGGTTTTCCGAATACCATTGCTTCGAGCACAACCATCCCCCATACATCTTCTAAGGTTGGGAAGACAAATACATCGCTTGCCTCGAAATAATGCCCTAGTTGATCATAGTCAACCCAGCCCAGCAACAATACCTGTTTAATTAAATTATTTTTCTTAACAAAGATCTCTAACTCCTCACGTTGAGAGCCATCGCCAACAACCAAGAGCGTAAAATCATTATACCCCTGATGGCGGAGTAAACAGCAGGCTTGAAGCAGGGTATTAATTCCTTTTCGAGTAATTATCTGCCCTACATACAAAAAAATTGGGCGTTTCAACTCTGATGATAGAACTTCAGCGTTCTCAGCGTTCTGTAATAAGGCACTTTGATCAGGTACGAGATAAGTTTTTGTATATACTTTGTCTTTTGGAATATCTAAAACTTGTATTAGGTAACTCGTTGCGGCATAACTATTCGCCACGAAAGCATCTGTAAACTTAGAGATTAGTTGTCTGATAAAACTTCGGAGCTTTGAATCCCTAAATTCAGTGTTTGGAGAACTGCCATCATAAATAATGACAAGTTTCCATTGACCAATTGGTTTAAGGAGCAACGCTAAAATAGTCCAAATTGAAAAAGCACTGGCGAAAACCACTTTAGGTCTAAATTTGAGTAAGGAAAAAATAATTTTAGGGGAGGCAGAAATAAAGCCACGACTGTAGCCATCTTTAACCTGTGTAGTTTGGAGAAATTTAGTTTCACCAACAGTTTGAAATATAGAAGCACCAGGTGTTTTAGGATTAAATCCGGGCCAAAGGCGACCCGTATAAAAACGAGTGTCTTTAAATTGCTTGGTAAACTCTTTCATTACAGGCTGCCAGTAGGCACCAAATGTTAGTGAAGGGTAAATCCAAGCGATTCGTAAATTTTCCATAATGACCCTTAGTAGATTTTCTGAGTAGTTTTAATTTCAATTCAAGGACTGTTGATTGAGGATAAAGGCTACCTCGGTCAATTCCTTCAGCAATAATTAAGCGTTCAGTGCATTGACCTGCAACCGGCACTCCGGGTTAATTTGAAGGATAACCGTGACTGCAAATGAGTTTAATCGCTCTAACGAGTACGGCGGTTAATTGAAACTGTGATTAGGCAACTCACACAGCAATTTAAGATCGAAAAAGTGCAGACTCACGAACTTTAGCACCTTACTAGTCTCTGTAATTGTAAACTGTTGACACATAAAGTTGTTATTGGCTGAACTGGCATAGTCTTGACCCCCTGTAATTCAATTGTTTATAGACAGAATATTAAATCACATAGCGCATAAATATATTGCAGATAAAACAACTGGAACCCAAAAATCATTGTATCGTAGAAAACACTTTCTGACACGGGGTTCAAGATTTTTCTGCATCACCAAGGTGCTCTGCCCTAGATACTTTGAAAGATGGTTGCTCCAAATTTTTCTATAGAGTTTTGTTCCGCAAATTGTTTCATTAGATTTCGATCGATAATTTCTTCTAAAGGCTCAGTGAGTAGTTTTATTAAACCTTCAGAAATCTTTTGGGGTTGAGTTGAATCAACCGCTAATCCTAAACAATAATGATGTACGAGTTCACCCATCAAACCATAATCAGAACTGAGTACTGGTTTCTGGGTAGCAGCAGCCAAGAGAAGGATTCCGCTCATGCCAACATGGCGTTGGTATACTGCCATTACGGCATCTGCAAGGCAGAAATAACTGTAGACCTCTCGATCAGATATGAACTCGGAAACGGTAATAACTTGAATTGGCTGATGCTGACGCAGTTTTGCAAGTTCTAGTTCAACTAAGCCCTGATCTGCTGGTTTGACTTTCCCTATAATTAGGAAGCAAATCTGCTTACAAAGATCGTAGGGCATTTTTGATAAGGCATCTATAAGCTTGTAGATGCCTTTACGGCTATCTATGGAGCCGAACAGGAGGAATATCCTTCGATCAGGTTGAACTCCTAATTTTTTTCTCAATTCTTCAATTTGCAAGCAAGAAACAGTTTGGATCTCTACGGGATCTACCAAAGTAATTGCCTTGTCCGTTTTATAAAGTGTGTTAATGTGACTGCTGACAAACGGATCAAGGCAAAATAGCTTGTGCATTCTGGGATTCTTCAATGTGCGGGATAAATAAAATTTTTCACGCAGGTGCTGAAGTCTTTCTTTTGTAGAGGGGATTCTGCCATTAGTAAAATGACTATAGTGAAAAGTAGGTCTGAAGTAGATACCTGAAGTAGGGCATGGAGGTTTTAACCCCAGAGCAAGGGGCAATTCACAGGTATCAAGGAACATAATTAAGCAGTGGTTCGTATTTAGTAAAGTGGCATATTTGCAAAGCAGATTCCACTCCTGGAAATTCCGAATAAGTCTAGAAGACGATGAGTTATGTGATTGGAGATTAGCGGCTTCTTGCTCAGAAATAGTGATAAAACGAACTTTTCTTAAGCTATAACTATCTGCTAGATTTACAATATCTTTATGTTCACTGAAAAAGAATGGTGATACTACGACATTAAGGTCAATATTTAAATTATGAAGATGCCAATACTGAATTAGATGCCGGATATAGTTTGGATGGTGTCCTTCCGTCTTCAAATCGAACAACATATATTGGATAGTTTGATCATTAAGTTCAAACTTTGAATTCTTTAAAGATTGAATCATAGGAATATGTTAACAGATTAAATTTGTGTCACGACGGTTTGTTTATGAGTTCCTGAGCGATTTCTAAGAACCTTCTACCATACTCAACTACTAATTCTTGATTCATCGCTTGCGCCAACTTTTCTTTGTCGTAATCAGGACCTGGCTGACCAAAAAGGGTAGCTTCTTTGATAATGTATGCTAATTGTTCAGCATTATTACCTTCAAAGAAAAATGAATTTGGTGGGTTCTGCTCTAAATGAACAGGAAAATTTGACAAGATTATTGGTTTCCCTAGTGCTCGCGAGTCCTCAACAACTGTACTCCAGCCTTCAAATAGAGAGGGTTGGATAATAGCCAAGCATCGCCTCATAAGCTGGATCTGATCAAGACGAGGAATCAGACCTAAGATTCGTACTTGATTGACAACTCCTAATTCTTTAGCTCTTGCTATAAGACGTTGATAGTACTCATCCTGCTCTAAAGCTTTACCAGTACAAGCTACTACCGGATGAATCTTTTGTTCCTTTAGAAGACCTAATGCTTCAATGATAACAGTATGATTTTTGTGTTTCCAGAATTGGTTACTGACTAAAAAGTAACGATCGGGAAGTTTGTACTTCTGCTGCATAAGTTCTGGATTTGGTTGAAGCCAAGTTGACTCCATGCAGCTAACAAACGTCATCAACCGACTACGAGACGCTGCTTCAGGATAATGCCTATTAAAATCAGCTCTAGCTATTTTGCTACTAAGTACAATCAGTGGGGCATTATTAGCAATCTTTTGATTGTGAATATTTCGCTGATTGATTTCATCCTTAGAAAAAAGCTCAGGCAGATAATGATGCTGGAAATCTGGAATCCAGGCTCCCCAAGTGTAGGGAGATCGATTTCCTGCTAACGTTGGATACAGAAAGTCTAGCTTCAGAAGATTGAAAGCCTTAGGTGGTAGAAATGTTAGGCGATTTGATAATTCTTTGCAGAGTTTGAGGTATAACCGCTCTCGTGTATAAACTTGATCGACACAATGAGCAATAGGTTCAACCAGACCAAGATTAGAGGGTGCAACAGCTACGCTTAGCTTTAGATCTACTTTTTCCTCAGCAGGTAAAGCGGCAATGGCTTTCGCTAGATTCTGGATATAGATAGTTCCGCCCATCCAGCCTGAGCCAGTTGTCATATTTAAGCAGATGTGCATTCTACCTACCATCCCACCAACTCTGCACGACACCAGCTACCAAACGTCCTCACCCCCTGTTCAAAGGGAACGGTGGGAGTAAACCCCAAAGCTGTGAGTTTTGAGATGTCAGCATGCCAGTTTAGAGGATTTCCTGGTGGTACCACCCCATCAAATTCGGGTTGGCAGTTAAGCTCCAGCGCCTCCAGCACTATATTGGCTAACTCTAAGATCGTCACTTCACGACCAGTTGCCAGGTTGTAGGCTTCCCCCTGCATGGGTGCAGCCGTTGCAATCACCTCGATCGCGTTGGCAATATCAAGCGCATGAATGAAATCACGGCTTTCATCCCCGGTGCCCTGCAAAGAGAGTGAATTTTGGGTAACAAGCTTGCGGCAAATGTCCCAAAGCACCTGACGACGCAACCCAGGACCATATGCTGAGAAAATTCTGAGGCTGGCGGTTGATAAATCATAAATCTTAGAGAACTCCAGACAAAGCTGCTCACATTGCAATTTATGGAAACCATACGGTGAGAGCGGCGCTGTTATTTGAGACTCACGCACAGGCAAGGACTCGGGGTTGCCGTAAACGGCTGCACTTGACAGAAAAATAAAGCGGCAATGCGGCGCATTGAGACGTAGAGCATTGAGCAATTCAAACGTGAGTACTGTGTTTGTGTGAAAGTCAGCAGATGGTTCTGCCATCGATAAACCGACTGAGGCTCGACCCGCACAATGAATGCAAACTTGAGGTGCGATGTTTTTGAGCAGTTGGCTAAATGCTGGATCGGGCAGTTGGAAGCGGTGGTAAGCAGATAGACTGGCTAGGGGTGCATTCTCAGGTTGAGAATTATCGATACCCACAACAGACCAGCCTTGCTCGGCAAAGTAGCGGGCGGCGTAGCGTCCGATGAAGCCGGAGACGCCGGTAATAAGAGCAACTTTCATTAAGATACTAGACATTGAGATACCGAAAGGATGGTTTCACAGATCACCGAAACGTTGACTACTGGCAATCCGAAGGTGCCTCATATTAAACGTCGTCTTATTCAGTACTTCTAAATATTCTGACTCTGCCAGGAGAAATTGATCGCCATTTACGGGGTAGTCAGTGACGTTAATCCAGGCTTGCAACTGCATATCAAAACGCTTGATGATTCTGCCAGGATTGCCAACCACAATACTGAGTGGAGGTACATCTTGTTTGACGACAGTTGCTGCACCAATGATCGAACCATAGCCAATCTTGACACCCTTCAAAATCGTCACGTCGGCACCCAACCAACAATTTGCACCTATCTCTATGGCTCCATCTTCTGTTGTTCCTGATGTGATGTATGGAACGAATGGAGAATGATAAACGTGACCACTGCCTAGAAACTTACAATCAATTCCTGTGAGGCAATAATCACCTATCTTTATGTGATTGCCAGACGTAAAAAAATTTCTTCGACCAATAAAACAATGATTGCCAATAATTAAAGAGAAGGTCTCTGGCTTACGGTGGTTAACGTTAATCCACGTATCTTCACTAACCACTGAGTTTTGTCCAATCTTGACGTTTTTCCATCCCAATACTTGAACGGATGGATCAAGGTAAGAGTTTTGTCCAATATTTTGCCTTTTAGCAATTGCGCCCATAATTCTTTCATGTTGAATTTTCAGCGAATGTCTAAAACCCGACGATGTGAGAGATTTTGCTGTAGCTTTCAGGAACTCATTCATGGCTCAGGTACGTATAAGTCCAACCGCTTTAATTGGCAACTAGCTTGCATATGAGTCTCATGGTCAGAACATTCTTCAGAAATATTTCTAATCACACGAGCTGGACCGCTAGCAACAGGTGTCAAGGGATGTACATCCTTAGTTACTACTGAACCAGCACCCACAACCGAAACCTCTCCAATGTTTATGCCCTTTAGAACAATTGCATTGAAGCCAATCCATACTTTATCCAGAATTTTAACTGGAGCAATTTTGACATGACTCCAATCCTTCTTACCTAGCTTCAAATCAACAACATCCTCGGAATGCTTAGAAAACGAGACCGAGTGTGAATTATGATCAACAATTGTGACTCTCCAAGCAATCATTACATCGCTACCAATTTCAACCCTGTCTGCTGAGATTATAATATCATTCACAAATGTTCTTTTGCTAATATTGGCCGCAACGTTACCTCGATCTAAGAATTCCATATTTTAGCTTTGAAGCAAATCTTCTTAAAGGATGTCGTCGAATTGAACGCAAATGTTGACAAATAGCTTGGAAAGCTTCTTGGTCCAATTGTATTTGGGTTTGAAAATTAATTGGTTCTGTATTCTTAATTATCTGTTCTTCTGCCTTTATGTCACCACAGTGCGTGCCACTTCCATCAAAGCCTATATTTTGTACTAAAGTTTGAGTAGGAAATAACGCAAAACCCTTCAACATAAAAAAACTTAAGTACCATCTAATATCCCATGTATCAATCCTTCCGCTAAGCTCGTCTTCTAGCATTTTAAAGTAGGGATAAGAACCATTTAAATCAAACAAGTATCTAAGTTCTCGGTCGTTTTTCAATCTAGTATACGAAGACATAGTTGGATCATATTCTTTCCACGCCCGCCACCAGGTTGCCCAGCCCCAGGAGCTAGTAAATGGCAAAAAGACTGTATCGAAATGAGTGTTAAGCTGAATCGGAAACATATAACCAGAGACTTGCATGACTTGAGGTTCAAATTCATAAAATTCAAGTGTCCTGTTCATGTAATTCATAAAATAGGGTGAAAGAACAAGATCATCTTCCAGAACAATGACTCGTCCGTATTCCTTACAAACTTCTGTGACTCCTAAAGAAATTGAGTTAGCACAACCTAAATTATGCTCTCGTTCAACAATGTGAACCTTGCCGCACCATTGCCGACTTTTCACAACTTCTCTTGTTTTTTCAACACCTTCGACATCCTGCGGATGCTTTGGTCCTTCGCAGAACACAAAAAGCTCAGTATTGTCTGCCCCTTCATTTTGAGCTAGGGATTCAAGAGCACGTCGCGTATGGTCAGGACGTTTATAAGCGAAAAATGCAACTGGAGAATTTTTGCTCATTGTCATCATACCTTAGGGAACTGTAAAAATTTCAAAACTAATTGTTGATAGTGAAATACGTTGTTTCAAACAATCTAGATCAGTCTGATAGGGAGCCTAGTCTACCTTTCACCGTATTGGGAAAATCCTAGTATTGAATCTAAACCCATGAGAATCATGCAATTGGATAGAATTCTTAGCAAAAAAAGTTACCATCCAAACATAGTATATCCACACATTGCTAAAGCCAAAGAAACTTATTAGCCTTTCTTCGGATACGTTTGATATTATTAAAAATACAATGAACACTAAAGGAAGAGAGGATTCAGGGTCTTTACTGTTTATCATAAATGAAACAGATTGAAATATCGTTCGTATAAGCGAAATCAGAAATAACAGCAACCCAGTCAAACCCAATTCTAATGCAAGCCCAATAAAGCCGTTGTGGGCGCTCTCTAGATCAAATCCAAGCCCGTTGCTAACAGGGAGTGATGGATCTTCAGTTCCCAGCCAAGGTTGCCAGTAACCAGCATAACCATAACCTAAGATTAGCCTCTCTGAAATCGCACTCAATAGAGCTGGCCAAAAATCACCTCGTCCAGTTAATGAAGGATCTTTCCCTAAAGAACTCAGAATAATTCCTATATTGCTTGTGAAAATTGTATAGGATAGAACACTGAATATTAGTAAAAGAATAATGGCGACGAATGCTTGCTTTGATTTGAGGCGTTTGATTAGCACAGTTACGACGGTGACGGCTGTTAGCACTATGAGACTTACGATACCCCCACCAGAATTGGCAAACTTTAAGCAAACCAGCGATAGTAAAATGAAAATAACCGACTTAATTCGTTGTTTTGGCTCATAAATTCCCCTTAAAAACCAAAGAGTGACGTTGAGAGCCGCTATTGAAGCTAGCGCGTTTGGATGACCAAAAATACCTTGCCAACCTTTGGTAGCTACACCAATTGAAGGTATCAGTTTTGAAACCAGGATGCTTGCGCAGATAGAAAAGGTCATGTTCCATCTGATTAAATCACACAATTTCTGTAAACTGTGATTTAAACCAAGATGAATTGCAACTACTGTTGCTGTAGTAAAAAGAAAGCTAGCAAATAACGTTGTTAATGGAGTTTTTGTCCATAAGGTTGACAGTATGGGAAGCAATAGTAACAAACCGAAGCAATAGTCATGCTTAATTACAGCCTTTATGCTACGACCGATATTTCTGAACGATCGACTTCCAACAAAGAATAAACAAGCATAAACAGTAATTGGAAATACTACAGACATTGCAGTAAAACTTTTCTCAATAGCAAGACCTCGATAGATTAATTGAGGTTGAAGAGAGCTAAGCGGAAAAATAGTAACACCCGAAACAATAAGAAGATAAACAAAAATAAATGCCTTATCGAAGAAGCTTGAAGCCTCTTTTCTCTTCAAAATTTGAAATAGAAGTAGAATATAGATGACAGCGACCGCTGCAATAAGTAATACAAATATTGGATTAGCAAGAAGAGGTCTTAGTAGATCTTTCACAGTTTACATAAGTAAGATGATTTCATATAGTATTTATTCAGTAATGTAATATTGGTACTTTTCCCGCATCATAAACAAGGCTGTATGGAATAAATCAAACACTCGTTCTGGAGAAACATCGCTAAGATAATCATTACCAAAAATAGAATAGTATCTTTGATATTCGGCAACAAAATTTGAGGACTTAATTAAAAACAAATCATCGCTGTAATTAGGATATTTGAACTTAGGCTGTAGTGTAACAACTGTCTTCGAGAGGGCAGACATCTCAGTAATGTGTGAGCCATGAATGCCGATCGCACAATCTGCATGCGAGAGCAAGTAGAGATAATTAATTCGCGCCTCGTGATAATCTGCAGAAAGGTTCTCACCTCGCAGGTCAATAATGTGAGGGTTGCCAACCGGATGCGTTTGCTTAAGGCCAACTAAGTAAATTCCTGCAAATGGGTACTCTTTCTTAATTAACGCTGCCAGTTCTGAATAATTCTTCAATTCCTGCTTAGGATGTCCTCCCCAACAGCGATAATCCTCACGATGATAAAAAACAACTTTAGGAGAACAGTCTTCTAACTTAATTGTGGCTTTCTTTTCCACATTTTCCATATGAAAGTATGTTCTTGCATTTACACCAGCACCAATATTCGGCTGTTTTTTTAATAGATAAACTGTCCGTTTCTGAATTTCTTCTTTAAGCTGTCTGTTAAACTCCACAGTTCTGAATGTCTTTCTACCAAAAGGTTTAGGTAGGTGAGTTGCAACCCAAATCTCATCCACAAAGTCAGGAGTGTAGCATTCTAAAGCCTCTGGAATTAGAAGAACCAGGCTAATTCCCTCAGACTTCAATAGTTCTCCAATCTCATCATAGGTATTGTAGACAAACTGAATGAAGCGTGTGCTGTGCCCGTAATACTCATCCAGACAGTTAAACAAAAGAATTGCATTCGACGCAGAATTATTTTTCCTGGTAACCCGTAGTGACGGCTTAATTTGAGTTGAATCTATATTGCTTTTTGGTTGTGTTCCAATATGCTTCTCAATTGCATTTAGTAAACGTCTAGAATCTTTTTGAAGAATTGCTTCTGTGAGCTTATCGACGTAGATTGCAAGCTGACTTTTTTGTTCCTCACGTTGCTTCTGTTGCTCTGGCTTTTGAGCAAAAAAGCCAAAGTACATATCATACATATCTCCTTTCCACCAGGAATCCTTACCATACACTACACCTGTTTCTAAATCCATCATTTGAGGATACCAGAAGTTGTAGAGCAGCGTTGGAATATCTAGTAAGAGCCGTTTATTGCAGGCAAGGCAGGTTCCATAGCACCAATGCCTATGCACAAAAGTGAAATAGCTATTTACATCAATATTGATCCCTCCAACCAGACAAACCGGGCATGTAGGAGCCCAACCTGTAGGATCAATAGAGGGAGATACTTGACGCAAATACTCTTTCAACTGAACATTCATGCAGTTAAACTCCTACTTGCTACAGTTAAACGAAAAAAAAGCTCTTTAAATCCGACTGACAATTTCTTCGATGATTTCATGCAGGCTATACTGAATGTCCCAATTTGGGTATTCCGTCTTGAACTTGGACATATCGGAATAGTAGCAAACGTGATCACCAATGCGGTTTTTGTCGTTGTAGCTGTAGTCTAACTTGAGTCCAAAATCATCCTCTAAAATATCGAGTACCTCCAGAACGGACGCTGAGTTATCCTTACATCCTCCTAAATTGTAAGCCACACCTTTTTTAGGATTAAGGTAAAACTCATAAAAAGCACTAACGACATCCCGGCTATGAATTTGGTCTCTAACCTGTTTACCTTGATAACCAAAAATTGTGTAAGGCTTTCCTTTTTTAGCACACAAAATAATGTATGCAAGAAAGCCATGTAGCTCTACCGCTGAATGCTGTGGTCCAGTAAGACAACCACCTCGAAAGACTCCAACATTAAGACCAAAGTACCTGCCATATTCCTGAGCTACAACATCAGCAGCTACTTTTGATGCTCCAAAAATACTGTGAGTACTGTTGTCAATCGACATTTCCTCACTAATACCATCGGTAGTAACTCCTAACATTTCTTGCTCAGGATGATAGTCGTATCGTTTCTCAAGTTCCACTAATTTAGCTTGGTTAGGTCTATCGCCATAAACTTTGTTGGTAGAGGTGAAAGCAAAGCAACCCTCTGGGGAGTAGAGCCTGAGAGCCTCTAATAAATTAAGAGTGCCGACTGCGTTAACATCAAAATCAGTGAACGGCTCTTTACAAGCCCAATCATGAGAAGGCTGGGCTGCGGTATGAACCACTAAGTCAAAAGGACCAAGAGCTTGAAACGTCTTAAAAATAGCCTCTCTATTACGAATATCAATACTTAGATTTTGAAAGTTATCACTGAGCTTTAATAAAAACTCCACGTTTCCAGTAGTGTCACCGCCCTCCCCAAAGAAGTAACGTCTCATATTATTGTCAATACCAATTACTTCATAATTCTTCTCTAAGAAGAACTTGGAAGTCTCATATCCAATCAGCCCACCACTGCCTGTAACCAAAACCTTACCTGATGTCATCATTTTTCCCACTTTAGAATTACAGCAACTTTTCCAGCTATAAAGCCTGTTTAATTCGATTCACTGATTTCACTAGATTCGTAGATCGCAGGATCATCCTTGAAATTGGCTTTAAATCATCCACAACAAAATTCACTGCCACCGTCACAAGAAAATAAGTGAAGAGAGTCGCAAGTGTTGCACCCAGGGCCCCAAACCTGGGAATCATAAAAATGTTGATAGAAAAATTAACAGCTGCCCCCAGGATACATAAATACATAGTGAACTTTGTTTTCCCCTCTATCACTAGAAAAGAACTTCTTGCCATGCCAAAATTAGTTCCAAACTGGGCCCACACATATACAGATAGAATTAAAGCAGATTGGCTATAAGCTGAGCCATACATCAGATTTATTATTGGGCCTGAGAACAAGGAGATTGGTAAAGCAATCAAAATCCAGCTCACAAACATAACATCAAAAAATACTTGTAAGCCCTTCAGATAATCATCTTTTTCTTCTTTTTTTGCAGTTAGCTTTGGCAAGAGAGACGAGCTTAGTATGATTGGAATAAAGTCAAAGAACTCTGATAACTTTACTGCTATCGAATAAAATCCCAGTTCTGATTGGTCACTCAGCATAGAGCCAAGCATAAACTGATCTATTTTTGAATAAATCTGGATACTTATCCCTGCAAAGATCAGTGGCCAACCTTCTCTTAAATATTTCCTTGCCAGTATGGAGCTGAACTTCCAGTTAAGTATTTTTTCTCCCTGGATTTGGTAGATAGAGACAAGTGCTATCGCATAAAGAACAGCTTCGCATAGAAATAGAACTCCAAAGAAGGTTAAAGATGCATCAATACTAATTAAAGCTATTCTTGCAGCTAAAACAATTACATATGCGACTCTTCTGGCAATAACAATATTTTTGGCTTGTAATTGAGACTGAAACCAAAGCTTTATTATCTGAAATGAATTGAATAGTAACGAAATAGATGCCAGGGCTACAAGTGAGTGAATAGTTCTATCATTGGGTTTGATTAAGAATATCATGCCGATGGGTAGAAGAACACATAATAAAGAGCTAAATAATTTTAAGAGGAATGCAGTGCCAAGAATTTTATCCTTTGAATTTATATCTTTCGCAATTTCTCTAACAATGATGTCATCGAGGCCCAAAGCAGCAATCGGACCAAAAAAACTAACAAAACTGATTGCGTAGCTGAATGCACCTAACTGCTCAGGACCTAAATATCTGGCAACCCATATCCCAACAATTAATCCAAACCCTACTTCTAGGATTTTATCTGTCAGCAGCCAAAGTGCGTTTCCAAAAATTTGACGAATTCCAGGGCGGAATTTTTGCTTGAATGAATATCCGTCGCTTAGAACCTTAGGAAACATGTATCAAGGACCTATGAACTTGGACATCGTCAAAAACTCCTACCTAATGCGATAGCTATAAAAGCTTTAACAAAGACATTCATGTTTAGCCAACTTCAAATAAAGTAGGTAGAAAGGAAATAGTCTGCTCCCTCGCTAGGTAAAACAGGTTGTATCGCACTCGCGATAGCCTGTTTAGCTTCTCAACCTTAATTGCGTCAATTGCGTCACTAAGCCTTGATGCTTCTCCGAGCCAACTCCTTTCTGTGTTACTGCTAAAACCTGCTGCATATCCCCACTCGGCAAAGCATCAACTGCCAGTTGCAACCCCGGAAACACCAGACTCCTCAACACCCCTATCTGATCCTGCACTTGCACCAAAAGCACTTTTTCCCTGAATGTAGACACACTATCTCCGTTCAACGGCCCTTCGCTTTATCCAGCTAAAAGCCTACTAGAGGAGAGACCGAGATTAAATAACCTACAAGGCCCGCTCCTTCTTCCCAAAACTTATGGTTGTGAAGTGCTTGTTACTACATCAAATGAATGATTTTACTGAGACAGCCCCGTGAAAGGCACGGGGGTCATCTTCTAGTGAAGGTGCTTTGCGGTAATGCTTACGTAAATACACTGAGAGAACTGAGCATATAGTATCAAATTCAAACTCTAAACGTACGTTTACGTTTACGTTTACGTGGGCAAACCAAAATAAAGACAGTATCCCTCAAGCCAGAGTCCTCTCCAGGGAGGCATTCCCGAGCAACTTATGTTGTTATTAATTTACCCACCCACTGAGTTCGATACAAGCCAAAGGCTGGGCAAAGCATCTTCGATATGGGGGATTCAGGGGGCAAGTGCGTAAGTCCTAGAAAAGTTATCGCTTTCTCATTTTTGATTGATCATCATTTTTAAAGTATCAAGAGGAAAGAGAGAAGAAAACTGCTTATAAGGGACTAGACCTCCGCTAGGACTGATCACATATTGAACTCCCGCTTCTTCCCGACTACCGTCCACAATACCTACCCGATAGGCTAACTGAAACCATTGCCTAAAAGCAGGATCTCGAACTTTTTTTAGTGCCAGGACCCCCTTCGCATTCACCTCATAAGCGGTCCCTACATATCCTGTGATGTTGTAAAAGAGCTGGTGAATATACTGATCTAACTCAGCCTCATCTCGGAATTTGGGTCGGTAGAAGGCTTTGACTTCTTCTTCTATGCCCATGTGATCCATCCGATCGTGTAATTGCTGTTTATCCCCCGAGAAATATGCATTTCGAGCCGAATCATCTCTCAGAAACTGCAGAACAACAGAAACAGGCACTCCTCGGATAGTCCCAAATTCAGTGAAACTTATGGTTCCACCGAGCACAGCCACCATGGTCGCAAAGTAGATCAGGCCTTTGATAGAGCGCATATCCAAGGCGACCCTAAATTTTCCTGACTTGCCAGCTTTTGCCAGCAGTCTTGTCCGCGTGGAAGTTCTATGCATTACAAGCTCCAGCAAGCAGTTAAGATTTCTAAACACTCTCGCAGACAATTAATGGCTCGGTCCAACAGTTGCATCATCAGGACGACAGAACACCCATTCAAATTTGAAGTGCGCCCAACGTCGAATCCAGGATTGATTACCATGGGTGCTGGCTCCTAAGATGGTTTTAGAATGATTCTCGAATAGGCTGTTTGACCGTTTTGGTCACAGTTGCAGACCAACACATTTTTTAACAATAAGGTACACTTACCCTGGGTATAACTGGGCTTTCACTGATGAATAATATCGCTGGTCGATTAGTTAAAAATACAACACTGAGACTTTGGGAGGAAATACGTTTATGATCTAACTTTTAGGAGCTTAGTTTAGTTAGTAAGCCCCCTCTTTCCTTAGAACCACCATAACTGTCCGTAGTAGTATCTTGAAATCTAGCCATAAAGACCAATTTTGGATATAGCTAATATCCAAACGGACGACATGATCAATATCCATGGCATTAGAACGACCTGAAACCTGCCACAAACCTGTTATGCCAGGGAGGACGATATGTCGATCAGCGTGATGGACAGACAACTTTCCAGCATCACGGGTGGAAAAAGGACGAGGACCGACTAAGCTCATCTGACCAAAGAGTACATTGAAAAGCTGAGGGAGTTCATCAAGACTGTATTGTCGCAAAAAACCTCCTACTTTAGTTACTCGCGGGTCTTCCTTGAGCTTGAAGAGCACCCCATCTTTACTCGTATTTTGGGCTTCAAGTTCCTTGAATAGTTGTTCAGCATTACTCACCATGGTGCGGAATTTCCAACATTTAAATGGTTGACCATGAAGTCCGATGCGAGTCTGCTGAAAGAAGACTGGTCCTGCAGAGTTCAGCTTAATACATAGGGCAATTGCTATCAGCAATGGAGATAAAATCAATAGTAGAAGAGAAGCTGCAAGGAAATCAAAGCAGCGCTTCACCCAAAAATTGGTACCTGTAATCATGGGTGGACGAAAGCGTAACGCTGGTAAGCCTTCAATCATACGCATTTGTGAACGTTGACGAGGTACTTCCGAACCGATAGGACCAATAGGCAGAATGGTTAGAGAAATACCGCTAGTTTGCAAGTTCCAGTAAAGGAATAAAGGGTCTTTAATGGCACTCCAATTGGAAACAAATACTTCGGTGACACCGAGGCTTTGGATTCTTGCAAGCGTTTTATCCCAACGGTTTCGATCCGCATATAGAACATCTGCTTGACCCTGTAAGATATATCGTCCATCCTGCTCAAGCAGTTTAGCGGTCTGAGAGAGGTCTGCCGAAGTTCCTATTAGAAAAGCAGGGTAGCGAGCTTCACCCTGACTCCGCAGAGTACTCAAGAGCGCATCGATACTGAGTCGGCCTAGGCAAATCAGAGTCATGCCCAGCAACCAACTTACCCAAAGATTAAAACTGACCAATGATATGTTTAGGGCTTGTGCATAAAAAAGGTGGACCAGTTGTACCAGGGTCAAGGCTTTGAAGATGCTGAAGTAGTTACGCCGGCCGTTGCCAGACTCGTAGAGTCCGCTGACAGAGAGCAAAGTGATACTTAGAGCAAGCAAAAAGCTCGACATAGCACCGACCGAACCTTTCACTATGGTCCAAGCCGCAAGAAGTAAGATGCTATCGAGCGTAATGAGCAGCACTACTCTGAGGCCACCAGTACTCACCCCAAGCCGGAAGCGGGTCATGATGGGAGAACGAAGATCTAAAAGGGCATCCATGGGTGATGGGGTAATCATGGGTTCATTCATAAGGGAAGTGCTTCCTTAAGCTGGTGTAAAACTCAAAGGCCTCGCCCTGCTGAAATTTTTTTCCTCAGAACTGATCGGTACTGTCGAATCACCTGATCGGCTCCCGACCTCTTTGGGTGCGGAACCTCTACTTGGTGATATCAGCAGACTGAGTAATTCCCCCTTCCAGCTTAGGTGTAGTCATCACCTGCTGGAGGGCAAGCCAGAGAAAAGGAGGAATGGTGCTTCTGTAGCGCCCCCAAAGTCGACGTGGCTCTTGACCCAGCCGATAAAGCCATTCCAATCCTGAAGTTCGTATAAAATTGGGTGCTCGCTTATGGATTCCGGCATAGACCGGAAATGCTCCACCCAAGCCAACCATGACTGTCTGAATTTTGTTGTAGTGTGCAGCCATCCAAAGTTCTTGTTTCGGACACCCTAAAGCAACTAAGGTGATACCAGCTCCACTACTGTTTATTTTTTGAATAATTTCGGCATCCTCCTCCGGGGTCAGAGGGCGGAAGGGTAAAGGCTCCATCCCAGCCACTTTGAGGTTAGGAAATTCCCGCTCCAGCCGTTCCTTCATCCGCTCCAGAATGTCTGACTGAGAGCCTAAGAAGAAAATACTGACTTGCTCCTGAGATGCCTTCTTGCATAAAGCCAGAAGTATGTCTAGCCCTGCAACCCGCTCCTGATGCGGAGATCCCAGCAGCCTCATTATCCAAACGAGAGGCATACCATCAGGAGTCACTAGATCTGCTTTCTCTAAAACCGAAAATAGCTTGGGATCTTTACGTGCCTCCACCAGCATATGAGTGTTCGCAACACAAACAGTCTTGCTTAAGTGCTCTTTCGCCCACTTAAGCATTAACGATACGTGTTCATCAAGTGAGAGAGCCGTTATGGAAAAGCCGATCACGTTCTGAACAGGCGTGTAATTTTCAATTATCCAGTCGAGGTTATATCCTTCCTGAACCCTTAAATCCCTTAAATCCTTCGCCATAAGCCCCTTTTCTCTGATATAGACACACGATTTCCCTACTACGGCCCTTCGCTTTAAGCAGCTAAAAGGCTACTAGAGGAGAGACCGAGATTGAAAAACCTACAAGGCCCGCTCCTTCTTTCCAAAACTTATGGTTGTGCAGTGCTAGCTACTGCACCGACTCAATGATTCTGCTGAGGCATCCCCGTAAAAGGGTGCGGAGATCAGCGTCCTGTTAGATGTTTTTTGCAACATATTTGCGTAATTACACTGAGAGAACTGAGCACATAGTACCGAAGATAAACTGTAAACGTATGTGTAGTTCGATACATTTTGCTGATGATCTTTCTGAGAATTTTTGCCTAAGATATTATATTTGTTACATTAAATAAGTAATATTACTTAGATGAGCTTTTACTATGCTATAGAAGTCTGTGCCATATAGAAAGACTAAATAGGGCATAAATAAGCAATATACGGCAATTTTTGCTCTTCTAAATTCAGAAGAACAAAAATTACCAGTGAAAGTTTTCTTCATTAAAAATATGTAGATATATAAAGTTTATGAGTGGCTAGCGATCTTGTCATGATGGGCAATCTCAGTATTCAACTACGGCTTTTTATTTGCCTGAAGAAGATCGCCAACTAAAAAAATCTGTACAGAAGAGTGAACATCATGCCTGTACTACTGGGTAGACAGACCATTTCCGGACTAAGGCCACTACTTGCAAAGGGAAACCAGAAGAGTCCGAGCTTGAAAAGCCTACCTGGTCTTCTCTCCATTGCTAAGGCTGAACCACGGTGAAGCCTTATTTGTCGCCTTTGCTAGGTCAGCAATCAATATAAATTTGATGAGCGGACCCTACCATGGTTCCCAGATTGGTGCCGTTCATCACATCAATACATTAATTTCATGGAGATGCATGAGTAGCTAGGCGGAATTAAATGTATGTCCGCTAGTCTTAGCTTGCATAGTTCAAACGATAGATCCCCCGTGACCAGTCCAAGTCAGGGATATTATGAAAGGGCAGATTTATTGACAGAGGCTGAACGCTCTATGTCCATGATTGAAACCCGTGCGGACCGAATGGTACTGAGTCTTGGTCCCCATCACCCCTCCATGCACGGGGTTTTGCGTCTTATCGTCACTCTGAACGGCGAGAACGTAGAAGATTGTGAACCTGTTTTGGGTTATCTTCACCGTTCTATGGAGAAGATCGCCGAAAATCGGACGATTGTTCAGTATTTGCCCTATGTCACCCGCTGGGATTATCTGGCCACCATGTTCACGGAAGCGGTGACGGTGATGGCTCCGGAGCAGATGGCCGATGTCAAAATTCCCCGTCGTGCCAGCTTCATCCGGGTAATCATGATGGAGCTTTCACGGATTGCTTCACACCTATTGTGGCTTGGCCCGTTCATGATTGATATTGGAGCCAACACGCCCTTTTTCTATTGTTTCCGCGAGCGGGAATTAGTCTATGACCTTTTCGAAGCGGCGACAGGCATGCGGATGATGCATAACTATTTCCGCATCGGGGGGGTAGCCGCGGACTTACCCTATGGTTGGGTTAATAAATGCCGAGATTTCTGTACCTATTTGCCTGACCGTTTAGAAGAGTATGACCGTCTGATCACCAAAAACCCGATTTTCCGTAACCGGGTAGAAGGCGTTGGCGTGATTGCGCAGGAAGATGCCATTAACTGGGGACTCTCAGGGCCGATGCTCCGTGCCTCTGGCGTTCCCTATGACCTCCGCCGAGCAGAACCCTATGAAATCTACAGCGAACTGGATTTTGAAATCGCTTGGACTACGGAAGGCGATTGTTTGGCCCGCTATTTCGTCCGCATGAAAGAGCTGCGCGAATCGATCAAGATGATTGAGCAGTGCTTAGATATGCTTCCTGGTGGTCCCTACGAAAATCTGGAGGCTCAGCGGATTGCCGGTGGTCCTAAGTCTGAATGGAATGGTCCTGATTACCAGTTCATTGGGAAGAAGTCTTCTCCCAACTTCAAAATTCCCGCCGGTGAACACTACATCAAAGTAGAGGCTCCCAAAGGTGAACTCGGTATCTACATGGTGTCCGATGGTTCGATGAGCCCTTGGCGCTGGAAGATCCGTCCACCTGGTTTTATCAACCTGCAAGTATTACCTGAAATTGTTAAGGACATGAAACTAGCCGATCTGATGGCGATCTTGGGTTCTGTAGATATCATCATGGGCGAAGTAGACCGCTAACTTCCCACCTTTCACCCCCTCACAAGATATGTGCTCGCTCTCCACGACATCTTTCCTGGCTGAGGGGGGCTCAGGCTGGTTGGAAAAAAGAGCTGAATTTGGATAGCCGTCAGCACTAGTCCAAGTAATCCACCGACGATAACTTGACTAACGGTGTGTCTATTGAGGACGACACGGGAGATCCCTACGAGAGAAACTAAGAGAAAAAAGGGTAATACCCAGGGGCCAAAGCTGTAGGTCAGGGCAACTAAGAGAGCACTCATCGCTGTCGTATGAACGCTGACTTTCCACCAGAACGTGATCAAGGCAACGACTAGGGTGTTAGTGCCATAGCAAAACATCAAGCCTTGGACTAGTTCTGGAGCTTGAACGGATGACAGTAGTAAAAATCCCACAAAGTAGTTCACCGAGGCCAGGGTAAGGGGCCAAGGCCGTTGTTCTCTCACTACCACATCAATGGATTCAACCGTGCCTTTCTGAAGGAGATACCAGAGGGAGGCAATTGGAAATAGGCAAGAGAAAGAAACTGCAATCGCCGTGGAAATCACTTTTTCCGTTAGATTGAGGCGTTCATTGGTTGTGATCAACATCAGAAAACCCACTGCTGGAGTGAGCAGTGGATGTAACGCAGCAGAGATCAGTTTTGCGTTGCTTGTATTCATAGGCGTATTGACTAAGTTCATCCATAGAAATTAATATGCATCCGAATTCAGAGTTAATACTGGGATTTGTTCATAATTGCTTTCTGTCCCTCAATAAACTACACGCTTGACCTCCCACAGGGAAGTATTCGAGATAACCTTATCCTCGCGCCCGCTTGGTGAATCAATTTGTCCGTGAGTCAATTTCTCAGTCAATCTCCTCCTGAATCTATCGCTGATCAGTGCCCTGACTTATTGGCAGAGCAAGATTTACCCGCGCCTGCGCAACATGAGCGTAGCCGTCTCAAACGCCAAAAACTTGGATGCTGCCTTGCTGCTATTTCATAAGCGTGGATATGAAGCGACTTCCATGGAGGATATTACCAAACAGTCCGGGGTAGTGGTTGGGGGCTGCTGCTCGTTCATGCTTTATTTAAGGATGAACCGGGTTGAGGTCGTATTTTGTTAGGGAGGAACATTCCTGCAACCGCAAAAAGCTACAGTAATCTTATAAGAGCGTAGATATTGCGTACTTTACTGAAAATAGCAATCAAGGGGAAAAGCTGTGGTGGCTCAAAGTCTGACTTATAAAATTCTGGAAGCCCATTTGGTATCGGGGACATTAAAAGCTGGGGAGGAAATCGGGATTCGTATTGACCAGACCTTGACCCAGGATGCCACAGGCACGATGGCTTATCTCCAGTTTGAAGCCATGGATATCCCCAAGGTCCAAACCGAGTTGTCGGTCAGCTATGTGGACCACAACATGCTCCAAACGGGCTTTGAGAATGCTGATGACCACCGCTATCTCCAGTCTGTAGCCGCTAAGTACGGTATCTATTTTTCTCGTCCAGGCAATGGGATTTGTCACCAGGTCCATCGGGAGCGTTTCGCCGTCCCCGGTAAAACCCTGCTCGGTTCTGATTCCCATACCCCGACTGCTGGTGGCCTAGGCATGATTGCTATTGGTGCGGGTGGTCTAGACGTCGCCGTGGCGATGGCGGGAGAACCTTATTTCTTGACCTGTCCCAAGGTTTTGGGCGTCAAACTGACCGGGACCCTGCAGCCTTGGTGTGCAGGCAAAGATGTAATTCTAGAGCTCTTGCGCCAGCGGACGGTCAAAGGGGGTGTGGGCAAAATTGTGGAGTACTTCGGCCCTGGTGTGGTCAGCCTCAGTGTTTCCCATCGGTTTACGATTACGAATATGGGTGCGGAACTGGGTGCAACGACCAGTGTTTTCCCCTCGGATAGCAGAACCAAGGACTTTCTAGAGGCGCAAGGCCGTGGAGATGCTTGGGTGGCCTATGGGGCCGATGAAGGAGCCGCCTACGATGAAGTGGTGGAGATTAATCTGGACAAGCTGGAGCCCTTGATCGCGTGTCCTTCTTCGCCGGATAAGGTCGTTTCCGTGCGGGAAGTGCAGGGAACCGTGGTCAGTCAGGTATGCATTGGCTCTTGTACCAATTCTTCTTATGAAGACCTGGCGACAGCGGCGTTGATGCTACGGGGCAAGCAGGTCCATCCGAATGTGAGCATGACGCTTACCCCAGGTTCTAAGCAAGTATTTGAAATGATTGTCCGAGATGGCTATTTCTCCGATTTGATTACGGCGGGCGCGAGAATTCTAGAATCTTCCTGCGGTCCTTGCATTGGGATGGGACAGGCTCCGGCGACGGGTACGGTCTCTGTCCGTAGTTTCAACCGGAACTTTAAAGGTCGTTCGGGGACCAGTGAGGATTTGGTCTATCTCTCCAGTCCGGAAGTATGTGTCGC